>Ga0209960_1000471_pt1 | contig 84148 bp, 75 predicted proteins | sample ThiBiot_500_plan_2_FD_183947 | JGI IMG/M metagenome (GOLD analysis project Ga0209960, IMG submission 183947) | Wastewater bioreactor microbial communities from Cape Town, South Africa - Thiocy_expt_500_plan (SPAdes) | ecosystem: Engineered > Bioreactor > Thiocyanate-remediating >... | reverse complement strand
CGCAGTACCAGTTTGATTCGGCCCTCTCCAACGGCCAGCGCTCGGCCAGCCGCACACTGCCCACCTTCAGCCTGGACAGCGGCCTGGTGTTCGAGCGCGACACCGCCTACTTCGGCCGGGCCTTCCTGCAAACGCTGGAGCCCCGGGCTTTCTACACATACACGCCTTACCGCGACCAGAGCATGCTGCCGGTGTACGACACGGCGGCCAATGACTTCAACTTTGCGACCATCTACACCGAGAACGCGTTTGGCGGCAACGACCGGCTGGCCGACAACAACCTGCTGACCCTGGGCGTGACCACGCGCCTGCTGGACCCCGACACGGGCGCCCAGGCCGCGCGCTTCGGCATTGCGCAGCGGGTGCGGTTCTCGGACCAGAAGGTGACCCTGCCAGGCGGCACGCCGGTGAGCGAGCGCCTGTCGGACCTGCTGCTGGGCGCGGGCATCAACTGGACACCCCAGTGGGGCTTTGACTCCACCGTGCAGTACAACCCCAAGACCGGGCAGTCCATCCGCTCCACCATCGGCGCGCGCTACAGCCCCAGCAACTACCGCACTGTGAGCGCGGCCTACCGGCTGCAGCGTGGCACCAGCGAGCAGATCGACATCGGCTGGCAGTGGCCGCTGAACGACCTGTGGGGCGACAAGGGCAAGGACCTGGGCCCCGGCCGTGGCCAGGGCGGCGGGCGCTGGTACAGCGTGGGCCGCCTGAACTACAGCATGAAGGACCGCAAGCTGGTGGACACCGTGGTCGGCTTCGAGTACGACAGCTGCTGCTGGATCGGCCGCGTGGTGCTGGAGCGCCTGCAAAGCAGCGTGACCAGCTCCAACACGCGCCTGCTGTTCCAGATCGAATTCGTGGGCTTCTCCCGCCTGAGCCTGGGCTCCAGCCCGCTCGACTCCTTCAAGCAAAATGTGCCGCGTTACCAGAACCTGCGCGAGCAGGTCTCCACGCCCAGCCGCTTCAGCAACTACGACTAGACCATGAATCACCGTGTACTCGCACTGGCCTTGACGGCCGCGTTGGCATCCCTCGTGGCGCAAGGCGCTGCGGCCCAGGGCCTGCGTCCTTCGGGGGCCTCGTCTTCGGGCAAGACCGGGTTGTCCTCCTCGCCGTCGTCGCTGACTGCGCGCCCTGCGGCCGTGCCCTCCATCACCTTGCCTGCGCCCTCCGCCAGCACCGCTCCGCGCTCGGCCGATTTCATCGTGGCGGTGGTCAACTCCGAGCCCGTGACCAACTACGAGGTGCGCTCGCGCCTGGCCCGTGCCGAGGCGCAGATCGCCAAGCAGGGCGGCGCCATGCCACCGCGCGATGCGCTGGCGCGCGAGGTGCTCGAACGCATCATCCTGGAGAAGGTGCAGTTGCAGCAGGCGCGCGAATCGGGCATCAAGGTGGATGACTACGCCGTGTCGCAGGCCGAGCAGGGCGTGGCCCGCCAGAACGACATGACGGTGGACGAGCTGTATGCGCGTCTGGCCCGCGACGGCATGAGCAAGGACCGTTTTCGCGAAGAGCTGCGCAACCAGCTGCTGCAGCAGCGCCTGCGCGAACGCGAAGTCGAAGCACGCGTGAAGGTCAGCGACCTGGACGTGGATCAGTTCCTGCGCGAAGAGCAAAAGGGCACGGACGTCGCCGCCATGGAGATCAACCTCGGCCATGTGCTGGTGGTGGTGCCTGAAAACGCCGCCCCCGCGCAGGTGGCCGAGCGGCAGGCACGCGCGCAGCGCGCGGCCGACAAGGTGCGCGCGGGCGAAGACTTTGCAGCGGTGGCCCGCGAGTTCTCCGATGCGCCCGAAGGCCAGCGGGCCGGTGGACTGCTTGGCCTGCGGCCTGCGGATCGTTATCCAGAATTGTTTGTGAACTCCACCCTCGGCCTGCCGGTGGGCTCCATCGTGGGCCCGGTGCGCTCGCCAGCGGGTTTTCACGTGCTCAAGGTGGTGGAACGTGTGACGGCGGGTATGCCGACCACGGTGGTGCAAAACCATGCGCGCCATATCCTGCTGCGCACGGGCCCCCAGTTGTCCGAAGCCGCTGCCGCCGCGCGCTTGGCCGACTACCGTCGCCGCGTGCTGGCGGGGCAGGCCGACTTTGCAACACTGGCGCGCGAGCATTCACAGGACGGCAGTTCCAAGGAGGGTGGTGATCTGGGCTGGGCCAACCCCGGCCGGTATGTGCCCGAGTTCGAGCAGGCGTTGGACACTCTCAAGCCTGGTGACATCAGCGAACCTGTGGTCTCGCGTTTTGGCGTGCACCTGATCCAGCTGCTCGAGCGCCGCGAGGCCAAGCTCACCCAGCGCGAGCAGCGCGACATGGCACGCAACGTGGTGCGCGAGAAGAAACTCGACGAGGCCTATGCCACCTGGGCGCAGGAGTTGCGCGGGCGCGCGTATGTCGAGTACCGCGAGCCACCCCAGTGAGAGCAGGCCCTCGCTCCGAGCAGTCCCAGACACCACAACAGGTAAGGCCGCGTTGAAACACATTCCCCGCAAGCGCTTCGGACAGCATTTCCTGTCCGATCAGGGCATCATCGACGGCATCGTGCAGGCCATCGCGCCGCTGCCCGGCCAGCCCATGGTCGAGATCGGGCCCGGCCTGGCCGCGCTGACGCAGCCCCTGGTGGAGCGCCTGGGGCGCCTCACCGTCATTGAACTGGACCGTGACCTGGCCCTGCGCCTGCGTCTGCATGGGCTGCTCGATGTGATCGAGTCGGACGTGCTGAAGGTGGACTTCACGGCGCTCGCGCAGACCCTGCGGGACAAGGCCGGGCAGCCGGGATTGCGGCTGCGGGTGGTGGGCAACCTGCCCTACAACATCTCCACCCCCATCCTGTTCCATCTGCTGGACCATGTGCAGGTCATCGAAGACCAGCACTTCATGCTGCAAAAGGAAGTGATCGACCGCATGGTGGCCAGCCCCGCCACTGGCGACTACGGGCGCCTGTCGGTCATGCTGCAGTGGCGCTACGCCATGGAAAACGTGCTGTTCGTGCCGCCCGAGAGCTTCGACCCCCCGCCCCGCGTGGACAGCGCCGTCGTGCGCATGGTGCCGTATGCCGAGCCGGCGCCGTTATCGGTACCGCTGCTGGAGGAGCTGGTCCAGGTTGCTTTCAGCCAGCGCCGCAAGCTGCTGCGTCACACGCTGGGCCGCTGGCTCGAAGCCCGCCAGTTTGCTGGCGAATTCGACACCCAGCGCCGCGCCGAGGAAGTGTCCGTGGCTGAATACGTCGCGCTGGCACAGAATTGCTCTTAGATTGATAGCTGCTACCGCTTGTGCAACGGGCGCTAGGCAGCTTTTTACTCAGTGAAGGTGCGTTGGATGGCACTGAGCTAGCCGGCGCACTGCAATCAATGCCGTACCTGCAGCTACAACGCTGGACCTCGTAACAGCCATGGCAGCTGTCGCTGCCCAGACCAGAGACACCGCGCAAGGGCCGCCCCGCCGCGCTGGTGTCGTCCCCCTTCCCGGCGAAGCCGAGAGAAGGGGGAAGCGGCGTAGCCGCTCAGGGGGATGTACCGAGTTATGCGGCGCTGAGCCAGTACCCGGCGTTGAAAGGGCTGCTCATGCGCAGCGCCATGGGCGATACGTCCACAAGTTTGTCCGTGGGCATCTTTTCAGCGGGTTCGCCGTTGATCTCGATGCCTTCGACGGCCTGGGTGTCGCTAGCCTCGTTCGCCCGTTCTGCTTGGCTGGTGGATGCAGAACGGGCTACAGAAAAGAATAGAAACACCGGAAGGGGATCTTGCGATCACCCCAGTAGTCGGCCGCGTCACGGAAGATGTCGAGCAGCTGCTCGCGCGCTTCCTTGTCGAACTTGCCCGTGGCCGGAATCTGCTCCAGCACCACGATGAAACCAGGCTGCGGGCCCGATTTGTGCAACGGGTCTGTCATGCAGTCGTACAACGCATCAAAGTTCTTGCCGAAGTGCGATGGGAACGTGAATTGGGCGGCAATCAGGTCGAGCACATCCTGCTTGGACTGCGCGTGGGCCAGATTGGCGTACAAGAAATGGTGACCCATGGAGGTGGCTGCATCCTGCAGGTCCTGCACGCGGAAGGCGCGAATGGACTGCACGATGTTGGTGCGCACGCCACGCAGTGGCGTTTCCAGGTCTTTACGAAGTGGCGTCTGCATCTCCGCTACTCTTTCTTTATAAAGTCCACAAACTTCTGGCATCTCACAGGCTGCAGGATGCGGCCTGTGAATGGGGAATTCAATGGGGCGCGGCGTACGTTTTCAGGGATGGGCTGGCTGGCGTACACCGCACGGGGGGTTACTCGACGATCTCGCGAAAACTGGCGTAGTGGTCGTTGGTGTAGTAGCAGGCGTCCGGTGTCCGGGGCTTGCCGCCACACACGATGCGCCGGGCCCCCCGGTCGCGCGATCCTGGTGTTCTGACGGTGTATTCACGGTAGTAGCCCCGCTTTTGGGCGGGCAACAGCCGCTCGCGATTGCCAAAAACCGATCCGTCCTTGTCGTACGGAAAGGGCCCGCCCTCACGGATCAGCGCATACGTTGTCCGCCCTTGGGGCGGCAACTCGGCCAGTGCGATGGGGGTGGTGGACCCGCTTTCGGACGGGGATTTCCGGGCATGTCCCGCGACCGGAGACAGCACGAAAGCAACACCCAAAACACACAATAACCCTGCCTTGCGCGCCCGGGTGGCTACAGCCTTCAGCATCAACGAACCTTTCAGAAACTACGGGTTAACCCGAAATTTCGAGCCGCTAGTGTCGCTCAACGGTCCCCAAAAAGCAAGCGTCTGCACAAAGATTGGGCAGACGCTGAAGGGCTTTGTAAGGGTTTTAAGTTAGCGCTTGCTACCGGATATTGGCTTATCTCGCCACGTTGGCATCGGCCACGGTGAGGGCTGTCATGTTCACGATACGGCGCACGGTGGCGCTCGGTGTCAGGATATGAACCGGCTTGGCCGCACCCAGCAGCACGGGGCCGATGGCGATGCCGCCACCCGCCGCCGTCTTGAGCAGGTTGTAGGCAATGTTGGCGGCGTCGATGTTGGGGAACACCAGCAGGTTGGCGTCGCCAGTCAGTTCGCTGCTGGGCATGAGTGCCGAACGGGCCTTGCCGTCCAGCGCCACGTCGCCATGCATTTCGCCGTCCACTTCCAGCCAGGGCGCCTGCTGGCGCAGCAGCTCCAGGGTCTGGCGCATCTTCACCGCGCTGGGGCTGTTGCTGGTGCCAAAGTTGGAGTGCGACAGCAGTGCCGCCTTGGGCTTGATGCCAAAGCGCATCATTTCTTCGGCGGCCAGAGCAGTGATCTCTGCCAGCTCCTGCGGCGTGGGGTCGTAGTTGACGTGTGTATCCACCAGGAACACCTGGCGGCCGGGCAGCATCAGGCCGTTCATGCAGGCATACACCGGCACGTCCTGCGCGGTGCTGTCGGCCCCGCCCGCATGCTTGCCGATCACCTGGTCGATGTACATCAGGTGGTTGGCCGTGGTGCCCCAGGTACCGCAGATCAGGCCGTCCACTTCGCCTTTGTGCAGCATCATCGAGCCAATGAGCGTGAGGCGGCGGCGCATCTCGATTTTGGCGACCTGCTGGGTGATGCCCTTGCGCTCGGTCATGCGGTGGTAGGTCTGCCAGAAGTCGCGGTAGCGGTGGTCAAAGTCGGTGTTGACCACGTCGTAGTCCACGCCTTCCTTCAGGCGCAGGCCAAACTTTTCGATGCGCTGGGCGATGATGGCGGGGCGCCCGATCAGCGTGGGGCGGGCGACCTTCTCGTCCACCACGATCTGTGCAGCGCGCAGCACGCGTTCTTCTTCACCCTCGGCATAGGCCACGCGCTTCTTGGCAGCGTTGCGGGCCGCGTCGAAGATGGGCTTCATTGTCGTGCCCGAGGCATACACAAAGGTCTGCAGACGGTCGCGGTACGCGTCCATGTCAGCGATGGGGCGCTGCGCCACGCCGCTGTCCATGGCGGCCTGGGCCACCGCCGGCGCGATCTTCATCATCAGCCGGGGGTCGAACGGCTTGGGGATCAGGTATTCGGGGCCGAAGGTCAGCTTCTCGCCCACGTAGGCGGCTGCCACCACCTCGCTTTGTTCGGCCTGGGCCAGCTCGGCAATCGCGTGCACGGCCGCAATTTCCATCTCATCGGTGATGGTGGTGGCGCCGCAGTCCAATGCGCCCCGGAAGATGTAGGGGAAGCACAAGACGTTGTTCACCTGGTTCGGATAGTCCGAACGGCCCGTGGCCATGATGATGTCGTTGCGCACGCTGTGCGCCAGCTCGGGCGTGATCTCGGGGTTGGGGTTCGCCAGGGCGAAGATCACCGGGCGCTCGGCCATGGTGGCCACCATTTCGGGCTTGAGCACGTTGCCGGCGGACAGGCCCAGGAACACGTCGGCGCCGACCATCACCTCGGCCAGCTTGCGCGCGTCGGTCTTCTGCATGAACTGGCGCTTGTCGTCGTCCATCAGCTCTTCGCGGCCTTCATAGACCACACCGGCCAGGTCGGTGACGAACACGTTCTTGCGCTGCACGCCGACCTTGAGCAGCAGGTTCAGGCAGGCCAGGGCCGCAGCGCCCGCGCCGCTGGTGACAAGCTTGACGTCTTCAATCTTCTTGCCTGCCACTTTCAGCGCATTCACGATGGCAGCCGCCACCGTGATGGCTGTGCCGTGCTGGTCGTCGTGGAAGACCGGGATCTTCATGCGCTTGCGCAGCTCGCGTTCCACGTAGAAGCAATCGGGAGCCTTGATGTCTTCGAGGTTGACGGCGCCAAAGGTCGGCTCCAGCGCTGCGATCACCTCCACCAGCTTGGCGGGGTCCTTTTCGTCGATCTCGATGTCGAACACATCGACGCCCGCGAACTTCTTGAACAGGACGGCTTTGCCTTCCATCACCGGCTTGGAGGCCAGCGCGCCAATGTCGCCCAGGCCCAGCACGGCGGTGCCGTTGGAAATCACGGCCACCAGGTTGCCGCGCGACGTGTAGCGGAAGGCGTTGGCAGGGTCCTTGACGATCTCTTCACAAGGGGCAGCCACTCCGGGCGAGTAGGCCAGCGCGAGATCGTGCTGGTTGATCATCTGCTTGGTCGCGGCGATGGCCAACTTACCCGGCTTGGGAAACTCGTGGTACTCGAGAGCGGCACGGCGCAACTGGGCACGCTTGTCGGAATCGTTGTTGTTGTTCTGGGCCGTGGTGTTCTCGGGCATTCAGTGTCTCCAACTCAGGGGGTGAGGGGCCAAAACCGTACTCCAGCGGGTCTGCAGCAGGCTGTCAGCTTTGTAAGGGTCTGCGATTGTAGGGGGATGTGCGTAAAAACCCTAGTAAGCGAATCTGCTTACCTGCGGGCTGTTTGCCCATTCATTGTGTCGTGTGGACAGGGTTTTGAGACCCCCATATCCATGCACAAAAGCTATGAGGTGTTTTGCTTTTTCAGGGGGAACACCGTGCTTGCCCGAAACGGGTCGCTTCCTGGACCCTTCTGGCGTCAAAAGGGTGCATGCCGCGCCAGCCGTGCTCGTTGGGATGGCCTGACTTCCAACGCTCTGGCGAGGCATGGAACGAAAAAAGGCCCCGCATGGGGCCTTTGTCGTTGAAAAGTAGGCGCCGATGGATGCTTCAGCGGCTGCTGGGGAAGCTGAACACCGCCCCCTCACGCACGCCCGCCGAGGGCCAGCGCTGCGTGATGGTCTTGCGCTTGGTATAGAAGCGCACGGCGTCTGGGCCGTAGGCGTGCAGGTCGCCGAACAGGCTGCGCTTCCAGCCACCGAACGAGTGGTAGGCCACCGGCACGGGCAGGGGCACGTTCACGCCTACCATGCCGACCTGGATGTGGTCGGTGAAGTAGCGGGCGGCCTCGCCGTCGCGGGTGAAGATGCAGGTGCCGTTGCCGTATTCGTGGTCGTTGATGAGCTGCATGGCTTCCTGCAGCGTCTTCACGCGCACCACGCCGAGCACGGGGCCGAAGATTTCTTCCTGGTAGATCTTCATGCCGGGCTTGACGTTGTCGAACAGGCAGGCGCCCAGGAAGTAGCCTTCCTCATGGCTCGCCACCTTCACGCCACGGCCATCCACCACCAGCGTGGCGCCTTCGGCCACGCCGCTGTCCACATAGGCCTTCACCTTCTCGAAGTGGGGCTTGGTCACCAGCGGGCCCATGTCGTTGCTGTTGTCGGTGCCGGGGCCGACCTTCATCTTGGCGATCTCGGTCTTCAGGCCCGCAATCACGGCGTCACCCACTGCGTCGCCCACGGCCACCAGCAGCGGGATGGCCATGCAGCGCTCGCCGCACGATCCATACGCGGCACCCATCAGCGCGCTCACGGCGTTGTCCACATCCGCGTCGGGCATGAGCACGGCGTGGTTCTTGGCGCCACCCAGGGCCTGCACGCGCTTGCCGTGCTTGCAGCCTTCGGCGTAGATGTATTCGGCAATGGGTGTGGAGCCCACAAAGCTCACGGCCTTCACGCGCGGGTCTTGCAGCAGCGTGTCCACGGCCAGCTTGTCGCCGTTGACCACGTTCAGCACGCCAGGAGGCAGGCCTGCCTCCAGCGCCAGTTGGGCAATGAACAGCGTGCTGCTGGGGTCACGCTCCGAAGGCTTGAGCACGAACGTGTTGCCGCAGGCCACGGCCATGGGCCACATCCACAGCGGCACCATGGCCGGGAAGTTGAACGGCGTGATGCCTGCCGTGACGCCCAGCGCCTGGAACTCGGACCACGAGTCGATGCTGGGGCCCACATTGCGGCTGTGCTCGCCCTTGAGCAGCTCTGGGGCGTAACTGGCGTACTCCACGTTTTCAATACCGCGCTGCAGCTCGCCATGCGCGTCCGCCAGCACCTTGCCGTGCTCGGCCGTGATCAGGGCGGCGATCTTGTCGGCGTTTTCTTCGAGCAGCACTTTCAGCTTGCTCATCACGCGGGCGCGCTTCAAAGGCGGCGTGTTGCGCCAGGCGGGGAAGGCGGCTTCGGCGGAGGCAATCGCCGCTTCGACCGTGGCCTTGCTCGCCAACGCAACGCTGGAGGTCGATTGGCCGGTGGCGGGGTTGAACACCGGCTGCGTACGCTCGGTGTCGGCAACGAGCTTGCCGTCGATCAGGTGGCCGATGGTGGTGGTGACGTTCTTGTCGTGGTTCATGATGATTTCAGGTCAAAAGTGCCGGAAGCGCCAGTGCTATATGCGCCACAAGCTATCAAATTAATAGTAACTAGGCTGCCGCGGCCTGGAGCTCCAAGACCGGCAGCACATGTGCCAGCGCGCGGTCGATGTATTCCTGCTTCTCACCCACCGGGGCAAAGTAGTGCAGCACCTCGCGCGCGGCGTCCAGCCCCTTGAGGCGTGCCAGCAGCCACGCCACCAGGTACTGCGACGCCAGGCACCCACCCGCCGTGGCCACATTGCCACGGGCGGTGAAGGCGCGCGGCACCACGTCCACGCCCGACTCCACCACCCAGGGCTTGCTGGTCAGGTCCGTGCAGGCGGGCGTGCCGCTTAGCAGGCCCAGGCGGCTGAGCAAAAAAGTGCCCGAGCACTGCGCCGCCAGCAATTGGCGGTCAGGGTTCAGCGCACGCAGCTGCTCCATCAGCGCCGGGGTGTTCGCCACCTCGCGCGTCTTCATGCCGCTGCCCACCAGCACCGCATCGGCCTGGGCCAACTGGCTCAGGTCTTCATGTGCGTCGATGGTGAGGCCGTTCATGGACGTGACGCGCGGCGTGGGGCTCGCAATGTGCACCTGCCAGTCCGTGTCGCCCAGCAGCGCGATGCGGCTGAGCATGCCAAACGCCACGAGCGAGTCGAGGTCGTTGAAGGCGTCGAAGGTGAGGATGGAAATGCGCATGGGCCGGTCGGGCTTGTGCCTCAAGCCGTTTCTTGCAGGGCGTCGCCCAGGGCGCTGATCAGGCGGTCAATCTCGGCCTGGGTGCTGATGAAGGGCGGTGCCAGCTGGATGGTGTCGCCACCGTAGCGTACGTAAAAGCCCTTCTTCCAGCAGTTCATCGCAATTTCATACGGGCGCTTGGCGGGCTCGCCGGGCACAGCGGCAATCGTGAAGCCTGCAGCCAGGCCAAAGTTGCGGATGTCGGCCACATGCTTGGCGCCCTTGAGGCTGTGCACCGCCTGCTCAAAGTACGGGGCCAGCGCCTTCACGCGACCGATCATGTCTTCCTTTTGCAGGATGTCGAGCGCCGCAATGCCCGCTGCGCAGGCCACGGGGTGGGCCGAGTAGGTGTAGCCGTGCGGGAATTCGAGCATGTACTCCGGCCCGCCTGCGGCCATGAAGGTGTCGTAGATTTCCTTGGTGGCCACCACGCCGCCCAGCGGCTGCGCGCCGTTGGTGACTTGCTTGGCAAAGTTCAGGATGTCGGGCGTCACGCCAAAGGCCTCGGCACCCGTCCAGGCGCCGCTGCGGCCAAAACCGCTGATCACCTCGTCAAAAATCAGCAAGATGTTGTTTTGTGTGCAGATCTCGCGCAGGCGTTGCAGGTAGCCCACGGGCGGGATCACCACACCGGCCGAGCCAGAGAAGGGCTCGACGATCACGGCGGCGATGTTCGATGCATCGTGCAGCGCAATCACTTCCAGCAAGCGGTCGGCCAGCTCTTTGCCCGTGGGCGGCATGCCCTTGTGGAACGAGCCCGCAGGTGGCTGGGTGTGGGGCAGGTGGTCGGCCTCCACGCCCTGTCCAAACAGCTTGCGGTTGGCCACGATGCCGCCCACCGAGATGCCGCCAAAGTTCACGCCGTGGTAGCCCTTTTCGCGGCCGATCAGGCGCGTCTTGGTGCCCTGGCCCTTGGCGCGCCAGTAGGCGCGGGCCATCTTGAGGGACGTATCGGCCGACTCGGAGCCCGAGCCGGTGAAGAACACATAGTCCAGCCCTGCGGGTGTCAGCTCTTTGACGCGGTTGGCCAGCTCGAACGACAGCGGGTGGCCAAACTGGAAGGCGGGCGCGTAATCGAGCTTCATCGCCTGCTTGCCGATGGCCTCGGCGATCTCGCGGCGGCCATGGCCCAGGCCCGCGCACCAGAGGCCCGAGAGGCCGTCAAAAATCTTGCGACCTTCGGAGTCCGTGTAGTAGGCACCGCTGCCCTCCACGATCATGCGCGGGTTGGCCTTGAACTGGCGGTTGCCGGTGTAGGGCATCCAGTGCGCGTCCAGCCATTCGGCGTCCATGCGGGGGCCTTCGGCGCCGGCGGCGGGTTTTTCGATGTTGACGAAGCTCATGGGGTTCTCCAGTGCAAGGCGGCAAAAAAATGCAGGCAACCCCAGCGGGCTGGGGCTTGACGTAGGGCATTGTTGCGCCGCCTGTTAATCTCTCAAATAATCCAATATCAATGTTTACTTGACGATTTATGCAAGTAAAGGACCCCGCTCCACCCCCACCAATCTCCGCGCCGGCCGGACCTGGAAAACACCGCGCCGTGCTGGGCCAGCTCAGCGACATGGACCTGCGCCTTTTGCAGGTCTTCAAGAGCGTGGTGGAGTGCGGCGGCATGTCGGCCGCCGAGCTGGAGCTGAACATCGGCACCAGCACCGTCAGCCGCCACATCAAGGACCTGGAAGCCCGCCTGGGCCTCACGCTGTGCCGGCGGGGGCGGGCCGGGTTTGCGCTGACGGCCGAGGGGCAGCGGGTGTATGACGAAACCCTGCGCCTGCTGGCCTCGGTGCGCAGCTTTCGCGACAGCGTGGACGACATCCATTCGCGCATGGGCGGGCAGCTGGCCGTGGCGGTGTTCGACAAAACCGCCAGCAACCCGGCCGCCCGCATTGGCGAGGCGATTGCCGCCTTCACCGCCCAGGCGCCCGATGTGCAGCTGCAGCTGCATGTGGGCTCCATCAACGCCATCGAGCGTGGCGTGATCGACGGCAGTTACCAGGTGGGCATCATCCCTGCGCACCGCAGCTCGCAAAGCCTGGCGTACGCCGACCTGTTTGGCGAGACCATGCTGCTGTACTGCGGTGCGGGCCATCCGCTGTTTGGGGCGTCATCCCCTCCGGCTGACTGGCACGCGGTGCGGGGCTACCAGTTCGCTGGGCTGGGCTACCACTCTCCCAACATGGAGCTGAGCCACCAAGCCCGGCTGCAGCGCGCGGCCACTGGGTTTGACCAGGAATCCATTGCCACGCTGATCCTGTCGGGCCGCTTTCTCGGGTTCTTGCCCGACCACTATGCCGAGGCCTTCGAGCGCCAGGGCCGCATGCAGGCCGTGAACCCGTCGCTGTTCCACTACCACTGCCAGTTTGTGAGCCTGATGCGCCGATCGCCCGCGCCCGCCCGCGCGGCCCAGGCGTTTGCGCAATGCCTGGAAGACGCGCACCGCCCCGGTCGCTGACAGGGACATTGCGGGGCTGCGGCTTGCCAGCGACTGCGGTGAGGCGGACAATTCGCCTTCTTTGCAACATTGTGTGACATCGGGAGCAGCGCCCATGGCCAGTATTTCCTCCATCGGCAGTTCAGGCCTTCAGGCCGCCCAGTTGCGGCTGGACGCGTCGGCCAACAACGTGGCCAACATGAACACCCCCGGCTACCGCCGCGAGGTGGTTGCACAAGAAGAAGCGGCCGAAAGCGCTGGTGTGCGCGCCACCGTGCAGCGCGAACAGGACGCCAAGGGCGTGGCGCTGGAGCAGGAAGCGGTGGAGCAGATGTCGGCTACCTACGCGTTCAAGGCCAATCTGCAGACCATCAAGACGCAGGACGAAATGATGGGCTCCCTGCTGGATGTGAAGGCCTGAGCGCAGTCCGTTCAGCGTTCATTGGTATTCCCACCCCCATGCCCCGCTGGCCGGGGCATGTTCGTTTCTGGCGCAGGCACAGAGGACTGCCCGTTGTCACGCTTATCAATTGGTACGCGCCAGCCCCGCGAGGCGCTGGACCAACCAGCGCTGAAAGGCCAGGCCCGTGGCGGTGCGGCTGCGCAGTGGAATGGCGTACATGGTGGTGCTCCTTGTCGTGAGTTTGTTCAGACGCCCTGGATGGCTGGACTGCCACTGGGCGATGCCGTAGCGCTTTGGCGTGCAGCGCGCCGGCCCGCCCGGTCCCACGCCTTTTCATGGAAGAAGAAGGCCACCGCCTGCACCGTGGGCTCCAGCAGGCTCAGAGTGAGCGAGGCCCACAGGTTGCCGGTGACGGCATAGGCCACCAGGGCGGCCACGCAGATGTGGATCAGGTAGTAGCTGCCCGTTTTCATCAGCATGGTTTGGTTCTGGCGGGCAACGCGGCGGATGAGGGACATGGCGGACTTCTACTTTTTCGGTTCAACAGAGACTGCGGCAGTGCAGCAGGGATGGTTGAATGGTAGTGATTCGCAATATCAAAAGCCAATTGATCATCACTAAAGTGCAGATAGCCGCTATCCCATGGCGCTGTGCGAAGAGCCGCAGCGCCTATCCCAAACAGACTGGTTCTGCGCGTGAACTAGTTCACGTTCGAGGCCTGAAAAAAGCCGCTGCGACCAAAGCCCCCGTTGCTATGATGGCCGCTCTTTTCAACCCCCTCTTTTGCTTTGGGAGCACACATGGCCCTCATGGACTTCATCAAGAAACAGTTCATTGACATCATTCAGTGGACCGAAGAGGGGGACGGCACGCTGGCCTGGCGCTTCCCCATGCGCGACATGGAAATCCAGAACGGCGGCACGCTGGTGGTGCGCGAGTCGCAGATGGCCATCTTCGTGAACGAAGGTCAGGTGGCCGACGTGTTCGGCCCCGGCACCTACAAGCTCACCACGCAGACGCTGCCAGTGCTCACGTACCTCAAGAACTGGGACAAGCTCTTCGAGTCCCCCTTCAAGAGCGATGTGTACTTCTTCAGCACACGCCAGCAGATCGACCAGAAGTGGGGCACGCCCCAACCCATCACGATCCGCGACAAGGACTTTGGCGCCGTGCGCCTGCGCGCCTTCGGCAACTACGCCTTCCGCATTGCCGACCCCAAGCTGTTCCACACCGAAATCTCGGGCACGCGCGAGTCCTACCCCGTGGCCGACCTCGAAGGTCAGTTGCGCGGCCTGGTGCTGCAGAACATCAGCAACGCCATTGCGGGCAGCGGCCTGCCGTTCCTGGACCTGGCGGCCAACCAGGTCATGTTTGCCGACGCGCTGACCAAGGAACTCGCGCCCATCTTTGCCAAGCTGGGCATCCTGGTCGAGTCCCTCACGGTGCAGAACGTCTCGCTGCCCGAAGAGCTGCAGAAGATCCTCGACCAGAAGATCGGCATGGGCATGGTCGGCAACGACATGGCTAAATTCATGCAGTACCAGACGGCGCAGGCCATCCCCAAGTTTGCCGAGGGCGCCAGCAACGGCGGTGGTGTGGCGGGTGACGCGATGGGCCTGGGCGCCGGTGTGGCGCTGGGCCAGGTGCTGGCGCAGAACCTGCAGCAGGGCCTGCAAGGCGGCGGCGCAGCAGCCCAGGCAGCGCCCGCAGCGGCGGCCGCTGCAGTGGGCGTCAAGCCCGAAGACGTGATGGCCACGCTGGAGAAGCTGGGCGAGCTCAAGTCCAAGGGCATCCTCACACAGGAAGAGTTCGACGCCAAGAAGGCCGAACTGCTCAAGAAGCTGGTCTGACCGATCGGCTCGATTGCTATCATAAAAATAGCTGCTTGCGCTGGAGGGATAAGCGCTAGAGGCCAATAGGGCTTCAAAGCCGTTTAGCGCGGCGCGGGCAGAACACTCCACACGATGGCCACCGACCCCACCCAGCGCTATTACCGCGCGCCCTGCCCCGGCTGTGGCGCGCCGGTGGAGTTCAAGAGCGCGCAGTCCACCCATGCCGTCTGCGGCTACTGCCAGAGCACCGTGGTGCGCAGTGGCGACGTGCTCACGCGCCTGGGCAAGATGGCCGAGCTGTTTGACGACCACAGCCCGCTGCAGCTCATGGCCAGCGGGCGCATTCAGCTCGATGGCAAGGACGTGCCCTTCACCCTCATCGGCCGCCTGCAGTACAAGGGCGACGCGGGCGTGTGGACCGAATGGGCGGCCTTCCTGAATGACGGTACCTTGGCCACCCTGGGCGAGGACAACGGTGCCTACGTCTTTACCCGGCCCATCGACCCGGGCCGCGAGATGCCTGCGCCCGAGCGCTTTCGCATCGGCACCACCACGGCCATCAACGGCAAGCCCTACAGCGTGGCCTATACAGGCCAGGCGCAGCTGATCTCGGCCCAGGGCGAGCTGCCCAAGCTGCCGCCGCTGGGCCAGCCCTTTGGCATGGTCGAGCTGCGGAGCGCCGACGGCGAAGTGGTCAGCATCGACTACGGCCACACCCCGCCCAACGTCGAGCGCGGCAAGGCCGTGCTGCTCGAAGACCTTCAGCTCCAGGGCCTGAAAGACGAATCGGCCAAGGACGAAAAAGGCCGCCAGTTCAACTGCCCGCATTGCGGTGCGCCCGTGCAGGTGCAGCTGTCCACCTCCAAGAGCATCACCTGTGGCTCGTGCGCCAGCATCATCAGCCTGGACAGCGGCGTGGGCGGCGAGCTGCGCTCGGCCGAGCAGGACGAACCCGTGCAGCCCCTCATCCCGCTGGGCAGCAAAGGCCAGCTGCAAGGCGTGCACTGGCAGGTGGTGGGCTTTCAGCACCGCATGGGCGTGGAGCCTGGCGACGACGAGCACTTTGGCTGGAGCGAGTACCTGCTCTACAACCAGAAGCGCGGTTTTGCGTTCCTGGTCGATTCCGAAGAAGGCTGGAGCATGGTGCGCCCCACCACCGGCGCGCCGCAGATGGCGGCCACGGGCCGCTCCGCCACGTACATGGGCACCAAGTACGACCTCAAGTACACCTACGAGGCCGAGACCACCTATGTGCTGGGCGAGTTCTACTGGCAGGTCACGCGCGGGCAGAAGACGACCAACCGCGACTTTGCGAGCAGCAAAGGCCTGCTGTCGATGGAGCAGAGCCCGAACGAGATCACCTGGTCAGCGGGCGACAAGCTCTCCAGCGACACGGTGGCCAAGGCGTTCAAGCTGGACGACAAGAAAGATGTCCTGAAGCGCGACGACCCCGGTCCATTCGTGGCCAAATCCGGCCTGGGCTGCGGCACCATCATCATCATCGCCGTGGTGATCCTGATCCTGCTCATCCTGCTGAGCCGCTGCTCCAGCTGCGATCCCCGGGTCGAAAACTGTTCCTCGTCCTCCAGCTACCGCAGCTCGGGGGGCTCGTACGGCGGATATTCGTCGGGCGGCAGCCACAAGTAGTGCAGCGTCTGCGCTTGCCCACCGTCTACCCGCCACTGTCACTGACCACACGTTTCAAGGAGATCACACCATGATGGGATTCGAATGGCTCAAACCCGCGGCATTTCTCGGGTCCATCCTCTACGCCATCATTGGCGTCATCATCTTCTGGCTGGCCTTTGTCATCGTCGACAAGATCACGCCCTATGACCTGTGGCGCGAGATCGTCGAGAAGCAGAACCAGGCCCTGGGCCTGGTGGTGGCTGCGATGTGCCTGGGCATCAGCATCATCGTGGCGGCTGCCATCCATTGACGCATCGACGCATTAGCGCATTGACGCGTTTTCGAGCCCCTACCGCCTGAATGAACGAAGCGGCGCACCCGGCAGGGTGCGCTGACCGCCGCCTTGTCGTCTCCCACCCCGCCTTCCGTTGCGCCCGCACCTGCGGTGCCGCCCCCGTCCTCCGGCCCCCGCCCCATCGACATCGCGTTGCTCATCAGCGTGTTCGTGGTGGCGGCCTGCGGTCTGCTGTACGAGCTGGCCGCCGGGGCGCTGGCGTCCTATGTGCTGGGCGACTCGGTGCTGCAGTTCAGCACCATCATTGGCACCTACCTGTTTGCCATGGGCCTGGGCTCTTGGTTGTCGCGCTACTTCGAGCGGCAGCTGCCCGCGCACTTCCTGCGCATCGAGCTGCTGGTGGCGCTGATCGGCGGGGCGTTGCCCGCCACGCTGTTCCTGGCCAATGCGTATGCGCCGGGTGCGTTCCGGTTTCTGCTGTACGGCATGGTGCTGGTGGTGGGCACGCTGGTGGGGCTGGAAATTCCTCTGGTCATGCGCATCCTCAAGCGCAACGTGGTGCTCAAGGACCTGGTCTCGCAGGTGCTCACGTTCGACTACCTGGGCGCGCTGGCGGTATCGCTGGCGTTTCCGCTGCTGCTGGTGCCGCACCTGGGGCTCATCCGCACGGGCCTGCTGTTCGGGCTGATGAACGCCGCTGTGGCGCTGTGGGCGGTGTGGCTGTTCCGGCATGAGCTGCGGCGCCTCCAAGCCCACTTGTTCGCCTGCCTGATGGTGGTGGGACTGCTGCTGGCCGGGCTGGCGGGGGCCGAGCAGATCACGAGTCTGGCCGAGGACAAGTTCTACCAGGACCGCATCATCTTCACCACGGCCACGCCCTACCAGCGCATTGTGGTCACGCAGGGCCGCTATGGCCACCGGCTGTACCTCAATGGCAACCTGCAGTTTTCCGAGTCCGACGAATACCGCTACCACGAGGCCCTGGTGCATCCCGCCATGGCCGCGCACGGGGCGCCCAAGCGGGTGGCGGTGTTGGGCGGCGGCGACGGCATGGCGGTGCGCGAGATCCTCAAGTACCCCTCGGTCGAGTCCGTCACCCTGGTCGAGCTGGACCCGGCCATGACGCGCATCTTCAGCGAGAACCCCACGCTGGCAAAGCTCAACGGCCACGCGCTGCAAAACCCCAAGGTGACCATCGTCAACACCGATGCTTTTGGGTGGCTGCAGCAGGGGACGGACCTTTTTGACGTCATCGTGGTGGACTTTCCGGATCCGACCAACTTCTCCATCGGCAAGCTCTACACCAACAGCTTTTATGCCTTGCTGGACAAGCGGCTGGCGGCCAGTGGCTACGCAGTGGTGCAGACCACCTCGCCGCTGGTGGCGCGCCAGAGCTTCTGGACGGTGGTGCAGACCATCGAATCCGTGGGTCTCTCGACAGCGCCGTACCACGCCCATGTGCCCAGCTTTGGCGAATGGGGCTATGTCATCGCCAGCCGCAGGCCCTGGCGCCTGCCCGATGCCTTGCCGCCGGGGCTGCGGTTTTTGAGCCCCCCGTCGCTGCCGCTGCTGTTTGACTTTCCGCTCGATATGGCGCGGGTGCCGGCCGATGTGAACCGCCTGTCCAACCAGGCGCTGGTACACAGCTACGAGCGCGAATGGGGCAAGGTGGTGGCGCATTGAGCCGGCGATGGCTTGGGGGCCAACGGGCATTCGCCGAGCAATTTGCAGGGGTTCTGCCCGGTGGCACGGGCGTCACAATCGGCTACAAAGCTGTCAAGACCTGATCGCCGTGGGCTCCCGATGCCGGATTTCTTTTTCCTCTCTAACGCACAGCCCTATCCGCTGCTCTGGGCCCAGCATGATCCTTGGCTGGTGGCGCTGTCTGTAGCGATGGCGGTGCTGGCGTCTGTGCTGGCGCTACAGATGGCGGGCCTGGCCCGGCGCGCCGACACCCGCTTCATGCGGCAGATGGCCCGGGGGTCCGGTGCGATGGCGTTGGGTGGAGGCATCTGGTCGATGCACTTTATCGGCATGCTCGCATTCACGGTGTGTGGGCGCGGGCGTTTTGATCCTTGGATGACAGCGCTGTCTATGCTTCCGAGCGTAGCTGCGTCATGGGTTGCGCTGGGGCTGCTGATGCGCCGCGAGATCAGCCGTGCAGCCCTGGTCGTCGGCGGCGTGCTCGTCGGCGCTGGCATTGGCGCCATGCATTACATCGGCATGGAGGCGTCCCAGTGGGCTCCGTTCATGCGCTTTGATCCTTGGGGCTTTGCGGCCTCCGTCTTGGTGGCCGTGCTGCTGGCCATTGTGGCCCTGTGGGTGCGATTTGGACTGGAGCGGGTGGTTCGCTGGCGGGCCCGCTGGCTGAACCTGGCAGCGGGCGTGGTCATGGGGCTGGCCATTGCGGGCATGCACTACACCGGGATGGCGGCGTTGCGCTTTATCGAGGTGCCAAACGAGTTGGAGCTGTTGGCTGCTGCAGAGGGCACCCCCATGGCCCTGGCGGTGGCTGCCGTGGCCCTGGTTATTGGTGTACTGGTCATCGCCATCAACGCCGGCCTGCGCTACCGGCAAATGTTCCTGCAGATGCGCCAGAGCGAGTCCCGCCTGCGCGCGATTGCCGACACGGCCGTGGATGGCATGGTGATGATTGATGCGCAGGGCCGGGTGCAGTCCTTCAATGCGGCGGCCGAACGCATCCTGGGGTGGCGCCCCGATGAGGTGGTGGGCCAGAACGTGTCCATGCTCATGCCCGAGCCTGATCGCTCTCGCCATGACACCTACCTGCAGCGCTACCTGCAAGGCCAGGGCGGTGGCGTGGTCGGCGCCAACAGCCGCGAGGTGCTGGCCTTGCGCCCCGACGGCAATACCGTGCCCATTCGCATTGCCGTTGGACGCGTACCGCTGGATGGCGAACCGGTGTTTGTGGGGTTCATCAGCGACCTGACCCAGCGCCGCGCGATGGAGCAGGAGCTCAAGGCGAGCGAGCAGCGTTTGCGCTCGCTGATAGGGAACATTCCTGGTGTGACTTTTCGCTGCCGCTATGACGCGGACTGGACCATGCTCTTCATCAGTGATGCCGTGACAGCGCTGACGGGGTGGCTGCCGCAAGACTTCCTGCAAGGGCGTGTCAACTTCACACAGTTAACGCTGCCTGAAGAGGTGGACCGCCTTTGGAACGAGGTGTCGGCAGCCATTGAGGAGCACAGGCCTTATCACGTGGAGTTTGGCCTGCGTGACCGCGAGGGCTGCTTGCGTTGGGTGTCCGAAAGCGGGCGCCCCGTCGTGGGGGACGATGGCCAAGTGCAATGGATTGACGGGGTCATCATGGACATGACCGCCTTCAAGGAACGCAACGCAGAGTTCGAAAGCACCGTGCGCGCCATCAACCGCGCGCTGGCGGTAGTGGAGTTCGACATGCAGGGCCGTGTGCTCCACGCCAATGACAACTTCCTCAGTCTGATGGGTTATGGCCTCCAGGAGATCGTGGGCCAGCACCACCGCATGTTCTGCGAGCCCGCCTACGCGCAGACCGAGGCGTATGCGCAGTTCTGGCAACAGCTGCGATCTGGCCAACTGGATGGCGGTGAGTACCAGCGACTCGGCAAGGACGGCCGGCGCATCTGGATCCAGGCCACCTACAACCCCATTTTTGACGCGCAGGGCCAACCCTTCAAGGTCGTCAAGTTTGCGACCGACCTGACCCAGCGCCGCGCCATGGAGCAAGAGTTGCGCACCGCAAAGGAGCGGGCCGAGCAAGCCGCCGCGGCGCGCAGCACCTTCCTGGCCAACATGAGCCACGAGATCCGCACGCCCATGAACGCCATCATCGGCTTCACCGAGGCCCTGCTCGACACTCCCATGGACGCGCAGCAGCGTCGCCACCTGGGCACCGTGCAGCATGCGGCGCGGTCCATGCTGCGCCTGCTCAACGACATCCTGGATACTGCCAAACTGGAAAAAGGTGCGGTGGAACTGGAGATTGCCGACTTTTCGCTGCAGGAGGTGTGCGACCAGATCCTCGCCTCGCTGCGCATCCATGCCGGCAAGAAGGGGCTCGCGCTGCAGTGCGTGACGGACGACCGGGTACCGCCTTACCTGCGGGGCGATGCGCTGCGCCTGCAGCAGGTGCTGCTCAACCTGCTGGGCAACGCGCTCAAGTTCACCGAGCGCGGCCATGTGCTGCTGCGGCTGGACTACCACGACGGCACGCTGGTGATGGAGGTGGAGGACACCGGCATCGGCATCGCCGCGCAGCACCTGGAGCGCATCTTCGACCCCTTTGCTCAGGCCGATGCGTCCACCACGCGGCAGTTCGGCGGCACGGGCCTGGGCACCACCATCTCGCGCCAGCTGGTCGAGCTGATGGGCGGCAGCATCAGTGTGCGCAGCACGTTGGGCGTGGGCACCACGTTCACCGTGTGTGTGCCGCTGCCCGTGGGCCAGGCCACGGCGGCCGTGGCCACCGTGAGACAGGCCGTGCAGCTGCCGCCGCTGCGCATGCTGGTGGTGGACGATGTGCCTGCCAACATCGAGCTGCTGCAGATCCACCTGGACCGGGGGCGTCACCAGGTCACCGTGGCGCGGGACGGAGAAAGCGCAGTTTCTGCCTATGAAGCCGGGCGCTTCGACGTGGTGCTGATGGACCTGCAGATGCCCGGCATGGACGGCCTGGAGGCCACGCGCCGCATCCGCGCGTTCGAGCAGGCGCAACGGCGCAAGCCGGTGCCGGTGATCGCCCTGTCCGCCAGCGTGCTGGAGCAGGACCGGCGCAACGCCCGCGCTGCCGGCATGGACGGCTTTGCCAGCAAGCCGCTGGAGCCCGCCCGCCTGTTCCGCGAGATCGCCCGCGTGCTGCACCTGCAGCCTGATGCCTCCTCGTCGGGCTGGAGCAGCCTGCAGACCCTGTCGCGCGGCCCCGACATGCCCCCCGCCCTCCAGGCTGCCGTGCCCGCCGTGGACTGGGAACGCGGCACCCGCCTGTGGGGCCAGCGCGCCTTGCTGCGCGACGCCGTGGCGCGCCTGCTGGCCGACCACGCTGCCACCCCTGCCACCTTGCAGGCCATGGTGGCGCAGCCCGACATGGACGCGGCCCGTGCGCTGGCCCACCGCCTGCGTGGTGCGGCCAGCAACCTGGCACTGGGCCCGCTGCAAACGCTGGCGCAACGCATTGAAGAAGCCGCCCACAGCCTGGACCGCACGGCGCTGCAGCCGCTGGTGGCTGCCTTGCCCGCCGCGTTGCAGGCCGTGCAGCAGGCCCTGGCCCACGAGGCCGAGGCCGCCGCAGCACCCGCCCCCGGCGTGGGCCAGCACGCGCCGCTGACCGCCGACCAGCGCCAGCAGGCCCGGACCGCCGCGCACGCGCTGCAGCAGGCCCTGGCCCAGTCCGAGCTGGCCCAGCCGCCGCTGGACGTGCTGGTGCAGCTATTGCCCGCCGACGCCACCGAGCGCCTGCAAGAGGCCATTGACCGCTTTGACTTTGACCAGGCCGTGGTGGAGCTGCAGCAGCTGCGCACGCACTGGCTGGACGAACCCCTGGAGAGCCCCGCATGACCCTGGCCCCCGAACAGCGGCCCCGCCTGTTGCTGGTGGACGATGAGCCCACCAACTTGCAAGTGCTGCGCCACATCTTGCAGGCCGACTACCGCCTGCTGTTTGCCACCGACGGCGAACGCGCGCTGCAGGTGGCGCGCGAGCAGCGGCCCGACCTGGTGCTGCTCGACATCATGATGCCCAACCTGGATGGCTACGCCGTGTGCCGCGCGCTCAAGGCCGATGCCGCCACGGCCTCCATCCCGGTGATTTTCATCACCGCCCTCACCGACAGCCAGGACGAAACCGCCGGGTTTGACGCAGGCGCGGTGGACTACATCACCAAGCCTGTCAGCCCGCCCGTGGTGCGCGCGCGGGTGCGCACCCACCTGTCGCTGGTGCGCATGGACGAACTGCGCGAAACCCGCCTGCAGATCGTGCAGCGCCTGGGCCGTGCGGCCGAGTACAAGGACAACGAAACCGGCATGCATGTGATCCGCATGAGCCACTTTGCCCAGCTGCTGGCGCTGGCCGCAGGCCACAGCCCGGCCTGGGCCGAAGACCTGCTCAACGCCGCGCCCATGCACGACGTGGGCAAGATCGGCATCCCCGACGCCGTGCTGCGCAAGCCGGGCCCGCTGGACGCCGCCGAGTGGGACACCATGCGCCGCCACCCCGAGATCGGCGCCGAGATCATCGGCGAGCACCCGTCCGGCGTGCTGCAGCTGGCCCGTGAGATTGCGCTGGCCCACCACGAAAAGTGGGACGGCAGCGGCTACCCGCGCGGCCTGACGGGCGAGGCCATCCCGGTGTCGGCGCGCATCGTGGCCGTGGCGGATGTGTTCGATGCCCTCACCACCCGCCGCCCCTACAAGGAGCCCTGGCCCGTGCAGGACGCGCTGGACCACATCACAGCGCAGGCAGGCAAACACTTCGACCCCGCCCTGGTGGCGCTGTTTGCCCCGCTGGTGCCGCAGCTGCTCGAGATCCGCGCACGCTGGTCGGATTGATGCGTGACCGTATGACGCCCTGGACCCTGCAGCGCCGCCAGTTTGTGGCGGGCGCTGCCGCCCTGGCCACGGCCGCGCTGGGCGGGTGCGACCGGGCCGTGCCGCCGCTGGAAGGCGGCTTCACCGGCATCGACATGGCGCGCGGTCACCAGCTGCGCGAGTGGCTGGCGCGCGGCACCTGGCCCGAGCCCGCCGTGGTGCGGCGCGCGCAGGTCATCATCGCGGGCGGGGGCGTGGCGGGGCTGGCCGCAGCGCGTGCGCTGCGCCTGGCGGGCGTGCAGGACTTTGCGCTGCTGGAGCTGGAAGACACCGCGGGCGGCAACAGCCGGGGCACCGCCGTCAACGGCCTGGCCTGCCCGCAGGGCGCGCACTACTTGCCCGTGCCTGGCGACGACGCGCGCGAGGTGCAGGACCTGCTGGAAGAACTGGGCCTGCGCCAGCGCGTGGCCGGGCGCTGGTTGTACGACGAACGCCACCTGTGCCACAGCCCGCAGGAGCGCCTGTACTTCGAGGGCGAGTGGCAGGAGGGCCTGCTGCCCGTGCAGGGCGTGGGCGAGGCCACGCTGGCGCAGTACCGCCGCTTTGCGCAGGCGGTGGAGCGTGAGTCGAAGGCCGCGCGGTTTGCCATGCCCGCGCTCAAGCTGTGGACCGCCAAGCGCCCGCTGGAACCCAGCCAGCAGGCGCTGGACGCCATGACGTTCGCCGCCTGGCTGGCGCAGGAAGGGCTGGACGATACCCACCTGCGTTGGTACCTGGACTACTGCTGCCGCGACGACTACGGCGCCGGGGCCGACCGTGTCTCGGCCTGGGCGGGCATCCACTACTTTGCCAGCCGCCACGGCTTTCATGCGCCCGGCGAGGCTGTGGACGAAGCCCGCGAAAGCGTGCTCACCTGGCCCGAGGGCAATGGCTGGATCACCCGGCGCCTGGCCGAGCCGCTGGCCAACACCGCCAACGGCGGCGGCCAGCTGCGCACCGGCACCAGCGTGCTGCGCATCACCGAAGGCCGCCACGGCGTGGAGGTGGATGCATTCAACCACGCCACCGACAGCGTGGAGCGCTGGCAGGCGCCACGCTGCATCGTGGCGCTGCCCGTCTTCGTGGCGGCGCGTGTGGTGCAGAACCCGCCCGCCTTCCTCACCGGGGCGGCCCAGCGCCTGTCGTGGGCGCCCTGGCTGGTGGCCAACATCCACATCCACAGCCCGCTCACCGACCGTCCGGGCGCTGCGCCGGCCTGGGACAACGTCCTGTACGCCGACCCTACGGCGGGGGGCCTGGGCTATGTGAACGCCGGCCACCAGCGCCTGGACACCCGCGCCACGCTGGCCGGGCCCACCGTGCTTACCTACTACCAGGCACTGGGCGACCGGGCGGACGGCCGCCAGCAGTTGGCCACCCAGCCCTGGCAGCACTGGGCCGACGCCGCCCTGGCCGCCCTGGCCGTGCCGCACCCCGACCTGCGCCAGCGCGCCACGCGCGTGGACATCACCCGCTACGGGCACGCAATGTCCATCCCCACACCGGGTTTGCAGCAGTTTTTGAGCCAAATCGGCCTGGAGCGGAGGTCTTTCATGTCCAAGGTGCTATCAAATGGTGAGCGCTCCGCCTGGCTGCCCACACCCGCCACCGCACGGCTGGCGTTTGCGCATGCCGACTGGTCGGGGTATTCGGTGTTTGAAGAGGCCTTCACGCGTGGGCACGGCGCGGGGCTGGTGGCCGCCGCCGGTTGATGCCCTCCCTGGTGCTGAGGCACGCTAGCCGCGCTGCCCGTCCCACCACATCCCCAGGCACAGCGCAACGCCCACGGCATACAGCAGCCAGGTGGCCGAGACGACATAGGGATAGAACATCAACGCCACGCCCCACCAGCGGGTGCGCGGCTGATGCGCCCGCTTGCCGTGCCAGTAGGCCGCCATGCCGATCAGGCCAAACAGAATCGCCCCCACGATGTAGGCCGGGCTGGGCAGCTCCAGGCCGAGGGATTGCAGTGCAGAGAGGGTTTCCATGGCGGGGGGGCGCAGGCTGTGCGGGTGGGGTGAGGCCGGTGTGATTCCTGCCAGCGGAAAAAGGTCCCTGGCAAGGTCCCTGGTGTGTGACCGATCCGGCGTTGCCTGGTGGGGGGCGTTGGAGAACGGCCTTTCATGGCGGTGTCACAGGGCGGCGGCATCGTCCACGGTTTTGGCTCTTTTCACCTTGACCACCATGTCCCGACTGTCCCTGATTGCCGCCTGCGCAGCGCTGCTGTGCGCTGCCGCCACCCCCGCCATCGCCCAGCAGGCCTACCCGGCCACCCTGGCCGGCCACGCCGTGCTGCCCGCCCTCACCGTGATTGCCGCGCCCAATGACGCGCCGCAAGACCTGCAGGTGGCGGGCAAGTTCACCACCCCCCGCCGCGTGGACGCCGTGGGCAGCGTGATGGGCCAGTCGGGCGGCCGTGACACGGGTGTGTCGCTGCCCTTCCAGGGCCAACCCCTCCAGGGCCACTCGGGCATCAAGCGCATGGCCGACGGCTCGTTCTGGATCCTGACCGACAACGGCGCCGGCTCCAAGGCCAACTCGCCCGACTTCATGCTGCACCTGAGCCACTACACCGTGGACTTCAAGTCGGGCCAGTTCAACCGCCTCAAGACCATCTTCCTGCACGACCCCGACAAGAAGATCCCCTTCCGCATCACCCACGAAGGCACTGACAAGCGCTACCTGACCGGCGCCGACTTCGACCCCGAGAGCTTCCAGTTCGCCGGTGGCGCGCTGTGGATCGGCGAAGAGTTTGGCCCCTTCCTCATCAAGGCCGACCTGAACGGCAAGGTGCTGTCCGTGTTCGAGACCCAGGTGGACGGCAAGGTCGTGCGCTCGCCCGACGCGCCCGGCGTGCTCATGCCCGGCGCCCCCGACGCCAAGCCCACGCCGTTTGAAGTCAAGCGCTCCAAGGGCTATGAGGGCATGGCCTCCAGCAAGGACGGCAGCAAGCTCTATGCGCTGCTCGAAGGCGCGCTGTGGAACGACGGCGCCAAGGCGTACGAAAACGTGGGCGGCAAGCAGTACCTGCGCGTGCTCGAATTTGATGTGAAGACCGAGCAATGGACCGGCCGCCACTGGAAATACGTGCTGGAGGCCAACCACCACGCCATTGGCGACTTCAACATGATCGATGCCACCACGGGCCTCATCATCGAGCGCGACAATGGCGAAGGCACGGCCGACAAGGCCTGCCCTGAAGGCCAGAAGCGCTCGGACTGCTTCCACGACCTCGCCAAGTTCAAGCGCGTCTACAAGGTCGAGCTGAGCGACGCCAACGTGGGCGGCGAGATCCGAAAGGTAGGCTACATCGACCTCATGAACATCCAGGACCCGCAGCGCCTGGCCAGGAAGCCGCTGAACAACGGCGTGCTCACCTTCCCGTTCTTCACCATCGAGAACGTGGATATCGTGGACGGCACGCACATCGTGGTGGGCAACGACAACAACCTGCCCTTCAGCAGCAGCCGCGACCCGAACAAGGCGGATGACAACGAGCTGGTGCTGCTCGAAGTGGGCGAGTTGCTCCGGGCCAAGTAACCCGGCACCAGCGTGCGGTGGGGCCGGGTGGCAAAATTCCCGGTTCCCGTTCCAACGTACCCGGAAGCCGCGCCACCATGTTCACAGGCATCGTCCAAGCCACGGCAGGCATTGCCGCCATCCACGACCGCGCAGGGCTGCGCACGTTCACGCTCGATTTCCCCGAGGGCTTCTGCCAGGACCTGGCCATTGGCGCCAGCGTGGCCACCGATGGCGTGTGCCTCACCGTGACCGAGATCCTGTCGCCCACGCAGGCCAATTTCGACGTGATGCTGCAGAGCCTGAACATCACCACGCTGGGCAGCTACGCACAGGGCGACCGTGTGAACGTGGAGCGCGCGGCCAAGGATGGCGCCGAGATCGGCGGCCACCCGCTGTCGGGCCATGTGGACTTCACCGGCACGCTCATCGAGCGCCGCGAGTTTGACAACAACCTGGTGTGGCGCGTGGCCGTGCCCGAGGCGTTTCGCCGCTACATCTTCGCCAAGGGCTATATCGCCATCCACGGGGCCAGCCTCACGGTGGCCGAGGTGAACCGGCAAGAGGGCTGGTTCGAGATCTGGATGATCCCCGAGACCCGCCGCGCCACGGTGTTTGAGCACAAGAAGGTGGGCGACCGCCTGAACATCGAGATCGAGCGCAGCACCCAGGTGGTGGTGGACACCGTGCGCGAGGCCGTGCAGGAGAGCCTGGGCCGCCTGCAGCCGGTGCTGGAGGCGCTGCTGAAGGAAAAGGGCCTGTCGCTCGACGACTTTGTGCAGGCGCCCGTGCTGCCGCACTGACCCAGCGACGTTCTCCCATGTCCGTGGTGGTGCGCCCGCTGGCGCTGAGCGATCTGGCCGACCTGCTGGCCGTGCAACTGGCCTGTTATGGCGAGGGGTTTGTGGAGAGCGGCGAGGTGTTTGCCCGCCGCCTCGCCAGCCCCGCCAACTGCTCGCTGGTGCTGGAGCAAGCTGGTGTGGTGTGCGCCTACCTGGCGGCCTACCGCAGCGTGCGTGGCAAGGTCACCCCGCTGCATGGCGACTTTGAAGCCACCGCCCAGCCCGACACGCTGTACCTGCACGACATGGCCGTGCTACCTGCCCATGCAGGGCAAGGCCTGGCCCACGCGCTGCTGCAGCCCCTGTGGGCGCAGGCCCGCGCAGAAGGGCTGCGGCACAGCGCGCTGGTCTCGGTGCAGGGCTCGCAGGCCTACTGGCAGCGGCAGGGCTATGCGCTGCACCCCTTGCAGAACGCCGCCCAGCAGGCCCGCCTGGCCAGCTACGGCGACGGCGCGGTGTACATGGCGCGAGCGCTTTAGAACGTGTTTACGATCTCCCAGAGGTCGCGCAGCGGTCTTTGCGGGATGGGATGCAAGGCGCGGTGCGTAGTGGATAGCTTGGCTATCCACAAGCGCCGCAACGCCGCAGACCGCCCGCAAAGACCACTGCCCGAAGGGTTGGAGCGAAATCGGGTGATTGGACGCCCCAGCTGCTTGCATGGGCATGAGCCCATGCGGCGCATCCGAAGCATCCACTCATCCCGATTGCGCTCCAACGCGATCCCCTGCGAGATCGTAAACACGTTCTTAGACCTTGTAGGCGCTCTGTCACTGGCCCTCGTCATAATGCCCGCCATGCCCCACCGCTGGAAACCCAACGTCACCGTGGCCGCCCTCATAGAGCGCGATGGCCGCTTTCTGCTGGTCGAGGAAGAAACCACCGACGGCCTCAAGCTCAACAACCCCGCCGGCCACCTGGACCCGGGCGAGTCGCCCATCCAGGCCTGCGCGCGCGAGGTGCTGGAAGAAACCGCCCACGACTTCGAACCCACGGCGCTGATCGGCGTGTACCTCAACCGCTTCACCAAGACGCGCACGGGCGACGACACCACGTACCTGCGTTTTGCCTTCGCAGGCACGCTGGGCACACACCACGACTGGCGCACGCTCGACACCGGCATCGTGCGCACGCTGTGGCTCACGCCCGACGAGATTCGCGCCTGCCCCGAACGCCACCGCAGCCCGCTGCTGCTGCGCTGCCTGGAGGACTACCTGGCGGGCCAGCGTTTTCCGTTGACGCTGGTGCACACCGATATTTCGGTGACGGAACCCTCTGTGCAATAGCGCGAGGGGACAACGCGAAAAAGTTTATGGACGGCCTGTAACCCGCAGCACGCGGGGGACGAATTACCAGGCAGAGAGCGCTCAGTTGTGCAGCGTGATCTACCCGCTTCATTCATCCCTCAACGTTTACGGAGTTACCCACCATGCTGTCTACCCAGGCCAAGTCCACCGCTTCTTTTGCTCTGTCTGCCGCCCTGCTCGCACTGGCATCCACCAGCTTCGCAGCAGATGCGCCCAAAGGCTCCAAGGGCGCGGCCATTGGAGCCAACGACACCGTGCACTGCTACAACGTGCACGACTGCAAGGGCAACAGTGACTGCGCCACCGCCGAGCACAGCTGCAAGGGCCAGAACGCCTGCAAGGGCCACGGCTTCAAGGCCAAGACGGCGGCCCAGTGCCTGATGGACAAGGGCACCATCGGCGATATCAAAGGTTGAAGATTCTGACGGCCACGGCGCTGCGGTTGTAGCGCCGGAGCCGTCCGCCCGCCATGGCACACGAACCCATTGCCACGCGCGGCACCGGCTTTGGCCTGGGGCTGCGCACGCAGCACTACGCCGATTTCCTCGCGCGCAAGCAGCCGCTCGACTGGCTGGAAATCATCACCGACAACTACCTCATCGACGGCGGCAAGCCGCTGGCGGTGCTGGAGTCCATTCGGCGCGACTACCCGGTTGCGATGCACGGCGTTGCGATGTCCATCGGCGCGTCTCAGGGCGTGGATGTGCCGTATCTGCAGCGCGTGAAGGCGCTGGCCGACCGCATCGAGCCGCTCTGGGTGTCGGACCATTTGTGCTGGACGGGCCCTGGCCCCGAGCAGTTGCACGACCTGTACCCGCTGCCTTACAACGATGAGTCGGCGCGGCATGTGATTGCGCAGATCCGCCATGCGCAGGACGTGCTGGGTCGCAGGCTGGTGCTGGAAAACGTGTCGAGCTACGTCCGCTACCGGCACGACAGCGCGAGCGAATGGCAGTTTCTGGCCCACATTGCTGAGGAGGCCGACTGTCTGCTGCTGGTGGATGTGAACAACATCTACGTGAGCAGCGTGAACCATGGCTTTGACCCTCTAACTTACCTGCACGCCTTGCCTGCGCATCGCGTGCAGCAGATTCATCTGGCTGGGCACAGCGACAACGGCGACCATATCATCGACACGCACGACCACCCGGTGGCGCAACCGGTGTGGGACCTGTACGCCCACGCCTGCCAGCGTTTTGGCGCCGTGGCCGCGATGATCGAGCGCGACGACCACATTCCTCCGCTGGCAGAGCTGCTCGATGAAATGGCGACGGCGCGGCGCATAGCAGTGCAGCACATGGCGGTGCCCGAACCCGCCACCGCTGCAGTGATGCCTTTGGCCCCCGCAATGGATCCACTGCCTCTGGCTGCAGTACAGCGCCACTTTGCCGATCAAGTTCTGGCCGACGCGCTGCCGCCCGGCACTCCCGACGGACCTGTCACCGGGCGCCTGCCCATCTACCACCATGCCTACCGCGCACGGCTGGCCGAGGTATTGGCAGACACCTATGCCAAGACGTTTCTCTACATGGGGTCAGACAGTTTCTATGTGCATGCCCGCGCGTTTGCGGTGGCCTATCCGCCGCAGACACGCAGTCTGAATCGCTACGGCAAAGGCTTGGTGGAAGCGCTGCGAGTGCAATACCCCGACAACCCCGAGCTGCATGAACTGGCCCAGCTCGACTGGGATCTGCGCACCCGCTTTGACAGCGCCGATGTACCGACCCTGGAGACTGCGGCAGCCCAGGCATCGGACACCTGGACCACTCGCCCCGGTGTGCTGCACCCCAGTGCCTTGCTGCGCACGATCACGACGAATGTCGTGGGCGTGTGGAACGCCATCCACACGGATGACGACGTGCCCGAGGCTGTGGCTCTGTCTGCACCCGCCACGCTGCTGGTCTGGCGCAAAGGCCACCAGCCGCACTTTCGCACGCTCGACGCGGCCGAGGCTGTCTGGGTGCAAGCGCTGCACGCCGGTGCCTCGGTACACGACGCCTGCACGGCGCTGCTGGGCAGCGGCCTGTGGCAGGGCGACCCCATCGTGCTCGGCGGCTGGCTCGCGCAGCTGCTGGACGATGGGTTGGTGCAGGCGGATGTTGCTGTGGAGGCCGCGCGCGGTGCCGGCCCTTGTTAGTCCGCCGTCAGCTTGCGTTCCTTGATGATGGTGGCCCACTGGGTCGATTCCTTCTTCATGAAGGCAGTCAGCTCGGCGCGTGTGGTGGGCTGCGGCGTGAGGCCGTGCTTGTTCAGTGCCTCCTTCACGCCCGGGTCGTTCAGCACCTTCACGATCTCCTGGTTCCAGCGGTCCAGCAGCGGCGCAGGCGTCTTGCCGGGGGCCACGAAGGCGTACCAGTTGAGCGCTTCAAACCCCGGGTAGCCCGCTTCGGCCACGGTGGGGATGTTGGGCATGTAGGACGGCCGCGTGAGCCCGGTGGTGGCCAGGGGAATGAGCTTGCCGGCCTCGATGTGCGGCAGCGCGGTGGGCGGCGCGGCAAAGTACGAGGTGACGCGCTCGCCCAGCAGGTCCTGCAACGCCGGGGCGCCGCCCTTGTAGGGCACGTGGGTCATGTCGATGCCCGCGCGCTGGTTGAACAGTTCGCCCGCCAGGTGCGATGCCGAGCCCGCGCCGGTGGAGGCAAAGTCCACGCTGCCGGGCTTCTTTTTGGACAGCTGCACAAACTCGGCCAGCGTCTTCACGCCCGCGCCCTTGTGCACCACCAGCACGTTCGGAAAGTTCACGCCGCCCGACACGGCGGCGAGATCCTTGAAGGGGTCGTAGTTCACCTTCATCAGGTGCGGCGCAATGGTCAGCGGCCCCACCGATCCGAGCAGCAGCACCGAGCCATCGGCGGGCGCATTGGCCACAAACTGGTGGGCGATGTTGCCGCCCGCGCCGCCCTTGTTGTCCACCACCACCGACTGGCCGATGTTCTCGCCCAGCTTCTTGGCGATGAGCCGCGCCGCCGCATCGGCCGCGCCGCCTGCGGCAAAGCCCACGACGAGCGTGACGGGCTTTTTGGGCGGGAAATCCTGCGCATGGGCTGCGCCAGACAGCGTTGCGGTAGCGGTGGCAAGTGCCAGCGCGCTCATCAAGAGGGTGCGTTTTTTCATGGAGGTCTCCTTCATCGTGGATGGTGGGTGCGGGGATCAGTCGGCGCCGAGGCCGATGGGGTTGGGCTGGCGCTTTTCCACGGCATGGCGCAGCAGCGATGCGGTGCGGAAGATGCCGTGCGCAAACTTGCCGTAGGGCATGGTGGCAAACAGGGCCATCACGGCGCCCAGGTGCAGGCACAGCAGCAGCGGCAGAGCGGCCGTGCCGCGCGCGGCCCAGAGCAGCAGGCCGCTGGTGGCGGTGAGGAACAGCAGGGCGATGAAGGCGCGGTCCATGGGCTTTTGCGCGGCGTCGCCGTGTTGCGGGTGGCGGCGCAGGTTCAGCCGCCACAGGCCTGCGGTGCCCATCGCCAGGCTGACGCCGCCCACACCGCCCAGCAGTTTGGGCAGGCTGGGCAGGTCGTACGGTGCGGGTGCGCCCAGCAGGTAGTGGTACAGCGTCGCCACGCTGGTGGCGGCAAAACACAGCATGAAGCCGTAGAACGTGAGGTGGTGAAACCGCCTGCGCGACAGGGTGTAGGCGTCGTCCTCGTTGTGGCAGCCGTCGCCATGGCCGCCGTCCAGGTATTTGAGGCGCAGCACGGCATCGGTGGCCTCGGCCGTGGCGGGGGCGCTCAGCGGCGCACCGCTTGTCGCGGGCGTCACGTCGCGCCAGAAGCGGCGCACGCCCAGGCCCAGCGCCAGCACGGCAAACAGGAACACGGGTGCGAACAGGCCCACCAGCAGGTTGTGCGGGAAGATGCCGTAGAAACCGCCCACGGGGGCCTGCCACAGCGCGGCAATGCCCTGGCCGTGCAGCGCCACGGCCAGCAGCAGGAACAGCGTGAGCCCCGCCGCCAGGGCCAGCGCCAACGTGAGGCCGTTGCGCTGGTACAGCTGGCCCAGCGCGGGCGGCCAGGCGTAGTCGGCATAGGTCAGGCCGCGCACTTGGGCCATGGCCTGGGGGATGTTCACCGCAAACTCGTGCGGCGGCGCGTACTGGCAGGCGTGCAGGCAGGCGCCGCAGTTGTGACACAGGTTGGCGATGAAGTGGATGTCGGCCTTGCCAAACTCCAGCCGCCGCGTCATGGCCGGGAAGACGGCGCAAAAGCCTTCGCAGTAGCGGCAGGCGTTGCAGATCTGCAGCTGGCGCGCCACTTCGGCCTCGGGTGCCGACAGCACGATGTCGCCATTTGCGAGCGCCTTGGCGTCGCGCGTCAGGGCCTCAAGCGTTTGCATGGTTTGCTCCTTGTTTTGTAGCGTTTGAGGCATGTTCGACTAGCGCTACCGGCCGTTTGGAGGCCAAAGCTGCCTGCGTGCCCGCAATGCGGCCAAACGCGGTGCCAATGCTCATGCCCACCCCCGCGGTGTAGCCCTTGCCCAGCACGTTGCCGGCCATCATTTCGCCAGCCACAAACAGGTTGGGGCTGGGCTGGTTGTTGAAGCGCACCGCAGCCGTGTCGTCGGTGTGCAGGCCCAGGTAGGTGAAGGTGACGCCGGGCTTGAGCGCATAGCCGTAGAACGGCCCGGTGTCGATGGGCCGCGCCCAGTGCGTCTTGGCGGGTACCACGCCTTCGGTGTGGCAGTCGTCCAGCGTGGTGTGGTCGAACTGGCCCACGCGGCAGGCAGCGTTGTAGGCATCGAGCGTGCGGGTGAAGGTGTCCACGGGCAGGCCCAGCTTTTGCGCCAGCTCGGGCAGGGTGTTCGCCTTCACGCCCGGGAACACGGGTGGCATGAAGCGGCCGATGGCCTTGCTGTCGATGATGGAGTAGCCAATCTGCCCCGGCTGCTGCGCCACCAGGCGGCCCCAGATGGCATAGCGCTTGGGCCAGAAGTCCTCGCCCTCGTCGTAGAAGCGCTCGCCGTTGCGGTTGACCACCACGCCCAGCGACACGCAGTCGATGCGCGTGCAGATGCCGCCGTCGTACAGCGGCGCGCGCGCGTCAATCGCCACCATGTGCGCCTGCGTGGGGTCGCCGATGCGATCGGCGCCGTGGTCATCCAGCAGGTGCTTGAGCAGCACGCCCTTGTTGTAGGCCGTGCCGCGGATCAGGAAGTTGTCGGCCGGCCACTCTCCCCGCTCGTTCTGGCCCCAGGCCTCGCGCAGCCATTCGCGGTTCGATTCAAAGCCGCCCGCAGCCAGAACGCAGCTTTTGGCGGCAATGCGCTCGCCGTTCGCCAGGTGGGCGGCGACGAAGCGGCGGCCGTCCATCTCGATGCGCTCCACAGGCGCTTCGTATCGGATCTGCACGCCCAGCTGCTCCGCGCTGCGGTAGTAGGCATTGACCAGCGCCTTGCCGCCGCCCATAAAGAACGCGTTGGTACGTGCCACGTGCAGCGTGCCCGCCAGCGCGGGCTGAAAGTGCACGCCGTGGCGACGCATCCAGGGGCGGCAGGTGCTCGACGCGCGGATCACCAGGCGCGCCAGGTGCTCGTTGGTCAGCCCGCCTGTCACCTTGAGCAGGTCCTGCCAGAACTCTTCCTCGGGGTAGGCATCCACCAGCACGTCCTGCGGCGCATCGTGCATGCAGCGCAGGTTGCGCGTGTGGGCCGAGTTGCCACCGCGCCAGGCGCGTGGGGCCGATTCGAGCAGCAGCACGCTGGCGCCCGCTTCGCGCGCCATCAGGGCGGCGCACAGGGCGGCGTTGCCGCCGCCGATGACCAGCACATCGATCACAGCATCGCCGCTCATGGCTGGTGGCTCCCGGCGGTGCGCTGCGCGCGGGGGAATGAAGAAGGGGGGGTGATGCCCATTGGGTGTCTCCTGGCGCGGTCGCCATGTCGTTCATCAGGGTGATGGCGACTGTAGGGAGACGCAGGCCCGCCGTGCAGCGGGTTCAGGTCATGGGGGTATCACGGATCGTGATGGCTGCGGGGTGGCCGCTCAGGCGCTGGTGGTGGTGCCTTGTTCGCCGATCCATGTCGTGCCAAACCACTGGCCGCTCGTCACCAGTTCGCGTACGCAGTCCGTCAGCACCACCCGCGCGGCCAGCGCAGCGGGCGAGAGCTCTTCGTCGGGCAGGCTGCACAGCAGGTTGACGCGGCGCGCGGGCGCGTCGGTGAGGCGTGCGCACTGAAAGCGCTCGGCCGCATCGGGGTAGCGGCCCATGGCAGCCCAGGGCTGTACGGTGGAGCCCAGGCCTGCGTCCACAGCGGCCATCACCATGGCGAGCGAGTCCACCTCCAGCACCACGTGGGGCGCCACGCGGTCGCGGGCAAAGGCCGTGTCCAGGGTGCTGCGCAGGCCGTGTGGGCCGGTGGGCAGGATCAGCGGTTCTTGCACCAGCTCGGCGACGGTGATGGTTTCCGGCAGCTGCCGGCCACGGGGGGTGCCGGGGCCCTCCCCTCGGTCGCGGGCGCAGATGAGGAACAGGTCCTCCTCCAGCAGTGGCGCCATGTCCCAGCGGCGCGCGCCGGTGGCCTGCTGCGCCTGGTGCAGGCGGGTGTCGAACAGCACGGCCAAGTCCAGCTCGCGCGCATGCAGCATGGCCGTGAGGTGGCCCGACATGCTCTCCACCATGTGCAGCCGCACGTCGGGGTAGCGTGTGCGCATGGCCTGCATCAGCGGCAGGCCCAGCACGCCCGAAGTGGTGGGCGCCAGCCCCACGGTGACGGTGCCCGACAGCCGCGCCTGCTGCGCCGCGCGCACGGCCTGGTCGGCATGGCGCAGGGTGAGCTGCGCCTCGCGAAAGAACGCCAGCCCTGCCTCTGTGGGCGTGACGCCGCGCGGCGTGCGCTGCAGCAGGCGCGTGGCCAGCTCGCTCTCCAGCCGCGTGATCTGCTGGCTGAGCGCGGACTGCACCACGTCCAGGTCCAGCGCAGCGCGGCTCATGGAGCCTTGCTCCACCACACGTACGAAATAGCGCAGTTGTCTCAGTTCCATCGGGGGCCTCGGGGTCCTTCGATGGTCGCACAAGACGGCTGGGCGCCAGCATTGGAGTGAAAACGGCAGGAAGCGCTAGTGCAATATATCTGAGTAGCTATCATTTTGATAGTTTCAAGGGCTCAAACCCCATGCGGCAACAACGCCGCCAGCGCCTCGCGCATCCAGCGCGCAATCAGCTGCTGGCGCTCGCGCGGCATGCGGTCCACAGTCGATGCCACGCTGATCGCCGCCACGGGTTCGCCCGCCGCGTTGCGCACGGCCATGCCAGCCGCCAGCACGCCCTGCGTGGCGTGGTTGCCCACCACCGACCAGCCGCGCTCGCGTGTGGCGCGCACCAGGATCTGCAGGCGATCGGGCGTCATGCCGCCGTAGCGCGGCAGCTCCTGCGCGTTGGCGTCGATGCAGGCCTGCACCTCGGCATCGGGCAGCGCCGCCAGCAGCGCCAGGCCCGCCGCGCCCACGCCCAGCGGCTGGCGCGTGCCCACCTGGATCACCAGGATCTGCACCGGGTGCGTGCCCACATGGCGTGCAATGCAGTGCGAGGTGGGGCCTTCGCGCACGATGGCAAAGGCTGCGTCACCACAGGCGCGGCTCACGCGTTCCAGCACGGGCGCCAGGCGCACGGCCAGGTTGGGCTGGCCCGGGGGCTCGGCCAGGGCGGCCAGGCGTGGGCCCGCCACGTAGCGAAAGCGCCCACGCTGCGCCACATAGCCGCTCTCCATGAGCGTGGCGAGCAGCCGGTACACAGGGGCCCGCTCCAGTGCGGCGGCGCGGCACAGGTCCACCACGCGCGCACCATCGCGGCCGTGGACCAGCACGGCGTCCAGCACCTGCAGGCCGCGGCGCAGCGTGCGGCTGCCGGGGTCTTCGACCGGCTCGTCGGGGGTGTGCGCACTCGCACGTTCGTCCGGCTGCCGGACGTTTGAATTCGCAGGTCGGGAGGGCATGGGAAAGAATTTGTTTGTCAACGCAACCACCGCGCAGTGTGCCGCAGAGCACGCGGCGGGGCGCCAAGACCGCATTTTTCCAAGAACCATCGGAGACAAGCACCATGAGCCAACACACCCCCGCCGCGCTGGGCCAGCGCACTGTTTCGCCATCCCTGCCGCGCCGCGCCGTGCTGGCGCTGGCGGCCACCCTGGCCTGCGGCGTTGCCATGCCATTGCAGGCCCAGCCCAATGCCTCGGGCTGGCCCGCCAAGCCGGTCAAGCTGGTGGTGGGCTATGCAGCGGGCGGCGCCACGGACGTGATTGCGCGCCTGGTGGCCGTCAAGCTCGGCGACCAACTGGGCCAACCGGTGGTGGTGGACAACCGCGCAGGCGCCAACAGCAACGTGGGCGCCGAGGCCGTGGCGCGCGCGCCGGCCGATGGCTACACGCTCTACGTCTACACCATCGCCAACACCATCAACGCCACGCTGTACCCCAAGCTGGGCTACGACCCGGTCAAGGACTTCGAGCCCATCGGCATGATCGCCAAGATACCGAACATCCTGGTGGTCAACCCCAAGCTGCCCATCAAGAACCTGGCCGACTACGTGCGTTACGCCAAGGAGTCCAAGGACGGCATCACGTTTGCGTCCTCGGGCAGCGGCTCGTCCATCCACCTCTCGGGCGAGATGTTCAAGATGCAGTCCAAGCTCAAGATGCTGCACGTGCCCTACCGGGGCAGTGCACCCGCCGTCACCGACCTGCTGGGCGGCCAGGTGGATTCGATGTTCGACAACACGCCGTCGGCCCTGCCGCATGTGCAGGCGGGCAAGCTGCGCGCCATAGCCATCACCAGCGCCCAGCGCTCGCCCCTGCTGCCGGATGTGCCCACGCTGTCCGAGTCGGGCTACGCGGGCTTTGACGTGCAGTCGTGGTTTGGCCTGGCCGCACCGGCGGGCACGCCGCGCGCCGTGGTCGAGCAGGTCAACGCAGCCCTGAACAAGGTGCTGGCCCAGCCCGAGGTGCGCACGCGCCTGCAGGAGCTGGCCGCTACGCCCGACGGCGGCACCCCCGACAAGATGCGCCAGTTTGCCGCCGCCGAGATCAAGCGCTGGCGCGAAGTGGTGAAGGAATCGGGCGCATCGGCCGAGTAAACGGCGGGAAAAGCCCTCCTGGCGTCGTTGTTCCGTCTTGTCGTACTGACCGTACTGCCTGCGACTGAACGCCTGGCCAGGACCGCTGCGCTGGGCTTTGCCCACCGTTTGCACTCCTTTTGAAGGCAACCCAGGAAACCCTGTTCTCACCATGTTCCCCATCGACTTCTTCTGGCGGGCCGCCCAGCGCTGGCCCGACCGCATTGCCATCGACGCGCCCGAGGGCGCTATCCGCTACGACGCGCTGGCCGCCCGCGTGGCCGCGCTCGCGGCGGGCTTCATCGCCATCGACCCTACCCCCCAAAGCCGCGTGGGCATCTGCGCGGGCAACAGCGCCGACCACATCGCCGCGCTGCTGGCCGTGCTGGCCTGCGGCAAGGTGTGGGTGCCGCTCAACCCCAAGAGCACGCGGCCCGAGATCCGCCGCATCATCGACGCGACCGAGCCCACCCTGCTGGTGCTGGATGCCGCGTGCGCCGACCTGCTCGAAGGCGCGCCCGGCGCCCGCGTGCTGACCGACACGCCCGCCGTAGAGGGCTCCGCCACGCTGGACGACCTGGCCGCTGCGCACGCGGGCGCACCGCGCCCGCAGCTGGACCTGCCGGACGACGCCACCCAGGCCATCAAGTTCACCGGCGGCACCACCGGCGCGCCCAAGGGCGTCATGCAGCCCTACCGCGCGTGGATGGCCAACATCACCAACCAGATCCACGCCTGGGGCTTTGACGAGCACGAGCGCTACATCGTGGCCGCGCCCATCACGCACGGCACCTCCACATACATCCTGCCCATCCTGGCGCAGGGCGGCTGCCACGTGGTGCTGGCGGGCGCGGGCGCCGAGGCGGTGCGCACGGCCTTCCGCGAGCGCGGCGGCACGGTGTGCTTCATGCCGCCCACGCTGGTCTACATGCTGATGGCGCTGCCCGGCGCATCGCGCGCGGACTTTCCGCGCCTGCGCCGACTGATTTACGGTGGCGCGCCCATGCCGCCCGACAAGATCCGCCAGGTGCGTGATTTCTTCGGCCCGGTGCTGGGCACCACCTACGGCCAGACCGAGGCGCCGCAGATCCTCACCGTGCTGTGCCCCGAGGATTTCGAGGACGAGCGCAACCTGGCCTCGGTGGGCCGCACCACCTGGTTCAGCGACGTGGCCATCATGGCGCCCGATGGCCTTCTGCTGCCCCCGGGCGAAGTGGGCGAGGTGGTGGCGCGCGGCGACCTGCTGATGACCGGCTATTGGCGCCTGCCCGAGAAGACGGCCGAGACCCTGGTGGACGGCTGGCTGCACACCGGCGACCGGGGCCTGATCGACGAGCGGGGGTTTCTCTACCTCAAGGACCGGCTCAAGGACATGGTGATCACTGGCGGTTTCAACGTCTACCCCGTGGACGTGGAGAACGCGCTGGGCCAGCACCCTGCGGTGCACGAATGCACCGTGTTCGGCCTGCCCGACGACAAGTGGGGCGAGACCGTGCAGGCCGCCGTGCAACTGCGCACCGGCGAGCAGGCGAGCGAGGCCGAGCTGATCGCCTTTGTGCGCGAACGCCTGGGCCCGGTGCAGACCCCCAAGCGCATCCACTTTCACGAAAGCCTGCCGCGCTCGCCCGTGGGCAAGGTGCTCAAGTCCGCCGTGCGCGATGCGGCCCTGGCTGGTACGGCCACTGCCTGAACGAAGGAACCCATTTCATGACCCACCCTGCTTCCAAGACCCCCGTCACCCGCCTGTGCACTCACACCCTCACCAGCCTGCATTACCGCGATGCGAATCTGGTGGAGGACCTGATGGGGAAGAAGACCTTCACCGAGGTGATGCTGATGCAGATCCTGGGCCGCACCCCGCGCGGCGTGGACCTGCGCATCACCGACGTGGTGCTCATCGTGCTCATGGAGCACGGCCTCACCCCCAGTGCCATCGCCACGCGGCTCATCTACATGAGCGCGCCCGAGAACCTGCAGGGCGCCGTGAGCGCGGGCCTGCTGGCCGTGGGCAGCTCCTTCGTGGGCACCATGGAGAACTGCTCGGGCCTGCTCGACCGCATTGCAGCGGCGCAAGACCCTGAGGCGGAGGCGCTCACCATTGCGCGCCACTACAAGGGCCTCAAATCCCCCGTGCCCGGCTTCGGCCACCACCTGCACAAACCGGTAGACCCGCGCGCCTACAAGCTGCTGGAGATGGGCCGCGCCGAGCCCGAGCTGCAGGGCGACAAGATCCGCGCGCTGGAGACGCTGTCCAAGGCCGTCGACGAGGTCGCAGGCCGCCCCATCACCATCAACGCCACCGGCGCGGTGGCCGCGCTGCTGGGCGAGATCGGCGTGCCCACGGCCGTGATGCGCGGCTTTGCCGTGATCTCGCGCGCGGCCGGGCTGGTCGCGCACATTGTGGAAGAGCAGCAAAGCCCCTCGGGCCGCTTCATCTGGGACACGGTGGAGCACGCCATACCCTTCGTCGGCGGCAGCGCCGGCCAGGGCACGGACGCATGAGCGCGCAGCCCGCCCATCCTCCCGCCCTGCCGCTCGATTTGTCAGGCCGCGTCGTCTTTGTGGCCGGGGGCGGGTCTGCCGGCCCGGGCTGGAGCATCGGGCGCGCCGCCTGCGTGACCTACGCGCGCCTGGGCGCCAGCGTGTGCGTGGCGGACCGGGACGCGGCCTCAGCCGAAGAGACCACGGCGCTCATCGAGGCCGAAGGCGGCACGGCCGCCACGCTGGTGGGTGACGTGGCAGATGCGGCCGACGTGCAGCGCCTGTTTGCCGAGGCGCGCGAGCGCTTTGGCGGCGCCATCGACGTGCTGCACCACAACGTGGGCATCGGCAAAACCGGCGGCCCGCTGGAGACGAGCACCGAAGACTTCGACCGCATCCATTCCGTCAACGTGAACAGCCTCCTGCTGGCCTGCCAGCAGGTGCTGCCGGGCATGGCGGAGCGCGGGCGGGGTTCCATCATCGCCATCTCGTCCATCGCGGGCATGCGCTACCTGGGCTACCCACACCTGGCCTATGGCGTGACCAAGGCGGCTGTCACGCACTTCACGCGTATGGTGGCACAACAGTACGCGGGCCAGGGCGTGCGTGCCAACACCGTGGTGCCAGGGCTGATCGACACGCCGCGCATTGCCACCACGGTGGCGAAGATGTTCTCGGACACCAGTCTCGACGAGGCCCGCGCCGCGCGCGCCCGGCAGGTGCCCATGGGCCGCATGGGCACGGCGTGGGATGTGGCGCATGCCTGCGCCTTCCTCGCCAGCGATGCCGCCGCCTACGTGACCGGCACCGAGCTGGTGGTGGATGGGGGCATCACCGGCAAGTTTGTTTAAGAGCTCAGAACGTGTGCACCACACCGGCGGAGATGCCGGTGGCCGTGGCCTTGTTGGCCGCACCCTGGAAGCCGTTGCGCCAGCGGGTGTTGTCCAGCTCGGCATACACCTTGGTGCGGCGCGAGAGCTTGTATTCGGCAAACGCCACCAGGCGGCCGTAGCCGTCGTCGGCCGCGCCGGTGCGCGAGCGGTCCACCTTGTAATAGGCGGCAGTAAGGTCCAGCCACGGCGTCGCCGCCCAGGTGCCGCCGGCGGACAACACGCGTTGCACGGTGAAGCGGCCTGCGGCTGTCTCGGCCTTGTTGCGGCCGGCGTTGGCAGCCAGGCGCAGACTGCCCCACTGGTACGCGGCGCCCAGGGTGGTGCCATCCAGTGATCGCTTGTTGGCGTCGTTGAAGCTCTGGTAAGCGCCGGACACCACAAAGCCGTCGGCAGCCCATGCCAGGCCCACGCCGCGCGACGACAGGGCCGAGGCCTGCGACGCGACTTCGCCAATGCCCCACATCGCGCGCGCCGTGAAGCCGCCGAATCGGCCCGTGTACTTCAGCGAATTGTCCAGCCGGTACGAGCCCGAGTTGGCGCCTGCGCTGCCGTACTCGATGCCCAGGCCATGCTGGCTCAGCGCGGTCACGCCGATGTTGGGGTTGAAGCTGGCAAAGCGCATGGCCAATGGGTCCACGGGCGAGATGGCGTCGGCGAGCAGCGTGGTCTGCCGGCCCAGTGCCAGGGTGCCCCAGCCGCCTTGCAGGCCCACCCAGGAGGCGCGGTCGAAGTATTTGGTGGCGTTGGCCGGTGCGCCGGTGTCTGCGTTGAGGCCGCTCTCCAGGTTGAACAGCGCCTTGGCGCCGCCGCCCAGATCCTCGCTGCCCCGCAGGCCCCAGCGGCTGGTGGTGTGGATGCCGCTGCCCAGGCTGTGGCTGGAGCCGGCCGTGGGCGCGTTGGATGCGGACAGGCCGCTGCCGTTGCGCAGGCCCAGGTCCACCACGCCGTACAGCGTCACGTCGGTGCCTTGTGCCATTGCGCAGTGGCCGATCAGTGCAGCGCAGGCCGCTGCCATCTTGGTTCTCATCTGTGTCTCCTCTTGTTGAAATGTGGGCATGTGTGCCGCGCAGGGGCGGTGGTGCCCGTCTGCCTCCCAGAGCCGTCTTCACCGGGGCTCAATCGGGGGTGAGCTGGGCCTTGACCACCACGCCCTTCCACTTGGCGAGTTCCTGCTTCACCGTCAGGGCCAGTTGCTCGGGCGTGCTGGTGTCCACCACCGCGCCTTGTTGCTCGATGCGGCGCACCACGTCCTTGTCGGCCAGTGCGGTGTTCAAGGTCTTGTTGAGCAGGTCGATCACCGGGCGGGGTGTCTTGCCGGGTGCGAACAGGGCATACCACTGGGTGATCTCCACACCCTTGATGCCTGCCTCCTCCAGCGTGGGCACATCGGGCAGCAGCGACGAGCGCTTGGGCCCGGCCAGCGCCAGGGCGCGCAGCTTGCCGCCCTTCACGTGCGGGTAGGCCGAGAACAGGCTGGGAAACATCACCTGCGTCTGCCCGGCCATGGTGTCGTTCATGGCGGGGGCTGCGCCCCGGTAGGGCACATGGGCCATCTGGGCGCCACTTTCGAGCTTGAAGATTTCCGCCGAGAAATGTGGGGCTGTGCCGTTGCCGGCCGATGCGTAGTTGAAGTCGTGGGGCTTGGCCTTGCTCAGCGCCACCAGTTCGCCCACCGTCTTGGCCGGCACCTTGGGGTTCACCACCATCAGCGTGGGCGAGTAGCTCACCATGCCGATGGGCTCGAACTGCGTGATGGGGTCGTAGCGCAGCTTTTGCAGCGCGGGGCTCATGCCGTGGGTGCCGATGTAGCCAAACAAGATGGTGTGTCCATCGGGTGCCGCACGGGCCACGTATTCGGCCGCAATGGCGCCATTGGCCCCCGCCTTGTTCTCCACGATGACCTGCTGGCCCAGCAGGGTGGAGAGCTTGATGGCCACCACGCGCGCCATGCCGTCGTTGCCGCCCCCGGCGGCGGTGGGCACGACCAGCGTGATGGGCTTGTCGGGGTAGGCCGCATGGGCGGTGCCGGCGGCCCAGAAGGTGCTGGACGCAAGCGCCAGCGCAGCCGTGGCCAGCGCCGTGCGGCGCGTGGTGGAGTGAATGGAACGGGTCATGGTTTGTCTCCTGTCGTAATGGTTGGAATCGTTGAAGTAGTGAGAAGGGCGCTGCGCAAGCGGCGCCCTGAAGAGCACTTAGTGCGCCGTAGCGCTTTCTGGAACGAACAGCGTGCCTTCCAGAATTTTTCGGGCGGTGCGAACCAGCGCGGCCTGCACCAGCTTGAACTGGCCATCCACCTCGCTGAGCTCCACCTCCACCTGGATGCGGCCTGCCGGGTGTTGCACCTCCACGCGGCGCAGTCCGGCGGTGGGCGCATGCCGTTCGTCGGTGGCCACCGTGCCCGGCAGTACCGAGGCCGCCGCCACGCCAATCGCGCCCGTCACCGCATGCGAGCGGTGGCACTGGTGGGGGGTGAAGTAGCGTGACACCACGCTGCCCGGCGATGTGCCCGGCGACACAATCACCGGCTTGGGCAGCACGCTGTGCGTCACATCGCCCATGCCCATGCGCTGGCCGGCTTCAAGGCGCACGGCCTCCAGGCGGGCGAGCAAGGCGGTGTTGGCGTCCAGCTCGGCGGGTGCCTCGTCGCCGCGCAGGCCCAGGTCGGCGGCGCGCACCAGCACCATCACCTGCGCTGCGTCGATGCAGGTGACCTGCAGGCCCTGGATGGTGTCGATGCGCTGGCCGGTGGGAAAGATCTGCCCGGTGACGGCACCCCAGGCGTCCAGAAAGTTCATCAGCACCGGGGCGGCCGTGCCCTGCACGCCATCAATGCGCACATCGCCGTCGTAGTGCACCTGGCCGCCCGCCGTGCACACCTGCACGTCGATGCGGGAGCGGGTGTTGACGTTGTAGACCCGCACCGTGGTGGTCTGGCCTTCGCGGTCTGCGGGGACCAGCCCCTGCTCGATGGCGAAGGGCCCCACACCGGCCAACATGTTGCCGCAGTTGGGGCGGGTGTCCACGCGGGCCTCCTGCACGCTGACCTGGGCAAACAGGTAGTCCACATCGCAGTCGGGCTGCGTGGAGCGCGAAACGATGGCGACCTTGCTGGTCAGCGAGTTGCCGCCACCCAGGCCGTCGATCTGCAGCTCGTGCGGCGAACCCAGGGCTGCAATCAGTGTGCGGTCGCGGGCTTCAGGGTCACGCGGCAGCCAGTCGGCCAGGAAGAACGGCCCCCGGGAAGTGCCGCCACGCATCAGAACGCAAGGAATGTTGGTGCTCATGGGTCGGCATGGTGCTGCGCCATCGCTGATCTGTGAATTGCATTGTTGGCAACGATTGATGCATGCTGTGCAATAGGCTGTAGCGGCTTGTACATGCTCCAATCACGGCCGTGAATTGCAATGTTCTGATCGTTTGATGCACGGCTTGCAACGCTGCCAATACGCTGAAGCGCACACGAAGGACGCCCGATGAACAACAAATTCGACCTTGCCGACATCCAGGCTTTTGCGGCGGTGGCCGAGCTGCAGAGCTTTCGTGCGGCGGCCGAGGCCATCCACCTGTCCCAGCCCGCGTTCAGCCGCCGCATCGACAAGCTCGAAGAAGCGCTGGGCGTGCGCCTGCTCGACCGCACCACGCGCCGCGTCACCCTCACGGCCGTGGGGCGCGACTTTGCGCGCAAGACCCGCGTGTGGCTGGACGACCTGGACGGCATGCTCATGGGCCTGGGCGATGTGGCCGCGCGGCGCATGGGCGAGGTCACGATTGCCTGCGTGCCGTCGGCCGTGTATTACTTCCTGCCGCAGGTGGTCAAGCGCTACCACGAGCGGTTTCCGAAGATCCGCGTCAAGGTGCACGACGCCAGCGCCAACGAGGTGCTGGTGGCCGTGGCGCAGGGCGATGCGGACTTCGGCCTGAACTTCATCGGCAGCCAGGAGGCCGAGATCGAGTTCAAACCCGTGCTGGCCGAGCGTTTTGTGGCCGCCTGCCGGCGCGACCATGTGCTGGCGCGCCGCAAGAAGGTGAGCTGGGCCGAGCTGGGCCAGCACGACTTCATGTCGGTGGGCAAGACCTCGGGCAACCGCCTGCTGATGGACCTGGCGCTGGCCAACGTGCCCGACCGCCCGCAGTGCCTGTACGAGGCCAAGCACGTGACCACGCTGCTGGGCCTGGTGGAGGCAGGCCTGGGCGTGGCAGCCGTGCCCAGCCTGGCCATGCCGGGCAAGGATCACCCCACCCTGGTCAGCATTCCGCTGGTGGAGCCCATCGTCACGCGGCAGATGGGGCTGATCAAGCGCCGGGGCAAAACCCTGTCGCCTGCCGCGCAGCAGCTGTATGACCTGCTGGTGGCTACGCGTTCTGCGCGCCCGCGCAGTGCCCCGGCGGCATCAAAAATACAATCGGGGCAATGACTTCCCCTACCAAACAGCGCGTTGTCGTCGGCCTTTCCGGCGGCGTGGACTCGGCCGTGACCGCCTACCTGCTCAAAAAGCAGGGCCATGAGGTGGTCGGCATCTTCATGAAAAACTGGGAAGACGATGACGACAGCGAGTACTGCTCGTCCAACATCGACTTTGTGGACGCAGCCGCTGTGGCCGATGTGATCGGCATCGAGATTGAGCACGTCAACTTTGCGGCCGACTACAAGGACCGCGTGTTCGCCGAATTCCTGCGCGAGTACCAGGCCGGCCGCACGCCCAACCCCGATGTGCTTTGCAATGCCGAGATCAAGTTCAAGGCCTTCCTCGACCACGCCATGCGCCTGGGGGCCGAGAAGATCGCCACGGGTCACTACGCCCGCGTGCGGCACAACCCGGCCACGGGCCTGCACGAGCTGCTCAAGGGGCTGGACCCGAGCAAGGACCAGAGCTACTTTCTGCACCGCCTGAACCAGGCGCAGCTGTCCAAGACGCTGTTCCCTGTGGGCGAGCTGCACAAGACCGAGGTGCGCCGCATCGCCGAAGAAATCGGTCTGCCCAACGCGAAGAAGAAGGATTCCACCGGCATCTGCTTCATTGGTGAGCGGCCGTTCCGCGAGTTTCTGAACCGCTACATCAGCCATGCGCCCGGCCCGATCCTGGACGACCGGGGGCGCAAGCTGGGCCAGCACGTGGGCCTGAGTTTCTACACCTTGGGCCAGCGCCAGGGCCTGGGTATCGGCGGTGTGAAGGAAAAAGGCGCTCAGCGCGGTGGCGGCGCGCACGAGCCCTGGTTCGTGGCCCGCAAGGACCTGGAGAAGAACACGCTGCGCGTGGTGCAGGGGCATGACCACCCCTGGCTGCTATCGCACCGCCTGGTGGCGCAGGACGTGAGCTGGTGTACCGGCCAGGCCCCGGCGCCCGGCGCCTATGCCGCCAAGACGCGCTACCGCCAGCAGGACGCCGCGTGTGTGCTGGAGGCTGTGCCCGACGGCTTTGCGCTGCAGTTCCCGGACGCCCAGTGGGCCGTGACGCCGGGGCAGAGCGCGGTGCTGTACGACGGCGATGTCTGCCTGGGCGGTGGCGTGATTGCGGCCGTGGAAGGGCTGCCGCAGCCCACCGGCAATGCGCCTGCTGTGCAGCCGGCCATGGCCCGTTGATACTTCAAAATTGATAGCTGTTAGGGCAATAAAGACTAGCGCTTGCGCCTGATTTCTCTCGAAATCCATTGTCCAAAAGCAAAAAAGCCGGGGCGGTGACCGCTCCGGCTTTTTTGTGGGGCAGTGCCCCGGCTTGTCAGTCGTCGTTCATGGCCAGGCTGATCAGGATGCGCAGCACGTACCAGAGCATGAGCGCGATCGATGCGAACAGGTGCAGCGCTGCACCGGCGGGGCGGTCTGCAGGGTAGTCATGGATGATGCGCGAGGTGTCGTACAGCACGCAGGCGCCCGCAAACAGCACCATGAGCCCAGAGAACCAGATGCCCAGCTTGAAGCCGAAGATGGCGCCCGCAATGATGGTGCCCAGTGCCACCAGGCCCGCCACCTTCAGGATGCCGCCCAGGAACGAAAAGTCGGTCTTGCTGCTGAACGCCGTCCAGGTGAGCGCCGCCACCAGCAGCAGCGTGATGAAGGCGGCAGCGCCGATGGCGCCGGGCACCAAAAGCTGGGCAATGCCGAACATCGGGGCAAAGATGAGCCCTTCTGCCAGCACGTAGAGGCCCAGGCCCATCAGCTGTGTCTGGGGGTTGTCCGAGTTGTCGGCCAGGTGCGATGCCAGCCAGCCCACGAGCATGAAAGCGCCCATGACCCCCAGCCACAAGAATTTGCTGCCGCTGGCCATCAGCATCTTGGCGGCGGTGGTGGACAGTCCGCTCACCATCAGCACTGCCGACAGCACGACAAAGGCCAGAATGGCTACGCCCAGGTGCTTGTAAGTGGAGACGATGAAATCGCGCCGCTCCATCGGAGCGCCTGCAGGGGTTTGTGGTGACAGTGCGTTGGGGTTCATGGTGTGGTCCTCCGTAGTGAGCGCAGGTCTGCGCAAACGATGGGAGGAGCGCGCCCCGGGCGCTGCCCCTCCCTCCCTCTCTCTTTTTTATGGGGTATGGCCGTCAGGCTGCGGCCAGCTGCTGTGCGTTATCGGCGGCGCGCAGCTTGCGGTTGGACCACACGCCGGCAGCCCCTACCAGGGTCAGCAGGATGGCGAAGATCCAGGTGCCCGCGCCGCTGAAGGATTGCGCGGAGGAGGTGGCTTCGGCCTGCAGACGCTGTTTGGTGGTGTCGTAGCTGATGACGGTTGCGCCATCGGCCGAGACTTCATAGACCAGGTCATGGTCGCTGCCGTCCACCAAGGCGGTTACTTTTTCATCGATCAGGTTGCCCACCAGCTGCTGTGGTGTGCTGTAGTCGATGCGCAGCTTGCGTGCCTCGGCGCCTGCTGTGTCGGGCTGGACCGTGATTTCGTAGTATTTCTTGGTCGCGCGGCGCTTGCGCTTGACGGTGACTTCAGAGGCCTGCGTCACCGTGCCGGACACGGTTTGCAGGCTTTCGCGTGCCACATAGGCGTGGCCGTCTTCCGCCTTCCAGCCGCTGTACACCGACAGTGCGATCAGCCCTGGACCCGCCAGTAGCAGCAACCACGCATAGCCAGTGACAAATATCAAAATCTTGCGCACGAACCCAGGCATCACGACCCTCTCTCTCTTTGGAATATTGGTTTTTGGTAATTGCTGGCCGCCGGGCTTTGCACCTCTTTGGCGCGCCAGGCAGCGATGATCTTTGATATTTCCGTATCGGATGTAAGGAATTGTTGGTGTGTGGCGCCTGCGCCGAACTGGACAAAACGGAGAAGCGGCGCGTGCCAGCGCCGTTGTAAAAGTCATCGCCCCAGGCGCTGTTTGGCGCTGGCAAGTCGGGCTGACTCCAGCACCTCTTGTTGCGAGTTGCTACGTTTTGACGCCCACAGGCGACGGTTTCCGTGAGGTTGCGCGTGCCCTGCGCACAGGCAAAAAAAAGCCCGCACCTTGCGGATGCGGGCTTTGGATTGAATCCGGTGCCGGAGGCTGTCAGAACGGGATGTCGTCGTCCATGTCGTCGAAGCCGGAGGCCGCGCGCGGTGCCTGTGCCACAGGGGCGGGCGCCGGGCGCTGTGCGGGGGCGGCCATGGGGCGCGGCGCGGGTGCAGCACGGCGCGGTGCCTGGTCGTAGCCGCCCTGGTCGCCACCGTAACCGTCGTCGTATCCGCCACCTTGTTGTCCGCCGCCCTGGCCGCCACCGCCCATGCCTTGGCGGCTGCCCAGCATCTGCATCTGGTCGGCGCGGATTTCGGTGCTGTACTTTTCGACGCCGCTCTGGTCGGTCCACTTGCGGGTGCGCAGGCTGCCTTCCACATAAACCTGCGAGCCCTTGCGCAGGTACTGGCCGGCGATTTCTGCCAAGCGGCCGTTGAAGACCACGCGGTGCCACTCGGTGGCTTCCTTCATTTCGCCGGTCTGCTTGTCTTTCCACTTGTCGGTGGTGGCAATCGTCACGTTGGCCACCTGGTCGCCACTGGGGAACGTGCGCATTTCAGGGTCGCGGCCCAGGTTGCCGACGATGATGACTTTGTTTACGGATGCCATGGTGCTGTCTATGCCTTTAAGGGAGGAAAGCGCCGGATTTGGAGAGAGATTCCAGGCGCCAAACGCGTCATTGTGCCGCAACCCCGGGGGCAATGGCAGCCCGTGCGGAACGGCATGGTCTGTCGTTCAGCGCCCGCCGCGCCCCACAGGTCGCAGCGGCCAGGTCAGCACCAGCCACAGGGCTGTGAGCGCCGTGGTCACCGCAAACAGGCCCGGAGCGCCCGCCCATTTGACCAGCGCGCCCCCCAGCGCACCGCCCGCAAACAGGCCCAGCGACTGCAGGGTGTTGTAACTGCCCAGCGCGGCGCCGCGCAGGTGGGGCGGCGCCATGCGCGATACCAGGCTGGGCTGGCTGGCCTCCAGCGCATTGAATCCGCAGAAAAAAACGAACAGCAGCGGCCCCAGCACCCACAGCGTGGCCGGCATGCCGCTGGCTGCCAACAGGCCCAGCCCGGCCTGTACCACCAGCACCAGGGCGATGGCACCGAGCAGGGCAGCGCGCAGGCGGCCCGCGCGCTCCAGCGCAAACAGCCCCCCCATGGCGGCAAATGACAGCACGACGGCGGGCAGGTACACCTGCCAGTGGTGGTCTTTGGTGAGTCCCGCCTGCACCAGCATGGCCGGCACAGCCACCCACATGGACAGCTGCACGGTGTGCAGCACAAACACGCCCAGGTTCAGGCGCAGCAGATCGGGGTGGCCCCACACATCGGCCAGGCGGCCCCGGGGGGCGTTTTGGTGCTGCAGCGGCTCGGGCGGCACCCACCAAGCCACCACCGCCACACCGGCCAGGGCCAGCGCACAGGTCAGGCCAAACAGGCCCGACAGGCCGATATGGGCGGCCAACACCGGGGCAGCCACCAACGCCACAGCAAACATCAGCCCGATGCTGCCGCCCACCAGCGCCATGGCCTTGGTGCGCACGCTGTCGCGGGTCTGGTCGGCCAGCAGCGCCGTCACAGCAGCTGAGACCGCGCCTGCCCCCTGCAGCGCCCGGCCCACCAGCAGCCCGGTCAAAGAGTCCGCGAGCGCGGCCAACAGGCTGCCGCCCGCAAAAACGAGCAGACCAAGCACGATCACCCGCTTGCGCCCGAAGCGGTCAGACGCGATGCCCAGCGGCAGCTGCAGGACCGCCTGCGTCAGGCCATAGATGCCCATGGCCAGCCCCACCAGCGCTGGGTCGTCCCCGCCGGGGTACTTGCGCGCCTCCAGGGCAAACACGGGCAGCACCAGGAACAGGCCCAGCATGCGCAGCGCAAAAATGAGCGCCAGGCTGACGCTGGAGCGGCGCTCCAGCGGGGTCATCTGGCTACTGTGGGTGGGTGGCCGGGAGGCGGCGGTGGCTGACAGGGAAGAAGAATCCGGCACGGTGGTGCGCTAAGGCCCGAAGAAGCAAACCCGGGATTTTCGCCGATTGGCTGGGTGGCTGCTCGGAGGCCTTCAAAGCGTGGCCAGCAGGGACGCTGCGCCACCGTGGCGGGTAATGCAGGAGGACTGCGCGAGAATGCTTGGGTGTCCTATCATGGTGGGTTTTCCTGCACCAAGCCCGCCCGTGACCTCTCCCCCCGTTGCCGACGACCGATCCACCGATGGTGTGTACCTCGCCCGCGCCCTGCGCGAGCAGCGCATCAGCATCCGGGGGGCGCGCACTCACAACCTCAAGAACATTGATCTCGACATTCCCCGCAACCAGCTGGTGGTGATCACCGGGCTGTCGGGCTCGGGCAAGTCCAGTTTGGCGTTTGACACGCTGTATGCCGAAGGCCAGCGACGGTATGTGGAAAGCCTGTCGGCCTATGCGCGGCAGTTTCTGGGGCGGCTCGATAAGCCGGATGTGGACCTGATCGAGGGCCTGTCGCCCGCCATCAGCATCGAGCAGAAGGCCACCAGCCACAACCCGCGCTCCACCGTGGGCACGGTGACCGAGATTCACGACTACCTGCGCCTGCTGTACGCCCGCGCGGGCACGCCGTTTTGCCCCGACCACGGCCTGCCGCTGGCCGCGCAGACGGTGAGCCAGATGGTGGACGCCGTGCTGGCGCTGCCCGAAGACACCAAGCTGATGATCCTCGCCCCCGTGGCACGTGAGAAGAAGGGCGAGTTCACCGAACTGTTTGCGCAGATGCAGGCGCTGGGCTACATCCGCTTTCGCGTGGACGGGCAGATTTACGAACACGAGAACCTGCCGCAGCTCAAGAAGACCGAAAAGCACGACATTGACGTGGTGATTGACCGCGTGAAGGTGCGCGCCGACCTTCAGCAGCGCTTGGCCGAGAGCATTGAAGCCGCGCTGCGCGTAGGTGGCCACGAAGGCAATGGCCGCGTGCTGGCGCTGGAGATGGACACGGGGCAGGAGCACCTGTTCAGCAGCAAGTTCGCCTGCCCGGTGTGCAGCTACTCATTGGCCGAGCTGGAGCCGCGCCTGTTCTCGTTCAACTCACCCATGGGCGCCTGCCCGGCCTGCGACGGCATCGGCCAGCGCGAGGTGTTCGATGCAGCGCGCGTGGTGGCCTTCCCCACGCTCAGCCTGGCCAGCGGTGCCATCAAGGGTTGGGACCGGCGCAACGGCTACTACTTTGCGATGCTGGAGAGCCTGGCCAAGCACTACGCGTTTGACATTGAAGCGCCGTTTGAATCGCTGCCCGCGCCGGTGCAGCACGCCATCCTGCATGGCTCGGGCGAGGAAGAGATTGCCTTCAGCTACATCCTCGACAGTGGCGCGCAAAAGGGCAAAACCGTCACCAAGAAGCACCCCTTCGAGGGCATCATCCCCAACATGGCCCGCCGCTACCGCGAGACCGATTCGGTGGTGGTGCGCGACGACCTGGCGCGCTTTCGCAGCACCCAGCCCTGCCCCGAATGCCACGGTGTGCGCCTGCGCCGCGAGGCCCGCCATGTGAAGGTGGGCGAAGGCGAGCAAGCCCGCGCCATCTACGAGGTGAGCCACGCCACGCTGAGCGATGCCCATGCGTGGTTCCACGCGCTGAAGCTCACCGGCGCCAAGGCCGAGATTGCCGACAAGGTGGTGCGCGAGATCGCCACGCGCTTGCAGTTCTTGAACGATGTGGGCCTGAGCTACCTGAGCCTGGACCGCAGCGCCGAAACGCTCTCGGGCGGGGAGGCGCAGCGCATTCGCCTCGCGTCGCAAATCGGCTCGGGCCTGACGGGGGTGATGTACGTGCTCGACGAGCCCAGCATCGGCCTGCACCAGCGCGACAACGACCGGCTGATTGCCACGCTGCAGCACCTGCGCGACATCGGCAACAGCGTGATCGTGGTGGAGCACGACGAGGACATGATGCGCGCCGCCGACCATGTGATCGACATGGGCCCCGGCGCGGGCGTGCACGGCGGGCGGGTGATGGCGCAGGGCACGTACGACGAAGTGCGTGCCAATGCGCAGTCGCTCACCGGCCAGTACCTGTCGGGCACGCGCACGATTGCCGTGCCCAAGCGCCGCACGCCCTGGCTGCCGGTGCTGGACCAGCCTGCGCCCGTGGTGGAGGCCAAGGCCAAGTCGCGCTTTCCGCAGACCGAAGCCAGCAAGCGCCGTGCCGAACGCATGGCCGAGCACCATGCGCGCCAGGGCGCCGTGCAGGCGCTGCGCGTGGTGGGCGCCACGGGCAACAACCTCAAGGGCGTGACGGTGGACTTCCCCGTGGGGCTGCTGACCTGCGTGACGGGCGTCTCGGGCTCGGGCAAGAGCACACTGGTCAACGACACGTTGTACGCCGCCGTGGCGCGGCAGATTCACCGTGCGCACGAGGAGCCGGCCGAGCACGAAGAGATCGTAGGCATCGAGTACTTCGACAAGGTCATCAACGTGGACCAGAGTCCCATTGGCCGCACGCCGCGCAGCAACCCTGCGACTTACACGGGCCTGTTCACCCCCATCCGCGAGCTGATGGCCGAGACCAACACTGCCAAGGAACGTGGCTACGGCCCGGGGCGCTTCAGCTTCAACGTGTCGCAGTCGTCCGGCGGCGGCCGTTGCGAGGCCTGCCAGGGCGACGGGGTGGTGAAGGTGGAGATGCACTTTCTACCCGACGTGTACGTGCCCTGCGACATCTGCCACGGCCAGCGCTACAACCGCGAGACGCTCGAAGTGCAGTGGAAGGGCAAGAACATTGCGCAGATTCTGGAGCTGACGGTGGAAGACGCAGCGGCGTACTTCAAGGATGTGCCGACCATTGCACGCAAGCTGCAGACGTTGCTGGATGTGGGCCTGTCGTACATCCGCCTGGGCCAGGCAGCGACCACGCTGTCGGGCGGCGAAGCCCAGCGCGTGAAGCTGGCGCAGGAGCTGAGCAAACGCGACACCGGACGCACGCTCTACATCCTGGACGAGCCCACCACCGGCCTGCACTTTGCGGACATTGATTTGCTGCTCAAGGTGCTGCACCAGCTGCGCGATGCGGGCAACACCATCGTGATCATCGAACACAACCTCGATGTGATCAAAACCGCCGACTGGCTCATCGACATGGGGCCCGAGGGCGGCGCGGGCGGTGGCGCCGTGGTGGGTGTGGGTACCCCAGAAGAGCTGGCTGCCAACCCTGCCAGCCACACGGGACGTTATCTGGCGCCGTATCTGAACAAATCGCCCACCTGAGCGCGCGGGCTCACAGGGCAGGCTCTCAGGGCGCCTTGCTCACAAATGCCACGGTCAGCCCCTTGGCTGTCACGGTGATGGGCCCTGGCTGCAGGCCCAGGCCGTCGAACACCGCCGTGTCTTGCGGGTGCAGCTGGTGCAGCGTGACCTCGCGCAGCGACTGCTCGGCCAGCTGTGGGCCGTAGGCATTGAGCAGTTCGTTCACCGCCGGGCGCAGGCCGGGAAACTCCATGCGGCCCAGCTGGATCTGGTGGGCGCGCAACGTGCGGTCGCTGGCCTCGTAGCGCAGCGCAAATTCCACATCCAGGCTGCCGGGGTAGCTGCGCCGCAAAGCCGGGCCGGCCACGTCGAGCGCCATGGCCGCGCCCAGGCGGTTCACCTCGGGCAGCAGGCGCAAGTGCGGCGTCTGCACGGTCAGGTTGAACAGGCCCTGCACCGGCACGCTGCGGGGAAATTTGGGGTCCACCATGGACTGCAGCTGCGCCAGGGGCACGGTGTAGCTGGGCTGGGCCTGTGCGCCACGCGCCACCAGCAGTGCCGCGCCGCCCAGGGCGAGGCCACGGGTCGTAGCGGTCAGGAATCGTCTGCGATGCAGCATGGGCGTTCTCCGGCAAAAAACCGGTGTGACTTCGAGGCAGCGAAAAGGTGCCCCGGCGCAGATTGCGCTCAGCGCCCCACCACCGACCAGCCCGCCCGCTGGTTGTTCTTGTCGTTCTCGTACTCCCACGCGGTGCCGCAGCGGTCGCACACGTAGCGGGTGACGGTGACGGTGCCGTCGTCACGGTCTTCCTTGCGGTTGCCGCGCTGCACCAGCTCGGCGTGGCCCGGCGCCTTGCGCCAATTGCGCTGGATGCCCTGGCAGGGCTCGCACAGGGCCATGGGTTGCAGTTCGCGTTGGCGGGCCAGGTCTTTGGTCATGGTGTGGGGCGGCCGGGCTGGCCGTGAAGAGTGTCTGTGGGAGGGTGCGGTGGGGCGGCTACTGTAAGGCAATAGCGGCCTGTTGGGGTGTGCTCTGGGTGCGATGGACAGTAGAATTGCTAGCAAGCGCAAAGAGAATAAGCACAAATAGCTATCAAATGTGTAGCAAATTGCCGCTAGCTCAGCGACTTGCCCATGCGCGCGTTGTGCAGCACGATGCCTGCGCGCTCTACCGCTTGGCGTGCTTCCACGACAAAACCCTGCGCAGTAAAGAAGGGTTCGGCTGCCAGGCTCACATAGGCCTTCAGGTGCAGCAACCCCTGCTGTGATGCCTGGGCATGCAGGCGGGCCATCAGCGCCCTGGCGACTCCTTGGCGCGCAAAGGCAGGAGCCACAAAAAACATGTCGATGGTGCCGTCCGGCTGCAGGTCTGCAAAGCCCGCGATGGCACCGTCGGCAGTCTCTGCGACCCAGGGCCGGTTGGTGCGCATGCGCTCGGACCAGGCCAGGATGTCGTAGTCGGCAGGTGCCCAGGCCTGCAGCTGCGCGGGCGTGTAAAAGGGGTGTGCCAACCCGTGCACCGAAGCATGGAATACCTTGCGCAGGGCTGCTTCGTCACCCACACAAAAAGGGCGGATCTGCCATGCCTGCGTCATGCCACTTCCCCCTGCAGAATGCTGCGCAGCCGCAGGTGCGTGGCATCGTCTGCCGCCACCGGCAACTGGTGCTTGGCCTGCAGATAGTGGTGCGTGAACACGTCCAGGTACGCCTCCAGCGCCTGTGCGGCTTGCAGCTCGCCCGCCAGCTCCAGGCACAGCGCGCCGACCTCGGAGGTGCAGAAGTGGTCCATGCGCGTGGACCGGCGCAGGTGGTAGCGCGAGAGCTGATCGGGCTGCAGGCTCAGCACGGGCAGGTGGTTGAGGTAGGGGCTCTTGCGGAACATCTTTCGCGCCTCGGGCCAGGTGGCGTCGAGCAGCACGAACAGCGGGCGCGTGCCCTCGGCCTGGGCCACCTGCGTGACCACGCGCTCGGGCGCCACGAATTCGCCGGGGAACACCACATACGGCTGCCATTGCGGGTCGGCCAGCAGCGCCAGCAGCCCGGGGTGCACCTCGGTGCGCGCCCAGCCAAACGCATGGGTGTCGGCCACCACGTCGGCGATCAGCCAGCCGGTGTTGCTGGGCTTGAGGGGCTCGATGTCCGCCATCAGCAGGCACATGCCTGCGCGCGTGGGCAGCGCGGGCCGCAGCGCGCAGATGCAGTGGCTGGGCACCAGGCGGCAACCCGCGCAGCGCTCGCCCTTGGGGCCGCCACGGGCCAGGAAGGGTTTGGCACTGCGGGCCAGGCGCTCGGCGCGCAGACGGGCTACCGCATGGGGGGGCGTGGGCGTGGAGTTGTTCACTGGCCGCCTGCCTGCTCCAGCGCAAACAGCGGCACCTCCGCCTTGCGGCTGAGCCATACGCCGCCGCCCAGCTCGATGGCGCCCTCTTGGAGCCCGCGCCGGTAGAGGTCGGCACGGTGACGGAACACGCGGTTGTCGGTGATGTCTTCGTCGATGATGTCGCGCTCGTAGTCCTCGCGCGAGACGGCTTCGATGTACAGCGCGCCCCGGCTCAGGCGGCCCAGGTTGTGCAGGGCGGCCTTCAGGTCGGGCGGGCTCAGGTAGGGCAGCACCCCCTGGCAGATCACAAAGTCGAACGGCTCGCTTGCCGCATAGTCCACCACCGAACCCTGCTGCCAGCCAAAGCGCTCGCACAGGTAGGGGCTGAACTCCACGCCTTGGTAGCTGGCGGCGGGAAAGTGCTGCGCCATGATGTCCCTCCACAGCCCGATGCCGCAGCCCACGTCGAGCACGCGGCGCACCGGTACACGCAGGTATTTGAGGTAGCTGCACACAAAGGTGCCCAGGCGCTCCATGTGCTGCGGGTCCACCACGCTGGTTTTCTTGTCGAAATAGAAGCGCTGGTAATAGGCCTCGTCGAAGGTGGTGGCACTGGCGGATTTCAATGGACGGTCCTTGTGGCGAAGAAAGCAGCAAAGCGCCAGAGTATCCCGCACCCGGCCGGGTGCCTGGCGTGGGCGTGACGGCGGCTGCGGCGGGCGTGTAGTCTGTGGCCCATGGATTCGTTGATCTCCGCATCTGCCCGCGCACTGGCTGCCGGGGACCCGCTGGGCACCCTCCAGCGCGTGGCCCTGCGTGACGACCCGCTGCGGATGCCGGGCTGGCACTGGTGCCTGCGCTGGCCCCGCTGTGCGGGGCCGATGGCGCAGCAGGTGGGGCGGCTCCAGCGGGTGGCGGGCTCTCCACCCCCTTGCTGCTGGCGCTGGCTGCGCTGGGTGTTCACATCCTGGCCATGCTGGCCGTCACCGGGGCCATGGCCGCTGCGGCCTGCCAAGCTGTGCAGGCCACCCAGCGCTGTCTTGTGCGCCACCGGGGTGGCAGCGGCGGCCCTGTCCGCTGATCAGGCCTTGGCCGGGCGGTGCAGTGCGCAGATCTTGTTGCCGTCCGGGTCGCGCAGGTACGCCAGGTACAGCTTGCCGCCGGGGCCTTCGCGCCAGCCGGGTGGGTCTTCGCAGGTAACGCCGCCGTTGGCCACGCCGGCGGCATGAAAGGCGTCGGCCTGCTCGGGCGACTGCATGGCAAAACCGATGGTGCCGCCGTTGGCAAAGGTGGCGGGCTCGCCGTTGATGGGGGTGGTGATGCCAAAGGTACCGGTGGGTCCGCGATAGAAGTAGCGGTTCTTGTTGGTCACCCCGGGCGGCACATCCAGCGTGCCCAGCAGGGCGTCATAAAACTTCTTGGACCGCTCCAGGTCGTTCACACCGACCATCACATGACTGAACATTCATCGTCTCCTGTAAGCCCCTCAAGGGGCGGGTTGTGGCCAAAGGTTGGCGGTGGCATGTTAGCGGGTGGCTATCGCCATCACAGGGGCGTGCCACAAGCCCCTGTGCAGCACTCTGGCTGGGGCGCCTTTTGGCGGTAGCCGCTGTGGCCCCCGGGCGTCCACACAGGCTGCATGGACGCCGGTTTGAGGCAAAAATGCGCCATAGCGCTAGTACAACATGCCTGAATAGCTATTTAATTTATAGCAATCATCCGCAGCGCCAAAAGCTTCCGCGCTCCACCCCATCCCCCTCGTCTCGCCCGTTGAACAAACCATCACACCCCATGCTGCCCACTGCCACCTCGCCCCACTTCACCCCGGTGCCCCTCGACAAGGCCTACCGCCTGCTCAACCACGGCCCCGTCGTGCTGGTGTCGGCCACCCATGCAGGCCAGCACAACGTCATGGCCGCATCGTGGGCCTGCGCACTGGACTTTGCGCCGCCCAAGGTCACCGTGGTGCTCGACAAGGCGACGCGCACGCGCGAGTTGGTGGAGGCCAGCGGCTGCTTTGCACTACAGCTGCCCACCGTACCCCTGGCAGCGCTCACCGTTGCCCTGGGCACCGACACCGCCAAGACCACGCCCGACAAGCTGCAGCGCCATGGCGTGGCGTTGTTTGAGGCCCCCGGTCAACCTGCGCAGACCACACCCCCGCTGGTGCAAGGCTGCGCCGCCTGGCTGCTGTGCCGCGTGGTCCCCGAGCCGCACAACCAGCAGGCCTACGACCTCTTCATCGGCGAAGTGGTGGCCGCCTGGGCCGACGACCGCGTGTTCTGCAACGGGCACTGGGAGTTCGACACCGCGCCAGATGACCTGCGCACGCTGCACTATGTGGCGGGTGGGCAGTTTTATGCGACGGGGGCGTCGGTGCGGGTGTGAGGTCCGGCGTCCTCTGCTTGTTCCAGGCCCGGCCGGGTGCCCGGCAACCCGTGGGGTCGGCGCAGAACGGTGCCTGTCTGCAGAAGCGTACGTCGTGCCCAGGCCGGACTCTGGTTCGGGTAAATTGCTTCAATGCCCCACCCCTCCCCAGCCACAACCGCCGCCGCTAGCGCAGCGGCACCTGCCTCCCTCATCGACTCCCGCCAGGCCGCGTGGCGCCTGCTGACCACGCTGGGCCTGGTGGTGCTGGGCAACAGCAGTATGTATGTGGTGTCGGTGGTGCTGCCCGCCGTGCAGGCTGAGTTTGGCGTGGGCCGTGCCGATGCGTCGCTGCCCTACACGCTGATGATGGTGTGCCTGGGGCTGGGCGGCATCTGGACGGGGCGCATGGCCGACCGGCATGGGCTGATGCCGGTGCTGTGCGTAGGCGCGGTGGCCGTGTGTGGCGGGTTTGTGTGGGCGGGGCTGACGGGCAGCATCTGGGGGTTTGGGCTGGCCCACGGGTTGATGGGGCTGATTGGTGCATCGGCCACGTTTGCGCCGCTGATGGCCGACACCGCACTGTGGTGGAACAAGCGGCGCGGTATAGCGGTGGCGATCTGCGCCAGCGGCAACTACATTGCGGGCGCGCTGTGGCCGCCCATCGTTCAGCACGGCATCGAGCTGATCGGCTGGCGCCACACCTATGTGCTGCTGGGGCTGGTGTGTGGTGTGGGCATGCTGCTGCTGGCACTGCGCATGCGCCAGCGCGCACCCATGGTGCAGATGGATGCAGCACCGGCAGCGGTGGCACCGGCCGCGTCGGGTGCCGCGCCCTTGCCGTTGCCGCTCGACCGCAGCCGCCCGTTTGGCCTGCGCCCGCTGCATGGTCAGTTACTGCTGTGTGTGGCGGGTGTGGCCTGCTGCGTGGCCATGGCGATGCCGCAGGTGCACATCGTGGCGTATTGCACCGACCTGGGCTTTGGCGCGGCGCGCGGGGCCGAGATGCTGTCGCTGATGCTGGCGTGCGGCATCGTCAGCCGCCTGGTGTCGGGCGTGATCTGCGACCGCATCGGCGGCGTGCGCACGCTGCTGCTGGGCTCTGCGTTGCAGGGTGTGGGGCTGGCGCTGTTTCTGCCGTTTGACGGGCTGGTGCCGTTGTATGTGATCTCGGCGATGTTCGGGCTGTTTCAAGGCGGCATCGTGCCCGCCTACGCCATCATCATCCGCGAGTACTTTGCCCCGCAGGAGGCGGGTGCCCGCGTGGGCGCAGTGATCATGGCCACGCTGATCGGCATGGCGCTGGGGGGATGGATGTCGGGCTGGATCTTCGACCTGACGGGCAGCTACCGCGCAGCGTTTTTGAACGGCATGGCGTGGAACCTGCTGAACTTGTCGATCGTGGGCTGGCTGTTTTGGCGCGTGCGCCAACAGCGCGCTGTGACAGCGCGACCGCAGCACAGCCCGGGGTAAGCCGGGCAGGCGCCGCCAGCGGGCACCATCAGCGATTTAGGCCGTCTGCAGATACCGCCCTGCCAGTTCTTTCTGCGCGGCAGCGTCAACACCCAGCACGTCGACCAGATACGCCTGCAGCCCGCCAAAGTCGTTGTCCACCATGTGCAGGGCGGCGTCCAGAAACTCTTCTTGCACGCGCCACAGCACGCGCAGCACTTCTTCCGGCGCGTGTCTGCCCATGCCGGGCGGGCGCTGGTACAGCGCGTTGGTGAGCAGGTAGTCGTGCATGACCACATCGCGCGGTACGCCCAGCGTCAGCAGGATGAGGGCGGCGGCAAAGCCGGTGCGGTCCTTGCCCGCCGTGCAGTGAAACACGGTGGGCGCGTCGCTGGCGAGCAGCAGGCGGAACAGCTCGGCAAAACGCGGCGCGTTGTCGTGCACAAAACCCCGGTAGGTGTCCTGCATCAGGCCCACGGCGTCTTGGGCGGTGAGCTGGCGGCCGGTGCGTTGCAGCTCCAGCGCGCGTTGCACCACCGTGGGTTCGATGTGCAGCGGGTGGTAGGCCACGCCGGGCAGCGCGTAGGCATACGCGGCGCTTTCGGCCTGGCCCCGAAAGTCCACCGCGCGGGCCACACCCAGGTCGGCCAGCAGGGCCTGGTCTTCGGGCGTCAGGCCTGCCAGGTGGTCGGAGCGGAAGATGCGACGCCATTTCACGGCCTGCCCACCATGCCCCACATAGCCGCCGAGGTCACGGAAGTTGGTGGCGCCTGCGAGAGGGAGGGATCGGGTGGGAGTGTGCGCTTGCTGCATGGTGCGTGGTACGGAGATGCGATGGGTGGGTGGGGTGCTGAGCCACCAAGGATAGACCGGCGGTGCGTCAGGCACATGTCGCACGGGTGGCTGGTTCGGCCACTGGCTGTCGCAGTGTGCAGAATCTGGCCATGCAGCGTTTCGTGCCCGTTCCCCCTGATCTGCAACCGTGGCTGATGGCTGCGGTGGTGGTTGATACCCCTGCGACGCTGGCGCAGTCGCATTTCCCGGCGATGGTGTCGAGCATGCTGGTGGTGCGGTTGGCGGGGCAGGTGCATTGCCGGGGCGCGCTGGTGCCACCTTCGGCATGGATCAGCGCCAGCACCACGCCCACCGTGTACGAGCACGGCGGGCCTGTGCAAGCAGTGGGGCTGGTGCTGCAACCCGGGGCCGCGGCGGCGCTGTTTGCCGCCGCGCTCGGGCAGGTCAACACTATGCGCCCCATGGCGGAGTTGGCAGGGCCGAGGTGGGCCGAAGTCGAATGCGCTGTGAGGGGCGCGGCGGATGATGGCGCGCGGCTGGAGGTGCTGTGCCAGTTTGTCCGGCAAAACTTTGCACCGCCGTCGCCCTGTGAATCGCGACGGCTGCAGGGGCTGGCCTTGCTGGCTGCGATGGGCCATTGGATGGGCCTGGGCCAGCGGCAATTCGAACGGCGCTTTGTGGCGCACTGGGGCATGGCGCCCAAGCAATTTGAGGTGATTGCGCGCATGAACAGCGCGCTGGGGCATGCGCTTGACACGCCAGGCAGTGCTGTTTCAGTGGCAGAGCTAGCGGCCGACGAAGGCTATTACGACCAGTCGCACATGGGGCGCGATGTGCGCAGGCTGGCGGGCCATCCGTTGCAGGCTTTGGTGCAAGGCGCGCGCACCCCTGTCAGTGCGCAATGGCCCTTGAAGGTGGGTGTGCAGGCGCAGCAGGCGCTGGCACACCTCCAAAGCGATCAGGAATCTGCCCGCAGGCGCTGAGCCAAGTACAGCGGCATGGCGAACGCCAGGCCCAGGCCCCAGCAGGCGGCGATGCAGGCCCAGCGCCACGCGCCCAGGGCTCGGTCTGCGGCAACCCAGGCGGTGAAGGCCCCAGCCGCCAAGTACACATCCAGGGTGATGGCCGTGGTCAGCGGGTTGGCAAAGGCATCGCGCCAGAAAACGCCTGGCATCACGCTGCCCCCCGCCAGGAAATACACCGCATTGAAATACCAGGGGACGGCGAGGCCGACAAGAGCCAGCAGAAGAAAAAAGGTGCGAAGGTACCGGTGGTCGTGCATCGTTGCGGTCGACCTCTCACAGAGAAAGGCCTTGGAAGGTGATCAATGCACTGATTGAATCCCAGCGCCCTGTGGAGAGCTAGGAAAAAAGCGACATGCCCGCAGGCGCCCGCCGTGAAACTATTGCGCGCTGGGGAGCGAGGTGACGGCGCCGTCCACCGGCTGCTCCTGGGCCCCCTTGGGGCAAGGCTGGTCGGTGTAGGTAGTGCGGCCGTGTTGCACGCACTTGCGTGGCTGCGGAGCGGCGGGCGTGGACGTGCCGCTGCGCGCGGGCTGCGCCTGGGCGGGCCGCTTGTCGGGCGGCAGGGTGTCGGGGCCCGGGCGGGTGATCTTTTTCCACATCTGCTCGGACCACGGCCCTGCGTGGGGCAGCCAGCTATCGCGCGTCCACCACGCAGCGGCGGCGGCAGCAACCACCACGACCGCGATGGCGGTGAGGACGGTGCGTTCAGTGCGGCTGCGCATGCGGTAGGTGCGGCGGATGCGGATGCTGTGAGAGCGCCTGTGAAGGCTTGTCAGCGTGTGCGCTCGCGCGTCACGTTCACGTCGATGTCGCCAAACACGGTCACGCCGCTCGCGCCCTGGGGCTGCTGCTGGCTGGCCGGGTCGCTGGAGCGCGCGGAGCCCGTGGTGGTGCAACCCCCCAGCGCAGCGGCAACCGCGAGGGCCACCAGCGCGCTGCGGCAGACGCTGCCCGCCAACGAAGCGGTAGGTGCCCTGTTCAGCGGCTTCATCATTCGCCGCCCAGGTGGTTGCCCAGAATGCCGGCCAGCTCAAACATGCCTGCGCTGTCCTTGCCGAACACGGCGCGCAGCTTGTCGTCGGCAACGATGGTGCGCTTGTCCTTGGGGTCTTGCAGGTTGTGGGCCTTGATGTATTCCCACATCTTCTTGACGGCCTCGGGGCGGGCCACCGGTTCGTTGCCAATCACGGCGGCCAGGGCGGCGCTGGGCGCCTTGCCCGCGGCGGCTTTGCGCGGGGCTTTGGCTGCGGTGGACTTGGCTGCTGCCTTTTTGGCCGGGGCTTTTTTGGCAGCAGCGGTGGTCTTGCCTGCCTTGGCGGCGGCTGTTTTGGCCGCAGCGCCGGGGCGGGGTGGGAACTTGCTGGGCGCAAATTCAAAGTTGACCTTGCCTGCCTCCTTGTCCCACGCCAGGTGGGCCTTGAAGTTGCGGCGCGTGCGCATGCTCACGAACTTGTCGAGCAGGTCGGTCTTGCCGGTCTCCAGCAGTTTGTGCATCTGCTCGCGCTCCACGGGCTGCTGCAGGATGATCTTGCCGCTCTTGAAGGTGCAGCTGGGTGTGGGCTGGGCGGCCGTGGGCACGGCCTTGCTGCACACGTAGTTGCTGCCGTGCTCGTGCACTTCCGATCCGCAGATGGGGCAGGCACCCAGCGAGGCGTCTTCAAACTCCACCAGCTCGCCGGATTCCTCGGCGTTCTTGTCGTCGCCAAAGTCGAATTCGAGCTTGTAGTTGTGCGCTTCGTCGTCGTACTTGATGACGATCTCAGAGGTGAACGGCCAGCCCGCCTTGGAGCGGAAGCCCTCCAGTGGGCCGATCTTCTTGTCGCGCAGCAGCTGTTCGGCCTCGGCCGTTTCAAACGTGCGGCCGGCGGGCGACTTGCCAAAGCTGAAGCCGCAGCCCTCGGCGCCCGGCTTGCCCACGCAGGCATAGCGGCGGTAGTTTTCCTTCACCACGCCACCGCAGTTGGGGCAAGGGGATTCGAGCGTGGCGTAGTCGCCGGGAATGGTGTCGCGGTCGTACTCCTTGGCCTTCTTCACCATGCGCTCGGTCATGGCGGCAATCTCTTGCATGAAGGCTTCGCGGCTGAGCTGGCCCTTTTCCATTTGCGAGAGCTTGTACTCCCACTCGCCCGTGAGTTCGGCGCGGCAGAGTTCTTCCACCTCCAGCCCGCGCAGCAGCGTCATGAGCTGGAAGGCCTTGGCCGTGGGGATGATCTCGCGGCCTTCGCGCAGCATGTACTTTTCAGTCAGCAAGCCTTCGATGATGGCCGCGCGCGTGGCTGGCGTGCCCAGGCCCTTTTCCTGCATGGCTTCGCGCAGCTCATCGTCGTCAATCTGCTTGCCCGCGCTTTCCATGGCGCCGAGCAGCGTGGCTTCGGAGTAGCGGGCGGGCGGCTTGGTCTTGAGGCCCTTGGGATCGACCTGCAGGGTGTTGACCATTTCGCCGGGTTTCACCGGTACCAGATTCTGGCCCTTGTCGCCGTCCTTGCCACCTTCGACTTCGTCAGCCGCTTCCTTGCCGTAGATGGCCAGCCAGCCCGGCTTGACCAGCACCTTGCCTTCTGTCTTGAAGCTGTGCGGCGCCACGGTGCTGATGCGGGTGGTCACCGTGTATTCGGCACTGGGGAAGAACACGGCCATGAAGCGGCGCACGACCAGGTCATACAGCTTTTGCTCGGCCTCGCTCAGGCCCGATGGGGCTTGCGTGGTGGGGATGATGGCAAAGTGATCGCTGACCTTGCTGTTGTCAAAGATGCGCTTAGACGGGCGGATGTAGTTGTTGTTCAGCGCAGTGAGAGCGTGGGGCGCCAGGTGGCGCATGCCGCTGTCGGCCAGCATCTCAAACGTTTGCTTGGCCACGGGCAAATAGTCTTCGGGCAGCGCGCGCGAGTCGGTACGCGGGTAGGTCAGGGCCTTGTGGCGTTCGTACAGGCTTTGCGCCAGGGCGAGCGTGGTCTTGGCACTGAAGCCGAACTTGCCGTTGGCCTCGCGCTGCAGGCTGGTCAGGTCGAACAGCAGGGGCGATGCCTGGGTGGTGGGCTTGCTCTCTTCGGTGACGGTGGCCTGCTTGCCGCGCACGGCGTTGGCAATGGCTTGCGCTTCAGCGGCGGACCATACGCGGTCGGCGCGGGCTTCCACGTCCTCGCCTTTTTTCCACTTGGGATCGAACCACTTGGCGGGGTACTCGCCCGCCTGGGCGCCGAAGGTGGCGTGGATTTCCCAGTAGTCGCGGCTGATGAACTTGCGGATCTTTTCTTCGCGCTCCACCACCAGCGACAGCGTGGGCGTCTGCACCCGGCCCACGGTGGTCAAGAAGAAGCCACCATCGCGCGAGTTGAAGGCCGTCATGGCGCGCGTGCCGTTGATGCCCACCAGCCAGTCGGCCTCGGAGCGGCTGCGGGCCGCACTGGCGAGGCCTGCCATCTGCTGCTCGCTGCGCAGCGCATCAAAGCCGTCGCGGATGGCCTGGGGCGTCATGGACTGCAGCCACAGGCGTTTGACGGGTTTGCCCAACGGTTTGCTGCCTCCAGCGTACTGCTCGATCAGGCGGAAGATCAGTTCCCCCTCACGGCCCGCGTCACAGGCGTTGATGAGTTCGGTCACGTCCTTGCGCTTGGCCTGCTTGACCACCGCGTTCAGGCGGCTCTTGGTCTTGTCCACGGGCTTCAGGTCAAAGTACGGCGGGATCACGGGCAGGTGCGCAAAGCTCCACTTGCCGCGTTTCACATCGAATTGCTCGGGGGCCTGGATCTCCACCAGGTGGCCCACGGCGCTGGTGACGACATAGCGGTCGTTCTCGAAGTGGTCTTCGTGCTTCTCGAACTTGCCCGCCACGGGGGTCAGTGCGCGCACGATGTCTTGCGCCACCGAGGGTTTTTCTGCAATTACCAGGGTCTTGGTCATTTTTTGGTTTCTCGCCAGTCTGGCTGTCCGGCATCCGGCCGGTCGCTTCTACAATCCGTTGCCTCACGCGTACACGCGCACGCGCATGTGTGCATATTCAAGTTAACAGAGTTTTTGCCATGCCCCGCACCGCACCGCCTGCAACCCCGACCCCTGCGCAGGGGCGTCGCATCCAGACCCGGCGCTCGGGCGTGCACGGCAAGGGCGTTTTTGCCGTGCAGGATATTGCAGAGGGCGAAGTCCTTGTCGAATACACGGGTGAAGTGATCGGCTGGCAGGAAGCGCAAGACCGGCACCCGCACGACCCCTTGCAGCCCAACCACACGTTCTACTTCCATGTGGATGAAGACCATGTGATCGATGCAAAGTTCGGCGGCAATTCGTCGCGCTGGATCAACCACAGCTGCAACCCCAACTGCTACGCCGACGAGCGCGACGGCCGCATTTTCATCACCGCGCTGCGCAACATCAAGGCGGGCGAAGAGCTGAACTACGACTACGGCCTGATCATCGAAGAGCGCTACACCCCCAAGCTCAAGGCCGAGTACCCCTGCTGGTGCGGTAGCCCCAACTGCCGGGGCACGCTGCTCGCGCCCAAGCGCGGCTGGGCACCGCCGGTGCCGCTGCCACCGTCCAAGCCGTCTTCTGCCAAGGCCAAGAAGGCCGCCAAGGCTCCCCAGAAGGCCAAGCCGCGAGGCCGCAGCCAGTGAGCGCCGCCTCTCCGATCCGCTGGCCCGCCGAGGCCATCTGGGAGGCGGTGTCCCCGCTGCTGCCGGGCTTCACTGTGGAGGTGCTGCCCACCATCGACTCCACCAACACCGAGCTGATGCGCCGTGCGCGCAACGGCCAGTGCGAGCCCACCCTGCTGGTGGCCGAGCAGCAGACCGCCGGGCGTGGGCGGCTGGGGCGGGTATGGCAAAGCGATGTGGGGGCGTCCTTGATGATGTCGCTGGGATTGCCGCTGGCGCCCCAGGATTGGTCGGGCCTGTCGCTGGCCGTGGGGGTGAGCGTGGCCGAGAGCCTGCAGCCCGTGCTACCGCCGCTGGGCGCGAACCAGCCCGCTCGCGTGGGACTCAAGTGGCCCAACGACCTCTGGCTGGGCGGTGCGGCGGGCGATCGCAAGCTGGGCGGCATTCTGGTGGAGACCGCGAGTTTTGTGGCGCCCCAGGCCGTTGCCCCGCAGACGAACACCAGCACCGCGCGCTATGTAGTGGTGGGCATCGGCATCAACGTGCTGCCCCGCAGCCCCGAGGGCATGAGCATGCCCCCCGGCAGCCTGCAGGAGGTGGAGCCGGGCCTGGACGCGTCCACCGCGCTGCAGCGCATCGTGCCGCCGCTGGTGGCCATGCTGCAGTCGTTTGCGGGCTATGGCTTTGCGCCCATGCAGCCCCGCTTTGCGGCGCGCGATGTGCTGCAGGGCCGCGCCGTGACGCTGAGCGACGGCCACACGGGCACCGCGCATGGCGTGGGTGATGACGGGGCGCTGCTGGTGCACACGGCGGGTGGCATGCAGGCCATCACCAGTTCCGAAATCAGCGTGCGGCCGACAGCGGTGCCACCGGTGTGAGCCCGCTTTTCCTTCCGATGCGAGTGTTCTTGAAAGGCCGCGCCCCATGCTCCGTCTTGCCGTGATCGTGCTGCTCCTGGCCAACGCGGGCTATTACGCGTGGTCACAGGGCCTGCTGCGCCCGTTGGGCTACGCGCCGCAGGAGCAGTCGGAACCCCAGCGCATGAACCAGCAGATCAGGCCCGAGACGCTGCAGATCCTGAAGGTCAACCCCAGCAAGACCTCCTCCGCTGCCCCTCCTGGTTCCACGTCCACCCCCACTTCCCCCTCCCAGGCCACCGCCGCCAACGACTCCCCCACCACACCGGCCGCCTCGGCCCCCGCAGACTCTGCGGAGTGCCTGCAGGCCGGAGTGTTTGACGACCGCCAGGCCGAGGCGCTGCGCACAGCGGCCGCCGGGTTGCCCGTCGGCAGCTGGACGCTGGAGCCCACGCCCATCCCAGGCCGCTGGATGGTGTACATGGGGCGGTTTGACGACATCGAAACCCTGGACCGCAAACGCGCCGAACTGCGCGCCCGCAAGGTGGATCACGACCGCGCCGGCGGCACGCTTGAACTGGGCCTGTCGCTGGGCCGCTTTGCCTCCAAGGAGGCGGCCGAGCGCGAGCTGACCAACCTGGGCACCAAGGGCGTGCGCACCGCCCGTGTGATCCAGGAGCGCGCTGAAGCCCCCGGCTTCACGCTGCGCCTGCCTGCCGTGAACGACGCCTTGCGTGCCCAGCTGGATGTGCTGCGCACGGCCATGGCGGGCAAGACGCTGCGTGCCTGCGGCTGACGTCTCCTTTTGCACATTGCCACCATGAATGAAGAGCCAACGTCCATCCAGTGCGGCGAGCACGGTGACGCCGCACCCACCTTCGTGTGCGGCCACCTGTGCCGCCACCCGGTGCAGCGCTGGTTTTGCGATGTGCCCTCGCCAGACACCCCCTACCCGGACGCATGGTGCGCCAGCTGCAACGCCGAGCTGATGCAGCATGGGGGCGAGTGGACCGAGCACAACACGCAATGCCTGGACCTTCAGATCCTGTGCCACCACTGCTACCAGGGCGCCATGGCGCGCAGTGTGGAGGCGCTGGACGGCGATACCCAAGCCGCCTGGATCGATGCGGTGACACAGGGGCACCGTGCGCTGCGGGACAAGCAGCGCGCACTGGAGCAGGACCACGGCATCTCGCACTTTGAACGCTGGGACTACGACCAGGCGGCAGGCACCTTGACCTTTTCAGACGGCGGTGTGCCCCGTCTGGTGGCCGACATCGAGTTCATCGGCTCCGTGTCGGAGGCCAGCGGCACCTGGCTGTGGGCCTGGGCCAATTTCCACAACGAGGCCCCGGTGGTATCGCGCATCGCTGCGGTGCGGGAGTGGGGCGAAGCCCAAGGCTTCCTGCACCTCACGGTGCCGCTGTGGAAGGGCGATGCTACCGATGGCTGGGAGCTGTCGGGCGTGGCCGCGCAGGTGCTGGGCGCCCAGGGCGTGTACCGCGTGCCCACGGGCCGGGGCTTTTTGTACATGGCCCTGATGTCGGTGCAGCGCGTGGCGTGAGCACGGTTGCTGCGCCCACCCGGGTGCAGCGCTATGGCAACGGGATGGCGCGCGTCTCGCCCTGCCGCAGGAGCCAGACGCGGTCCAGCGGCAGGCCCCGCTGCGCCAGTGCGGCGGCCAGGTCGCGCGGTGGGTGGTCGAAGGCCTCCTGTGTCAGCATGAACGTGCCCCAGTGCACGCCCATGGCCTGCCTGGCCTCCACATCCAGCATCAGCTGCACGGCGTCTTCCGGGTTCACGTGCATGGGCTTCATGAAGTCGCGGGGCAGGTAGGCACCGATGGGCAGGGCCAGAAAATCCACCGGCCCCAGGCGCTGGCGGATGGCCTTGAAGTCTTCGCTGTAGCCCGTATCGCCCGGGAACAGAAAGCGCCAGGACGCCGCCGTCTGAGGGCGTGCCCATTCCAGCAGGTACCCGCCCCACAGTGAGGCATTGGTATCCCACGGGGTGCGGCGGCTCCAGTGCTGCGACGGTGTGAACACCACGCGCACGCCGGGGGCGATGTCGGTGTGCTCCCACCAGTTCAGTGCGGTGACTGGGCCCATGCCCCGCTGGATGAACCAGTCGGCCAGCCCCAGCGGCACCACAAAGCGGGGCGACTGGCCCGCGTCGCGCAGGCGGCGCAAGGTGCCGTAGCACAGGTGGTCGTAGTGGTTGTGCGAGACCAGCACCACGTCGATGGGCGGCAGGTCCTCGGGCGCCAGGGGCGCGGGCACACGGCGCGGGGCGCCGAAGCGGCCCAGGGGACCCGCAAAATCGCACAGCGTGGGGTCGATCAGCACGTTGAGGCCCGCCACCTGCAGCAGCATGGAGACATGGCCCAGCCAGGTGATCACGGGTGCCTGCTGGCGCTGCGCCAGGCGGGCAGGGTCCACGGGCTGCATCCATTGCTGGGCAAAGGCCTCGTAGCCACCCGCCGGTTCGCTGCGCGGCTTGAAATCGCCGCGCAGCGAGCGCCAGACCATTTCGTACCAGGGGAAGTTGCCGATCACCACGTCAGGGTGCGTATTGGCAAAGCGGCGGGGTGGTGAGGTCATGGGGGGCTGCGTCCGTGCAAAAAAGATCGGGCCAAGCGACGAGGCCGCATGATGCCGGATGCCCGGTGCTGTGGCGGGTTGCCGGCGCATCAACCCTGCGGCGTGCCGGCCTTGTCTTCTGCCACAGGGTCAGCTGCCGGCCACCACGTCCCGCGCCGCAAACCGCACGCTGAAGCGAGCGCCGGGCGGGGTCTGGCCAGGGCGTGCGTCTTCGAGCGTGACCTCGGCATCGTGTTTGCTGGCAATCTCCAGCACGATGGGCAGGCCCAGCCCGGAGCCATCGGCCTCGCTGCCCAGGGCGCGGTAGAACGGCTGGAACACCAGCTCGCGCTCGGCCTCGGGCACGCCGGGGCCGGAGTCCTCGATCTGCAGCAGCAGCACATGGCCGAAGGTGTCGGCCAGCACGCGGGCGGTGACCACGCCGGGCTTGTCGGGCGTGGAGGGGGTGTAGTTGATGGCGTTGTCCACCAGGTTGCGCACCAGTTCCTTGAGCAGCGTGGGGTTGCCGTCGATCAGCACGCCCGGCGATCCCGGCTCGGCGCCGTCGTAGCCCAGGTCGATGTGCTTGTCGAGCGCGCGGGGCACCGAGTCGCGCACCACCTCGATCACCAGGCGCGCCAGGTCGCAGGGCTGGCGGGCAATGCCCACGCCGCTGCCCTCAGCACGCGCCAGGGCCAATAGCTGGTTGACGGTGTGCGTGGCGCGGATGCTGGAGCGGCCGATCTGCTGCAGCGAGCGCTTGAGTTCTTCGGTGCTGGTGCCTTCGCGCTGGGCCAGGTCGGCCTGCATGCGCAGGCCCGCCAGCGGGGTCTTGAGCTGGTGGGCGGCGTCGGCCAGAAAGCGCTTTTGGGTGGCGAGCGAATCGTTCAGGCGCGTGAGCAGGTCGTTGACGGACGACACCAGCGGCGCCACTTCGAGCGGCACGGTGCGGTCGTCCAGGGGCGAGAGGTCGTCGGGGTTGCGCGCGCGGATGCGCTGCTCCAGCTGGTTGAGCGGCTGGATGCCCCGCGCCAGCGCCAGCCACACCAGCAGCACGGCCAGCGGCAGGATGACGAACTGCGGCAGCATCACGCCCTTGATGATTTCGGTGGCCAGCACGCTGCGCTTTTCGCGCGTCTCGGCCACCTGGACCAGTGCCACCGGCGTGTCCTTGAGCGGCAGGCGCACCCAGATGTAGGCCACGCGGATGTCGATGCCGCGCATCTCCGCATCGCGCAGCCGCACCTCGCCGGACATGGGCACCTCGTCGCTCGGGGGCTCGGGCAGTTCGCGCTCGCCCGAGAGGAACTCGCCGCCCGGGCCGATGACCTGGTAGTACACGATGTCGGAGTCGTCGGCCCGCAGGATCTCGCTGGCGGGCTGGGGCAGGTTGAACTGGGCCTTGTCGCCCACCACGCTCACGAGCTGGGCGAGGGCGTGGGCGTTGTATTCCAGCGCACGGTCAAACGGCTTGTTGGCCAGGCCCTGCGCCACCAGCCAGGTCAGCGCCAGGCTCACGGGCCACAGCAGCAGCAGCGGCGTGAGCATCCAATCGAGGATTTCGCCGAACAGGGAGCGCTGCTCGCGCTGGAAGATCTTCACAGTGCCCGCCGTGGCAGTTTAGAAGCCAAAACACCCGATAGCGCTAGATTCATATGCACGAGCAGCTATCGTTTTGCTAGTTAACTGGGGATCTTCTCAAGGCAGTAGCCCAGGCCGCGCACAGTGGCGATGCGGATGGGCCCGCCCTCGATCTTCTTGCGCAGGCGGTGGATGTAGACCTCGATGGCGTTGTTGCTCACCTCTTCGCCCCACTCGCACAGGCGCTCCACCAACTGCTCCTTGCTCACCAGGCGGCCGGCGCGTTGCAGCAGCACCTCCAGCAGGCCCAGCTCGCGGGCGGAAAGTTCGATCATCTTGCCGTCGATGGTGGCCACGCGGCCGGCCTGGTCGTACACCAGCGGGCCGTGCTTGATGGCGCTGCTGGTGCCGCCCATGCCCCGGCGCGTGAGGGCACGCACGCGGGCTTCCAGCTCTTGCAGGCTGAAGGGCTTGGCCATGTAGTCGTCGGCGCCAAAATCCAGACCCTTCACGCGCTCTTCCACGCTGTCGGCAGCGGTGAGGATGAGCACCGGCAGGGCGGAGCCCCGGCCGCGCAGCTTTTTGAGCACTTCCAGCCCATGCATCTTGGGCAAGCCCAGGTCCAGGATGAGCAGGTCGAACTCGTTGTTGGTCATGAGCGCCGCGTCGGCCTCGCTGCCGCTGGCAACATGGTCCACCACGGCGCCCGAGGCCCGCAGCGTGCGCAGCAGGCCATCGGCCAGCACCTGGTCGTCTTCGGCAATGAGGATGCGCATGCGGGGGTCTCCTGGTGGGTTGCAGCGGTCTGGCGCCGCGCCTGTGCGTCGATTTTAGGCGGCGCCGCGCGTTGCTGCGCCGAGAAAAAGGCGCCCGCGGCGCGCGTAGCGCTCGGGTCCGGTGCTGTCAGCGCGGGTCGTGTGCCAACAGCTTGTGTACCAGGGCTTGCAGGTCGGCCTGCAGGTGGGCCATGCCCTCGGGGTGCTGGGCGAGCGTCTGCTCGTCCATGTAGAGCTTGCGATTGATCTCGACCTGGATGCTGTGGCGGTGCTGCGCGGGGTTGCCGTAGCGGCGCACCAGTTCCACGCCCTTGTAGGGGTGGTTGTATTCGACGCTGTAGCCGCACGCGCGCAGGTGCTCGCAGATCAGCGCCGACAGCGCCGGGCTGGCCGTGGTGCCGTCCCGGTCGCCCACTACGAAGTCGGCATGCTCCAGCCCCGGAAACTCGGTGGCAAAGCGCCCGGCCACAGCGGGCATGGAGTGGCAGTTGAGGTGGATGCTGTAGCCATGGCGCGCGTGGGCGGCATCGATGGCCTGTGCCACGGCGGCGTGGTACGGGCGCCAGCAGCGGTCGATGCGCGCGCGCACCTCGGCCACGGTGAGCTGGCGCTGGTAGATGGGCTCGCCCTGGTCGGTGAACTTCCAGATCAGCCCCTTGCCCAAGCGCACCTTGCTGAGCACCTTGGGGTCGGTGGAAATGGGGTCGGGCCAGTCGCCGTCGAGCAGGCTGGTGTCCAGCTCGGTGGTGTCGCGGTTGGCGTCCAGGTAGATGCGGGGGAAATGGGCCTCGACCCAGGCCACGCCGAGCGCGGGGGCAAAGGCGTAGATCTTCTCGACGTGCGTGTCTTCGGCCCGGCGCAGCGTGGCCAGGTCGAGGGCGGAGCCAAAGTCGTCGGGGTATTGGGTGCCGCTGTGGGGAGAGTCGAGCACCAGCGGGGTGCTGCCGGGCACCGCAGTGACGGTGGCGGTGGCGGGTTGAGTGGCAAGCCCAGGGGAGCCGGTGACGCCGGGCTGGGCTTGCTGGAAGCGGCGGTGGATCAGTTTCAAAGCTGCATGCATAGGCAGAGTGTGCGCAAAGAAGGGCGGCCGGCCTAGCCGCCCAGACCGGGATGTGACTATGGTTATCCCTGAGGCCTTGAGCAGGCCCGGGAAGCAGGCTTGCCTGCGTCGTCTCACCATCCCAGCTGTGGCCGTCCCCGGGCCCTGGGCTCGGGGGGAATCAGGTCAGTCGAGCACCACCTTGGCGTAGGCCGCCACGCGTTTCATCTTGTCGATCTCGCTGGCGATCTGGGCCGTGAACTCCTTGGGTGTGGTGCCGGAGGGGTAGAGGCCCTGGCCTGCAAGTCGCTCGCGCACGGCGGGCTCCTTCAGGGCCTGGGCGACGGCCTGCTGGATGCGCTCTGCCGCCGCAGCAGGCGTGCCTGCCGGGGCCACCAGGCCAAACCATGAAGGCTCGTTGGCTTGCTTGTAGCCCAGTTCGGCGTAGGTGGGCACATCGGGCAGCACGTCCAGGCGCTCGGGCCACGACACCGCCAGCGCCTTGAGCTTGCCCGATTTGACGTGCGGGAGCGACGAAGCCACCTGGTCAAAGTACACCGCCACCTGGCCCGCCAGCACGTCGTTGATGGCCGGGCCTGCACCACGGTAGGGGATATGCACCATGGAGGTGCCGGTGCTGCTCTTGAACAGCTCGCCCCACATGTGGCCGATGGTGCCGTTGCCGGGGGTGGCGTAGGACACCTTGCCGGGGTTGGCCTTGAGGTACTTCACCAGCTCCGCAAAATCCTTGACGGGCACCACAGCCGGATTGATCACGATGACGCCCGGGGCCTTGACGATCTCGGTCACGCCGATGAAGTCCTTGGTCGGGTGGTAGGGCAGCTTGGTGTACACGGCGGGGTTCACGCCGTGGGTGGACAGCGTGGCCACGCCCAGGGTGAGGCCGTCTGCCGGCGCGCGGGCGACTTCGGCCATGCCGATGGAGCCGCCGGCGCCGCCCCGGTTTTCCAGCACCACGGGCTGCTTGAGGATGCGCGCCAGCGACTCTTGCAGGCTGCGGGCCGTGATGTCCGTGGCGCCCCCGGGCGGGAACGGAACGATGATTCGCAGGGGCTTGCCCTCTTGCGCCAAAGACATTCCGGGAGCGAAAGATACGGCGGCCAGCGCTGAGAGCAGATGACGGCGTTGCATGGGCATTTCTCCTGTGAGTTGCATTGAGGTTAAAGGATTCAATGCGCTCTACCAAGCAATGGATATGCCTGATAACATTCCTATTTGGAATGATTTGATTACTTACTATGTCATCCCTTCGTCGCCTCTCACCGCCCGTTCACCTGCTGCGGGCTTTTTCCACGGTGACGCGGTTCGGAGGGGTGTCCCGCGCGGCCGAGGCCCTGCACCTCACCCAAAGCGCGGTCAGCAAACAGGTCAAGGAACTGGAGACCTGGGTGGGCGTGCCGCTGTTCGAGCGCAGCCGCAAGCGCCTGGCGCTGACCCCCGCCGGCGAGCGCTACGAAAAAGCCGTGCGCGGCGTGCTGGCGCAGCTGGAGGCGGCCACGCTGGAGCTGATCACCAGCGACGATGGCGGCGGCGCGCTGCACCTGTCCAGCCTGCCCACGTTCGCGGCCAAGTGGCTCATCCCGCGTCTGCCCCAGTTCCAGCAGCAGCACCCGCAAATCACGCTGCACTTTGTGCCCTATGTGCACAGCTACGACTTCACCCGGCCCGAGCTGGACTGCGCCATTCTGTTCGGCGACGGCCACTGGCCCGGCGCGCACGCCCACCACATCACGGGCAACGAGGTGGCGCTGATCGCCCCGCGCACCAAGGTGGCCGACTGGCCCATCCACACCCCACGCGATGTGGCCCGCTACACCCTGCTGCGTCATGTGACCGTGCCTGAGGCGTGGTTGCGCTGGAGCGAGACGCATGGGGTGGAGGGCCTCATCGACCCGCTGGCCGGGCCGCAGTTCGACCAGTTCCAGACCATGATCCGCGCCGTGATGGCAGGCATGGGTCTCGCGCTGGTGCCGCGCTGCCTGGTGCAGGACGAAATCACGGCGGGCCTGGTGCGCGAGCCCCTGCCCGACGCCGACCTGCGCGGCGGCTACCGGAGCGATGTGGGCTACTGGTTCTGCTACCCCGAAGGCCGCACGCAACTGCACGCGCTGCAGTGCTTCAAGGAATGGTTGCTGGCGTGCGCCGAGCCGGTGGGGGCTCAGACACCCGTATCGCCGCCCGCATAGGCCTCCAGCCCGATCGCCACCACGGTGGCCACGTCTTGGCCCACCTCGGCGCGGAACTCCGCCTCGGCCTGCGCCACTGCATCCCGGAACGCTTGCAGCCACCCCAGGCCGGTGGGCGTGAAGCACACGCGGCGCGCCCGCGCATCCAGCGGGTCTGCCTGCCGTGTGACCAGCCCCCAGGCCTCGCACTGGTCCACCAGGTTGGCCATGGCCTGCTTGGTCATGCCCGCGCGCTGGGCCAGGTCGGTCAGCCGGTCGCCCTGCAAGGCCAGGTGGCGCGTGATGTGCACATGGGCGGCTGTCACCTGGTCGCGCGCCGCCAGGTTGGACAGTGCCAGCGGCACCTCCACGTTGCGCGCCATGAGCTGCAGCACCCGCGCGTCGAAGCGGCGCAATGCACTGCCCATCAGGCGGCCCAGGTGGGTTTGGCGCCAGCGGTCATCAGCTCCCGGGGCGGATGGGGCGGAGACGGCGGCAGGGGAAAAATCGGCCATGCAATATTGTCAGGCAAACTGACTAAAAATCGCTTTATCTGGATTTCATTGCTCGCATAAACTACTGTTTAAGCATCCAGCCTGTGATTAACCGCAGAGCGGTGCAAGCATCCAACCTGTTGTTTTTCAAGGAGATTCTCATGGACGTCGCAGTCAAAGGCACCAACCCCGCATTGCCCGTGAACACTGAAAAGGCCAAGGCCCTGGCCGCCGCGCTCGCCCAGATCGAGAAGCAATTTGGCAAAGGCACGATCATGCGCCTGGGTGAAGGCGAGGTGATCGAGGACATCCAGGTGGTCTCCACTGGCTCCCTGGGCCTGGACATTGCCCTGGGCGTGGGCGGCCTGCCGCGCGGCCGCGTGGTCGAGATCTACGGACCGGAGTCGTCGGGCAAGACCACGCTCACGCTGCAGGTGGTGGCCGAGATGCAAAAGCAAGGCGGCACCTGCGCGTTTGTCGATGCCGAGCACGCCCTCGACGTGCAATATGCCCAGAAGCTGGGCGTGCAGCTGTCCGACCTGCTCATCAGCCAGCCCGACACCGGCGAACAAGCCCTGGAAATCGTGGATAGCCTCGTTCGTTCCGGGGCCGTGGACCTGATCATCGTGGACTCGGTGGCCGCACTCACGCCCAAGGCCGAAATCGAAGGCGAAATGGGCGATGCCCTGCCCGGCCTGCAGGCCCGCCTGATGAGCCAGGCGCTGCGCAAACTCACCGCCACGATCAAGAAGACCAACTGCATGGTCATCTTCATCAACCAGATCCGCATGAAGATCGGCGTGATGTTCGGCTCGCCCGAAACGACGACCGGCGGCAATGCGCTGAAGTTCTATGCCTCGGTGCGCCTGGATATCCGCCGCACCGGCACCATCAAGAAGGGCGACGAAGCCATCGGCAACGAGACCAAGGTCAAGGTGGTCAAGAACAAGGTGAGCCCGCCCTTCAAGACGGCCGAGTTCGACATCCTGTTTGGCGAAGGCATCAGCCGCGAAGGCGAGATCATCGACATGGGCGTGAACGCCAAGGTCATCGAAAAGAGCGGCGCCTGGTACGCCTACAACGGCGAGAAGATCGGTCAGGGCCGTGACAACGCCCGCGAGTTTTTGCGTGAAAACCCCGACCTGGCCCGCGAGATCGAGAACAAGGTGCGCGAAGGGCTGGGCATTGCGCTGCTGCCTGGCGCACTGCAGGCTCCAGCAGCGGCTGCCGACGAGTGATTGACGGTTTTTGAAGCCACATGGCCTGCAGGCGCACATTCCATATGCGCCTGCAGCTATTGAAAATATAGTGGTTGGTCAACCATGGGATTCACTGCGCTCTCGCTCAAAGGCCGTGCGCTGCGGCTACTGAGCCAGCGCGAACATTCGCGGGCTGAGCTGCAGCGCAAGCTCGCGCCCCATGTGCAGGAGGGCGAAGACCTGGAGGCCGTGCTGGACGACCTGCAGGCCCGGGACTTCATCAGCGAGGCGCGGGTGGTGGAGTCGGTGCTGAACCGGCGCGCCGGTCGCCTGGGTGCATCGCGCATCCGGCAAGAGCTGCAATCCAAAGGGCTGGGCGCAGAGGCCGTGCAGCAGGCCGTGGCCCAGCTGCAGGGCAGCGAACTGGAGCGTGCCCGCGAGGTGTGGCGCCGCAAGTTTGGCGAGCCCGCCGCCGACCCGCAAACCCGCGCCAAACAGATGCGCTTCTTGCTGACGCGGGGGTTCTCAGGCGATGTGGTGCGGCGCGCCGTGCAGGGCGCCGACGATTCCGACGAGGGGTGAGCGCACTACTCACAAGCAGGGCTTTCGCCCCCTTCTGAAGCGCTGGGGTTTGGTTACACGCCCAGCATCAACTGCAGGTTCTGCACGGCGGCACCACTGGCGCCCTTGCCCAGGTTGTCCAGGCGCGCAATGACCACGGCTTGCCGGTATTGCTCGTTGGCAAACACGCGCAGTTCCAGCTTGTTGGTGTCGGTCAGCGTGTCGGCCGCCAGCTTCAAATCGTCGGTGGGCGGCAGCACGCTCACCCATTGTTCGGGCGTGTTGGTGCGGCTGTAGTGGGCAGCCAGCGCGTCGTGCAGGTCGCTGGCCTTGGGGGCGCCGGGCAGCAGGTCCAGGTGCAGCGGCAACTGCACCAGCATGCCCTGGCGGAAGTTGCCCACGGCGGGGATGAACACCGGGCGGCGCGTGAGCCCGGTGTAGCGCAGGATCTCTGGGATGTGCTTGTGCGACAGGCCCAGTGCATACGCTTCATAAGGTGCTGCCGTACCTGCCTCGTACGCTTCGATCATCGTGCGGCCACCGCCGGAGTAGCCCGACACCGAGGGCAGGCTCAAGGGGTAGTCCGCAGGGATCAGGCCCGCATCGACCAGCGGGCGCAAGATGGCAATGGCCCCCGTGGCGTAGCAGCCGGGGTTGGAGACGCGGCTGGCTTCGCGCACTGCTTGCGCCTGCGATGCGGCGAGTTCTGGAAACCCGTACACCCAGCCATCGGCCGTGCGGTGCGCGGTGCTGGCATCAATCACCTTGACTTGTCGGCCCGAGCTGCGTTCGATCTCGTCCACCATGGCCACGGTGTCACGCGCGGCGTCGTCGTGCAGGCACAGCACCACCAGATCCACCCCCGCGATCAGGTCGCGCTTGGCGGCAGGATCTTTGCGCAGCTCGGGCGCAATGCTGACCAGCTCGATCTGCGGCATGGCCTGCAGGCGCTCGCGGATCTGCAGGCCTGTGGTGCCGGCTTCGCCATCAATAAAGACTTTGGACATGGAGGTGCTCCTGCAAAAAAGGGACGGCAGCGTCTGCCGGCATAAGGGATGGGAAAGGCTGCGACGCCAACCCTGGATGTAAGCCAGGCACAAGGATGGTGCGTTGCAGCATGATACAGTCGTAGGTTGCCATGTCCCAAGCCCGCGGCCAGACAACTGTTCATGGTAAACGGGTAACTACCACCCTTCCCTGAGAGAGACCTCATGAAGATTCACGAATACCAAGGCAAGGAAATCTTGCGCAATTTTGGTGTGCCCGTTCCGCGTGGCATTCCCGCATTCACGGTGCAAGAGGCCGTGGAAGCAGCCCAGAAGCTCGGCGGCCCCGTGTGGGTTGTCAAGGCCCAGATCCACGCCGGTGGCCGTGGCAAGGGCGGCGGCGTGAAGGTTGCCAAGACCATTGACGACGTGAAGGCACGCGCCAGCGAAATCCTGGGCATGCAACTGGTCACGCACCAGACCGGCCCTGAAGGCCAGAAGGTCCGCCGCCTGTACATCGAAGACGGCGCCGACATCAAGAACGAACTGTACGTTTCGCTGGTCACCGACCGCGCCACGCAGAAGGTCGCCCTGATCGCTTCGAGCGAAGGCGGCATGGACATCGAAGAAGTGGCCCACTCCACGCCCGAGAAGATCGTCACCGAGATGATCGACCCGCTGACCGGCATCACCGAAGCGCAAAGCCGCAAGGTCGCCGCCGCCATCGGCCTGACCGGCGCTTCCATCGACCAGGCCGTGGACATCTTCGCCAAGATCTACAAGTGCTACATGGACACCGACGCGTCGCTGGTGGAAATCAACCCGCTGAACTGCGACTCCAAGGGCAACCTGATGGCCCTGGACGCGAAGTTCAACTTTGACGCCAACGCCCTGTTCCGCCACCCCGAAATCGTCGCCTTCCGCGATCTGGACGAAGAAGACCCGGCCGAAGTTGAAGCTTCCAAGTTCGACCTGGCCTACATCAGCCTGGACGGCAACATCGGCTGCCTGGTGAACGGCGCTGGCCTGGCCATGGCCACCATGGACACCATCAAGCTGTTCGGCGGCGAGCCTGCCAACTTCCTGGACGTGGGCGGCGGCGCTACCCCCGAGAAGGTCACCGAAGCCTTCAAGATCATGCTCAAGAACCCCAAGGTCAAGGGCATTTTGGTCAACATCTTCGGCGGCATCATGAAGTGCGACACCATCGCCACCGGCGTGATCACCGCTTGCAAGGCCGTGAACCTGAACGTGCCGCTGGTGGTGCGCATGAAGGGCACGAACGAAGAGCTGGGCAAGAAGATGCTGGCCGAGTCCGGCCTGCCCATCATCGCTGCAGACACCATGGCCGAAGCTGCGACCAAGATCGTTGCTGCCGTCAAGTAAGCCCGGAGAACACACATGTCGATCTACATCAACAAAGACACCAAGGTCATCACCCAGGGCATCACGGGCAAGACTGGCCAGTTCCACACTGAAAAGTGCCAGGAATACGCGAACGGCAAGAACTGCTTCGTGGCGGGCGTGAACCCCAAGAAGGCGGGCGAGTCGATCTTCAACATCCCAATCTACGCCTCCGTCAAGGAAGCCGCCCAACAGACTGGCGCCACCGTGTCGGTGATCTACGTGCCTCCAGCAGGCGCCGCAGACGCGATCTGGGAAGCCGTCGAAGCCGACCTGGACCTGGCCATCTGTATCACCGAAGGCATTCCGGTCAAGGACATGCTGATGGTGCGCAACAAGATGAAGGCCAAGGAAGCTGCCGGCGGCAAGAAGACGCTGCTGCTGGGCCCCAACTGCCCTGGCCTGATCACGCCTGACGAAATCAAGATCGGCATCATGCCCGGTCACATCCACCGCAAGGGCCGCATCGGCGTGGTGTCCCGTTCGGGCACGCTGACGTACGAAGCCGTGGCCATGCTGACCGAAGTCGGCCTGGGTCAGTCGAGCGCTGTGGGCATTGGTGGCGACCCCATCAACGGCCTGAAGCACATCGATGTGATGAAGGCTTTCAACGACGATCCAGACACCGACGCCGTGATCATGATTGGCGAAATCGGTGGTCCTGACGAAGCCGAAGCCGCTCAATGGTGCAAGGCCAACATGAAGAAGCCTGTGGTCGGTTTCATCGCTGGCGTGACGGCCCCTCCCGGCAAGCGCATGGGCCACGCTGGCGCGCTGATCTCCGGCGGCGCTGACACTGCCGACGCCAAGCTCGCCATCATGGAAGAGTCGGGCTTCGTCATCACGCGCAACCCGTCTGAACTGGGCAAGCTGCTCAAGGCCCAGCTGAAGTAAGTTGCCTGGCCCCGTCGCGACCGTAAGCACAATTACGGACGCGGCGCTCAGCACAGACCGCTAGACTGGCGGCTCCAACAAAAAGAGAAGCGCCCGGAACCCCGGTTCCGGGCGCTTCTTGCATTCATAACAGTGGAGTCAGTCATGGAGTTTCTGCAAAGCGCCGATTTCTGGATCGGCCTGGTGAAGATCGTCTGGATCAACATCATTCTTTCGGGCGATAACGCGGTGGTCATCGCGCTGGCCGCCCGGTCCCTTCCCCCCCATCAGCAAAAGAAAGCCGTGTTCTGGGGCTCTGGCGCCGCGGTGGTCTTGCGGATCTTGCTGACGGTGGTGGCTGCCAAGCTGCTGGAGCTGTCGTTCCTGCAGATCGTGGGTGGCTGTCTGTTGCTGTGGATTGGTTTTCAGCTGCTCAGCGACGACGACGAGGAAGAGGGCGAGTCCAAGACCTATGGCAGCCTGATGGCCGCTGTTCGCACCATCCTCATCGCCGACTTGGTGATGAGCCTCGACAACGTGATCGCCGTGGCGGCTGCGGCCCAGGGTAATGTGGTGCTGCTGGTGCTGGGCTTGGCCATCAGCATTCCGCTGGTCATCTTTGGCAGCACCCTCATGATCAAGCTCATGGAGCGTTTCCCTGTCATTGTGGTGCTCGGCGCCGCGCTGATCGGCTGGGTGGGTGGTGAAACCATCGCCAGCGATGCCATCTTGCACGACTATGCGGTGGCGCATCCCGCACTGCACTATGTGGCGGCAGCACTCGGCGCAGCGCTGGTCGTAGGCGTCGGCAAGTTCTGGCGCAAGGGATCGAGCAGCGCTTCCGCCACTTGACGGCTGGAGCTGCGGCCGGGGCATGCGCGCAGGCCTCGGCCGCTGTGTCAGATACAACGTGTGACAAAAATGGCACGGCAGTCACTTCCCATGGAAAGGCTGCGTGACAAGAACGGCACCTGGCGCTGCCCCGGGGGGCGATTCGCCGCCCATCCCCTTGTCTCTGCTGTCCCGACTGCCTGTGTTTGCCTGGGCGCGGTTATTGCTTGAAACCCACCCAATACTGAGTGGAACAACAGCAAGTGGGACGAAAAACCTCGGCGCGGCGGATGGGTGGATGGCGTACCGATGGCTTGTGGGGCGGATTGGTGGCATTGGCTGTTGCAGGCCTGTGCGCAGTGACGGGCGCATCGCTCACGCTTGAACTCAAGCTCTACGACGCGGCCATCCGCACTTCGTCACCCGCCCCGCTGGCCGACGTGGTGATTGTGGGCATCGACGATGCCAGCCTGGCTGCACTGGGCCCGTCGCCCTGGTCGCGCGACATCCATGCCCGCTTGATTGATCGCCTGTCCGCAGCCGGTGCCCAAACCGTTGTTTACACTCCCGCGTTCACGCAGCCCCAGAGTGACAGGGGGTTGGCCTATCTGCGCAAAATCCGCGACACCCTGTCAACCTCGACAGAAACAACCCCGCTGACAGCCGAACTGGGCCGCGTGGTGGGAGAGGCAGAAGCCGCACTGGACGGAGATGCGCGTCTGACGGCATCCATCCAGCGGGCGGGCAATGTGTTCCTGGCCTCGCGGTATGAAAATGCGGGTGCTGCAGCCCCTCTGCCCGCGTACGTACGCCGCAGCACGGCACCCGACCCGGGTACGACTGCAACCACGCTGCAATCCGCGCAGCACCCCATCCCGTCGCTGGGAACGGTGGCTGCGGGAGTGGGGCATGTGTACGCAGAGCCCGACAACGACGGCCGTGTGCGCCAGATTCCTCTGCTGCTTCGCTACGACAGCGTCGGGGTGCCGTCCTTGGCGTTGCTGGCGGTACAACACAGCCTGCACCTGGGCCTGGATGACCTTCGGGCGCTGGATGCGTTGGAGGGCTTGCGCCTCGGTGGGTTGAACATTCCCAGCAATGCAGGAGTCATGCTGCGCCCTCGCTGGCAGGTGTCCGGTGACGGTGCAGGTACATTCCCAACGCTCTCAGCTGCAAATGTGCTCGACGGAACTGCTCCCACCGGCAGCCTCAAGGGCAAGATCGTGCTGGTGGGCGAAATGACAGACGTGCCAGGCGCTGCCGCTGTGAGGGTGGGAGAGCGTCTCGTCCATCCCGTGGAGGTGCTTGCGCAAGCCGTGTCATCCATGCGTCTCGGATTGGGGGTGGTCGAACCAGGCTGGGCCATGCCGGTCACCTGTCTGGTGTTGGCGCTGGCGCTGCTCTATGTGGTGCTGGTGGCGCCCCGTTTGGCGCGCCCCTGGGTGGTGGCGGTGGGTGCCGGGCTCGTGCTTGCGGGTGTTGTCACAGAGTGGACGCTTCTGCGTTACGGAGGCTTGTGGCTTTCGTTGCTGTTGCCCGTTCTGGCCGTACTGACCGGTACCACCGTCGTGGCACTTTTGCACCAGGGGCAGCGCAGCGAAACCTCCGCGCGCTCTGCCGAAGCCGCCGAAGCGGACCGCATGATGGGCTTGGCCCTGCAAGGCCAAGGGCAGCTGGACATGGCCTTTGAGCGTTTGCGCAAGGTGCCTGCCAGCGGCGCGCTTCTGGACAATCTCTACCATTTGGCGGAGGACTTCGAACGAAAGCGGCACTTCGGCAAGGCGCAGGCGGTATACGAACATATCCTGCGCCAGGACCGGCACTACAAGGACGCTCGCAGCCGCTACAAGCGTGCCAAGGCACAGGCCCAAGGGGGGGCGCAAGCTTCGTTAGGCGCTGCAGACTCTTTGCCAAGCGCCTCCGCCGGAGCACCCCGCCTGCCCGGTGACGCGAGCGTGGGCGTGCCCATGCTGGGGCGCTACCAGATTGACCGCGAAATTGGCAAAGGTGCCATGGGGGTGGTGTATCTGGGGCGTGATCCCAAGATCGGCCGCGTCGTGGCCATCAAGACGCTGGCCTTGGGACAAGAATTTGAAGGCGATGCCTTGATTGATGCGCGCGCGCGGTTTTTCCGCGAAGCCGAAACTGCGGGGCGATTGCAGCATCCGAACATCGTCACCATTTTTGATGCCGGCGAGGAGCATGACTTGGCCTACATCGCCATGGAGTTCCTTAAAGGCCAGGATCTGACCCATGCTTGCGGCCAGGACCGGCTGCTGCCAGTCCCCACCGTACTCTCCGTTGCGGCCAGGGTAGCCGATGCGCTGGACTATGCCCATGCCCACAACGTGGTGCACCGCGATATCAAGCCGGCCAACATCATGTTTGACCGCGGCACCGACGCGGTGAAGGTGACGGACTTCGGCATTGCGCGCATCACGGATTCGAGCAAAACCCGCACGGGGCTCGTTCTGGGGACCCCCAGCTTCATGTCCCCGGAGCAATTGGCCGGAAAGAAGG
>Ga0209960_1000463_pt1 | contig 85689 bp, 78 predicted proteins | sample ThiBiot_500_plan_2_FD_183947 | JGI IMG/M metagenome (GOLD analysis project Ga0209960, IMG submission 183947) | Wastewater bioreactor microbial communities from Cape Town, South Africa - Thiocy_expt_500_plan (SPAdes) | ecosystem: Engineered > Bioreactor > Thiocyanate-remediating >... | reverse complement strand
TCTGGCAGCCCTGCTGGCGCTGTCGGGCACCAGCGTTGCCACCCATGCGCAGACTGCGCCCGTGCCTACTGCGGCGGCGGACGCCGCACCCAGCCTGCCCGCTGTCACCGTGTCGGCCAGCGGCCTGCAATTGGGCGCCAGCGACATGACCACCCCCGCCACCGTGCTGGAAGGCGAGGAACTGGTGCGCCGCCGCGAGGCCACGCTGGGCGAGACACTGAACAGCGAGCCCGGCATCACCAGCAGCCACTTCGGCGCGGGCGCCAGCCGCCCCATCATTCGCGGCATGGACGGCCCGCGCGTCAAGGTGCTGAGCGATGGCGCCGAGCTGCACGACGCCTCCACCATCAGCCCCGACCACGCCGTGGTGTCCGAGCCGCTGCTGGCCACGCAGATCGAGGTGCTGCGCGGTCCCTCGGCCCTGGTCTATGGCAACGGCGCCGTGGGCGGCGTGGTCAACGTGCTGGACGGCAAGGTGCCCACCGCCATTCCGCAAAAGGGCTACGAAGGCAGCGCCGAGCTGCGCGCCAACTCGGGGGCGGGCGAGGGCGCCGGGGCCTTTTCGCTGACCGGCGGTGCGGGCAACCTGGCCGTGCATGTGGAAGGCGTGGCGCGGGATGCGGGCGACTACCGCGTGGGCAAGGGCTGGTCGGGCGGCAGCAAGGTGCTGGGCAGCTTCAACCGCACGGACACTGGCAGCGTGGGCCTGTCGTGGGTGGGCGACCAGGGCTACCTGGGGGCGGCATACACCCGCCAGACCGCCAAATACGGCCTGCCTGGCCACAACCACAGCTTTGACGGCTGCCACACCCATGGCGACCATTTGCACTGCGGCGCCCATGCGGACGACGAAGCCGACGGCCATGACCACGACCATGACGCTTCGGCCGGCGATGTGCCAGTGGTCGACCTGCGCAGTGAGCGCTTTGACGTGCGGGGCGAACTGCGCAACCCGTTTGCGGGCTTCTCGGCCCTGCGGCTGCGGGCGGGTGTCACCGACTACAAACATGACGAGGTCGAAGACGGCGCCATCAGCACCACCTTCAAGAACAAGGCCTACGATACACGCGTGGAGCTGCAACACGAGCCCATCGGCGGCTTCAAGGGCGTGATCGGCCTGCAGACCTCGCAGCGCAAGTTCAGCGCCGAGGGCGAGGAGGCCTATGTGCAGCCCACCGTGACCCGCAAGACAGGCCTCTTCGTGCTGGAGGAGTACCGCTGGAACGACTGGCGCTTTGAAGCCGCCCTGCGCCACGACCGCCAGACGGCCGAGGCCCAGACCAGCGGCATCGAGCGCAGCCACAACGGCACGTCGGCATCGCTGGGCGCAGTGTGGAAGTTCACGCCCGGCTACCAGGTGGGCACCTCGTTCACCCGCGCCAGCCGTGCCCCGTCGGCCGAAGAGCTGTACGCCCAAGGCCTGCACATGGCCACCAGCACATACGAACGCGGCAATGCCGACCTGCGCTCCGAAATCTCGCAGAACATCGATGTGAGCCTGAAGAAGACCAGTGGCGACACCACCTTTGGCGTGAGCGTGTTCCGCAACCGCATCAACAACTACATCTACGGCCGCACCCTGGACGAGCTGGACGGCCTGCAGCTGCTGCAATACAGCCAGGCCGACGCCACCTTCACCGGCATCGAAGGCCAGGTGCGCCAGCGCCTCACGCGCAATCTGGGCATCACGCTGTTTGGCGACACCGTGCGCGCCAAGCTGGACGGCGGTGGCCTGCTGCCGCGCATCCCGGCCACTCGCGCAGGTATCCGCCTGGATGCCAACTGGCAGGCGTGGGAAGGGCAGGTGGAATGGGTGCAGGTGGCCCGCCAGAACCGCGTGGCCGACTTTGAAACCGCCACGCCCGGCTACGGCATGCTCAACCTGGGTGTGAGCTACAACGGCCAGTTCAGCAGCGGCACGCCTTGGCAGGTGTACCTGAAGGCCAACAACCTGACGGACCGCCTGGCCTATGCGCACACCTCGTTCATCAAGACCGCTGCGCCGCTGATGGGCCGCAACATCACGCTGGGGGTGAAGGTGGCGTTCTGACGGTTGATGCCGTCGTGACGTGCGTGAGCCAGCGCGGGGGAGGGCGTTGCTGGCTCGCGAACCTCCAGGCTCCTAACCAGCCAGACCAGGGAGGACTTGGATGCATGCCATACTTGGTTCACATGGTTGATTTTTCGATCCGTGAAGGCGCCGTTGCCTGAGTCTCCGTGATCGCGCAGGCCCGATGCTGGAACGGGATTGGCTCCCCGGCAGGCCGCCCCAAGCCGGCTGCGCGACACCTGAAGGACTTGTCCAACGCGGCCCTGCATGTATCTGACCCGTATTGCGATATCCCTGCATGCCCACCACTCCCACGCCGTCCGCAAACCTGTTGCAACTGCTCCCCGAGGCGGTGGTGCAGACCGATGCGCTGTGGGAGATCACCTATCTGAACCCGGCGTGGCACAAGCTCACCGGCCATTCGGTGGAAGCCGCTCTGGGCAGGTCTTTGCTGGAGTTCGTGCATCCCGATGACATTGGCACCATGCGCTCAGGCATGCCGGTGTTCCGCCTGCGCTTTGCCGACGGGGACTACCGCTGGGTGCGTCTGCAGTTCCACCCCGAGACGGATGCGGCAGAGCGGGTGATCAGCCGCCAGGGTGTCCTGATCGAGATCACCGAGGTCACCGAGCAGGTGCTGGTGGAGGTGCGCCAGCGCTTTCTGCGCTTGCTGGAAACCATTGACGGTGTGGTGTGGGAGGCTGAAATCGGCGTGGGCAACACCTTTCTGAGCCCGCAGGTCGAACGCTTGTTCGGCTACTCCGTCGAGGAGTGGCGGGCCGACCCGGGCTTCTGGCGGGCGCATGTGCATCCCGATGATCTGGAGGAGGCTCTGCGCATTGACGATGCGGCCTACAACGCCACGCACAGCCATGCCTACGAGATGAGCTACCGGCTGATTGCCAAGTCGGGCAAGGTCGTGTGGGTGCGTGACCTGTGCCGCGCGGTGGTCGAACCCGGCCGGCCGAACCGCATGATCGGCCTGATGATCGATGTCACCCAGCAGAAGAACACCGAAATCGATTTGGTGCGCTCCGAAAACCGCTATTCGCTGGCGACGCGCGGCTCCAATGACGGCATCTGGTATTGGGACTTGCGCACGGACACCCTGCATGTGTCGGGGCGCTTTCTCCAGATCGTCGGGCTGGGGAGCCGCGATCATGTGTACGAGGGCGGCTGGCGCTTTCTGGAGCAACTCATCGACCGCGAGGATCGCGCTCGTGTGCAAGAGGCCTACAGCAGGCACCTGTCCGGAAACAGCGCGAAATTTTCGGTGGACTTCCGCGCGTTCCACGGAGCGGGGCGGCTGGTATGGGTCAATTGGCGCGGGCTCGCCGAGTTCGAATACGGCGTTGCGGTGCGCATGGCGGGCTCGTTGAGCGATCTGGCCGAGCGTGGCAGCTCCTACGATGCGCTGACCAACTTGCCTGGTCGGCCATTGTTCCGCGACCGCCTTGCGCAACTGATTACGCTGCACCAGGGCGACGGGGCGAACGGGGATGGAGTGCCCACGCGCAGTGGGGCCACGATGTTCGCCGTGCTGCTGCTGGACCTCAACGGGTTCAAGGCGGTCAATGACTGCTATGGACACCATGTGGGCGACCAGCTCTTGCAACAGGTGGCGCGGCGGCTCGAATCCTGCGTGCGGTCGGTGGATCTGGTCGCACGCATGAGCGGTGACGAGTTCAATGTGCTGTTGGAGTCCATTGACCCCGCTGAAGCCAGCCAGCGCGCCCAGCAGATCGCCGCTGCGCTTGCTGCGCCCTATGTGATTGGCGAACACACCGTGATCAGTGGCGCGAGTATTGGGTTGGTCAGCAGCGCGTCCAGGCTGGCGACGGTGGACGACTACCTGCGCGCGGCAGACACTGCCATGTACCGGGCCAAAAGTCAGTCATTGGGCGTGTGCGTGTTTCAGTAAGGCGCCGTGGCCAGGCGCGGCTGCTGCGGGCCGCTAGTGGCTGGATCAGGGAACAATCGCCACCGATTTGACCTGAGCCCACACCGCGCTGCCGGGCGCCACGCCCAGCGCGTGCAAGGACCGGTGGGTGACCCGCGCCAGCAAAAAAGACTCGCCACAGCGCAGCCGCACCAGCGCCTGCGAGGGGTGGGCGTCGGGCGCGATGGAGTCGATCACACAGGGCAGGTGGTTCTGGATGCTCGTCTGCATGGGCTCCTGCACCGTCAGGCTCACGTCGCGGGCCAGCACGCGCAGCCGCACTGTCTGGCCCACAGGCAGGCCGCTGTCGCGCAGCCACATGGCGCCACCCGCAAAGCCCACGCGCGCCAGGTGCCAAGTAGTGTCCCGATCCAGCACCTGGCCGCGCAGCAGCGCGCCCGCGTCGTCGCCCAGCACCACCGGCAGTTGCACGGACGACAGCACCTGGTCCACCGGCCCGGCGGCCGTTACCTGGCCACCCTCCAGCACCACCAGGTGGTCGGCCAGCCGCGCCAGTTCGTCGGCGGAGTGCGTGACATACAGCATGGGGGTGTGCAGCTCATCGCGCAGGCGTTCCAGCCAGGGCAGGATCTCCTGGCGCCGCGCCAGGTCAAGAGCGGCCATGGGTTCGTCCAGCAGCAGCAGGCGGGGGGAGGTTGCCAGGGCGCGGGCAATGGCCACCCGCTGGCGCTCGCCGCCCGAGAGCTGACCCGGCCGGCGTTGCAGCAAGCGGCTGATGCCCAGCAGCTCGATGGCAGCCCGCAGCGTGGCCTCGGCCTGCGCAGACCGGGCGCGCTTGAGGCCATACCGCAGGTTGCCCAGCACGTCCAGGTGCTCGAAGAGGCTGGCCTCCTGGAACACATAGCCCAGCGCCCGCTGGTGCGTGGGCAAAAACACCTGGGCAGCATCGTCTTGCCACACCTCGCCGGCCACGGCCACCAGGCCAGGGCGTGCGCGCTCCAGCCCCGCCACACACCGCAGAACGCTGGTCTTGCCCGAGCCCGATGCGCCGAACAGCACCGTGATGCCGCTGCCGGGCAGATGTAGGTCCACGTCCAGTTCAAAGTCGGCACGCGGCAGCGCGAGCCGGATGCGCAGGTCGCCGGGCGCACTCATGGCAGCACCCGCGAGCCACGGTTCTTGAGCAGCGCCAGGCACAGCAGCACCACGAACGAGAACAGCACCATGCCGCCCGCCAGCCAGTGCGCCTGGGCGTATTCCATGGCCTCCACATGGCCGTAGATCTGGGTGGAGACCACCCGTGTCTTGCCCGGGATGTTGCCGCCGATCATCAGCACCACGCCAAACTCGCCCACCGTGTGGGCAAAACTCAGGATGGCTGCGGTGAGCAGGCCGGTGCGGGCCTGCGGCAAGGCCACCGTGAAAAACGCATCCAGCGGGCTGGCCCGCAGGGTGGCGGCCACCTCCATCGGGCGGCGGCCCATGGACTCGAAAGCGTGCTGCAGCGGCTGCACCGCAAATGGCATCGAAAACACCACCGAGCCAATCACCAACCCGGTAAAAGTGAACGACAGCAGGCCCCGGCCCATGGCCTGCGTGAACTGCCCCAGCGGCCCGGCCGGCCCCATGGCCACCAGCAGGTAAAAACCGAGCACCGAAGGCGGCAACACCAGCGGCAGGGTCACGAAGGCGCCCACCGGCCCCTTCCACCAAGACTGCGTTTGCGACAGCCACCAGGCCAGCGGCGTGGCGATCAGCAGCAGCACGAGGGTGGTGAGGGTGGCGAGCTGCAGGGTCAGCCAAACGGCTTGCAGTGCTTCAGGGCCCAGGGGCATGGAGGAAAAAGACGGTGACAGAGAGGATGTGTGAGTATCTCAGTGCTCGTAGCCAAAGCCGCGAATGACTGCCCGCGCCTTGTCACCCTTGAGGTATTGCAGTAACGCGGCCGCCGCGGCGTTGCCCTGGCCCTTGTTGAGCAGCACGGCGTCCTGGTGCAAAGGGGAGTAGAGCGTTGCAGGCACGGCCCACACCGAGCCCTCCACCAGGCGGCCATCGGCCATCACCTGCGACAGGGCGACAAAACCGAGCTGGGCATTCTGGGTGGCGACGAACTGGTGGGTTTGGGCAATGTTCTCGCCCTGCACAAACTTGGGCCGCAGGGTGTTCAGCACGCCCAATTGGGTCATCACTTCGACTGCGGCGGCTCCGTAGGGCGCAAGCTTGGGGTCGGCCACTGCGATCTTGTCGAAGGTGCCAGATTTGAGCACCTGGCCCTGCGCATCCACTAGGCCGGGCTGCTTGCTCCACAGGGCCAGCTTGCCAATGGCGTAGGTAAAGCGGCTGGCATCGACCGCCAGGCCTTCCTTGGCCAACTTGGTCGGGGTTTCATCGTCGGCGGACAGCAGCAAGTCAAACGGCGCACCGTTCTTGATCTGCGCATAGAACCGCCCGGTAGAGCCAAAAGCCAGCGTGGCCTTGTGGCCGGTGTCCTGCTCGAACAGGCGGGCAATCTTTTGCATCGGGGCCGTGAAGTTGGCCGCCACGGCCACTGACACCTCGCCCGCATGGGCCGAAACCGCCACCGTCAAGCATGTAGCCAGTGACAACAGGAAACGCTTCACGATGACCTCGCTATTCTTCATTGGAATAGCGGGACTGTAGCATGGCCGCTGCTTGGCTATTCCACTGATGAACAGCGGTGCCGCAAACGTCCGCACCACGCAGTTAACATGCCCGCATGAGTAATTCTTCCCTGCCCCTGGCCGATGTGCTGGGCCACGAGGTCACGGACAAACGCATCGACATCCTGCGCCGCATCGGCGAGGTGGGCTCCATTTCCGAGGCGGCGCGGGGTGCGGGCGTGAGCTACAAGGCCGCCTGGCAAGCGCTGGAGACGCTGACCAACCTGGCCGGCGTGCCGCTGGTCGAGAAGGTGGTGGGCGGCACCGGCGGCGGCGGGGCTGCACTGACCCCGGCAGGCCAGCGGGTGCTGCAGGCTGCCCATGCGCTGGCCGCTGCGCGCCAGCAGGTGCTGAGCCAATTGAAGTGTGACGACGATGCAGCGACCGGCCGCGCCGCACTGGCGCTGCGCACCAGCATGCGCAACCAGTTTCCTTGCATCGTGGGCAAGGTGCGGTCCGTGGGCGGGCAAGTGCATGTGCAGCTGCTGCTGGCGGATGGACAGGCGCTGCACGCATCCATCACCCGGGTCAGCGCGCAGTTGCTGGGTTTGAAGGCTGGGCTGGGTGTGCTGGCGCTGTGCAAGGCAACAGCGGTTCAAGTAGCCCCAGACCGCGCCAGCCCCGCAGGCAATGCCTTGGCCGGGGTGGTGCGGAGCGTGGCCCGGGGCACTGCCCCCGAGGTGGTGCTGCAGCTGCCCAGCGGCATCCAGCTGGTGGGCTTTGCCGCTGAAGGGGTCAAGGTTCGAGCGGGCCAGCAGGCCACGGCGGTTTTTGACGAATCCAGCATCGTCATCGCCGCGGCTTCCTGAGAGTTGAGGGCCATCCAGCGCATTGGACAAGCGGGCCCGCGGGCCCCGCTACCGGCTGCGGTCGCCGTCGCGTACGGATTCGATCGTACCGTTGTAGATGCGAACCACCCCCAGGAAGGTGCCCGGCCCCCGGTCGTACGTCCACTCTTCCATGGGGACGCACTGGTTGGCCAGCACCGCTGCGGGGCTGCCCGGGCGGTAGGGCGTCACCACCCAACCCAGCTGCAGCATGGAGACGCACACGCCCTGGCGGTAGATGGGGTCACCACATTTCTGGAGCAGGGTCACGGGAGAGTCGCCTTTGCCCACCAGCGAACCATTGCAGCGCAGGGACTGCGAGGCCTGGGCGGGCAGCACCGTGCACAGGGCCAGTGCGGTTGCCAGCAGTTGCAAGGTCTTTCGGCAAGTGCCTGACAGCGCGGGCTGGGTCAAAGGTGATCTCATGGTGGCGGATTCCAGAAGGCTGGGCCTCACTGTACAGCGGCCCACCGCAGAAGGACGAACCCGCCTTTCGCTTCGCTTTCATCGAGCGTCCGTAGAAGCACAGTGGCCCCAGCCCGCCACAGGCGGCATGATCGGGGGATGAAACTGCTGTTGGTCGAAGACGATTTTGATCTGGCCGGGGCCCTGAGCCGCAGCTTGGTGGCGCGTGGGTTCGAGGTGTTGTGCTGTGCCGATGGCAAGGAGGCGCTAGCGGCCGCGCGGCGCACCGCGTTTGACGTGATCACGCTCGACCTGTCGCTGCCGGGCCTGGACGGGCTGGAGGTGCTGCGGCGCCTGCGCGATGGCGGCAGCACCACACCGGTACTGGCGTTGACGGCCCGCGCTGCCGTCACGGACCGGGTGGCAGGGCTGGAGGCCGGGGCCGATGACTACCTGGCCAAGCCTTTTGACCTGGACGAACTGGTGGCGCGGCTGCGGGCCCTCACGCGCCGCGTGGGGCGCGACGGGCAGTTGCGCTGCGGGGCGCTGTACCGCGAGCCGGGCAGCGGCGTGTTCTACAACGATGCCTTGCCGCTGGAGCTGTCGCAGCGGGAGTCCGAACTGCTGCGGCTGCTGATGTCGCGCGTGGACCGGGTGGTCAGCAAGGAGGAGCTGCGCACGCAGGTGTTTGCCAACACGGACGAGCAGGTGCAAGCCGATGCGGTGGAAGTGGTGGTGCACCGGCTGCGCAAGAAGCTGGTGGGCACCAACGCCGAGATCGTGACCTTGCGCGGCGTGGGTTACCTGCTGTGCGACGCCGACAGCATGGCCGCCCACAAGACGGACAAAGCCGAAAAATCCGACAAAGGCGGGGTGGCCCGGTGACGCTGCGCTGGTGGCAGCAGCGGCCTTGGCGGCCGCGTGGCGGCTCGTTGCAGCGGTGGCTGCTGGTGGGCTGGCTGGTTCCGCTTTGGGCCCTGGTGGCCGTGATCTGCGCGGTGCAATGGGCCTACCAGGCGCAGCAGGACGCCGCTGCACAGGACGAGGCCCTGCGCCAGGCGCTGGCGCACTGGCCTGCAGATTGGTCCGCAGACCCCGCTGTATCTCTTCCCGCCCAGTCAACGCCCGGTGTCTGGTACCGCGAAAGCAATCTGGACGGCGAACGCCTGGCAGGCAGCGCCGACCTGCCGCGTGTGCCCCCCACCGAGGCGGTACGTGAACCGGGTGCCGTGCACTTCTACCTGGCGCAGGTGGGCGACCGGCTGGTACGGGTGGCCGTGACCCTTTACCAGCCCACCGTGGCGAAGGGGGCGCAAGCCACAGCTGCGCCCGTGGTGCGTCAGGTGGCACGCCCGCTGGGCGAGCGCCTGCCCGGCGCGCGCAGCCTACTGGGCGGTGGCTCGGGCCTGTGGTGGGTGATTCTGCTGGCACTGGCCATGACCGCCGTGGCGGTGCTGCTGGCGCGGGCGGCGTCAGGCTGGCTGCTACATGCAGATGTATCGCTGATGCGGCCGCTGAGCACCGACGTTGCGGGCACGGCAGACCGCATCTACGAAGGCCCGTCAGAACTCGCGCCCGCCGTGCAGCATTTTGCCGAGCTGCAACACAGCCAGAGCCGCTGGATCGAGGAGCAGCGGCGCTTTCTGGCCGATGCCACCCACCAGCTGCGCACCCCCATGGCCGTGCTGCGCACTCAGTTGCAGGCCGCCATGGCAGGCGACATGCTGGTGGGCGATGCGCTGCAGCAGATGCTGCACACCGTGGACCGCGCCTCGGGCCTTGCCAACCAGTTGCTCAGCCTGAGCAAGGTGGAGCAGCTCAAGCGCATGGGCGAGCTGCCCAGCGTGGACCTGAACGCGATTGCCCGCGAGGCCGTGATGGAACTGGCTCCGTTAATTGCGGCCAAGCGGCTCGACTTTGCGCTGGAGGGCCCCGACACGCTGTGGGCACCCGGCGACGCGGCGCTGCTGGGCGAGCTGATGCGCAACCTGCTGGCCAACGCCATCCACCACACGCCCGTCCACGGGCGGCTGGGGGTGCTGCTGCGCGACAGCACGGGGCGGCGCGAGGCGCTGGTGTGGGACGAGGGCCCTGGCATCGACGACGCTGTGCGGCAGCGATTGTTCCAGCCGTTTTCGGCCGGGCAGGGTGGGGTGGGGCTGGGGTTGTCGATTTGCCGGCAGATTGCCGAAGCGATGGGCGCGCAGGTCACGCTGTTCAACCGCATGGACGCGGGGCAGGTCATCGGCGTGGATGCCGTCGTGACCTGGGAAGAATGAGATGCCCGTGACGCCCCCCTCTGAGACACCAACCGTGCATGGCATCGAGTTCCGGGATGTCAGCAAGCGTTACGGCTCGTCGCCCGACGCTCCGCTGGTGGTGGACCACATCAGCTTCAGCGTGCCGCGCGGCACGCTCACCACCATCCTCGGGCCGTCGGGCTGCGGCAAGACGACCACGCTGCGCCTGATAGCCGGGCTCGAATCGCCCACATCGGGCCGCATCTTCATCGACGGGCAGGATGTGACCCCCCTCGGCCCGGCGCAGCGCAATGTGAGCCTGGTGTTCCAGAACTACGCGCTGTTTCCGCACATGAACGTCATCGACAACGTGGTCTACGGCTTACACCTTTCGGGCCTGGGCAGTCAGCAGGTGCGCGAAAAGGCCCGCGCCATGCTCGACACCGTGGGCCTGCACGGCCTGGACCAGCGCAGGCCGCACGAGCTGTCGGGCGGGCAGCAGCAGCGCGTGGCGCTGGCCCGCGCGCTGGCGCTGGAGCCCGCCGTGCTGCTGTTCGACGAACCCCTGTCCAACCTGGATGCCCGCCTGCGCCGCGCGATGCGCGAGGAGATTCGCGCCCTGCAGCAGCGCCTGAAGCTCACTGTGGCCTATGTCACCCACGACCAGTCCGAGGCCCTCGCCGTCAGCGACCAGATCGTGGTGATGGACCGGGGCGCTATCGCCCAACGCGGCGCGCCCAGCGCGCTGTACGAGCAACCCACGTCCGAGTTTGTGGCCGGTTTCATGGGCGAGGCCATGCTTTTCGCAGCCCAGAACCACGCGCCCAGCCCGGGCAGCACCGCGGACACCGGGTATGCGCAGCTGGGCCCGCTGCGCGTGCCGTCACCCGCCGCACTGCCCACAGGCCCGGTCAAGATCGCCGTGCGCCCGGAGGCCTGGGTGATTGGCCCGGCCACATCGGCAGGCCTGGCCGCGCGGGTCATCCGCTGCACCTACCTGGGCAGCGTCATGGAATACACCTTTGCCAGCGCCCTGGGCGCCATTTTTGTGGTGTCGCCCCTGGTGGAGTTGCCGCTGGATGTAGGCGCCCCGGTCAGCCTGACGCTGGCAGACCATGGCGTATCCGTGGTGGCCGGATAAGAACCTGTTCAAAGGTGCGCGGCTCTTGCCCGGTATGCGCCACACCGCTTTGTTAACCCCCTTTTTTGATGAGCCATGCCTCTGGACTACACCGTTGCTGTTTTTGACCTGGACAACTGCCTGATGGATGCGCGGGCGGTGGGCCCCTTGTTCGAGCCCGCGTTCGAGGCTGTGCGGCAAGCCAACCAGGGCGCACTGAGCCCTCAGGCCCTGGACCAGGCGCTGCAGGCTTGCTGGTTCACTGCGTTCGACCTGGTGGCTGAGCGCCACCATTTCACGCCGGCCATGCGCGCGGCCGGGTGGCAACAGTTCAGCCAAATGGAAGCCAGGGCGCCGCTGCAAGGCTATGCCGACATCGGCCTGCTGCCTCGCATTCCGCTGCGGCGCTACCTGGTCACCAGCGGCTTTCAGCGCCTGCAGAACAGCAAGATCGATGCACTGGGTATCCTGCCCTGGTTTGAACAGGTGCTCATCGACGCGATTGACGTGCCACCCACTGGTGCCGGGCATGGCAAGCAGGCCCTCTTTGAACAGATCCTGGCCCGCGAGGGTTGCAAGCCCCGCCAGATGCTGGTGGTGGGCGACAACCCCTTGTCCGAGCTGGCGGCCGGGCGCGCGCTGGGAGCCACCACCGTCCAGACGGTGCGGCCGGGTGTCGAACCCTGGCCCCTGGCCGACCACCGGGTAGAGGGGCTGCAAGGGCTGCTGGCCCTGCTGTCGGCGGACGCACCGCGCGCCGCAGCGGATACGCCCCCAGCGGGCCCAGGCCAGAGGATTTGAAAGAAATCGGCGCCAAGCGCTACTGGAATATGCGCTGGCAGCTATTGAAAATATAGCAAATTATCGGGGTGCACCAGACGCACCACGCAGAGTCGGCAGAGATCATGGGAGACAATCGGCGCCCACCCTTGCCGACCTGGCGCGCTTTTCTCCGTGAACTCTCCTGTATTCACCTCGCTGATCCCCGTCATCCTGTTCATTGCCATAGGCTTTTATGTGGGGCGGCGCGGCTGGATTCGTGCCGAATCCGTCAAGGACCTGGCCAACCTGGTGTTCATGGTGCTCACGCCCGCGCTGCTGTTCCGCACCATGAGCACGGTGCACATCGAAGACCTCAACTTCGGCCCCGTGGGCATCTACTTTGTGGCGTTTGGCGTGGTCTACGCCGCCACGCTGGCGGTGCAGGGCTTCAACACGCTGGGCGCCGCCCGGGCGCTGGCCAACACCTTCAGCAACACGCTGATGATCGGCGTGCCGCTTGTGGGCCTGGTGTTTGGCGAGGCAGGGCTGGTCACGCTGTTCACGCTGATCTCGGTGCACTCGCTCATCCTGCTGACGGCCGCCACCGTGGTGTTCGAGCTGGCGGCCGCGCGCGAACATGCCGGGCGCCCGGGCGGGGTGCAGCAGCCCATGTGGCGCACGGTGCTGCAGGCCATCCGCAACGGCATCGTGCACCCCGTGCCGCTGCCCATCATTGCGGGCCTGCTGTTTGCGCAGACCGGACTGGTGGTGCCCGAGGTAGTGGGCAAGCCCCTGCAACTGCTGGGCCAGGCGCTGGGGCCGATTGCGCTGTTGCTGGTGGGGGTGACGCTGGCATTCACCAAGGTCGGCCATCAGTTCAAGGCCGCGCTGCGCATTGCGCTGGTGAAATGCGTGGTGCACCCGCTGGTGCTGGCCAGCATGGGCTGGGCGCTGGGCCTGTCGGGCATGCCGCTGGCCGTGATGATCGTCGCAGCATCGCTGCCCGTCGGGGCCAACGTGTTTTTGTTCTCGCAGCGCTACCGCGTGGCAGAGGAAGAGGTAACGGCCAGCGTGGCGGTGTCCACAGCCATGGGGTTGGTGACCATGCCGGTGGTGATTTTGGCGGTCACGCGGTGGGTGGTGGGCTGAGCCTGTGGATCAGGTTCAGGGCGCCAGCCGCTCCCGCACCCATTCGCCCGCGTCCAGCCGGTAGCGCAGCCGGTCATGCAGCCGGCTCTTGCGCCCCTGCCAGAACTCCCACTGGTCGGGCTTGAGGCGGTAGCCGCCCCAGTGCGGGGGGCGGGGTGGCTTGAGCATGAACTGCGCACCGTACTTGGCCGCGTTGGTCACCAGCACGCTGCGGCCTGAAATGACCTGGCTTTGCGGGCTGGCCCAGGCGCCGATGCGTGAGTCGAGCGGGCGGCTGTGGAAGTATTCGTCGCTTTCTTCGTCGCTGACCTTCTCCACCACGCCTTCGATGCGCACCACACGCTCCAGCTCCACCCAGTGAAACTGCAGCGCTGCAAACGGGTTGCCCGCAATCTGGCGGCCCTTGCGGCTGTCGTAGTTGGTAAACCAGACGATGCCGCGCTCGTCATAGCCCTTGATGAGCACGATGCGCGTGCTGGGACGCAGGTCGCTGCCCACGGTGGCCAAAGTCATGGCGTTGGGCTCGGGCACTTCGGCGCTGATGGCCTCTTTGAGCCACTGGTCAAACTGTTGCAGGGGGGCTGCATGCGAGGCGTCTTCGTTGAGTTCGGCGCGCTCGTAGCTCTTGCGGAGGTCGGCGATGGAGTTCGTGGTCATGGTCACGATTGTGCATCCCTCGTACCATGGCGCTTTGCGTTAGGGCCTGTTCTCCCTCTTTTTGCACATGGCAAAAAGAGGGAGAACAGGCCCTCGGGCAGGGTGCCGCGACCACTCACAAGGGTTTTGATAGTGGTCGAATTCGTGTTCGCTTATATTCCTGGTTCCAATGAAACCCAAAGACGACGAAAAGCAGCGCGCCATTGCCCAGGCCACCTTTGAACTGGTGGCCCAGCGGGGCCTGAGCGGCCTGACCCTGGCCGACATCGCCCGGGCGGCCGGTGTGGCCACCAGCACGCTGTACGTGTACTACCCGTCCAAGGACGAACTCATCAGCCAGCTGTACCAGGACGCCAAGACCGTCACGGCCGCACGCATCATGGACGGCATAGAACCTGGCATGCCTTACCGCGCACGGGTGCGCCGCGCCTGGGGCAACTTGCTGCGGCACCGGCTGGACCAGTACGCCGAGGTGGTGTTCCAGGAGCAGTACTACAACTCGCCCTGGTTCACCCAGGGCAACCGCGAATTTTCGACCCGGCTGATGGCGGGTTTTTTTGCGCTGATGGAAGAAGGCCAGCAGCAGGAGATCCTCAAAGCCGTGCCCATTCCGCTGCTCACGGCCAGCCTGGTGGGCTCGGTGCGGGAGACCGGCAACCTGATCCGCACCCAGGTGCTGCCCGATGACGAGGCCGTGCACCAGATGGCGTTTGGGCTGTGCTGGGATGCCATCAAGGCGTAAATCGGGTCGCTGCAAAAACTTGGCTTTTGCGGTTTAATCGAATAGTTATTCTCTTAAAACAACAAAGCGGCTCGACCTCTGCCCACGCCGCCCCTGCTTGCGCTGTGCTTTTGAGCGCTGACCTTCACCCCAAGGAGTCCCACGATGCCCACCCTCAATATCAACGGCAAAGACACGGCCGTGGATGCCGACGAATCCACCCCCATCCTCTGGGCCCTGCGCGACACGCTGGGCATGACCGGCACCAAGTTTGGCTGCGGCCAGGCGTTGTGCGGCGCGTGCACCGTGCACCTGAACGGCGCGCCGGTGCGGTCCTGCATCACGCCCATCTCGGCGGCAGCAGGGCAGAAGATCACCACCATTGAAGCCATTGCCGCCGATGACAAGGTGGGCAAGGCCGTGCACGCCGCCTGGGTGAAGCACGACGTGGCCCAGTGCGGCTACTGCCAGAGCGGCCAGATCATGAGCGCCACCGCTCTGCTCAAGGGCAAGAAAAAGCCCACCGACGCTGACATCGACGCTGCCATGGCCGGCAACGTGTGCCGCTGCGGCACCTACGTGCGCATCCGCGCCGCCATCCACGACGCTGCCAAGACCCTGGCCTGATTGAAGGAGACCACCATGCACTTCGAACCTCACGCCCTGCAGGGCCAGGCACAGCATTTCATGCCAAAAAACCTCCAAGCGATAGTGGATAAAGCGCAAGGCGCTATCACTTCGGGAGCAATAGACGCGTCGGATGGCGTGGCGCGCCGCACCTTCCTCAAGGTGTCCGCGGCCTCGGGCTTTGCGCTGGGCGCGTTTCCGCTGGTGTCTGCTGCGCAGGGCGCGGCGGCTGCGGCACCCGCAGGCCTCAAGCCGCACGAGCAGCCCTCGGCCTTTGTGCGCATTGATGCCGATGGCACCGTCACCGTCACCATCAACCGCCTGGACTTCGGCCAGGGCGTGCAAACCGGCCTGCCCATGATCCTGGCCGAGGAGCTGGACGCTGACTGGAGCAAGGTGCGCAGCGTGCACGGCGACGCCAACCCGGCCTATGCTGACCCTGCGTTTGGCATGCACCTCACGGGCGGCTCCAACTCCATCAAGCACTCGTACACCCAGTACCGCGAACTGGGCGCGCGCACCCGGGCCATGCTGGTCGGTGCTGCTGCTGCGCAGTGGGGAGTGGACGCGTCGGCCCTTCGCACCAGCAACGGCTTTGTGGTCGGCCCCGGTGGCAAGAAGCTGGGCTACGGTGCACTGGCCGAAGCCGCCATGAAGCAGCCCGTGCCTGAAAAGGTCACCTTGAAGGACCCCAAGCAGTTCCGCCTGATCGGCAAACCCACCGGGCGCCTGGATGCCAAGGCCAAGTCGAGCGGCCAGCAGGACTACGGCATTGACGTACGCTTGCCCGGCATGCTGACGGCCGTGGTGGCCCGCCCGCCCGTGTTTGGCGGCAAGGTGAAGTCGCTGGACGACAGCGCCGCCAAAGCCATCAAGGGTGTGAAGGCCGTGCTGCGTGTGCCCACCGACCGGGGCGGCGAGGGCATTGCCATCGTGGCTGACGGCTACTGGCCCGCCAAGCAAGGGCGCGACGCCCTCAAGGTGAAATGGGACACCAGCGCGGTGACCAAGCCCGACACCACCGCGCTGCTGGCGCAGTACCGTGAACTGGCTGCCAAGCCGGGCAACGTGGCCATGCAGGCCGACATGGCACCGCTGGCGGGTGCACCCCACAAGATCAGTGCCGAGTTTGTGTTCCCGTACCTAGCGCACGCGCCCATGGAGCCGCTGAACTGCACCGTGAAGCTGGACAGGGACAAGGCCGAACTCTGGATGGGCACCCAGATGCCCGGACTGGACGCCATGGCCGCCGCCAAGACCTTGGGCCTGCAGCCGCAGAACGTCAAGGTCAACACGCAGATGGCCGGCGGCGGCTTTGGCCGCCGTGCCATCCCCACCAGCGACTACGTGGTGGAGGCCTGCGGCATAGCCAAGGCCGCGCGCACTGCCGGCATCACTGCGCCGGTGCGCACGCTGTGGAGCCGCGAGGACGACATCAAGGGCGGCTATTACCGCCCCATGCATGTGCACCGCGCCGAGATCGGCTTTGACGCCAAGGGCAAGATCCTGGCGTGGGACCACACCATCGTCGGCCAGTCCATCACCAAGGGCTCGCCGTTCGAGGCCTTCATGATCAAGAACGGCATTGACGCCACGGCCATCGAAGGCATGAAAGAGCCCTATGACGTGCCCATGAAGCTGTCGGTGCACCACCCGGACGTGAACGTGCCGGTGCTGTGGTGGCGCAGCGTGGGTTCCACCCACACGGCCTACGCCATGGAGACGCTGATCGACGAAGTGGCCCGCACCACCAAGCAAGACCCCGTTGCCTACCGCCTGGCCCTGATGGGCGACAAGCACCCGCGCCACAAGGCGGCCCTGCAACTGGCCGTCGCCCAGTCGGGCTACGGCAAGAAGAAGCTGGCCGCCGGCCGCGCCTGGGGAGTGGCTGTGCACGAGTCGTTCGAGTCGGTGGTGGCCTATGTGGTCGAGGCCTCAGTCAAAGACGGCACGCCCAAGCTGCACAGCATCACCGCCGGCGTGCATTGCAACCTGGTGGTCAACCCCAAGAGCGTGGAAGCCCAGGTGCAAGGCGCTGCACTGATGGGGCTGGGCACCTGCCTGCCCGGTGCCGCCATCACGCTCAAGGACGGTGTGGTGGAGCAGAGCAACTTCGGCGACTACGCCGTGCCCCGCATCACCGACATGCCGCAGGTGACAGTGCACATCGTGCCCAGCGCCGACCCGCCGAAGGGCATGGGTGAACCTGGCCTGCCGCCGCTGGCGCCGGCATTTGCCAATGCCATCGCGCAGATCACGGGCAAGACGCCGCGCGAGCTGCCGTTAAAGTTGGCTTGATAAAGCTTGTTGGAGTGAGAGCGCCGGGTTTGGGAAAGCCCGGCGCTTTTTTCTGACTCATCCATCCGCTCCAGGTAGGTGTCCGCCATGGCATTGCTCTGGCTTTGTTTTAGCGCGCAGCTTTCGGCCTAGCTCTAGCGGCAGAGAAACGACTGCAATGCACCCAATACCATCATTGAATGGCGCGTTGGAGACCACCAGAATTAAACGGCCATCTGCCCCCGATGCGGCGTTCATGCAGTAGTTGGCTTTAATGGTCCGCCCGATGATGTGTGGTTCAGGTCTACTCGCGCACGCGCCTTCGGCGAGGATTGAGCTTCAGCTTTGGGCCCGAAGCCGCCAGTAGATAAAACCACCCCAAAGCTGCCGTTGACTCACTACCCGGTGGCAAATGGTGCAAACACAAAATTCGCCAGCTACTTCCAGGAAGAAACAATGTCCAGAATATCTCGCACACTACAGGTTGCCCTGGTAGTGATCTGCACGCTTGTATTGCTGTTTGGCATTGCAGCACGTCTCATTCTGGCGTTCACACCGTTGTGGCTTGACGTAGCGACCATCGTCGCAGTGCCTTTCGCCTTGCTCGTACTCCATTTTGTCGGCCGTCGCCCCCGCAACTAGTCTTATCACCTCGAAGTGGGCCTGACCAACACGTTGAAGGCCCGCTTTCACTGGCGGTGACCGGCTGCTCTTGGCCGAATTCTGCCCCACGTCGAGGGACGCCAGAGGACCCTTCGCAGACCGAAGCCCTTGGCTACCTATTGCCTTGGAAGCGCTTCCAAGCCTCGTCCGCTAGATTTTCAATCGGTTGACCATCCTCGCATGCAATTTTGAAGTGCTGCTGATCTTTCCCAATCCTGGCAGCGCCATCCAGTCCAAGCAGCAACGTGTACATCGTGTCGCGTACAACATCATCAACGATGCTTTCGAACTGCTTGAACTGACTAGGCGTCAAATTCAAGGCAGCTATCTTCCTTGATGTCTCGCTATCGGCTTTGGTAAAGGCCGCTACCAATTCGCTTTTGAGGGAATACCAGTTCCCCACAAATTCGGATGCGTGCATTCAGATCCTTCGAGAGGCTGCTTCTGGCCGATAGCTCTCGTTCGGTTACCGTCACTGAATGATTGCAATACAGCTATAGCGGTTTCCCGTCTTTGATGAGCAGGGCCCGTTGCGCGCGGTCGGCAACGGTTGGGTGTTACGCCATGGGTTGGCGGCGCTCAATACTTTAGTTCCACCCCAAAATCGCCCAGCCTTTTCGCCAACGAGTCCCTGCGTTTTGCGGCCTTTGCCGCTGCTTCGGCGGCGGCTTGTATTGCCTTGGGGCCGTTATTCGCTGCCGCTTGGATCAATACGAACTTGTGAGCGGTATCTGCCTCGGCCCGCTTCAATGTGGCAATCAGTTCTGCATGCGCAACGGGTGGGTTCACAGTGGCTCCTTTATCGATCAGCGCCGTCACGCTTAAATTTGGACGTTGGTGCGAAGCAAGGCCGTTTTCAATTCGCGCGTGGCCGGTTTCGATAGATCCACCTTTTGAACCGCCAAGTCGAACGAAGAGCCGGGCTTGATGCTGGTGGGAACTATCTTTTTGGCTGGCAGCTTGGCAGGGTAGGTGCCTTTACCCGGACACATGCGAACGTAAAATCCGAACTCTTCGAGCAGGCCTTTTGCGTACAGCTCCGCCAATTGATGAAACGATACGAAGGTGGAGCGTTTTGCGTCTTTGAGTCCAGGCTGGCTGACGTCGCGAACGAGCTCGAATTTGCCCAGTGAATCGCGCTGCGTATCGGTAAACGGGTGCAGCAAGAAAGTCTGGCGAACGCCATCCTTTTTGGACACCAAAGTTTGCTCGACGGTTATATCGGTTAGCAGCATATTTTTTCTATCTCCGCGAGTTGCGGTTTGCACGGCCACATCCGCTAGCGAGCCTCACTCAAAATCTCAGATTTTGTTGTCAAACCCCGTCACCGGGGAGCACGATGCGGTCAAAAATCGCCCGCGGGGCGGGGACTTTAACTGAAGGGCCGTCCATGGCAGTTCCATAGTGCACGGCAAACAAACCGGTTCGGGCCAAAACTGCCTGCCAATGGTGGTCGAGTGAAAGTTCGAAATCAGCCTGAGCCCGTTTGCGGCGCTGCAGACCAATCCTATTGAATGAAAAGTACTATTAGCGCTTTGCAGATAAGCGCTGACAGCTATCAATATTGAAGTGATCGACAGGGCATTGTTGGCGGCGCGGCCATCACTTCATTTCAAACTAGGCTGGTTGACTTTGCGCCCTGGAGACCCTCCGAGGAGCGTGCCCCGCAGTCCCTCAGCCTATCCGCCGGTCCATGAGATGCTCTGGCCCCAGCGCTGCACAGGTGGTAGCGCCCAGCATCGCCAGGTTGCGGTCGACCTCGGCGCGCAATAGCTCGATGGCCGCTGCCACGCCCGCCTCGCCGTCCACTGCAGCGGCGTAGTTGAAAGGCCGCCCCACAAACACTGCCTGCGCGCCCAGTGCCAGGGCCTTGATCACGTCGGTGCCGCGGCGGATGCCGCCATCCAGCATCACCGTCATGCCGCTGCCCGCCTGCTCAACAATGGCGGGCAGCACACGCAGCGGGGACACGGCACCGTCAAGCTGGCGGCCGCCGTGGTTGCTGACAATGATGCCGTCCACCCCGTGCTGGCGGGCGAGGGCGGCGTCTTGCGGGCTGAGGATGCCCTTGACCACCAGCGGGCCGCGCCACTGGCGGCGGATGTGGGCGATGTGGCTCCAGTCAAAGTGGTCGCGTGCGGCAAAGTCGCGCTGCACGCGCGACGACAGGATGGGCGCACCGCGCTCGGCAAACGAGTTTTCAAAATGCGGCATGCCGTGGCGTGCCAGCGTGCGCAGCAGCGTGCCCGCCAGCCAGCGCGGGCGCACCATGCCGTCCCACGCCAGGCGCAGGCTGGGGCGCAGCGGGGTGGAGAAGCCCGCACGGATGTTGTTCTCGCGGTTGCCCGCCACAGGGATGTCTACCGTCACCACCAGGGTCTGCACGCCTGCCGCAATTACGCGCCACAGCAAGGCGTCGATGCGTTCGGGGGTGCCGGGCAGATAGGCCTGGAACCAGGTGCCGGGGGCGGCGGCCATCACTTCTTCAAGCCGGATCAACGAACTGCCGCTTTGCACGGCCGGGATGCCCGCCGCTGCCGCTGCACGGGCCAACACGATGTCGCCCCGGTAGGCCGACAGGGCTGCTATGCCCATGGGGGCGATGCCGAAGGGGCTGGCGTAGCGCTGGCCGAACAGGGTCACGCTCTGATCGCGCTCAGCCACGTTGCGCAGCACGCGGGGGACAAGGGCGATCTCGCGGAACGCCTGGCGGTTGTCGTCCAATGCCTGGTTGTCCTCGGCCGCCCCGGCCACGTAGCCAAAGATGGGGCGCGGCAGCACGCGGCGGGCGGCGGCTTCGAAGTCGTCCAGCGACAACAGATCGGCCGTGCGGCCGCTGCGGCGCGTGCCGTTGAAAGCGCCCCAGGCGTTGGCGGAGGGCGGTTGCGGGGTGGAGGAGGGGGTGGACATGGCGTGGTTTCAGGCAAAAGCAGACGGGGGCTGGAAAGCAGTGTCCTGAAACCGCAATAATCAAGAAAGCGAATTTATTGCGAATGATTTGTTTGCTAAATTAGAAATAACTTCACGACATGACCCTCAAACAGCTCGAAGCTTTCTACTGGGCCGCCACCTGCAGCAGCTTTGCCATGGCGGCCGAGCGGGTGCACTTGTCGGTGTCGTCCCTGTCCAAGCGGATTGCCGAGCTGGAGGCTTCGCTGGGCCTGGTGCTATTTGACCGCGCAGGGCACCGCGCGGCGCTCACGGAGGCGGGCACCCGGCTGCTGCCGCTGGCGGGTGGGTTGCTGCAGCAGGCAGACCGTTTGCAGCAGGAGATGGGCAGTACCGCCGGCCTGCGCGGCCCCTGCCGACTCGGGGTGGGCGAACTGACGGCAATCACCTGGCTGCCTCGTTTGGTCGCGGCCCTGGCAGCGGCGCACCCGGCGCTGGAAGTGTCTGTGCATGTGGATGTGGGCGCGGCCCTGGCGGAGCGGCTGGACAAAGGCGAGCTGGACGTGGCCGTGATTGCAGGCCCCGCCAGCCGCAGCGCGCTGACGTCAGTGCCGTTGGCGCATGCGCGCTTTGCCTGGTGCGCAGGCCCTGGCGTAGCGCGCGGCTTGCACCAGATGGATGCCGAGGCCGTGCAGTCGCACGCGCTGGTGACTCTGCCGCAGGGCTCGGGGGTGACCCATCTGATCGACGACTGGTTGCGACAGGCCGATGCACGCCCCGCGCGCCGACTGGCGTGCAACCACTGGGGCGCGATTGTGGGCTTGCTGGCACAGGGCAGCGGCATTGGCTTGCTGCCCGAGGGCTGGGCGCAAGCCCTGTGCGAACGGGGCGTGCTGCAACCGCTGGCCAGCCCGGTACCCCTGGGCTCGCTCGGCTACGCGCTGCACAGTCGTCGGGACGACCTGCGGCCCCTGGTGGGTATGCTGCACGGCATGGCGGCGCAGCACGCGGATTTCACGGCAGGGAGTGGCGCTTTCTGACGACTTGATGCGCGGATGGCGGCCCTAGAATCGCGCCGACTGCAAGCCGCAGCCGCCGGCCCTCGGAACCTGTTCAAGCGCAACCCCATGCTCCAACCAACCTCACTCCCCGTCGTTCTGGTGCTGGCCTCGGGCCGGGGAGCGCGTTTTGCCGCATCCGGCGGTGCGGTGTACAAGCTGCGCGCGCCCCTGGGGGCAAAAACCGTGTTGGAGCACACCCTGGATGCCGTGCGCGCTAGCGGTTTGCCTTGGCACCTGGAAGATGCAGGCCACCCCGGTATGGGAGATTCGATCGCTGCGGCTGTGCGCGCCACGGCCCAGGCGCCCGGCTGGCTGGTTTTGCCGGGGGATTTGCCACTGATCCGCCCCGACACCTTGCGCACCATGGCCGCCGCGCTGGCAGACCCGGACTGCGCCGTCGCCATGCCGGTGTACCAGGGCGAGCGCGGTCACCCAGTGGGGTTTGCGGCCGTATGTTTGCTCAGCCTCCTGGCGCTGACCGGCGAGCAAGGCGCCGCCCGTGTGGTGCGCGAGCAGGCACAGCAGGGCAGGGTACGGCAGGTGGAGGTGGATGACGAAGGCACGGTGACCGACATAGACACCCTGCAAGACCTGGAGCGCGCCGCACAGTTGCTGGCGGCGCGCGGGTAGCGGCGGCGAAGGCCGCTTTCGCTTTCCTTTACTTGGACGCGATCACCGCACAGGCCAGGCGCGGGCCTGCGTTGCCGGTGGGCTGCGTCTGGTAATCGTCGGGGTCACGGTGAACGATCAGGCCCTTGCCGACGATGTCGGTGGTCGGACCGCCCACACTGATGGATTTCGACACAAAGCTGAAGGCGGCCACGCCGTACTTGTCGGCCTTGAGGCTGGGCAGGTCGCCGGTGTGGTGCTCGGCCGCGCCGTGGGCACCGTGGGGTTTGGCCGTGGGGTTGAAATGTCCGCCGGTGCTCATGCCGTCGCCGCTACTGCAGTCACCCTTTTCGTGGACGTGAAAGCCATGCTCTGCGCCCGGCTTGAGGCCACGCACCTCGCCAGACACCTGAACGCCATCACCCGTCTGCACGAACGTGACCGTGCCGTTGGCGGTATTGCCACGGGTGGGCTCCAGCTTGGCGGTGGCGCGGTTGCCGGACAGATGGGAGGCGCAACCCACCAGCGCCACAGCAGCCAGGGAACATAGTGCAAAAGCAAAACGAATCTTCATGACTCAAACTCCTCGGTGCGAATGAATAAACGCGGGATTGAACCCGATACAAAGGCGCAGTCTCGCAAGCCACTGCCCGCGAGTCCAGAAAAATGTGCACTATGACTCTTTTTGGGCCAGTGCGATCAACCGGGCCAGCGCCCGGTCATGGATGCCATGCTTTCGCAGCTCGTCATAAGTGGCCTGGGCGTAGTCGCGCGTGGTGCCGTAGCGCCCGCAGGCCTCATCAAAGATGCGGCGGTATTCATGGTCGGGCAGCTCGCCGGTGTGGTTGGGGCTTTTGCGGGACAGGGTGAACGCCAGCGCACTCACCGGCCCCTGTGGTGTCTGGCAGGTGAGCCAGCGCGGGTCATACACGCCGGTAGGCATCTCGCGCTGCCACAGGTTGATCATCACCTGCCGCGCATGGGCCTTGTCTATGCGGAACACCATGCCCCGGCAGCTGCCGCCCGACAGCATGCCGAACACCAGGCCCGGGCACTCGGGCGTGCCCCGGTTGATGCGGCTCCACATCTTCAGCGCCCGGTGCCAGCCATGGACCTTGGCCGGGCGGCGCTCGGCATAGTCAAAATCCGGCCGCCAGATGAGCGAGCCGTAGCCAAAGATCCACAGGTCCTGCTGGCCGCCCCATTCCTGGAGGGCACGCTCCAGCATGGGCGCCGGGTCTCGCAGTGGGGCGGGCAGATTCGTCATGGCTTCACTCTACAATCGAAAGCTTTGCTGCAATCGGCCAGGGCCTTGTTTTCGCACTCTCTTCAGGGCCGGCCAACCACTTTTTTCATCACTACAGGGATCCCTTCATGTCCAGCTCTGACGACGATAGCCAAGAACGTTTTGCCCTCGGTTTTCTCTTTGCACTGATTGCGTTGGTGATCTCCGTGGTGGTGGGCACCGTGGTGGTCAAGCGTCTGGGTGCCAAGGCCCCGGCACAGCCCGCAGCGGTGGTTGTGGACGCTGCTCCGACCGCACCGGTTGCCGTCGAAGAAGACGTGGCCAGCGTGCGCGTTGAAAACGGTGTGGTGAAGTTCTACTTTGCCACCGCCAAGGCCGAACTGGCCCCAGGCGCCAACGAAGCCCTGGCCGATGTTGTCAAGGGTGTGGCCGAAGGCAAGAAGGCTGTCATTTCCGGCTTCCACGACGCGACGGGCGACGCCGCCCTGAACGCGGAGCTGGCCAAGCAACGCGCAGTGGCCGTGGCCGAAGCGCTCAAGGCCCTGGGCGTGACCGAAGACAAGGTGGAGCTGAAGAAGCCCGAAGAAACTACCGCGACCGGCAGCAACGCCGAAGCACGGCGTGTGGAAGTGACGCTTGGCGCCCTGTAAGCGCTGCCTGTGTCCCCAACAAAAAACCCGGCAGTGCCGGGTTTTTTGTTGTCTAAATGGCCGCTTGCGCTAGTGGAACATGCGCAAGCAGCTATCTATTTGATAGTGGAAGTTACCGCAGCCCCTGGCCGCCTGCGCCCTCGGCGCGCTGGATCAACTCGATCTTGTAGCTGATTTCTGTACTTGTTGTCATTTTTGAAACTCTTATAAATCAATAACTTATAGGTAGTTCTGTGTTTGAGGAGCGCCTCAAAAGCACCTGAAGACGCCACAAAATGGCGGCTGAAACTCGAACAGATCATGCGATGATCCATCTCGTTGACATGATGGAGATGTGGCATGGCAAAACCCCGACTCAAGCCATCCGGGAAGTGGGAAATAGGGCTGAGACACCCATCGCTTCCGAACGGGCGCAAGTACTTCACCTTCGACACCCAGGCCGAGGCCATTGCCTACGGGCAGCAGTGGAAGCTGATGAAGCACGCGGACATCCCGCCGCCGGCAGAACTGACTGCCCCTACGTCTCCCGGCGACGGCGTGCGCTTGCTGCGCATTCTTGGTGAGTGGTCGGACAGCGGTTTTGCGGCGCCATCGCAAATTCTCACGCTCAAGACACTGACGCGCGAGGTGGGTTCGGTGCGGTTCTCGGATGCCAACTACAAATGGCTGACCGGTTATCTCCGTTCCCTGAAAGTAGAGAAGAACCTGTCCCCTTCGTCCATCAAGCACCGCATTCAGGCGCTGAGCCGGGCCATTGACGAGTACCTGCGGCACAACGTGAACGTCAAGATCAGCAACCCCGTGAAGTTGCTGCCCAAGGGCTATTCGACTTATACCGACGTCGATGCCCAGATGGCGAAAGCCAAGGGAGGCAAAGTGAAGGTGAACGTGGCGCGCGACAGGCGCCTGCTGCCCGGGGAGCACGAGAAGATCGTGGCGGTGCTGTCGGGCTATGAGCGGCCGGACCGCTCGCGTGGCCTCGAACTCAAGGGCGGCGATGCGCTGTTGACCTTGTACCTGCTGATCCTGAACACAGGACTGCGGCTCAGGGAGGCGTATACGCTGACCAGGGGCCAGATTGACATGCAGAACAAGGTGATCCATGCCAAGGAGACCAAGCAGTGGCGTGGGAAGATTTCTTATCGGGATGTCCCGATGCGTCCCGAAGTGCATCAGGCTCTCTCCTCGTATTTTGCATCGCGGCCGCCGTTTGAACCCGACGCGAACCTCTTCCCGTTCCTCCACGAGGAAGGGGTCGAGGAAGGGAAAAAGGGCTTGGTGCGCGCCAGTCAACGGCTGTCATTCCGTTTCAGGATCGCGTTCGAGTACATGGACATCGTTGGCCTCCATGAACACGACCTGAGACACGAAGCGACATGCCGATGGCTGGAGTTGAAAGACAAAGACGGGCGCGAACTGTTTCGTCTGGAGGAGCTGAACAAAATCATGGGATGGAAGCCGGGCTCGGTGATGGCCCAGCGCTACGCCAGCTTCAGGGGCGTGGACCTTGCGCAAAGGCTTTGGCCGGCACCGGAAGCGGTGGAGGCGTCTGTCGCCGTGGCTTGATCGGTATGTCCAGGCGCGGGACCGATTTTCGTGCGTTGAGGTCCTGGCGCCGCTCTTCCGCCTCTTTCCGGGCGCGGTCGGCAATGTAGGCCAGCAGGTCGGCCTTCACGTAGATCCAGCCGCGGCCAAATTTCATTCCCGGCAGCTCGCCGGTTCGGGTCAGTTCCTCGATACGTTGCTCTGTGCAGTGCAGGAGTTCGGCGCACTGTTCGGCGTTGATCGTTTCGTCGGTCATGTGGCACCGCCTTGCTGATGGTGCTCGCGGCGCTCGGGCGGATCGAACACCATGGAGCTGCCCACCCACACGCCATTCTTGACTTTGTGGTGTGCCGCGTTCTCGCTACAACCTAACCCAAGATGTGGCCAGATTGGCTCAAACGTTTTCACCAAGCAGTTCATTCCAGTGCCCTGCCAGCATCGGCCGACTTGGTCGACGCCAATGGAGTCTTACCTTTGGCATCTCCTCGCCGGAATCCTCGGTCCCTGGCCATGAATGCCGCCAGCATGTGCGGAATCAGCACCAGCGCATCCGTCGCCTCTCCATAGGTCTGCGCATGCAGGGCGGCGTAGCGATCCAGCTCGGTCTTTAGGTCGGACGGACAAAAGAAAGTCAGCTTGACGCTTTCGGTCTTGGGCAGCGGCCCCAGTCGAAGCTTGTGGTTCGTGTTCATCGCGGCGTCCCCCGGACGAAAAACAGCGGCTGGTAGGGCCTCAGCACCAGGTCGCGGTTGACGATGACGCGCATGGGCAAGCCCGGCCGCGCGGTCAGTGTCGGCTGGATGTTCAGATTGCGGCGGGTCACCTCCTGACCGATCTGGTTCACGCTGTCCTGCAGGCTGTCGCGCCCAGCGATCACGATGCGGTTGCCGTCTTGGCTGTTCTCGGGTGCGGCCAGCTCGGCACCGATACCCAGCAGCGAGGTCAGCGCGGCGCCTGAGAAGACGCGATCCCAGTGCCAGTCCACGCCATCTTCGAGCCCGGCCCGGCCAGCAGGGTCAGAGCCCACCAGGTTGCCCAGTGTCAGTGACGACGTGTCGGGCAGGATCACCCGGCTCCACACCACCTGCACTCGACTCTGGCCATAGGTCACCTGGCTGTTGTAGCGCCCGAGGATGCGTGAGCCCTGCGGGATCAGCAGGTGTTTGCCGGTGGCGGTGTCGTAGACCGGTTCGGTGACCGTGGCGATCACGTCGCCGGGCAGGTCGGACTGGATGCCGGTGACCAGAGCACCGGCGATCACCGTGCCCGCCATCACCTGGTAGGGCGAGGCGGGCAGTTGCAGAGACCCGGAATTGCGTGTTTCCGTGGAAGCGGTTTTCTGGAAAGCCTCCTTCTGGTCTTGCCGGTTCTGCGACGTCGTAGCGTCACCGCCGGCCTGCGCTGGCGTAGACGCCGGGCCAGCTGCCATGGGGTCGAAACCCGTCAGGCCGCTGGGAACCGAGCTCGGGGTGCCATGGGCTGCAGCGGTCGGCGCAGCAGTTGCCGCGCGCTGCGAACCATTGCGAAAAAACACCGATGCGGCGGCAGCCTGCTCGGACTCCTTGCGCCGGGCATCGCGCTCTGACGCAGCAGGGTCGTGTCCCGGTGGCGAATAGCTCGGGACCACCGGCTGTTGAGACTTGACGATGGCTGGGCCCAGGTCTCCGGGCAAGGGTGGCCCCAACTCGGGCACCGGTGCCGGGGCAGGTGGCTGCAGCTTGGAGTAGTCTGCCGGCAGTTGCCCCAGGCCTTCGGAACGCGAGACGCGATCAACGTTGAACAGCTCGGCGGGCTCGCTGGACTCCCGGCGAGTCTTGGGCTGCAGCGACCAGACCGTTGCTCCCAGCACACCCAAGGCCAGCAGACCCGCCAGCAGTGCAAGGCTGCGGCGATTGAGCCGGGTCACGGGTCGCGGCTGGGCGCGCAGCGCCATCGATTCGGGCGGCACCTTGGCCGCTGGAGGGCGGCCGGGCGCGCCCGACGGTGCGGGGTCGATGGGCATGTTCAGTTCCTCCGAGTGGTCGGTGGCCATCCGTCCGTGCGCTCGATGCGGACCATGTCGCCCTTGTCGGCGCCCAGCCGCAGTTCTGCCGCACCAAACAGGCGGTCGACGATGTAGTAGGGCGAGCGGAAGCGGTAGTTCACCAGCTGTCCGTCGCCCTGTGCGCCGATGACGAACAGCGGCGGCAACTCGCCTTGCGCGATGCCGGCCGGGAACTGGATGTAGACCTTCTCGCCATCGTCAAAGGCCCGCAAGGGCTTCCAGGGCGGCGTGCTGCCGCTGATCGCGTAGCGAAAGCGCAGGCGTTCCAGCGACAGTCCTGCGTCCACCGGTGCTGCAGTCTGTGCCGCCTGGGCCTGGCGTTGCAAGGCCAGCAGGCGGTCCTTGGGGTAGTCCCAGGACACCGAGGCCATCCATGCCTTCTCGGTCGAGGTCAGCTCGATAAGGTAGGTGCGCCGGTTGGTGGTGACGACCAAGTTGGTCTTCAGGCCAGTGCGTACGGGCTTGACCAGCACGTTCACGCGCAGCGCATCGCCGGCTCCGCTGGACGTGTCGCCCACGATCCAGCGCACCGTGTCGCCGGCCGCCACCGTGACCAGCTCTTCGCCCGCCTGCAGCGAAATCACCGTCACGCGCCCCGGCGCTGCGTAGACCTGGTACAGCGCACCGTCGGTGTAGGGCCAGACCTGGATCGCGTTGACGTAGCCCTCCCGCGTCGGCGCCATCCGGGCCTCTTCGTTGGCCCGTGACACCCGCAGCCGTTCGTCCACGGGCTCGGACACGGGCGGCTTGTCCTGCGCCGCAGGCAGCGGCTTCATCTGCGAGGGCATGGGCAGCACCTGCGGCACCGCGACCACCTCCACCGGCTTGGGCGGCTCGGGTAGGGGCAGCGCCATCACGGGCTCATCCAGCGGGATCACGGGTGGCGGCGTGCTTTGCGACGCGCAACCCATCAGGGTGGCGGCAATGGCGATCGTGCTGAAGAGCAGGCGCTGGGTCGGGTTCGGGGTGTTCATGGTTTGCTTCCTTCGTTCGCATCCAGTTCGCGGCTCCAGGACAGGCCGTTGACGTAGATGCCCAGGGGGTTCTTGCGCAGACGCTGCTCGGTGCGCGGCGTCTGCAGCACGGTCGAGACCACGGCCGTCCACCGCTCGGTGCCGGCCGGTGCACCGTTGACGAAGCGCTGCTCGGTCCAGCGCACGTTGAACGAGGCATCGCTGGCCCGGACCACGCTGGTGATCTGCACCGTCGCCGACTCCTTGCCCACCCGCACGAACGGGTCGTTGGTGCGGGCGTATTCGTTGAGCACGGCGGCCCCGCGGTCGGTCGTGTAGTCGTAGGCGTCCAGCCAGTTCTGCCGCACCACGATCGGGTCGATGGACAGCGAACGCACCAGCGTCACGAAGCGGGCCAGGTGGTGCGCAATCTGTGCATCGCCGGGGCGGTAGGGTGAGGCGGCCTCGCCCACCGTGCGCACCTGCCCGGCCTGATCCACCTCCACCACGTAGGGCGTCACGATGGATTGAGCCGAGCGCCAGACCAGACCACCGGCCATCAGCAAGGCCAGCGACAGGCAACCGAAGGCCATCAGGCGCCAGTTGCGGGCCTGCACGCGGGCCGATCCGATGCGCTCGTCCCAGGCCTGCGCAGCCGATTGGTAGGGGGTGGCAGGCTGCGGCGTGTCGGCATAGCGCACCTGCGGTCGTTTGAATCGCATGCTGGGTTCTCCTCAGGAGTCCGAATCACGAAGGCTGGGTCCGCTGCCCGAGCCACCCCCATCGCCACCGCGCAGGGTGTGCGCGGCCGTTGTGGCCGCGTGCCCGATCTGCTGGCGTCGGCGCATGCGCTGCGCCCAGGCGGGCTCGGTGGCTGGTGTGGGGCTGGAGGAAGCTGTGGCGGCCGACTCGGCGCCGACAGCCGCTGGCGCGGCAGCGTCCGTCACGAAGCCAGAGACCTTGTCCTTCAGGGCCTTGGCGCCTTCGGCCAGCTTTTGGCCCACCGCGCTGGCGCCTGTGCGGGCCACGTTGGCCACGCCGGCCCCGGCGGCGCTCAGCGGACCGCCCGAGGACGCGGCAGCGCCGGCCTCGTAGGCGGACTTCGCGCCAGCCGCGAGGCCGCTGGCCGAACGGGCGGCCGAGGCACCACTGCCGATCGCGGCCCGTGCCGCACCGGGCACCATGCGTGCGCCGGCGGCCACGGCCGCACCAGCACCCGCCACGGCAGCGCCTCCGGCCACCGCCAAACCCGTAGCGCCCAAAGCCGTTCCGGCTGCCGCGCCCGCGCCCAGTTGCGGCGCGCCGGACACCAGACCGGTCGCGATGCCGGGCCCGAAGATGCCCAACCCCAGCAACGAGAGCGAGGCCAGCATCACCACCAGCGCGTGGTCGATGGAGGGCTCGGCTGGTGCCGTCTGGAACTGGGCGAACAACCCTGTGCCGATGCCCACGATCACCGCGAGCACCAGCACCTTGATGCCCGAAGACACCACGTTGCCCAGCACCTTCTCGGCCAGGAAGGTGGTCTTGTTCCACAAGGCAAAGGGCACCAGCACGAAGCCGGCCAGCGTCGTCAGCTTGAATTCCAGCAGCGTCACGAAGAGCTGCACGGCCAGCACGAAGAAGCTCACGATTACCGTGAGCCAGGCCAGGAACAGCACCACGATGGGTGCGATGTTGATGAACACCTCCGGAAAACCGGACAGGTCGCTGATCTGCTGCAGGATGGGAGCCGCCGCATCGATGCCGGCCTTGGCCAGGTGGCCCGGCTGCAGGAAGGTGGCCAGGCTCATGCCCGAGCCGCTGGCCTGAAGGCCCAGGCCAGCGAACGAGCGGAACACGATGCCCGAGAGGCTGTTGAAGTTGCCGATGATGTAGGCGAAGGCGCCCACGTACAGCACCTTGCGGATCAGCTTCGCCATCACGTCCTCGCCCTGGCCGGAGGCATGACCCATGGCCCAGAACAGGCCGGCCAGGGTCATGTCGATGGCCACCAGCGTGGCGGTGAGGAAGGCGACTTCGCGGTTCAGCAACCCGAAACCCGAGTCGATGTAAGTGGAGAAGGTGTTCAGGAAGCGGTCGATGACGGCGACGTCGTCCATGGCAGGGCTCCCGGTGGTTCAGTGGCCATAGAAGCTCACGCCCTGCGGCGTGTAGCCCGTGCCGCTGCCGATGAAGCGGCGCGTCACCTCGCGGCCGCGCTCGATGGCGGCGGCCTGTCGGGCCAGCTCCAGCGAGGTGGCCCGGTCCTGCGTCAGCATCAGCTGCTGCGACTGGATGGACTGCTTGGCCTGCAGGGCCAGCAGCTGGTTGGTGGCCTGCATGGCCTGCAGCGCCCCGGTGGCCGACTGGCTCTGGCTGACCAGATCGGCCAGCACGCCTTCGTCCAGGCTCAGGTTCTGAGACACCTGGGCCTGCATCTGCATGGCGGTCTGCAGGCCGTTGAGCGTGTTCTTCCAGCGCTGGCGCGCGTCCTGGAACATCTGGTTGCCGCTCACGGTGGCGGCGTACTGCTCGGGGTAGAGGCGGGCGAACTCGGCGTCGAGGTTCGACACCTGGTAGGCCAGACCCTGGGCCTGCGCGATCAATTGCCGTGTCGTGTCCAGCGTCGAACGCAGGCGATTGACCACGTTGAACGGAAGGCTCGCCAGGTTGCGTGCCTGGTTGATCAGCATCTGCGCCTCGTTCTGCAACTGCCGGATCTGGTTGTTGATCTGTTCCAGCGTGCGCGCGGCGGTCATGGTGTTTTGCACCAGGTTGACCGGGTCCAGCACGATGTCACCCACGCCGAAGAGCGCGTGCGCGGGCTGCGTGACGCCCAGGGTCAGCGCGGCGGCGGTGGCCAGCGCGGTCAGGCGGGTCTTGAGAGCGCGGGTGGGGGAACGGAAGCTCATGGCGTTTCTCCTGAAGGTCGGGCATGCCCGGGTTGGTGGTGGGGTTGTTGGTGAAAGAGATCGGCCGCCCAGTCCAGGCCACGGCGGTGCAGCCAGGCAGGGGCGAAGCCATCGGACGGGTGCGAAGCCAGCACCTCGTCGATCAGACGCTGGTCCTGGGGTGTGGAGGCCCCGGCGAAGGCCAGGGCCACAGGTCCGAGGTCCAGGTCGAACAGGCGGTTGCCCAGCCTCGACTGGTAGTAGTAGTCGCGCTTGGGCACGGCGGTGGCCACGATCTCGATCTGACGGCGGTTCAGGCCGAAGGCCTCGTAGATCGAGCGCACCTGTGGTTCGGTGGCTTGCGGGTTGGGCAGGAAGATGCGGCTCGCGCAGCTCTCCACGATGGCCGGAGCAATGCTTGACCCCTGAATGTCGGCCAGGCTTTGCGTGGCGAACAGCACCGACACGTTTTTCTTGCGCAGCGTCTTGAGCCACTGGCGGATGCGCGCCGCGAACACCGGGTCGTCCAGGAACAGCCAGGACTCGTCCAGCAACAGCAGTGTGGGTGCGCCGTCGAAGCGCGCCTCGAAGCGTGCGAACAGGTAGCCCAGCACGGCCATCACCGCGGCGCGGCTGCCCATCAGCTCTTCCATCTCGAAGCACTGCACGTCGGCCGTGCCCAAACGGTCGTGGTCGGCGTCCAGCAGCTTGCCGTGCGCGCCGCCCAGCACGTAGGGAGCGAGCGCCTGGCGCAGCGCGTTGGACTGCAGCAGCACCGACAGACCGGTGAGCGTGCGCTGCTCGCGTGGCGCACCCGCCAGACTGCCCAGTGCCGACCAGATCGCGGCCTTCTCGTCCGGTCCGACGGCCACGCCCTCGTGCACCAGCCGGCCTTCGACCCACTCGGCGGCCCAACTGCGGTAGCCCTCCTGGTCGATGCCGGCCAGCGGCTGGAACGCGATGTCGCCATCGCTGCCCAAGTCGTAGTGCTCTCCGCCCAGGCCCAGCACCGTGGCGCGCATGGAACGGCCCATATCGAAAGCGAAGATGCGCGAACCGGGGTAGCGCCGGAACTGCAGGGCCAGCAAGGCCAGCAGCACCGACTTGCCCATGCCGGTTGGTCCCACCACCAGGGTATGACCCACGTCACCGACGTGGGTCACCAGCCGGAACGGCGTGGAGCCTTCGGTGCGGGTCACGACCAGCGGCGGACCTTCCAGGTGCCGGTTGCGCTCCGGTCCTGCCCACACCGCCGACACCGGCATCAGGTGCGCCAGGTTCAGTGTCGAGACGATGGGCTGGCGTACGTTGGCGTAGGCGTTGCCCGGGATCGACGACAGCCAGGCCTCCACCGCGTTCAGCGTCTCCGGGATGGTGACGAAGCCGCGCCCCTGGATCACGCGCTCGGCCACGCGCAGCTTCTCATCGGCAGCGGTCGCGTCGGCATCGAGCACCGTGACGGTGGCTGTCACGTAGCCAAAGGCCACCTGATCGCTGCCCAGCTCCTGCAGGGCTGCATCGGCATCGGCCGCCTTGTTGCCTGCGTCGGTGTCCACCAGCGGAGACTCTTGCTGGAACAGCGTCTCGCGCAGCAGGGCCAGCACGTTCTTGCGCTTGGCGAACCACTGCCGGCGCAGCCGGCCCAGCTCCTTCTCGGCCTCTGCCTTGTCCATGCACAGGAAGCGCGTGGACCAGCGGTAACCGAAGCCGAGCCGGTTCAGATCGTCCAGCACGCCGGGCCAGGTGGACGTGGGGAACCCGCGCACCGTGGCCACCCGCAGATGCGCGTCACCCAGCATGGGCGAAAGACCGCCCAGCAGGGGGGCATCGGCCAGCAGCGCATCGAGGTGGAATGGCACCTCGGGAACGGCCACCGGGTAGGTGCGTGGCGACACCGTGGTGTGCAGGTAGCTCAACGTGTCGGCGTCCTGCAGCCAGGCGATCTCGGGCATCACGCCGTCGAGCAGGTCGAACACGCGGTCGGTCTCGGCGACGAAGGCGGCCAGCCGTTCGCGCCAGTCCACCCCGGTGCTGGAGCGGTTTTCGTAGAGCAGACCCGCCGCACGTGTGCGGGACTCTTCGGGCGGCAGGTACTGCAGCGTGAAGTGGTAGCGGCTCTCGAAATGGCTGGCCGATTCCTCGAACGCAGCGCGACGTTCTTCATCCACCAGCCAAGACAGGGCTTCAGGGAACTGCGAACGCGGGTAGTCGGCCGCCGGCCGGCGCTCGGCGTCCACGTACAACGCCCAGCCTGAGCCCAGGCGGCGCAAAGCGTTGTTCAGTCGCGCGGTGGTGGCCACTAGCTCGCCCTGCGTGGCGCTGTCCAGGTCAGGGCCCCGGAAGCTTGCGGTGCGCTGGAACGAGCCGTCCTTGTTCAGCACAACGCCGGGCGCCACCAGTCCGGCCCAGGGCAGCCAGTCGGCCAGCAGGGCGGGGCGTTGCCGGTACTCGGAGAGGTTGAGCATGGCGTTGTCCTCAAACGTCCAGCAACGGCTTGTGCTTCAGATGCCGGGCAAAAACCGCCATGAACTGTGGATCGAGCCGTGCACCCCAGACCGCCAGCGAATGGCCCACGATCCACAGCACGGCACCCGGAATCCACAGCTGCAGCCCCAGGCCCACGGCGGCGGCCAGCGTGCCGTTGGCGATGGCCACCGTGCGCGGCGCGCCGCCCATCAATATGGGCTCGGTCAGCGAGCGGTGCAGGGGGATCTCGAAGCCGCTGGCCAGGGAGGTGGCGTGCTCGGCACCGCCGCTCATACCAGCGCCCCGCCCGAGAAACTGAAGAAGCTCAGGAAGAAAGACGAGGCTGCGAACGCGATTGACAGGCCGAAGACGATCTGGATCAGCTTCCGAAAACCGCCAGAGGTGTCACCGAAGGCCAGGGCCAGGCCGGTGGCAATGATGATGATCACGGCCACGATGCGGGCTACTGGACCCTGGATCGAGTCCAGGATGGATTGCAGCGGCCCTTCCCAGGGCATGCTGGACCCGGCCGCCTTGGCTGTGCCGGCCAGGCTCAGCATGACTGCGGCGGTGAGCAGCCCCTGGCGGGCGGGCTGCATCAGCTGGTTCAAGCGGTGCAGGCTGGCTGTTCGCGAGGACACCAGCAGACGGGTGAACGGTTGGGCAAAGGAGCGCAGGGCAGTCGAAGGGGTCATGAAAGATCTCCGGGTGGGGTTGAGGAAAGGGTGTCCGCCGCTGAGGGCGGGGAGGGCGTTGGCACTTCAGGCAATGGCTCGTTCGCCGACACGAGGTGGTAGCTGGTGCTGTCGTGTCCGGTAACGTGGGCAATCGTCTCGATGCGGCGCTTGCGTCCGCGACCGGCGATGTAGACCACCACGTTGATCGCCTCGGCGATCAGGGCGCGCGGCGGGTTCACCGCGACCTCCAGAATCAGCTGCTCCATCCGCAGCAACGCTCCGAGCGCGGAGCCGGCATGAATGGTGGCGATGCCGCCAGGGTGTCCGGTGCCCCAGACCTTGACCAGATCCAGCGCTTCGCCACCGCGTACCTCGCCCACCACCACGCGGTCGGGCCGCAGCCGCATCGTGGCGCGCACCAGCTCGGTCATCGAGACGGCACCCGCGCGCGTGCGCAGCGGCACGTGGTCGCGCGCGGCGCATTGCAGTTCAATGGTGTCTTCGAGTACCAGCACCCGGTCGCCGGTGGCGGCGATTTCGGCCAACAACGCGTTGGCCAGGGTGGTCTTGCCCGTGCTGGTGCCGCCGGCGATCAGGATGTTCTGCCGCTCGTGCACGGCCTGGCGCAGGAAATCGGCCTGCTCTGCGCTCATCATTCCGTCGACCACGTAGCGGTCCAGCGGGATCACGCCCACAGCGCGCTTGCGCAGCGCGAAGGCCGGCCCCGGTGCGGCAGGCGGCAGCACACCTTCGAAGCGTTCACCTGTCTCGGGCAGCTCGGCGGTGAGCAGCGGTTGGCCCCGGTGGACCTCTGCACCCACGTGGGCCGCCACCAGGCGAATGATGCGTTCACCATCGGCCACCGACAGCGTCACGCCCGTTGGCGCCCGCCCGGTCGAAAGCCGGTCGATCCAGAGTGTGCCATCGGGGTTGAGCAGCACCTCCACCACGTCCGGGTCTTCGAGCGCGGCCGCGATCGCTGGCCCCATGGCCGTGCGCAGCATGCGGACACGGCGGTCGAGCGTGGTCCTTTCGGGACTGGGTGGTGCGGCCGTCATGCCGTCGGCCCTTCGTCGGTGCGTCCGGAATCTTCCGGGTTCGCCGCCATGCCTGCCGCTTCATCCAACTGCCGGTTTATGCCTTGTTCCTGCGGGCGAAGCTCCTCGATCACGTCGCGCACCAGGCTGCGACCGCGCAGCAGGTGGCGCCCCAGCTGTTCGATGAACTGTTCGAAGCGCGCCTTGCCCTGTGCACGGGCCGCATCCTGGTGGCCTTCAGGCACCGGCGTGCTCACGGTCAGGTAGTAGCGGATGAACAGGGCTAGGGTCTCGATCTCGATGTTCTGGTCGCGTTCCAGTCGCTCGAACTGGCGCGAGAGTCGGTCCAGCCGTTTGGCGATGGCAGCCTCCCGCTGATCGCCCGAATCCGGCGACAGCCACGAGGCCAGCGCCGCTGCGACGATGGACGACTTCGATACACCCTTCTTGGCCGCCACTTCTTCCAGGCGGCGCGCATGCTCGGGCGGAATGAACAGGTTCAGGCGGTACTGGCTCATAGTGCGATGCCGTCGTCGGGGTCGAGTGCGGCCAGGCGCGCCGCGCGCTGCATGGTCGGATCGAGCTGGCGGGGAAGGGGCAGAGGTGCGTCGTCGTCATCGAGCAGCGCCAGGTCATTGGTCAGCACGTCGATCTCGCGCTGCGGCGTTGCCGTCGCCGTCAGCTCCGGCTGCAAGCGGGGACCGCCCTCATCGACAACCACGCCGTCCGTGAACGCGGGGTTGGGTGCAGTGGTCCCTATCGGCACCACCAGCTCGCGCCAGTCGTCCGCCCGCAGCGGTGGCGCATCGGGGTAGGGCCCCTTCGTCAACACGGGAGGCGGCAATACGCGGCGCTGGAAGTTCGCGTCGGCGTAGTAGCGCAGCTTGTGGGCCTTGACCGGCGGCACGCTGGAGACCATCACCACCGCCTCGTCGGGCGGCAACTGCATCACTTCGCCAGGGGTCAGCAGCGGGCGCGCCGTCTCCTGCCGCGAGACCATCAGATGCCCGAGCCATGGCGCCAGCCGGTGGCCGGCGTAGTTGCGCTGGGCACGCAGCTCGGTGGCTGTGCCCAGCGTTTCGCTAATGCGTTTGGCGGTGCGTTCATCGTTGGTGGCGAAGGTCACCCGCACGTGGCAGTTGTCCAGGATCGAGTGGTTCTGGCCGTAGGCTTTGTCGATCTGGTTCAGGCTCTGCGCGATCAGGAAGCTGCGGATGCCGTAACCCGCCATGAAGGCCAACGCGGTCTCGAAGAAGTCCAGCCGGCCCAGCGCCGGGAACTCGTCGAGCATCAGCAGCAGCTTGTGCCGCCGCGCGATGCCGTCCGATCCGTCCAGCGACTCGGTCAGCCGCCGTCCCACCTGATTCAGGATCAATCGGATCAACGGCTTGGTACGGCTGATGTCAGACGGTGGCACCACCAGGTACAGCGACACCGGGTGCGCGGTGGAGATCAGGTCGGCGATGCGCCAGTCGCAGCGCGAGGTGACTTCCGCCACCGTCGGGTCGCGGTACAGGCCCAGGAAGCTCATCGCGGTGGAGAGCACACCCGAGCGTTCGTTCTCGCTCTTGTTGAGCACCTCACGTGCAGCCGAGGCGACGACGGGATGCGGGCCACCGCCTTGCTCGTTCGCCAGGTGAGGCGTCGTCATCATCCGGTGCAGCGTCACCTCGAACGGGCAGGCTGGGTCGGAGAGGAAGTTGGCGACACCGCGCAGCGTCTTGTCCTCGCTCGCATAGAGCACGTGCAGGATGGCCCCTACCAGCAGCGCGTGCGAGGTCTTCTCCCAGTGGTTGCGCCGCTCCAACGCACCCTCCGGGTCCACCAGGATGTCGGCGATGTTCTGCACGTCGCGCACCTCGTGCACGCCGCGCCGAACCTCCAGCAGCGGGTTGTAGGCGGCCGACCGGGCATCGGTGGGGTTGAACAGCAGGCAGTGCGAGAAACGCGAGCGCCAGCCGGCCGTCAATTGCCAGTTCTCACCCTTGATGTCGTGGATCACAGCCGATCCGGGCCAGGACAGCAGCGTGGGCACCACCAGGCCGACGCCCTTGCCCGAACGTGTGGGTGCAAACGCCAGCACGTGTTCCGGCCCGTCGTGGCGCAGGTACTGCTCACCATGCCGACCAAGGAAGAAGCCGGCTGGCCGATTCAGGTGCGCTTGGCGAATATCGTCTGCTGTGGCCCAGCGTGCCGTGCCGTAGGTGGTGACCAGCCGCGACTGCCGCGAGCGCCAGACCGACATGCCCACCGCCACGCCGACCGAGGCCAAACCACTGCCACCCGCGATCGCACCACCCACGTCGAAGACATCCGGTGCGTAGGCGTCGAAGAAGAACCACCATTCGAACAGGCGCCAGGGGTGGTAGACCGGCGAGCCGAAGGCCTCGAACCACGGAGTGCCCAGACGCACCTGGTGGCCGAGCGCCGCAGCGGTCCACTGGGTCGCCCCCCACACGCCGACCAAGACGACGCCCAGCACCGCCGCGATCTGACCGTAGAGAACCCCCTGGTGGCTTGCGCCCTGAGCCTGCACCTTGACCTCCTGTCCCGTGGCCCGCAATGCGGGTTCATGTGTGCGGCACAAAGGCATGCCGCTGGCGTCAGGATGAAAGCGGTCTATCGGTGGGTCAAAGTCCTAAATCGGCATGCTTGCCGCTTGGTCAGCATCAGTGCTTGTAGAAGAGTACTGTGGCGTGCTGACGCATCCTTTGTCGAGATTTATCGCAGCATGCCAACACTCAAAAAGAAGAGTGATGCGTGTGGCGGCAAGGGCAGATTCAGAACTTTGGCGATTCCTTGGGTGGGTTGTAGGGTACCTTGCCGTCCGCAAAAAATCGGCGCTTCGCAGCCTCGGCCACGCGGTCGCACAGTTCGTCGCCCTGCTTTGCGCGATCTGCTTTGCATTGCTCGCGCAACTGCTTCAAGCGGTCGGGGTTAACCACCAGCGACTCCACTGTTGCGGAGGGTTCGGTCTTGACGCACGCGGACAGCAGCGTGGCAGAAGCAACCGCCGCTGCGACCACAAATTTGGAAGAGGTTTTCATTTTTAACTCCCTGGTGATGTGTCCAGAGCTTCGTCCGCAGCACGACCCGGTGCCGGGACGAGGGCCCTTTCCACGAAACGTTGCAAGGCCGCTGACGGTTCGCCGATACGACGGATCAAGTAGGTAGTCAGCACGGGCGTGCAGCCGGCCAACGGCCGCATAACGATTTCGGGATGGCAGCTGGTCGATACTTGCGCCTCGGTCGAGATGCCCAGGCCGTAGCCTGCTGCTACCAGGGTCACCATCAGGTCTTGACTGACCACCAGCTCAGCCACGATGGGTTCACGATCCGTTGCGCGCAGCACGCGCGACACTTGGCGGCTGCATCCCTCGCACGCGCCGGACTCGAAAAGCACCAGCGGATAGCGCAGCACTTCATCCAGAGGTAACGTCTTGTGAGCCAGCAAGGGGTGACGTCTAGGCACGGCCACGACCATTGGGTCGTTCCACGCAGGTATGGAAAGCAGTGTTTCACCAACTTCCGATGATTGGGAAAGCCCAGCGTCGTACAAGTCGGATTCGAGGCCTCTGATCTGCTGTGACAGCTGAACCTCGTAAAGCCGGATTTCCGTATCCGGTTCCTCTTCACGGCAGCGCGATAACAGTGCAGTCAGGCGGGCCTGCGAGATGCCTTCGGACAACGCGATGCGCAATTGCCCCTGATACCCAGCAGAAACGGATCGAACACTGTCGCGTGCCTGGGTCAGGGCGGCGAACACGCGCGGCACGTAGTCCATGAAGACTTGGCCCGCACGGGTCAGACGCGTGCTGCGAGTGTTTCGATCGAACAGTCGAGCACCAAGTTCCTCCTCCAGTTCTTTGATCGCCCGTGATAAGGGCGATTGCTCGATATGAAGCCGCTCTGCCGCCCGCGCAAAATGCAACTCTTCCGCGACTGCAAGGAAGCAGCGAAGGTGCCTCAGATCCATTGATTTCGAGGCTCTATCAAGCCTCTGCTCTTAGGGTCGATGTAGGAAATTGCTACACGCATGTGACAGCATCCGTTTAAGCCACTTCCGTCAACGGACTCTGGTTTGTATCGAAACCGAGTTGACCGGTCAGATCATCGACTGGTTCGCACAAGTAGGTCGGGAGTGATTTCGTCAATTGAACAGGCTCCAAGCATGGCCATATTGCGGTCTACCTCGTCATGCAGCAGTCCGATCGCATGACGGACACCGGCTTCGCCCGCGACGGCGGCCGCGTACATAAACGGTCTGCCCAGAAAAACCATACGAGCCCCCAGCGCCACCGCCTTGAGCACGTCTGCGCCTCGTCGAACTCCGCCGTCCATCATCACCACAGTCTGGTGACCGACTTGATCCACGATGCGCGGTAGCATCACCAGGGGCGCTACGGCGCCGTCGAGCTGTCGCCCGCCATGGTTTGACACGATGATGCCGTCGCTACCGATGGCAACTGCCCGGCGCGCATCGTCCTCGTGCAGGATCCCTTTGATCACTAGGTGGCCTGGCCAGCGGCGCCGGATGGCTTCCAGGTGCGACCAGTTCAGGTGGTCACGACCCGTCGTGTCGCGTATCGCCGTGTTGGACAACATAGGGGCGCCCCGGCTGGCGAATGAGTTTTCGAAGTGCGGCATGCCGTGCAAGGCGAAGGTGCGCACGAAGGTGCCCATCAACCAGCGCGGCCGCACCAGCCCATCCCAAGCAAGGCGCAGAGAAGGACGCAGAGGCATGGAGAAGCCCGTGCGCACATTGTTTTCCCGGTTGGCCCAGACGGGGATGTCCACCGTGACCACAAGGGTTTTGAAGCCTGCAGCATCGATGCGCTCGATGAGCGGAGCGATCTTGGACGTGTCTCCCGGCAAGTAGGCCTGAAACCAGGTAGACGGCGCCGCCCTGGCCACCTCCTCCATGCGGATGAGGGAGGTGCCACTCATGATCGCTGGCACGCCTTCGCTCTGCGCCGCGGTGGCTGTGACGATGTCGCCGCGGTATGCAGAGATTGCGCTGATGCCCACTGGTGCAATCCCGAAAGGCATGCGGTAGTCGATGCCGAACAGGCTTGTCCTCTGGACACGTTGTGACACATCGACCATGACCCTGGTTTTGAGCCCGTAGTTCAAGAACGCAGAGCGGTTGCCTGCCAGGGACGTGTTGTCCTCGGCCGCACCAGCGATGTAGCCGAACAATGGCCGGGGCAGATGACAGCGTGCGGCATGTTCGAAGTCGTCTAGCGACAGGATAGCTTGCAAGCGGCGGGGTAAGTTTTCGCGCTTTCCATACGCAGCCGCGTTGCTGACTGCGCTGCCAGCGGGGAGGGCGGTCGTGGTCACGGTCAGTCCTGCCTAGCGAACATGCCGCGCTGTCGCATCAATTCCCGATGCAACTGCTCGTTGGGCGCGAACGGAGCACGGCCATGCACGTAGAAGTGGTTGTTGAGCACCACCAGGTCCCCGACGGGTAGGCGGACCGTCCGGGTGCCCGACGACGCCTCCATGGATTCCGACAAGGCCTTCAGGTAGGCAGCTTCGGCGGCATCCTTGGGCTGGACAAACTGGTCGATGAACGAGATCGACAATCCAAACTCTCCGTGGAAGAACACCGGCCGCTCCACCTGCTCGTCGACGTTCTTGGAGCCTGGGGCCTTGTAGAGCAAGGGGCGAGCGCCCAGAGGGTTCGCCAGGAATGCGTCGCGCTCGGCCCAGTCGTCGAGGTGCAGGAAGCGGGACTCGCCCCCAATGGCGTGGCGCTCCTCGAACTTCATCATCAGGAGCCAGTCGGTGGCTTCGGAGACAAAGGTGCCGTCCGTATGCAGGGTGAACAGGCGGTAGGCCTGGCGCAGGTAGGAGTCGCTTGTGTCGGTGTGCTTGACCAGGAAGCGTGCGTAGTAGGTTCCGGACATGGCGTCATGGTTCCCGGGGCCGAGGATGTGCCCGATGGCAGTGCCGAACTTCACGAAGTCTGCGCTGTCGCTGGACAGGCCTTGGAGACCGACTGTGAAGCCGCCATGCTGACGATCCCGGGTGATGCGGACCAGGGTCTCGGCGAAGCCAGCCCCCATGCGCTGCGCCAGCATGCTGGCGAGGTGAAAACGCATAAACGGCACGTATTCAAGATTCTGGACGTCGATGGCGTTGACGTCGGCGAGGAAGCCGGCCAGGGCCGCGTTGTCGAGCTTCAGGTCCAGCAGCCGTTCGTGGTCGGGGTTGGGGGAGAGCTGGAAGGTCGCGTGCTGTGGCAGCAAACTCTGAGGGGCGATGGGTGCGTTCATGGGTGGAGTCTCCAAAGTGAGGGCTCGATTGAAGCGCTTGTCATTGATAATATCCAGACCAATTTTGTGATGTTTTAATCTCATATCGATATCATGCTCACAAGACGGCAACTGGAGTGTCTGGTGGCGGTGGCTGAGGAACTGCACTTCACCCGTGCGGCCGATCGCCTGGGGATCGCGCAGTCCGCGGTCAGCGTACAGATCCAGCAGCTCGAAGATCGGCTCAAGGTGCGTCTGCTGAACCGCGGCAAGCGGCAGCCGATCTCGCTGACCGACGCCGGGCACTTGTTGTACGCGGAGGCGCTGCCTGCGTTGCGGCATCTGGAGCGAGCGGAGAACGTGGCGGTGCTGGCGGCACGGGGCATGAGTGGCAACGTCCGGCTGGGCTATGTCGCTTCGGCCGTGACCTCCGGGCTGCTGTCTAGGGTACTTGCGGGGTTCAGGCCGGGCCATGAGGCGGTGCACATGCAGGTGCTGGCCATGGAAACCCCTCGGCAGTTGTCGGCGCTGGAGGCGGGCGACATCGATGTCGGCATCGTGAGGCCGCGCCGCCGGTATCCCGACGGCGTCGTGGCGAGCACGGTGCACAGCGAAGCGCTGATGGTCGCGATGTCCGAGACACACCACTTGGCAAGGCACGATGCTTTGGGTGTGAAGGACCTGCGCGATCAGACATTCGTTTCGCCCCAGTTCGATGAAGCCGAAGGCTTTTCCGAAGTCATCGGCAGATTGGCCGCCGCCGCGGGCTTTCAGGCCTCGCCCGCCTACCGGGTGAACGACTTCATCACGGCCACGAGCATGGCCGCCGCGGGCTACGGCATCGTGATCGTTCCGCAGTCTATCCAGCTGTTGCGCCAACCCGGGGTAGCGTTCAGGCCTATTCGGGACTTCCGGGAGTCGGTGCGCCTGGCCCTGGCCTACCGCGAGCGGGAGACCTCGCCTGCGGTCAAGGCCTTCATCGGGGTTGCCACGGCTAGGCTGGCTAAGCCGGCTTGACCTGCTGGCACGGTGGTCTAGCCGGCGGCGGTGTAGCAAGTCTTCACCGCGGTGTAGAACTCGCGTGCGTAGCTGCCTTGCTCGCGCGCGCCGTGGCTGGAGCCCTTGCGACCGCCGAAAGGCGCGTGGTAGTCCACCCCTGCCGTGGGCACGTTCACCATCACCATGCCGGCGGCCGAGCGGCGTTTGAAGTCCGTGGCGTGTCTGAGTGAAGTGGTGCAGATGCCCGACGAGAGACCGAAAGCTGTGTCGTTGGCCACGTGCAGGGCCTCGTCGTAGTCCCGCACACGGATCACAGAAGCCACCGGTCCGAATACCTCCTCGCGGTTGATACGCATGGTGTTGTCGGTCTCGGTGATAAGTGCCGGCGACAGGTAGAAGCCCCGTGTAGCGCGTTGCAGCACCTCGCCGCCAGCCGCGATTTGCCCGCCTTCCTCGTACGCTAGATGGATGTACATCAGGTCCTGCTCGAACTGCGCCGACGACGCTACGGGTCCGATATCGGTGCCGGGCTGGCGGGCATCGTCGATGCGCAGGGCGGCCATGCGCTCCTTCATCGCCGCGATGAAGCGAGGGTAGATTCCGGATTGCACGATCAGCCGGCTGGAGCCAGTACAGCGTTGGCCGGTGGAGTAGAACGAGCCTTGGATGGCGACACTGACGGCGGTGTCCAGGTGGGCATCGTCGAGGATGACCAGTGGGTTCTTGCCACCCATCTCCAACTGGACCTTCGCGCCCCGCTGCATGCAGCTCAGGCCGATGCGCGCGCCGGTGTCGGCAGAGCCAGTGAAGCTCACGGCGCGTACCTGTCGCGCGTTGACGAGGGAATGGCCGACCTGGGACCCCGGCCCCATGACCAGGTTGAAGGCGCCTGCCGGCAGCTGACCCGCGCGGTGAATGATCTCCGCCAGGGCCCAGGCGCTGCCGGGCACAAGGTCAGCCGGTTTGAAAACGACCGTGTTGCCATAGGCCAGCGCGGGCGCGATCTTCCAAGCCGGAATGGCGATGGGGAAGTTCCATGGTGTGATGATGCCGACCACTCCCTCTGGCTCGCGACTGACCTCGACCTCGACACCTTGGCGGATCGGCGGGATGAGCTCACCGTTCAGGCGCAGCGACTCACCGGCAAAGAACTTGAAGATGCGCCCGGCCCGGATGACTTCTCCGATGCCTTCCGGGCGCGTTTTGCCTTCCTCGCGCGACAGTAGGTCCCCGAGTTCCTCTGCGCGGGCCAGTAGTTCCGTGCCAATTCGGTCCAGGGCATCGGCGCGATGCTCAGCGGTCCAGACGGCCCAGACCGGCCGAGCGGCCTGAGCCGCTTCTATGGCCTGTTCCGTCTGGCATGCATCGCCACGGGCATACAGGCCAACAACATCGGACAGGTCCGATGGGTTGATGTTCTCTGCGGCCGAGGGTCCCTCAACCCATTCCCCGCCGATGAGGTTCTTGTGAATAGTTTGGTGCATGGTCAAAGCGCTTGCTGGTAGAGGGCGGTTGCGTCTTCTATGGTGATAGGGCGTGGGTTGTGATCGAGCAGGCGCTGAATCTTCATCACGTCCTGCGCGAGCACCGGGATGTCCTTCTGCGTGACGCCCACGTCACGCAGCGTCTGGGCATAGGGCATCTTCTGCACGAGGCCGCACACCGTCTCGATAAAGGTGTTCGCTGCGAGCTTGTCCGAGGCGCCGGCAAGGTCTGGCGCGATTGCACGCCCCAGTTTGGCGTAGGTGGACTGACCGGCTTCCTGGTTGAAGCGCAGTATGTGGGGCAGCATCAACGAATTGGAAAGACCGTGTGGCACGTGGAAGCGGATGCCCAGGGGATAGGCGAACGCATGCACCGCGCCCACGGAGGCATTTGAGAACGCCATGCCTGCCAGCAGGGAAGCGAACAGCATTTGCTCTCGCACCTCCGGGTTGCTGCCGTCGGTGACCGCCTCGTGCAGGTGATCGCAGATCAGCCGGGCGGCCTTGAGGGCCAGGATCTCCGACAGTGGGTTCCCCTTGAGGTGGGTGCTGAGCGATTCGATGGCATGGACCAGCGCGTCGATGCCGGTGGCTGCCGTCACGGCAGGCGGCAGGCCCAGTGTCAGATCTGCGTCCAGCAGCGCAACATCGGGCAGCAGCAAGGAAGAGACGACCGGTTTCTTTTCCTCGGTCGGCGTCGTGACCACCGAGATGGGCGTTACCTCTGAGCCGGTGCCAGCCGTCGTCGGAATCTGAATTAGCGGCAGGCGAGGCCCATGGGCCAAACCTACACCGTAGATGCTGCTCATGGACTGCGGCGTCCTGGCCAGCAGCGCCACCAGCTTGGCCGTGTCCAGTGAACTGCCGCCGCCGATCCCGATCACTCCGTCTACTTGGGCGGCCCTGGCCAAGTCCACCGCTTCCAAGATCATGGTCTCGGGCGGATCAGCTTTGACGTCGGTGTAGAGCGTCACCTCGACCGATGCGGAACGCAGTGCCTGCACGGCGCTATCGGCGAGCCCGGCCTTGAGAAGGCCGTCGTCGGTGACAAGAAGGACATGGGTGACGCCCATGTTGCGAGCCAGAGCGCCTAGCTCTGCAGCTGCGCCGCGTTGGCAAATGATGCGCGGAGTGGTCTCGAAGTTGATTCGATTCATGGTGTGGGTCTCTCAGGTTGACGCGCGCGGGCATCGCACAGCGTGTCCGCGCGCGTTGGCTCTTACTTCGACAAAGAGAAGCCCGCGTAGCCCTGCTCGGCGCTTTCCTTGAACTTCGCGATGTAGGTCGGCAAGCCCAGCGGGAAGTTCAGGCTCTCGACCTTCTTGCCCGGGATGTTGTTGCCCTGATACCAGGACTTCGCGCGCGGGAACAGCGAGCTGTCCCAGAAGTCGGCGATCAGCTTGCGCCAAGCTTCCTGTGCGGCCGGCTGCGCCTCGATGCGGGTGATGTCGTTCTTGCGCAGGTGATTCATCAGCTCGATCAGCAGATCGCCCTGGTACTCCGCGCTGGACGGACCATTGCAGAAACCGGCAGGAGATTGCGGCCCGTAGCCGAACAGCAGGTTGGGGAAACCGGCGGTGGCCACACCCAGTTGGGTGCGAATGCCATCGGACCACACGTCCTTGAAGCTTTGGCCCTCGTTGTTGCGGAAGTCGATGCTCGTAAGGCCACCGGTGACCGCGTCGAAGCCCGTGGCGAAGACGATCAGGTCGAATTCGGTCTCGCCTTCCTGGGTGACGATGCCCGTCTCGGAGATGCGCTGGATGGGTGTCTCATTCACATCCACCAGCTTGACGTTGCTCTGGTTGAAGATCTCGTAGTACCACTGCTCCAGCGACGGGCGCTTGGTGCCATAGGGATGCGGCTTCTTCATCGGGGCCAGCTTCTCGGCCACCTTCGGGTCCTTGATGCGGGCGCGGACCTTGTCGCGCCAGAACTCGTAGACGTAGTCGTTGGCCTTGTCGTCGAAGAGGTAGTCTTGGAAGTTGGCCAGCCAGTAGCGGAAGCCACCTGTATTCCAGAGCTCCTCCAGGATCTCGTTGCGCTCGGTGTCAGAGACCTCCGTCGCGTTCTTCGGTACGAAATCGAAGTCGAAACCAGCGAAACACTTTCCACGCCTTTCGAACGCGGCGGGCATGTCGGGCCTCATGCGGTTGTTGTCATCGGCGCTGAGCTGCCGTTGGTGCATCGGCAGTGCCAGGTTGGGCGTACGCTGGAAGACCGTCACTTGCTTGGCGTTCAGCGCCGCCTCCTGAGCGACCTGCACGCCGCTCGAACCGGTGCCGATGATGGCCACGCGCTTGCCGGCCATGTCGACGCCCTCCTGAGGCCAGAGAGCCGTGTGGTACCACTCACCCTTGAACTTCTCGATGCCCTCGACCTTGGGTGTGCTGGGGCTGGCGCCGAAGCCGAGGTTGGCGATCACGAACTTTGCGCGGATCGGCTGGTGGCCCAACGAGCGCACCGTCCACTCGCGCCTCTGTTCGTCGAACACGGCCGATTGCACACGGGTGTTGAAGCTGATGTCCTTGCTGAGCTCCAGCTTCTTGTCGACGAAATAGAAGTACTCGCGCATCTGTGCCCAGTTGGGGAACAGTTCCTTCCAGTTGAACTCCCCCCACAGCTCGGGCATGGAGTACTGGTAGATCTGGCAATGCGTGTCCACGCGCGCGCCGGGATAGCAGTTCCAGTGCCAAATGCCACCCACGTCGGCGCCGGCATCGACCAGATGGACCTTGAAGCCCAGCTTGCGCAGGTGATGCAGCTGGTAGAGGCCGGTGAAGCCCGCGCCGATGAGCAACACGTCGAGCGTGTCGTCAACGGAATTGTTCATGCTCAGTTGTTGGGGGGTTACTTTGCTCATGTTTGTGTCCGAAAAATGTTGATCAATGGTGTGTGGACGATCATGTCGTCGGGGTCAGAACACCTGCAGCAGACGCAGGTTGATGCGGTGCGCTTCCTTGAACCCGCTGCGCACCGACATGTCACGCCCATAGGTGGCGGTCAGCTGCGTTGTCGCGGTTAGAAACATGGAACCGCCGAACTGCATTCGCGTTGTCGACTGGCGATCCCCCTGATTGACTCCGTCAACCTTGTTTTCGCCGCCGGTGTAGTGCTGCAAGCCAACCCGCAGATCCGCGCCGGGCGCGATGGCGTACTTGAGAAAGGCCTGCATCTCGTACAAGGGCTTTTGCTTGCGCGTCACACCGGTGGTGCCGTACTCATCGTTCTTGCCGTGGAATTGAATGTCACCGACCAAGTCCAGTGAGAGCTTGTCCGTGAGCGTCTGGACTGTGCCGGCCTGCAACGCGAGGCGCCAGCGGTTCTCGCCCAAGCTCAAGGGCTGATGGCGGTCGTACTGACCTGTTGGCAGGATTAGGTAGGGTGTGAGGGCGTACTGCTGCTTGGCGCCGGCCTTGTTGAACCACAGAGGCGCGGCCAAGATGATGTCGCCGACACCTGAGTTCGATCCTAGTGCCGCGATGCTGCCGCTGGCACCCAGTCTGCCGAAGGGCAGCAAGACCTGTGGCGCGACGACGTAGTCGCCGACATCGATGTAGCGGACTGCCCGCAGGATGCCGACGTCCGACTTGAGACGAGGTTCGTCGGGGGTGCGGGTGCCATTCGTATAGCTGCTGTCGCGAGTCGCGTGTTGCCCATACAGCAGGAAAACATTGGTGCCACCGGGCGCGACCGAATAGTCGCCAGCATCAACGTCGATGGCGCGGGCGGCAGGATGGCAGGCAAACAGGGCAGCGGCCAAGAGCGATATATGGTTGATTTTTTGCATGTTGTCCTTCCTTGTCCTGACGTCAGGGCGTGCCCGCGTGGGGTACGGTGACCGTGGTGGACAACATCCGCCCCTGGCGTGCAGCCTTGCGCGCCGACTCGTCCCAGTCGGGTGCTGCACACATGAACAGGGTCTTGCCGTCGGCACCGCCCAGGGCCACTGCAAACACGCCCTCTGGCGCGGTGTTGACTTCGTCGAGGATCTTTCCTCCCTCTGCCATGCGAACTGCACGGTGGTGGATGGTGTCGGCAAACCAGACCGCGCCTTCGGCGTCCAGTGCCAGACCGTCGGGGAGGATCTGCGCGTTACCGATGCGCTTGCCCAGGTCGCCCTCGTCACCGAGGTCACCGTAGTTGGCAAAGTCGCGACGCGGGCCTAGCGTGCCGTCGGCCTTGATGTCGAATTGAGAGATCTTGTTGCCGAACAGTTCGTTGACGATGAGTTTCTTCTGGTCCGGAGTCACCACCATACCGTTGGGAAAGGCCAGCCCGTCGGCTACGATCTGCGAGCTGCCATCCGGACGGACCAGCGCCAGCGTGGTGTTCTTGTGCGGTGCGCCTCCCATCAGGTCATAGCCGAAATTGCCCACATAGGCGTTGCCGTTGGGCGCCACCACCATGTCGTTGGCGTGCCCGCCGCACTTGTCCCAGATGTCTGCGTGAACGACCAACTTACCGTCGCGCTCCTGGCGCAACACCTTGCGGTCTTTCATCGATACCACGAGCATTCGGCCGTCGGGCAGCCAGCCTAGGCCCGAGGGCTGCTGCTCCACATGCACCATCTTCTCGACCTTGCCGGTCGGGCCTACGCGATAGACGCCATAGGTGTAGAAGTCCACGAACCAAAGGGCACCGTCGTGCCAGCGCGGGCCTTCCAGATAGGTGAAGCCATCGGCCACCACCTTGAACTCTCGTTGCTTGTTCATTGCTGCTGTCTCCTGCTTGTCGGGCGAATACCACTGTTCGCGTTGGGGTTAAGGACTTGTTTGCCTCGGACGTTGCGTCCGAGCCGCATGTACAGATCAAGTCCTGTGCCAGGGCATCCGGGAGGAGTTTGCTGAGGGTTAACACGCAGGTGCGACCGCGTTTTTGGTCGTCCGGGCAACCAGGACAGCGCGACATCGGACAAAAGTGTCTCGGGTTTTTTGGGTCAAAAATGTCGCGAGTCTGGCGGTGCAGGTGCGAGCGCTGTAGCTGGCAGAGAGCCCTGGTTGACAGGGCGCGGAGCGCGGGTAGCATCGTCCTAGGAGACAGGCCCGGGCCGCAGAGTCGGACGCGGCTTTGGTATGGGAGGGCTGGGTCAGTTGTCACAGGTCGCATGAGTCATGAGCACAGCCATTCCCTATGTGGGTTTCGATAAGGACGTCCGGTGCGTCCGCAGCCTCTGGGAGCGTTTTCACGCCGGGCTGACAGAGCCCGCAGAGGTGCAAAACAAGTACCACAAACTGCTGCTGGAGGAGTGGCAGCGTTGTTCGTCACTGGGTGTCGATGTCGCTATGACGCGCGCGCGTCGTCTCAGCGACGAAGAGCTTGCGGCCCGAATCCAGGCCGGACGGCTGTTGCTGGAGACATCAGTCCCGCTCATCGACGACGTGGGGCGGTTCCTGAGCGAAGTGCCTGGCCTCATGCTGCTCACCGACACTTCGGGTAGCGTGATGCACATCAAGGGAACGCCAGCTGTACAGGAATATGCAGCCACGCATTCCGGTATCGTGGTAGGGTCGCGCTGGGACGAGACTGCGGCAGGCACCAACGGCATGGGCACGGCCCTATCAACCAAACAACCGGTGCACGTCTTTGCTGCGGAGCACTTCTGCGAGGGCTGGCACAGCTGGTCCTGTTCCGCCGCGCCGATCTTCGACATCGACGGTCAGACGGTCATCGGCATCATTGACTTTACGACCAACCAGTCCGACTTTCGGGACCAGGCGCTGGCCCTGACAGTGTCTCTTGCGAACTCGATCCAGGCCAAGATCGCGTTGCACCGCCAACTCGATCGCAGCCGGCTGCTGGCGGCCTTCTCGGAGCGCTCGCACCGCTATCCGCGCGACGAGATGCTGTTGGTGGATCATGCCGAAAGACCCCTGATGCATTCGTCGACCGATGCGAGCTTGGAGATTTCCGCGCGCTGGAAGGCTGGTGATCGTGGCTACGGCGAGGTGATTCAGTCCACTGATGTGTTATCGCCCGCGACGGGCAACAGCATCGGCAAGATTCTTCACTTCTCCAGGACCAGACCCTCGGGCTATGGGCAGGTCTTTCAGAGTGCTGAGGCCGGCGCGTCGGTCGCGCAGCCGTTCCGCTTCGGCAAGTTCATCTCCTCGGACGCTGAGACCATCAAGCTCCTCAAGGAGATTGAACGCGTGTCGCAGGCCGACGTGAACGTGCTGCTGATCGGCGAGACGGGCACGGGCAAGGAGTTGATCGCGCGGCAGATCCATGCCTGCAGTCCGCGCCGCGACAAACCCTATCTGGCGGTGAACTGTGGGGCCATCAGCCCGGAGCTGCTGGAGAGCACCTTCTTCGGCTACGTGCGGGGCGCGTTCTCGGGCGCCGACCCCAAAGGCCGCGCGGGCTATTTCGAAGCTACCCAAGGCGGCACACTGTTCCTGGACGAAGTCGGTGAGCTACCCCTTGCCATGCAGGCTGCCTTGCTGCGGGTGCTTGAGGACGGCAGCTTCCTGCGTGTGGGGTCCACCTCGGCACAGCAGGCAGATTGCCGCATCATCGCGGCCACCCACCGCAACCTCGAGGAACTAGTGGCGCAAGGGCTGTTCCGTCAGGACCTTTACTACCGCCTCAAGATCGTGCAGCGCCGGATCAAGCCCATCCGCGAGCGGGTAGGCGACATCCCGGTGCTGGTGAGCCACATTCGCTCGGAACTCGAACTCAAGCACAAGTTGCAACGCACCCGGATAGATGACATGGCCATGGCGCTGCTCGCAGCCTATTCCTGGCCCGGTAACGCGCGCGAGATCCGGAACGTTATGGAGGCCGCGCTGCTGTGCGCCGACGGCGTGCTCGGCGTTGAACACCTTCCACCAGAGCTGCAGGCGGTGGTCGAATCTTCTACATCCCAAGACAGTTCGACTTCTGCCAGAAGGTCGGATGACACGGAGTACGAACGTCAGCTCATAATTGGGTTGCTGCGCAAATACCGGAAGGTGAATCACGTAGCCAAGGCACTTGGCATTGCGAGGTCGACCCTGTACCGGAAATTTGAAGCTCTTGGCATTGAGCAGCGCGAGTATGCAGACGAAACTCCAGATATGTGCTAGTCGGGTGGATTGGTTCGTCCATAGGAGCGCTAAATTTCAGAAAATTCTTGCTCAATTTTCCCTGCGCGCGTGCAGAATCAAGCTCCGGTTGAACCACCCCGATACGGTTCAGCCCTGACCTTGGGCGAGTTTGTTAACAGCAGGTCAGTTCATCCCTCCTGCACGCGAGTTGGGTGCTCATTAGCCGATCATTGGCATGCGACTTCGCCCTACCTCCCACGACACTTCGTTACCACGCGCCGTTGCGGCGATTTGCTGACCCAGCCGCTGCTCGATTACTGGCTTCCATGGCACTAGGCTGAACCCCATGCCGTCATCGAGCACTGCGTAGCGTCCACTGGTGAGCATGAGATCACGGCGAAAGGTGCCTGTCACGCGCTGACCGTCGGCGAATGGTCGATGTTCCAGTCCGGTTTCTGCCGCGATGTTCTGTGCGACTTTCGCCAATTCGCGCCCATTGAGTATCGACAACAGGTTGCGCACCAGGACCACGCGCTGGCCGTGCAGCTCACCCAGCTCCTGTTCAACAAGGAAGTCTGCGCGCTGTTGCAGCGCGCTTTTGACCTCTCTGCCAAAGCCCAGATCCACCAGCCCTTTGCTGCCGCCGATCAACTGCTGGTCCAGCCAAGTCGCGCCGATTGCGCGAGTCTGCTGCTCAATGGAAATGTGCGACTTCAGTTCTACCGCAACGCCACCGCCCAGGCGCTGGGCATCGTACCGGCGGCCTTGTTCGGCCAGGTCATTGGGTATGCGCCAGACGCCTTCTGCCATCCGCTCCACGATGCCTGCGCGACGCAGGGCTTCCAGCCGGCGCACGTGTGCTGTCACCACTTCGTGCGAGTCGCGGTCGGGCGTGGCCTGGCCTTGGGTGAGAGCAAGGTGATGGTCGGTGCGATAGATGCCATTTACTGACAGCGCAGCGAGGTTCTGGTCGGCCGCGCGAACGCCGCGTGAGCCTTTCACTTCCACTACGGCGCCAGTCGGGTACTGCTCCAGTTCCGACCGCGGTGGTAGAGCGACGTAGTGCGCCTTGCCGTCGACCCCGTCGATGACCAAGTAGCCTTTGTCGTACAGCTCGTCGGCTAGTCCCTTACCGACCACCCGGCCGACAATGGAACGGCCATCCTTGCCCGACTGGAACACCGCCAGTTCGCGTTGCCGGCCACTCATGGCACGCTGCATGGTGCGGATGATGTCGCCTCGCTCGCCCATCGCCCGCAGCGTGGGTTCCGCGTCTGCGTGGATGGTCCATGTGCCGGGCTGCTGCTCGGTCGCCAGACCCATGCGCTGCAGGCGTTGCAGGCGGCCGATCAGCATTTGCCTCTGGCGTTGCAGCCGGGTTGCGGCCAACGCCTCTGGCAGCACCAAACCGTCCTTGGCCTCACGCTGCAAGGTGCGGTCCAACCCCGTCCAACGTTCCTGATCGACTTCGCGCAGCATGGCCCGCTGCATCTCCAGCTCGGTGCGCGGCCCCAGCCATTCAGTCGCCAGTTCGGCGGCCCGGTGGCGCATTCCCTCGGCGATGTAGTCACGCGAGATGATGAGGTCTTTACTGGTGTCATCCTTACCACGCAGGACGACGTGCGTGTGTGGGTTGTCGGTGTTCCAGTGGTCCACCGCCACCCAGTCCAGTCGCGTGCCCAGGTCGGCCTCCATGCGCGCCATCAGGTGCCGGGTGTAGGTGCGCAGGCCGTCGAGCTGTTCGGCAGCTTCCGGCGAGACGATGAAGCGGAATTGGTGGCGATCCTCGCGTCCGCGTTCCTCGAAGGCGGCGGTGTCAGCCGCGTCGGTTGTCGGGCCGTAGGCATGGCCCGGCCCACCTTGGTGATCGACGCCTTCGCGCTCGATGTAGCGCAGGTGCGCGGCGGTCGAACGCGGCCCGGCCTTGGCCAGATGGACCAGGCGTGCCTTGATCGTGACGCGCCTTGCGTTGGGCTTGAGTGAGGCCCCAGCGAAGCGGGCCGCAACGTGGCCTCGCCCCAGCCTAGAACCAGGTCGATGGCCGACTTTGCCGACCGTCTTGTCGCGCTTGGCTCCGGCCTTGTTGGTCTGGCGCAGCACCTTGTTGATGAAGGCGTCGCCCCGCTGTTTCGGCGTGCCAGGACGCACCCGAAAATGATCGTTGTCTTGATTGCTCACGAGGTTCCTCCATCCAAGGCCAGCGCAGCCAGGCGGGCGAAGCACGCACCTTCGCCAATGCCGGCGCGACGTTGCGCACTCTCGCGGCACGCCGCTGTCCCTTGGCGCGTGCCGCGCCAATCCCACGTGCAGACAGGGTTTTAAGCGGCTGCGTGCCGCGACCTTTTATCTTGCCCTGCATCTTTCCCCGTGCATTCACGCCGTCCACCGGGCCGGTGGGCACGGTGAGGCGATGCACCGGTGGCAGCGACGACTGCCGTCGTGCGGCCGTCATTGCTGCTCCTGCAGCCACAGCGGCTGCGCAATGCCGATCACATCGGCGGCGCGCACCGGCCCGAAGTAGCGGCTGTCGAACGACACCGGATTTGTCACGCTGAGCAGGAAGACCTCGCCAGCCTGCAGGCGGCGGCACTGCGGCCAGCCGTGCAGCGGGCGGCCCATGCGGTCTACGCTCAATGCGGTGGCCACGGTGTGCCCGTCGATGCGCACAACCTGGCCGGTGATGCACACCCGTTGTGGTGGTACGGCGCCCACGCGCTTGAGCAGCGGCACGTGCGGCGGCAGGTAGCCGCGCTGCGCGGCCAGTGCAGCTGCTTCGGCTGACAGCTGGACGAGCACGATGCTGCCGACCCGCAGCTGGTTGGGCTGCCGCGGAAGCGGCTCGACGCGGTACCAGCCCACCGGAACGCTGTCTGAGGGGTTGTAGACCAAGCGCGGCCAGGGTTTGGCGAACGAGGCCCAGACAAGTGCTGCCAATACGACGGCCGCTGCGCTGCCGAGCGCAAGGATGGAAGCACGCGAGCTGCTCATTGCAAGTCCCCCGTGGTCAATGCTGCGGCGTGGCGGTCGGCGGCGTAGGCAGGCAATTGCAGCGGAGCGGCCGATGGCCCGGAAGTCCAAGCTGCCAGGCGGTTGCCCAGTGTGCCCCAGTAGGCGGGGGCGACGGTGCATGCGTCGATGCCTTGGGCATCAATAGCGTCGATTTGCTGCAGGACGGCGCGCACCTTCAGTTCGCCTTCGGCGTGCAGCAACAGGCGTGCTCCCGGGCGCACGCCGGGCAGGCGCTGCAGGGTGTCCAGCGGAGCGCCGGTCTGCAGCACCATCAACTGCCAGAGCGTCGTGCCGTGGTCATTGGCCTGCCAGCGCACGCGGCAGAACATGGCCAATGGTTTGAAGACGGCGCAGCGCCGCCAGTGGTCGAGCTGTACGGTGTGCTCCGGCTGTCCAAAGCGCAGGTAGAGGTTGAACCGCTGGTGGACATAGGCCAGCGAGACGCGGGTCAGCGGCAGTGTGCCTGCCGGATTGCGCTGCAGCGCAAGAGGCTGCGGCAGCGGCGGACGTGCAGCGCTCGGCGCAAACGTGCCATCGGGCGTGGTGTGTATGTTCATGCGGATGTCTCCGAACGGGATTGAGGGAATTCGCGCTCCAGCAAGGCGCGCAGCAACTCGGCCACGGTGGTGCCTTGGGTGAACGCCGAGACCTTGATGCGCGCGCGCATGGCGGGCGTGATGTCCAGCGTCAGGCGGGCGGTGAACAGGTCGCCTTTCTGCAGGCTTTCGCCATCGCCCTGGCGCACCCAGGCCTCGGCTTGCGGGTTGGCCGGCGGACGCGAGCCAATGGCGATGCGCTTGCCACGCTGCGTGCGTTCTTCCGTCATGACGGCCACCGCAGCAGTTCATCGACCAGTGCAGCCACCTCGCGCGCAGCGGCGCTGTCGGGCGCGGTTTCGCAAGCCAGCCGACCAGCGGCCACGCTGTCGGCGAACACGATGCGCTGGTGCACTTCCGAGCGCAATGCTGGTAACGGCTGTTCTGCCAGCGCCTGGCGCGCTTCGCGGCCGATGACGGTGGTGCTGACGCGCCGGTTGATGACAAACGCCGCTCGCAGCGTCGGCCGGAACACCTGTGCTTCTCGGATCAGCGCCACCATCTCGGCGCTGGCCCACAGGTCGTAGGGGCTGGGCTGCACCGGGATGACCACGCGGTCGGCCGAAAGCAACGCGGAGCGAGCCAGCGCCGCGATGCGTGGCGGGCCGTCGATGACGACGTGATCGACCCGGCGGGCGAGTTCAGGCGCTTCCTGGTGCAGGGTTTCGCGGGCCAGGCCGACGGCGCTGAAGAGCCGGGGTAGGCCCTGCTGGCTGCGGCGCTGGGTCCAGTCCAATGCCGAGCCCTGCGGATCTGCATCGAGCAAGACCACCTGTTGGCCGCGCAGCGCGAGCTCGCCCGCGATGTGGGTGGCCAGCGTGGTCTTTCCCACGCCGCCTTTCTGGTTGAGCAGGGCCAGGATCATCGCGTGGCCCCTTCTGCTCGAAGTGCAGCGGCTGCGACGTGCCGGTCGTCACTTGTCCACCGAAAAGGCGCGCTCCCACTACCAGTTAGATGAATCTGGTTAGGGCAGTTACGGCCGGTGCAAAGCCGCGCCGCCATTGGGCTGGCGGCCGATCGGCACGCCTGATGGCACGATGCACACACGCCTGATGGCACGTGGCTGCACACGCCCGATGGCACGAGCCCGTCCACAGGCCATGAACCGCTTATCCCCGTGCCGTGGGCGGCACCGGCCGAAACGTCAGCACTTCGGCGCCCGTGCCCGGCATGCGGACGATGCCCAGGCGGTAGCCGGGCATGGACTGCCGCACTACCAGGGCGCGCAGATCGCAGGCGAAGTCGTGCGGCTTGGCCGTGCTGCCCGATTTGCGGTGCAGGTGCTTGAAGTCGAACTGCCAGCCGCCGGGCTGGTGTCCGCCGTGCTTGCGCACCAGACGGTAGAGCCAGCGCTCGATGCCGCCGGTGAGGTCGAAGTAAGCCGGGTCGATGGTGAGGACCAGGGCTGCGTCCAGCACACCCGCGTAGAACCAGTCCGGCAGGATCAGCTCGATGCCCAGCGGCGTGCCGCGTCCGTCGGCCAGTTCCTTCCATTCGTTGATCCAGGAGAAGCGGTGCAGGCGCCGACCAGTGGTCTCGCGGATGGACGTGGCCACCGTGGTGGACTGCAGCCGGTCGAGTGCCGCTTTGAGACGCTGGTAGTCGCGCAGCGAAACGCCGCGACCGATGAAGCGCAGGATTTCGTAGGGCCGGGCGCGCATCAGGCGCGAGGTGGTGATGCCGGCATCGCGCGCCTCGACGATCTGGCTGGCGGCCCAGATGAGGATGTCGGCGTCCCAGATGGTTGCGATGCCGTGTTCCTGCGTGCCTTCCACGCGGATGGCGACGTTGCCGCTGCGAAAGTCGATAGGCTTGGTGCGACGGGACTTGGCCAGTGAGAAGAAGGGGTAGGCCATCAGGTCCTGGCTGTCGCGCGGCGCCATGTCGCCCGGCAGCGCACGGAACAGGTCGAGCTGTTCTGCAGGTTGCGGGGGGCGCGGCGCAGGCAAAGACATCGGGAGCAAACAGCGGAGCGGGCGCGCAGCACCCCTCAGCGCGCACGGCTGTCGGCCGAGTGGCGCTCGGCGTATTCGGGATCGGACGTGGCCTCGAAGCTGCGCTGGTCGGCCCAGGTGTCGAGGTCGGTAACGGCGTACATGACGCGCCGGCCGAACTTCCGAAAACGCGGTCCCCCGCCGATGACACGCTGCTTCTCCAGCGTGCGCGGCGACAGCCGCAGGTAGTCGGCGGCCTCGTCGTTGGTGAGGTAGCGCGGCGGTTGCGGCCTGGCCGCAGCTTGCGCGGAAGTCTGTGGCGGGTGAGCGGGTGCGGCGGCAGGCCGCGAGGGAAAGGGTCGCATGAGAGGCGCCTCCATCGGTCAGGAAGGCCCGCCTGCGGGGTTGCAGGCGGGTGGAGGCAGTCTCAGGAAGCGCGGGCGCTCTGCTCAGGGACGATCTGGGGTGGGACTGTTTCGTCCCAGGGGCGGAGAGGCGAGCTCATCGAGACCGGCCAGTTCTCGGTAGCCGCCATCCACCAGAGAACGGCCACGCTGCACCAGGCGCCGCACGCGGGCACGCAGCGCGCTGTCGGCGTGCCAGTCGGACGCGACCTCGGCCGAGCCGAACAGCCCTTCGGCGATCTCGCGCAGCGAGGCACCTGTCTGATTTGCGTCCAGTGCTTGCAGAGTCAGCAGCGCCTGCAGGGTACTGGGGCTGGGCCGTGGACGCGTTGCGGCCGAGGGCTCGCAGCGACTGGCGGCGGCCAGTTGGTCCAGATCGTTCGCCAAGTCACGGTAACGCACACAAGGCTCCTGGCAGGCGCGCATGGCGAAGGCGTGCGGCATGCCGTCGTGCAACTCGGGCGCCAGCGTCAGGCGCACACAACAGCCGGGCCAGCGTGAGGAGAGCATGAGGTCTCGGCCATCGTGCTGCAGCTGCTTGCGACCCGGCAGGCGCCAGAGCTCGAAAGGGGACGCATCGGGTGCAGGGTCATCGTCGGGTATCACTCGAATGGCACGTGCCCGGGCGTTGAGCCAGTCGGGCAGTGCTTCGCGCGCATCCAGCGCGGGGTCTTCCAGCGTGCGCAAGCCCCAGGGCTGCGCGGCGTCAGCAGCCTGCGTGTGCCAGGCATGGCGGTAGCCGGGGTGGCGCCGCAGGTACTCCCAGGCCAGCGCAGGGCCGTCCAGGTGCAGCACGTAGAGGTAGGCCGCGCTGGCGTGCCAGGGCGGAGGCTGGGCGGCCTGCTGGCCGTCCTTGAGATTGACCATATGCGAACTCCCTGTTCTTGTGCGGGAACGTCGCATCGGTCGGCAAGGGCTACGAGTTCATCGGTCGACGATCCGGTCGTGAGGGCTGTGCGGTAGTTCATCGTCCGATGGTGGCCGGGCTCGCCAAGAACGCGCCCGAAGCGACGGCCACGTGGTGAGAAGACCATCGCGGCAAGACTGACCATGGCGTGATGCAGCGTGTTTGTCATGTCCATTTCGGTCCGGATCGTGACCGGGAATGGCATCAGCAGCAGTCGGACCCATAGGGTCTGACGCGCACGTCGATCCTCGGCTCAATCCGTGATCGAGCCGTTGGCCTGTGCCAGCCGCAGGTATTCCGACATCGGCCGCACGGCATGGAAGTGCAGGTCGCGCCGCACTGGCAGCCGCTGAGGTCCCACGATGGTCGCGAGGTTCGACAGCTTGATGCTGCCCATCTCGGGCATGCCGATGCCCACGTCGCACAGCCCCCAAGCGATGTCGCCATCGGCTGGGTCGAGCGCTGCTAGCAGCCAAGTCGCGTGCGCGTCCGGCGTGAAAAGACGGACCACGGGCCACAGGTCGGTTTGCGCGTCAGCGGCGCGAGCATGTCCGTTCTCCAGCAACTGCGCGCGCTGCTCGTCGGTGACAAGGGGTTCAGTCGGCATGGTCAGGGTGCGTGGCGCTGTGCGGGAACACGCGTTGCATCAGAAGCACCGAATCGCAAAGTCGCTTTCGTGCCTCCCCGCAAAGACGCAGAGGCGCTTTTGCAGAAAAGCACCCATGCACGAAGGCAGAAAGTCGGCATGACGTGAATGCTCGAATGAGCAAAGGTGGCTTTGAGGTCTTACGTAGATACACGAGTGTTACGCAAAAGCACGAATACACACAGCAGGGAAACCACCAAAGCGGCTTCGTTCATTGTGAATGAGTTAAAGATAACGTGGTTTTAATTGTCTCTCGACAGGACGCTTCTGTCCATGCAGAAGCGTCCTGTCCAAGCTGGCCGTCCGGCCGGTGCCACCACGTTCGATGCCGAACTGGCGCAAGCCTTCGGCGCGGCGGTGCGTGCGCTGCGCTCGGGGCAGGGCATGGCGCAGGAGGCGCTGGCGCACCGCGCGGGCATCGAGCGCTCGCACATGGGCAAGATCGAGCGCGGCGAGCACATCCCCTCGCTGCCGCTCATCTTCAAGATCGCGGCAGCGCTGGAGTGCGGTGCGACCGACCTGATGGCCGCGACCGAAGCTCAGCTGGGTTCGACCGCGGCCTGAGACTGCAGGCTTTGCCTGCAGCATCGATCCCGCCGGAGCGGCGGGATCGGCGTGACCGTCAGGCCGTGGGCTTGCTGCGTGACCAGATCAGGTTGTGCGTGCCGTCCTCTTCCTCGATCAGGCGGGCGTAGATGGTGGCCGGGAACGAGGGGTCGTCCAGCGTCACAGAGAGGTAGGGGCGCTCGGACTGGCTGACCTTCTTCCAGGCGGCGCCGATGTCGTAGCCGGTGCCGGCCTGGATGCGGTAGTCGGGGGCGTTCTCGCTGCCCTTGTCGTTGCGCACGAGCTTGACCTTGACGTTGAGCGTGAGGGTGCGAACAGTGCCGATGAAGCCGTCGTTCTGAGCGGTGAAAGTGCCGATGTTGGCCATGATGATTTCCTTTCGGGTTGCCAAGGTCGCGCCCATCGCGTCCTTGTTGTGATCCGTCAGGCGGGGGTCGGGCGGGCCGCACCCCGCAGCGCAGCAAAGGGGCCGCAACAGCGTGGAGGACCGGCAGGCACGGGAAATTTGCCTCGCGAGGAATCCGCGCAGCGGAGGGGAAATTTCTTGGGCCGTACGGTTGCGGCCATCAAGCCCGAGGCGCAGCCGCGACCCCGCCAGGATTCACAACGAGACAAGGACGCCTGGGACGCACCTGTCGCGAAAGGCCTCATGGCCGAGCACGTTCAACATGTCCCGGTGAGACCTCATCGGCCACCACCCTTGCGCCATCGGTCAGAGTCTCAACAGCGCGAGAAGCCCCTGCGGCATCCACCCGGCGCCTCGCACCGCACGCCGCCTGCCAGGTCCACCAAGACGGTGCCCACACCTTGCGGTCTGCGTTACTCCCTGCGTCATGCCCGCCAGCGTGGGGGGAGATGGCACGCTAGGCAACCCAGCGCAGCAAGCACGGGCGTAGCACTCGGCTCGCACGGCGGGGTGACGCAGGTTCGGAGTCGAAGCGCGAACGCTTCCGGCCCGCTCAGGCAAGCGCAGCGCCAGGCGTGAAGGATCGAAGCCGAAGGGCCGTGACGGCGATGACGGCACGGGGCGCAGCCCGAGAGCCTGGCGGCGCAGGGCGCCGACACGCCCGGAACGGGACCTGTCGAACGCCCCCCAACTCACTTCACAGGATGAAGCTGCCCTGGTCCGAATACCCTGCAGGCATGATGTTCAACTCCACTAGGCGTGGTTTAAGGTCGCGCTTGCAATGGAAGGCTTGGCTATCGTCCTGAATCCAGGCTCCGAGCTTGCGTTCCAGCCAACCGTGGGCCGTTGCATGGGCTGAACCGAGGCCGAGGTACCACTCGGGCATCACATCGTCGCGCTTCGGGTTGAGCATGACGCAGATGGAGAGCTCGTCATGTTCGTTGGATTTCACGCTGGCCATCGCTGGTATGTTCCCGGCGGCCACAAAGCGGTAGGCGTGTTGATAGCATTTCTGCCCATCCGGGTGACCTCCCGGCCACCAGTTTTCCGAGGGCGCGAGGCCGAACAGCTGCTGCTCCAGACCGGCATTGATACCCATCACCATCAGGTTGCGCCAAGCCCACCATCTTGCGCTGCGAACCTTGCGCAACGGTGCGTTGCGGAACGAGTAGTAGGACTGGCCAAACTCCGGAACGATCTGCTGACCTTGTTCGATGCTCGTGTAGCCCAACTCATGAAGCCGCTGGACCATGCGCGCATTGCTGGGTTTGGGGACTTCGACGGTCGTTCGACCGTCCAGCGCAGCGCGCAGCGCCGCATGCGTTTTGAAGCCAAGAGCCGAGGCGAGGGCCTCGCTGAGATGGGAAGACCGGACACCGCGAGCGCGGGACTGAGCGCCTTGCTTGAGATTGCGCAGAGCCGCTTTGGAGACGAAGAATGTCGAATCAGACATGCCAAATTCCTTTGTGCATGGTCGATGACTGCCGATTACGCACCGACCAGAGGAATTGGATCGGTCTGAAATCAGAAAAGGAACGGGTTTGCGTGGTTTGACCCGGCAGCAGGTCCAGTGTCACGCGACTGTTCATGCATTCTATGCGTGGACACCGAACGCATTGGCAGGAAGAGCCCGCGCAAGACATTGCGCGTCGCCACACCGCCGCCTGATCGAAGGCGGCGGTGTGGCGTTTTTAAGGCCTCGTTCGGCCAATGCTTCGCACACCCAAGCCAGAAACGACAAGGCCCCGGGCGGCAAGCGCCGGGGGCCTTGAAGGGCTCTGCGGACGTGGCTGCGTCAATCGTCGGCTGCTTCCGGCTCGGTGCGCTTCACTGCTGGAGCCTCACGGCCGAATACGGCGGGCATCCAGCCGCTGCCCTCGGCCAGTCGCTCGGCCTCCTGCGCAATCTCGGCCTTCTTCAGCTTGGACAGGCGGGGCACCTCATTCGGCGCGAACTGCGCCACCGTATTGAGGATGGTGGCCTTGGGCACGTGCTGGAAGTAGCTGTCGGCCGTGGGCTTCCACCACGCGGCCATGTCCAGGTCCAGCGCCTGTGCCAGTTCAGCGCCCGGCTGACTGGCGGTCGTGCGGGGTGTCACCACGTCCACCGCTGGGGCGGTGCACAGCGCCAGCAGTTGCACCAATTCGTCCTGGGACTTGTCCAGCAGCATGGCAAACAGCTCGCCCGGCTCCTGCGGCAGACGGTCGGCCCAGGTTTGCCGCAACTCGCGCAGCGCGAGCGCGGCGGGCGACTCGGGCCAGTCGGGTGCCAGGTCCTCCAGGCGATCACGCAGACTCAAGCGCAAGCCCAGAGGCAGGGCGTTGCGATAGCCGCCCTGCAAGGCCTGCTGCACCAGGGTGTGCACCAGCGCAGCAAGTGCCACCTGCGGTTGGCGCGCCAGCTCGATCTGCAGGGCAGCGGTGCGGTGGGCGCTCAGCCGCTGCGCCAACCGGTCGGACAGGTTTTCGGTGCCGTGCGGCGTGTCGCCCGTGGGTGGTGCGTCCGAATCGCTGCCATCGTCGCTAGGTGTCTGGCCGTTGGCGGCGCGTTGCCGCGCAGCGTCCAGCGCGCGCAGCGCCTTGGCTTCGGCGTCGCGCAACAGTCCCCGGTGGATCAGGGGCTGCCCCTCTCGGTCCAGTGTGACGATGGCTCCGGCCATCGCCCGGACCTCGGGCGCATGGCCGCTCAGCTGGGACTGCACGGCTTCTAGTTCGGACGCGAGGACCTCGCGGCGCTGGTGCAGGGTTTCGGCCTTGTCCTCGTCGTCCGCGTCGTAGGCTCCTTCGAGCGCGGCATCGGTGCGGGTGATACGGCCTTGCAGTACCTCCATGCGCCGCACCTCGCGTGCCGTGGGTTCGCGGCGCTTGCGAGGTGCGTTCTGGAACGCTTGCCGTTCGGCAGGGCTCAGGTGCGGCACCGCCTCCACCCAGGCCCAGCCCTCGGCGCGCACAGGCTCGGCCAGTGCCTCCAGCCTGTCGCGCACCAGCCGCTCCAGCAGTGCGGCATCGGTCAGGGTGGTGCCGGTGGCCTCGTCGTCGGCGAACAGGTCGCGGCGGATGCCACCCCCGGCAGCTGCGTATGCGTCCAGGCCGACGAAGCGCACCAGCGCATGGTCGGCGCCGATTTCCCGCTCGGTCAGGCGCTGGCGCAGTGCAGCGGGCGAACGCTGCCATTCGGTCGCCTCGTAGAACGCGGCTTCCTGCGCGGCATGGTCATCCGACACAGCGAGTGCCATCAACTGGTCCAGGCTGACAGCGTCAGCGCGGTAGTCGGCCATCAGCCGGGCCGAGACGTTGGCGAGCTTGAGGCGGCGCTGCACCACCAGCGGCGTGACGCCGAAGTCGGCCGCGATGTCTTCCACCGGGCGCCCCTCGGCCACCAGGGCGGCGAAGGCCTCGAACTGGTCGGCCGGGTGCATGGCCTCGCGCTGCACGTTCTCCGTCAGGCTGGCGGTGCGCGCGCTGGCGTCGGCCACCAGCAGGCAGGGCACGTCCCAATCCTTGGCGATGCGGCGCTTCTTGGCCAGCAGCTTGAGGGCAGCGAAGCGGCGGCCACCGGCCACCACCTCGTAGTGCCCGCCGTCCACAGTCAGCGTGACGGTGAGGTTCTGCAGCAGGCCCACTCGCTCGATGCTGGCGGCCAGCGCCTCGATGGACGGGCCCGCCGTCTTGCGCACGTTGCGGCGCGAAGGGCGCAGCCGCGACAGCGGTACGAGCAGCATCTGCTGCGAGGGTTGGGCAGGCACCTGCGGTGCGGGGATGGTGTGCAGGGCCTGGGCTTCAGGATGGGTGAGTGCGTTCATGGTGAAACTCCTGTCGGGTGAGATGTGAAACGGGGGCGTGATGAAGGGAGCGCGGCGGCAGGGCCTGGCCCTGCGTGCCGCGTGGGTTCAGGATCAGCCCTTGAGCTGGCGCATGCCATCGGCCAGCAGCCACAGGGCGCGGTTCAGGCGCAGGTTCTGGTCGATGCCCTGCACAGGTCGGGTGCTATGGCGGCGCCCGTTGGCGCTGCGGCCGGTCAGCCCACCCTTGATCAGGTTTTCCTGGGTGCGGTTGAACACGCTCCACAGGTCGCGCCGGTCATCGTCATGTCGGCGGGGCATCAGGATTTGCGATTCGGTGACGGGTGGCGCCTTCTCGGCGTCGTCGTACTTGAGGGCGAGCGCGGCCCGCGCGAATACATCCGACTCGCCCACGTCCAGCGCCACGGCCTGCATGGCCTCGCGCGATTCCTGCGCCTGCCCGAAGCCCTGCAGCACGGTGTAGGCGCCTTCGATCACCTGCGCGGCCACGTCGCCCTTGTGTGGCACGCGCACGTCGGCCACGGTGTCGCCGCACACCAGCCCGTTCTGGCAGACAAAACGCAGCATGCCGGCCAGCATCTGGTAGCTGCTGGTGCCGTCGTGCGAATTGAGCAGGATGATTTCGTTGGCCTCGCGGCCGTTGATCTGGCTGGCATGGCGAAGCCGGATGAGGTGCTTGGTGAATTCGCGCCGGTCGTCATGGCGCACGCGGGTCTGGCACACCATGAAGGGCTGGAAGCCCTCGCCGCGCAACTCCTGCAGCACGGTGGCGGTGGGGATGTAGCTGTAGCGCTCGGAGCGGCTGCCATGCGGCGCCTCGGCAAAGATCGATGGCGCCACGGCGCGGATCTGGTCATCCGACAGCGGGGTTTCGGAACGCAGCACCGGCGAACGCGGTGCGAATCGGGAAGCAAGTTGCATGGTCATTTCTCCAAATGAAGCTGGCTGTTGAAAACCCCCACCGGATTCCTAGATTCAGAGCCCTCTTCGGGTCTTCCGGTGGGGTCGGCGCAAAGACCTGGGCCGGCCCCTTCGCCACCGTCTTTCCTGAGTTCATCGCCCGCGACCAAAGGAGTGCGCCGCCCGGTGCCGTCAAGGAAGCAAGCGCCAGGGCTGGTGCGGCCCGCAGGCGCAGCCGAGGACACGGCCTGGCGCGCCTTGACGGCACCGGGCGGCGGGCTACGGTCGCGCAAGTGGTGATGGACGAGGGAAGAGGGCGCCAGTGGCCCCTGGCCGCAGATGGCGCCGACCCCACGCAAGCGCAGCGCGCAGGACCGGACGTCAGGCCGGGCCGAAGGCGTCAGCCGACCGGAGGGACGGGAACGATGGACGCCCGCCAGGGACGAGACCGCGGGACTACAGGGACCGGGGGCTCGGTGCGCAGCACGACAGCGCGGCCGGCCAGACTCACAGGGCCGGCGACGCCCAGTTGCATGGAGTTGTCTACGATGACGACATGACCGAGAAAGACCAGAACCACCCCGATCCCCTGGAGCAGATGCTGCTGCGCTCGGATGCCTTGCACGAACGGCTGAACGAGCTGCTCGACGACGCCGCGTTCGATGGGTCTGCGCGTGGCGAGGCCGCACTGGGCATGTGTGTGGTGGCCATGGAGCATGGCACTGCCTTGCGCGCCTTGATGGCGCTGGGAATGCCCACCTCGGCGGTCAGCCTGATGAGGCTGCAGTTCGAGGCCCTGATGCGCTCGATGTGGCTCATCTATGCCGCCAGTGACGCGGCCATCGAGAAGCTGTCGGCGCGCCTTACTATCGAAACCGAACAGGCCGCCAAGAACCTGCCCAGCGCAAAGGAAATGATCGATCAGATCGGCAGCGGGTGGGGCAGAGCGTGCCGGCTGCGGCCCACGGGATGCTGACCCAGTTCAAGGACGTGTCCTGGAACGCCATGAACTCCTTCGTGCACGGCGGCATTCATCCTCTGCGGCGCAGCGCCGATGGCTTCCCCGTGCACCTGGCCCTGCAGGTGCTGCGCAACTCCAACGGCCTGAGCACCATGACTGGCATGACCATGGCCGTGCTCACAGGCGACGAATCCATCGCCAAGCCGATGAGCAAGATCCAGCCGGCGTTCGCCGACTGCCTGCCGGATCTGCTGAAACCCTGAAAACCAGGGCGTCCCTGGCGCCCTGGTGGCCGGTCAAACAACGATGTGTCCGGCCAGCCGCGCGTCCCGCGCATAGGCGCTCAGGCGCTTCTCGGCGCGAAAGTGCAGATCGCGCTCCACCGGCAATCCGAGCCGACCACGCACGGTGGCCAGCTCCTGAAGACTGACCCAGCCCAGCTCGGGCGCCCCCAGGCCCAGGTCACAGAGCCCGAAAGCATGGTCATGATCGTCCGGGTCGATCTCGGTCAGCAGCCAGGTTGCGCCGGCGTCGGGTGTGAACAGCTTGACCACAGGTGCTGGGTTGAAGTCTGTGTTCTGCAGCGATTCGCGGCCATTGGCCAGCAGCAGCACGCGCTGCTCGTCGGTGATGAGTGCGTTCATGGTGAACTCCAGAAGGAATACCGGGCGGGATTGCCCGCAGCCTCCGGGTCACGGCGCAGCGCAGCGGTCAAGGTTCGTAGACGGCCCCCAAGGCCGCCAGCGCATCGGAGGTGCGCGCCGACCTTGACGGCGAGAACGGCGTGGCACGCTGGGTGCAACAGCAAGCCAGCCCTATTGCCCAGGTGCTCCGATTGAGCGGAGCGCGTTCAGGAAATTTGCTGTTCCCGAACGCTGAAAGAATCGAATGACGCACACTTGCCAAGCGCGTCTTCAACCACGTCAACGTTTGAGTTCGTCCCGAGTGCCACAACCTTCTCTGCAATGCGCGATTCCATCGAGACTCGTGGTGCCACCACCAGAGTGACAGAGCCTTCGCAAACCACTTCGTGGTCGTCGGATGCCCGAACGCAGAACTTCACGCTTCGCTCCCCCAGCCGTTCAACCCATCCCCGCAGCTTCAGGGTTGATCTTGGTGGGATTGGCCCCTTGTGCTCCAGCTCGATCGTCCGGCCCACCACGACCTCCGAGTCGGCATCCACGTGCCGCTGCATCTCGCGGATGCAGATGGACTCGACAACGGCGACCAGATACCCGGTTGCCAGGCATTCGATCAGCCTCTGCGCATAGTCGCTCCCATGCGGGAGCCTGGAGAACAGCGCCCGGGCTGTCTGCTCCGGCGGCACGCTGTAGGTTTCTTCAAAGGAGATTTCACTGATGCCTTGGTGGTTCATGGAATTGGGCGAGGAGTTGATGACGCGTATTCGCTCTCCGAAACCCCGCGTCAAAGCGGGGTGACGGAACAGCGTTCGATCCTCGTTCGGATGCATGGCGTCTTCAACCCAGTCAGGCGTTCTCCAGCGTAGCTGGCTCGATGCGGATGTCCGTACGAGGCGGACGGAGGAAGCCCCACCGTCTCTGGCTTTGAAGTCATGAAGTGCTCGTGCCACTGTGCGGTGGCACGCTGTTGGGCAGGAAACAAAAAACCGGGAGCCGTTGTGGCTCCCGGTTGCGCGGGCTCAGATCAGCCCGCGCTCGGCGAAGGAAAGAATCGTCGGTCCGGCCACGATCAGGTGATCGATGACCCGAACGTCCACCAGTGATAGCGCGCTCTTGAGGGTCTGGGTCAGATGCTCATCGGCCCGCGAGGGCTCGGCCACGCCCGACGGGTGGTTGTGGACCAGAACGATGGCCGCTGTGTTGTGTGCCATGGCTTCCTTGACCACCTCGCGCGGATAGACCGATGTCTGGGTCACGGTGCCGCGGAACATCTCGACGTACTCGATGACCCGGTGTTGGGCGTCCAGGTGGATCACCGCGAACACCTCGTGCTCCAGCGTGCCCAGCTTGATCCGCAGGAAGTCGCGCACAGCCTGCGGCGACGACAGCATCTCGGTGCCGCGCAACTGGCCCTCCAGAACCCGCAGCGCGGCCTGCAGCACCTCAGCCGGCTCGGCTGGACGGTAGCTGCCCGCGACATCACGGACGAGCAGGGAGGAATCGATGGAAGAAGTGAACGACAGGGAAGACTGCTGCGACATGATCGGCTCCGGTTCGGAATCGGGCGGGATTGCCCGGAACCGGCCACCCACGCCGCAGCGCAAGCGGTCAGGGGTCGGCGGCGCAGCCAGAGACGGCCGCCAGGACGCCAGCGTGCAAAGCACGCGCAGCCCTTGACGGCGAGAACGGCGTGGTAGGTTGAAAGGGCACAGCAAGACCGCCACCCCCGCACGCCACAACAGCCCCGGCAAGCGGAGCGCGCAGCGGCCACGCCGCGGAGACGTCAGGGATCAGAGCCGGATGGCCGGGATTCGGCACGAAGCCCGGGGCGCAGCCCGCGAGCCCGGTGGCGGGACGCCGAGACGCAGAAACCCTTGGATCGACAATCTTTTTCTCAACCGAAAATGATCGGCGACCCTATTTGCTGTATAAAACAACAGCACTTCTCGGGAGGCTCCCATGCGTAACGAATTCCGTCAGCTCTACCAACCCCGCTCTTCCCGCCGTTCAGAATGGCTGCGCCGTGTCTGGAGCTGGTTCTGAGCCGTCACGACAGGGCGTACGTGTTCGAACGCTCCCATGGTTTGGGAAGTTCTGCTTCGAGAGGCTCCGGGGATGAACCGCCTTTGATCACCTCCGGCGCGTTGCGCTGCTTCTGGAAGAGTCGCTACCGTGAGATCCTGATCGAAGCTGTTGGAAACCCCGGCTGACCGCTTTGCTTGGAGCGAAACGGGGAGCAGCGCTCTTGGCGCTCTGCTGACTGTTAAGCTGTCAAAAAATGCAACAAGGAGGTATGCGAGCATGACGGTTCAGATCATCGAGGCCACGATTCATCAACTGGACAAGCTGGCGCAAACGCATGGTGATGACAGCGTGGTGTTGAAGCCAAGAGAGACTCATCTTCCGCTCAACGATGTCCTGACTCGCTTGTGCGATGACCTCATCCACATGTACGGAAAGCTGGCCAACAGCAATGGAACGTTGGGAGTGGACCCCAACGCTCACAAGTTTCCAGTGCATTTGCATGCCTATGAAGCCCAGACCGTGGGGTTTTTGGCGTTTACCAAGGCGGCTATTGAGCTCATCGCCGACGAGATGAAAAAGGCCTTCCTGTCCAATGGGGGGTATGCTCTTTTCCTTCGTTACAAGGTTGACGAGCAGGATTTTTTGCTCGTGGTCATGCTCAAACTTCGACCTGGCGCTGGCATTGATGCTGATACGCTGGATCTGACAGAAACGTTGAACATTGATCTGGCGCATCTGCACGAAGCCGCGCGTATCAACCTTACCCGGTGGAGGTCCGATCAGCAGCCTTATCTGACATTCATCAAGGGACGAGCGCGCAAAAATGATGTCAGTGACTACTTTCGAGACGCGTTGTCCTGTACCAGCTTTACGGATTCCAAGCACCATACCGAGCAGGTGATACGTGCCGCCCGAGAGTTTGTTTTGGCACGACAAGATTTGTCGGAAGATCAGAAGCGATCCGAAATGGTCGAGATGCGGCGGCGCCTTTTCGAATGTTTGGACAATAACCGCATTGAAGTGCCTCTCGCAACGGTGGCTGCGGCAGTTCACCCCCAGGATCCGGATCAATTTGTTGTCCATGTCAAAAGCGATGCACATGCCAACACCTATCACTTGGACGATAGATTCAAGCCGCATCGAGCGGTGTATGTCGGCCTGAAGCGGGTTAGTGGAAAAATTGGAACTGTGTCGCTGGCATTTGATGTGGCGGATGTGTTGGCCGAGCGGGTTCGTTACGACCCAAAAACCGACGCGATCATTTTGGCGGCGCCGTCTGATCATTTGAAGTCAGCCATTCAGGAACATGCAACCGCTGCCCAACCATCCGCATGACTGGGCGCTTTGGCTGCTCGACCAGCTCGAAGGTGTCCAGCAGGTGGCGTCGCATTGGGAGGGGTATCTCCCAAGCGGGTACGACTTCGATGTGGTGGCGAGCGCTCTACCGGATCCGCTCAAGGGGCTGTTGGACAGTGGCTCTCGACGTATCGAGTTTCATCCGGAAGTTGGTGGTGTTTTTCAAACCCTCGATGAACTGGTGAGCGGCCCTCGGCGCCGAAACCCTCTTTCTGTTTTTACGGTTCGTGATCTCAACTACACCCACGGGAAAACGCACCCCGTCCCCCAAGAGATTACCAACTATCTGGATGCTGCGCGGCTGTGGCAGCTCCTTTCTGATTCGGCTGACTATCAGGTTGACCAAGCGGTTGTGTTCATCAAGACCTTCGAGGAAAAGGTCGAAGTCCGGGCCGACTATCAGGCCCAAGATTTGTGCTTATTGAATGGATTGGCGAGCTTCGCAGCCGTCTACTTCGAGTCGGAACATCACAAGGAGCAGAAGAGGAACATCATCCGATCTTCTCTGCTTGAAGTTTGCAAGGGCGAATTGGTCGTTCGTCTGTCAGATCTGCTGCCCCGGTTTGATGACTTTGTTGATCGAGTCAAGGCTTCATATTCTCTCTACACGGCAGACTTCTCGTTCGAGAAGCTGCGGTCAGAGGTTGACAAACAAAATGTCGACGACACACTGCGTCTGAACAAGACCCTTTCGGATATCCAGAATCAGCTTCTAGCCCTTCCCGCTGCGCTCATGCTCGCAGGAGCAGGTGTCAAGGACACGGTGTGGTCCACAAATCTCTCTATCTGGATAGGCGTGACTGTGTTCATTTGGGTCATGCATCAGCTGGTGAAAAATCAGCAGAGCTCAATAGCGTCGATCGACCAAGAGATTCTGTTGCGCGTGGAAAAAGTGAAGGAACAACCTGCCGATGTGTCGAGCCGGGTGTTGCCGCGATTCAAGTCACTTCAAGACCGTGTAGTCTCGCAAAACGCGGTCCTTAGAAACATCAGGCGTGCCGTGCTATTGGTGTGGCTCGTGGCAACAGTCATTGTTATTAATGCTCAATGGCCAGGGTTCGTGATGGGGCAGCTTTTTGAAGCATGGGGTTGTGTTCGACAGGGGATGGAGACGGTATTTGGTGCGGGCGTCTTCGGAACGTAGGCCGTGGCAGCGGAGTGCTCTTACGTGTTGCTCCTCGTAGGTGAAGGAGCACCACTACCTCGGTGGCGTTGATCACAAAGCCGGACAGATGGGTTTCTGGGCGGAACCCGAGAGCCCAGAGGCAGGACGCAGACTCGGAACTGAGTGTTTATTTTTGCTGTGCAGTGAATATTGCGATTTCGATGAAAATTCGATAGAGTGCGGAAATTCACTGTGCAGTAAACCGCCCAAAAGCATGCTTGAGCTGACCATGACCGAACACGAGTTGGTCTCGCGCCTCGTGGATGCGTTGCGCGAGCTACCCGACGTCCATGCGGATGTGGTGCATGGGGAGCTTTTAGGCGGACGATCTGATCGCGGCCTGGATGCTGCGGTTGACTTGCACGTGGCCGGGAAGACACTGTCCGTATTGGTCGAAGCCAAGAGGACGGTCTATCCCCGTGACGTGCGACAGGTGATCTGGCAGATCCGGGATGCCTGCCGTGCGTGGGCACGAAACCATCCAGGCGAGGCCGTGTCACTGATCGCGGCGGAGTCGATCTCGCCCGGCGCCAAGGAATTGCTCAGAAGCGAGGGCGTGGGCTACTACGACAGTGGTGGGAGTCTCTATTTGCCCGCACCGGGCATCTACCTGTACATCGACAAGCCGCCGCCCAAGACACTCGTCAAGTCGATCCGTTCACTGTTCTCTGGCCGACGCGCCCAGGTCCTGCACGCACTGTTAGTTCATCGTCAGACGTGGTTCGGCGTCACCGAACTTGCCCAGCTGGCGCAAGTGTCACCAGCGACGACATCGCAGGTGTTGACCCAACTGGAGCGCTTCGACTGGCTCGAAGCAAAGGGGCAAGGCCCCAGCAAGGAGCGCCACCTTCGCGAACCTACCGCCCTGCTTGATGCCTGGGCCAAGCAGGTGAAGGGCGATCAAGCGCCAGCGCTGCGCAGGTACTACGTCCCGGCGACCAAACCGGACGCATTGCCGATGCGCTTGGCCGAAGCCCTGGAAGGGCGAGGCGTCGAGTACGCCATCAGCCATGAGGCTGCGGCCCAGCGGCTCGCCCCCTTCCTGTCCAGCGTGTCCCAGGTGCGCCTGCGGCTGTTGCCCGGGCAAGCCGTTGACGCCGCCCTGAGTGACCTGGGTGCGCGCCTGGTCACCGAAGGGGCCAACCTGGCCGTGATCGAGACCAAGTCGGCGGGGGAGTTGCTGTTCCGCGTGCGCCTGGAAGGATTGTGGCTGGCCAGCCCGATCCAGATCTACCTCGACCTACTGCGGGGCGAAGGCCGCTCGAAGGAGATGGCTGAGCACTTCCGCAAAGAAAGGATCGGCTTCTGATGGCCAAACCAGCAACGCTCGATGGCTACAGCGACCAGTACACGGTGGACTGCGAGCGAGTCCTGGTGACTTTGCTGCGCGGGCTCGGGCCTTGGAAGGATTCTGTTTACCTGGTCGGCGGGCTCACGCCGCGATACCTTGTCCCGGCACGGCCACCGGTCGTGCCCGCGCATGCTGGCACCCTGGACGTGGACATCGTCATCGACCTGCAGATTTTGGCCGACACCGAGGCGTACCACACGCTGGAGGACAACCTCAAGCGGATGGGCTTCGAACGTGCAGAAAACGCAGCCGGGAAGAAGCTCTCATGGCGCTGGCAGACCCGTACCGAGCACGGTGCGCTGATGGTGCTGGAGCTGTTGGCCGATGCACCCGACATTGCCGGCGGCAAGGTTCAGCCGCTGCCGACCGAAGGCACGATCTCGGCGCTGAACATCCCGCACTCGTCGATCGTTTTCGACCTGCACCAAGTCACAGAGATTCAGGCCGAGTTGCTGGGCGACAACGGCGTGGCCACCGAGAAGATCAAGCACGCTAACCTCGTCAGTTTCACCTGTTTGAAGTCCTTCGCGTTCGACCAGCGCTTCGAGCGCAAGGACGCGCACGACCTGATCTATTGCCTGGAGCATGCCCCTGAAGGTGCGGCAGCAGTGGCTGAGGCGTTTCGCCAATCACTTGAAGGCAAGCACCGTGACGTAGTGAAAGCTGCTCTCAACATTTTGCAATCGCGCTTCGCGCGGGCCGGTGATGTCGAGGGCTATCGCAAGGACGGCCCCATAGCAACAGCCAAATTCGAGATTGGCGAGAGTGATGAGTCGGATCAGCGGGAGGCGAGGGCGCTGCGTCAGCGCGAGGTCAGTGACCTCGTTGAACAGCTTCTTGCACGAATTGAAAATCAATAAGGTACACATGCCAGTTCCAATAATCGACCTCTTTGCAGGGCCTGGAGGGCTTGGTGAGGGGTTTGCCTCTCTCAAGGGGCACGAGGGAAAGGCATTCTTCGAGATTGGCCTTTCCATTGAGAAGAATCCTGTTGCTCACAGAACGCTGACGCTGCGTGCGGTGTTCAGGCGTCTTCGTGGAACCAAGGACGTAAGACACTACTACAGCTATGTACGTGGCGAAATTGATGAGGATGCCTTTCGCCGAATCCCGGCGGTGGCCAGCGCCTTTGCGCATGCGGAGGCAGAGGCCAGATGTCTGGAGTTGGGAAAGTCGGATGAAGGTGGCATCGACACTGAAATCCAGGCGGTTTTGAAAGGACATGACACCTGGGTGCTCATTGGAGGTCCTCCCTGTCAGGCGTACTCACTTGCGGGTCGATCAAGACGTGCCAAGGACGAGACCTTTCACACGGACGAAAAGCACTTTCTTTACAGGGAGTATCTGAGAATCATCAGGGTTCACAGACCGACCATCTTCGTGATGGAGAACGTGAAAGGCTTGCTGTCCTCGCAGCACTCCGGCAATCCGATGTTCGACAGAATCCTTGCGGATCTTTCGAAGCCTGCTGAGGGGCTGGAATATGAGATTCGCTCCTTCGTCAAACCAGGCAGCGGCGGCGACCTGGAGCCAGTTGACTATGTCATTCCAGCAGAGCGCTATGGGATTCCCCAGAACAGGCATCGAGTAATTCTTCTGGGAGTCAGGAAAGATGCTGGTCTGCCCAGGCACAAGCTATTGGAGCCTGTTAAGGCTGTGACGGTTAGGCAGACCATTGACGACCTTCCACGCCTTAGAAGCCGCCTGTCCAAAGGAGACTCCCTCGATGCGTGGCGCAAGGCCGTGCAGGCAGCACCGGCGTGTGTAGAGGGATGGAATACGGAAACCGAACGCAGCATGACTGAAGCGATGCAGATGTTTGCCTCCGCGGCAACATATACATCAACCGGAAGCGCGTTCATCGCCCGAGAGTACAAGCGTCCGAAGAAGCCGACTGAACTTCAGGAATGGCTTCATGACAGAAGTCTTGGGGGGGTCTGTCAGCACGAGGCTCGATCCCACATGGCATCGGACTTGGCCAGATATCTGTTCTCTGCATGCTTTGCGCACCTGTCGGGCTACTCTGCCCGATTGGATGTCTTCCCTCCCAAGCTGCTTCCAGAACACAGCAATGTCAATGTTGAAGGACTTGAGGCCATTCCCTTCAAGGATCGATTCCGTGTCCAATGCAGAAATGAGCCTGCCACCACGGTAGTGGCGCACATCGCCAAGGACGGACACTATTACATTCACTACGATCCTGCTCAGTGTCGGAGCCTGACGGTCAGGGAGGCCGCACGGCTTCAGACCTTTCCTGACAACTACTTCTTCGCAGGCAACCGTACGGAGCAATACACACAGGTCGGGAACGCAGTGCCACCGCTCTTGGCTCACAAGCTGGCAAAGGTTGTGCGCAGCCTCTTGAACCAGACGAACAGAAAGAAACGTCGAAAAACAGGCGATCTTTTACATAAAAGTCGATCGGCTACCGCGTTGCAGTTGCCTGCAAGCAAGACTCCAAGCTCGCGACTTAAGGGAGCGAGCTAGAAGCAACCACCAAGCAAGCCTCCTTGCCATGCAGCCACTGCTCAACGATCTGTGCCGAATGATCGATGGACTGCCTGAGGGAACACTCCCAGACGACGGCTACACGCCAGCCAAGATCGCGAAGCGCTGTTATGTGACGGGCGTCCCGGTCGACATTTCCTTGCAGCTTTTTCCCCCAAAAGTCTGCATTTGTCCTTGGTGTGGCTGCATATCGGCAGCCTTGGTGCCTATGCCAAAAGCAGCCATGAACGAACACCACAGCACTGTACTTCGGGAACACGAGGTCAGGGGTACCGGGAAGGCTTCGAACATGCAGCCTGTAGCGGAACCCACTGGCAAAAAGATGGGAGCGAAGCATCCGCTCAGGCCAAGTATTCTTTCCGCGGATGCTCGACATCATGCGGCTGCGCTGGGGAGTGGTTGGAAGGCGCATGGATGGGAAAAGTCTGAATGTCTACGGAGAACAACTCCTCAACACATACAGCAGAATACTCTGACAGAAGAGGTTCCCGATGCGGCAAACGGAGGCGCGCTGCGGGCCTGATTCATGAAAAATCGCAGGAGGGAGATTCATGGCGCGTGATCACAATCATCCGCCGAGTGCCGCATGCCTTTCGGCCTCGATGCGCGACCTTGGGTATTCGCTGGAAACGGCGATTGCCGATCTGATCGACAACAGCATTTCCGCGGGCGCAGACGCCATCGACATCATCTGCGACCTGTCCGGTGCGCAGCCCTTGGTTGCCATCGTGGACAACGGCAGTGGAATGACGGAGGCCGAGCTTCTCGAAGCCATGCGCCATGGAACAGCGAATCCGAGGCACGAGCGATCACCACGGGATCTCGGCCGCTTCGGTCTCGGACTGAAAACAGCATCGTTTTCCCAGTGCCGTTCGCTGACGGTGATCTCCGCGAAGAATGGGGTGCGGTGCGGAGCCGAATGGAATCTCGATCGCATCGATGCAGCAGACGACTGGATCCTGTCCATCCTTGACGACGCGGACCTCGATGCATTGCCATATGTCGATCGACTCGGAGATCACGGTACTTCCGTTGTTTGGCGGGAACTCGATCGGCTTGTTGAAGACGAGGTTGGCGACCGCCGGAATGAGATCGTCAGTGAGAAGTTGGATGCCCTCGGCAGACACCTCTCGATCGTTTTTCATCGGTTCCTCGCGGGAGACGTCAAGGGCCATTCTCGGATTTCCGTTTCTGTCAATGGCCATGCAGTCGAGGCGTTCGACCCATTCTGCAGAAAGAACCCGGCCACGCAATTGCTTCCGGAGGAGGTCGTACGCATCGGCGAAGCAGAAGTTCGTCTTCAGCCGTATGTCCTGCCGCACCACTCCAGGCTGACCGCTCGCGAGTACGACTTCTATCAGAGTCGCAGTGACTTTATTTCGAATCAGGGTGCCTACATCTACCGGAATGGCCGTCTGATGGCGTGGGGTGACTGGTTCCGGCTGGTGCCCAAGGGGGAGGCCACGAAGCTGGCCAGGGTCCAGATCGACTTTCCCAACAGTCTGGACGAAGCCTGGACCATCGACATCAAGAAGTCGCGTGCCCGCCCGCCCCACGCAGTGCGGGAGAGGCTGCGCCAGATCATTGCCAGGATCACTGCCCGCAGCGTGACCGTTCATCGCGGCCGCGGCCAGAAGCTCTTCCAGGAAAGCGATGCGCCGCTGTGGGAGCGCTACGCGGATCATGGAGGTATCCGGTTCGCGATCAATGCGCAGCACCCTCTCATTCTCTCGTTGAGCACGAAATTGAAGCCCGAGGACGCGAATTCGCTGCGGGTTCTGCTCGACTCGATCGCAGCATCCCTCCCCGTCGAGATGATCTACTCCGACTACTCGACGCATCCCCGGGAGGTGAGCCAGACGGCAGTCGACAACGACCTCACGATTGACCGCCTGAGAAGCCTCAAGCAGGTGCTCTATGGCGACGGACCAGGCGATCCGGACGCATTTCTTCAGATCGTGCGATCCACCCATCTGTTCGAGGGACAGATCGAGACAGCCAAGACATTCATTAACGAGGCCTTCACATGAGCGGACCTGTCATCACCGAAGAACGGAATATCGCGAATGCGCTCATCTCGGGCCTCGCCAACATGAAGGAGACGCCGACGCGCGAACAGGTCGAGAGGAAGGCGCAACAGATAGCCGAACTCTTTGGATACACGGGCGATCTCCGGAACATCATCACCGAAGCGATGATTTCGGTTGACACGCGCATGGGGGCCGGCGTGTCGCTTGTCGATCCCGCCGCGAAGCATGACGACCAGTGGGTTCGCAAGCGTGAGGACATCACCTGGACCTATACGAACGCCTACGGAAAATTTCTGCGCGAGGAGGGTTGGCCACCTCGGATGGTGCAATCGCTGAGCGACGTGACGGGTCGGATTCTTGGGCATCTGCAGGATCCGAAGAGCGAGGGGACGAACTGGAATCGTCGTGGCCTTGTCATCGGCCATGTGCAGTCAGGCAAGACCGCCAACTACACCGGCCTGATTGCGAGGGCGGCCGACGCCGGCTACAAGTTCATCATCGTCATCGCCGGCATTCACAACAACCTGCGCAAGCAGACACAGGAGCGCGTTGACGAAGCCTTCATCGGCCGGTCGAGCGACCCGGAGGATCGCAGGACGATTGGCGTCGGTCTGGACCCCGGATATCCGCATCCGGCGACCCTCACCAACATCAACGAGGACTTCAACAAGAACACGGCCGCCAAGAGTGGCTGGAAGATCAACGATTTCAGCAAGCCGATCATTCTCGTCATCAAGAAGAACGTCACCACGCTGACCGCGCTTCACAAGTGGCTCAAGGAGCTCAACGCCTCTGGAGACGGACGGATTTCCGATGTGCCGATGTTGCTGATCGACGATGAAGCCGACAACGCGTCCATCAACACGAACAAGGAAGATCTCGATCCGACGCGCACGAACGCCATGATCCGGCGCATTCTTGGTCTCTTCGCGAAATCCTGCTACGTCGGCTATACGGCCACCCCCTTCGCGAACATCTTCATCAATCCCGATTCCTACGACGAAGACGTTCGGGAGGAACTGTTTCCGCGCGACTTCATCTACTGCCTCGATGCGCCGACTACCTATTTTGGCGCGGAGAAGGTGTTCCTGAACGAGGAGTCCAGCCAGTCGATCGTGCGACCGATCGACGATTGCGAAGACCTCATTCCCTATACGCACAAGAGGGACCATCCGATCGCTGAATTGCCTCCGAGCCTGTATCGGGCAATGGACGGATTCATTGTGGCGCGCGCAATCCGGAACCTGCGCGGGCAGGCAAGCAAGCACTGCTCCATGATGGTCAATGTGTCGCGTTTCGTGCCCGTGCAGCGGGCGGTGCGGGAGTTCCTCAGCCTGCGGGAGAAGAAGATCAGGGAAGCCGTGCGGGCCAACTACAGGATGCCCGAGTCCGCATCCTCCGCGAACGTCTACATGCGGGGCCTGAAACAGGCCTTCGACGACGAATATGCCGATGCCGGTTTCACCTGGGAGCAGGTCAAAACCGCCCTCGATGGTGTGTTCGAGCATCTCCACCTCTACGTCATCAACAGCAAGAGCGACGAGGTCCTCGACTTCACGAAGTACGAAAAGGAGGGAGTCGGGCTTACCGCCATCGCCGTCGGTGGTCTGAGTCTGTCCCGTGGCCTGACCATCGAGGGGTTGACGGTCAGCTACATGTATCGCAACACGAAGATGTACGACACGCTCATGCAGATGGGCCGCTGGTTTGGCTATCGGCCGGGCTTCGAGGATCTTTGCCGTGTCCATCTTTCGCGTGATTCCATCAACTGGTATTCGCACATCGCGTTGGCCGCCGAGGAACTGACTCAGCAGGTCAAGCGCATGCGCCGCGATGGGCTCAGTCCGCGCCAGTTCGGGCTCTATGTCCTAGCGCATCCCGACAGCCTGCTGATCACTGCCGCCAACAAGATGCGCGCCGGTGAGAAGGTGAAATTCCGGCAGAACTTCAGTGGCCGCATGCTGGAGAGCTATATCGTCTCTACCGAGAGCGACGTGAATGAGGCGAATTTCGATCTGATCGAGCGGTGCTGGCGCGAAGGCTTCGGCGGCCGGACCTTGGAGGACACTGGAAAGGGTGTGATCTTCCGCGACGTCGATACCGAGCGGATCGAGGATTTTCTGATCTCCTTTCAGGCGCACAGTCAGTTCGCCGATCGCAAGGCTGATATCGTCGCCTATCTGCGCACTCTCGCCGACCAGCATGCCGTCGGCGATGTGCTGCTGATCTCGCCGAGTAGCGGAGACGGCAAGCCGTATAGGTTGAACGGCCAGTCCCGCGTTGTCGGCGATCGCCAAGGCTCCGCGTGGCGGCTGAACAAGGACCGCGTGGCCTCGCGCGGGGACGAGAAGTTGGGCCTTGCCGAGGACCAGAAGGCGGCGGCTGAGGCCGTAGCTGCATCCGGGGACAACCCGGTTGCAGCCTCGGACACCCACTATCGCGAGGTTCGCAAAAAGCCGCTCCTCATGATTCACAGCCTTGATCCGCACGGCGATGACAAGGTCAAGGGTCCTATCGCGGCCTTCGGCGTCAGCTTCCCGCCCGGCCACTATGAGACCGAGATCGAGGTTGTCGCAAACCGGGTCTGGCTGGAGCGGATGCAGGGTGTGCCGGATGACCCGGACGAGGAGGAGGACTACGATGCCTGAGTCGTCACCGTGGGATGGCATCGGCGTACCGGGGACGGACTTCAATGTCCGCCAGGTCATGGGCAAGATGGTCGTGCCCTGCTTCTGGGGAAGGGACAGGAGCGGTGCCTGCCTCTTCATTGTGGAACTGCACGGCGATCACACGGGGCAGTATCGGAAGAATGCCGTGACGGTGAACGGCATCGACGTCGATCTTCGCGGCGGCGATGCAGGTCGGCAGCGTCTGGTTCTCACCCTGGAGAAGGAAGTCGACCGAGACCTCTTCGAGGGGCTCTGTCGTACTCTGGCTTCCGCGCTGGAGCGCGCGACCGATTCCGTGAGCTCGCTTGCCGTTGCGCTGGCGCATCTCCGCCGGTGGAAAACCTTTCTATCTGGGCGAGGTCAGCACCTGTCTGGAGAGGAGATCCGAGGTCTCTATGCAGAGCTCACCTTCCTGCTGGAGCTGTTGGATCGGCCTGTTCCGGCCGCCGCGGCGCTCGAAGCCTGGCTCGGCCCGGACAAGTCCCATCAAGACTTTATCTTCGGCAACACGGCCGTGGAGATCAAGTCGCTCTCGGGAGCCGAACGCAGCACTGTCCGCATTTCGTCAGAGGACCAGCTCGAATCTCTCAATGACGCATTGTTCCTGCGCATCTACCGGCTGAGCAATCTGCCGGATGCTGCAGGCGCGCGGTCGCTCAACGCAGTCGTCGCTGACGTTCAGGCACGGCTCGGCGAAGCGGAGGCCGTCGAAGCATTCGACCGCAAGCTGGTGGCGCATGGCTACGCGCCGCTGCCTGACTATGACGAGCCAACGTTCGTGATCGGCAGCGTGACCACATATCGTGTCCAGGATGGGTTCCCGCGTCTGATGCGCTCGCAACTGTCGACGGGGATCACCAGGGTGGCCTACGACATCAGGTTGGAGGCCATCACACCGTACGAATGCGACGGTGCGGCCGTCTTTGGAGGGGAATGATGGAGCAGAGCAGCGAGGAGTTCTTCCATGACTTCCGTCAGGAACTGCTGGCCAGTGCCGAAGCAAATGGCAGCTTTCAACTGTCCGAATTCATGGAAACTGTCGCGAATGAGTTGATTGAGACGGGATTCGTCGAAGGCTTCGAACTGTGCGACTTCAAGGCTCCGCGCGGAATGCGCGTGGATGGCTACTGGTTCAACGATGACGGGGTTCTAGATCTTTTCATTGCGGACTTCGATTCCCGCAGCGAGCTCGCGTCCCTGACTCGGACGGATGTGGTTGCCACATTCAAGCGTGTCACCAACTTCTTCGAGTCGAGCATCAGCAAGGGATTGGCAGGTGAACTTGAGGTCACGTCGCCGGGGTACGGGCTTGCCCGGCAGATTGCCGACCGGAGAGGCTCGATCCGCCAACTCAATCTGGTGCTCTTTTCGGAGCGCGCCCTGAGCGAAAAGATCCAGGCCATCCCCGACACGGAGGTGACGGGAGTCCCTGCCAGCCACCACATCTGGGACATCTCACGCCTTCATCGTCAGCGGAGCTCTCGCGGTCACAAGGAGCCGCTCGACCTGGATTTCCAGCAGATGTTCGGCAAGGGCATATCGTGCCTTCCTGCCCACCTGGGTGCAGATGCCTACCAATCGTATCTGATGGTCATGCCGGCCGAAGTGCTGGCGGACCTGTACGAGAAGTTCGGTGCCCGCCTGCTCGAACAGAACGTGAGAACGTTTCTTCAGGCACGTGGAAACGTCAATCAAGGCATCAGGGCAACGATCTTGAATGAGCCTGGAATGTTCTTTGCCTACAACAATGGGGTCACGGCGACTGCGCAGAGCATCGAGACGAGAGCAACAGACGCCGGTCTTGCAATCACAAGAATGCTCGACCTTCAGATAGTGAACGGTGGCCAGACCACCGCGTCGCTCTTTCATACAAGAAAGCGCGACCGAGCCGATCTGTCCAAGATATTCGTTCAGATGAAGTTGTCCGTCATCGACAGCCAACAGAGCGAAACGGTCGTTCCGCGCATATCCGAGTATGCGAACACCCAGAATCGGGTCAATGCTGCAGACTTCTTCTCGAACCATCCATTCCATGTTCGGATGGAAGGGTTCTCAAGACGCATATGGGCGCCAGCCCAGAAGGGGGCGCAGCGTGAGACGAAATGGTTCTACGAACGCGCGCGCGGACAGTACGCGGACGCCCAATCGAAGCTCACGCCCGGTGAGCAGCGCCGCTTCAAGGCGGAACATCCAAAGCCACAGATGTTCACGAAGACCGATCTGGCGAAGTTCGAGAATGCCTGGGATGACCATCCCAGGTGGGTCAACCTGGGTTCCCAGAAGAACTTTGCGCGATATGCAACCCGGATCGGCGGCGAGTGGGAAAAATCATCTGACGGGTTCAATGAGTTCTATTTCAAGCGAGCAGTCGCTCGCGGGCTCATCTTCCGCGCCACCGAGCGGATAGTGTCTGCACAGCCTTGGTACAACGGCGGATACCGGGCCAACATAGTGGCCTACACGCTGTCCATGCTCAGCGAACTTGCGAAGCGAAGGAAGGCGTGCGTGGACTTCCCGGGCATTTGGAATGCACAGGGCATCAACGCCGTGCTTGAAAGCTCCATTGCGGTCATGTCCGGAGTCGTGAACGAGGACATCATCAGGCCGCCGGCTGGCATCTCGAACATCTCCGAATGGTGCAAGAGGGAAGCCTGTTGGACGCGGATTCAGACGCGTATTGAAGATGTCGAGAAGCTGCTCTCACCCGAGTTCTACGATCAGCTTCTGTCGATTGACGATCAGGCGGCGGAGGTCAGATCTGCCAAGCAGACCCAGAAGGTCGACAACGGCATTGAAGCTCAGCGGCATGTGCTGGCTGTTCCCGCGGGTGAATGGGCTCGTCTTCATCAGGCGCTGATCGAAAAGGAGCTTCTCACGCCAAAGGAGGCCGGAGTTCTCAGGATAGCCATGCAGATTCCTGCGAAGCTTCCCACCGAAAAGCAGTGTGCGATTCTTCTCGATGTCCTTGGCAGAGCGCGCGCGGAAGGCATCGTGGTTGAGAGGTAAGTTCTTGGCGCGAGGTGCAGGCTGTACGAGGTGCCGGATTTGTCATGTGGAGGCAAAAAGCAATGGTGCAAGACGACTTCGTGGTTTGCGAGCGACATGGAATCGCATGAACGATCCTCGAAAACTCTTTGTGGACGAACGTCTCACCGGCTCGTGCGTGTACTGCGGCGTCGAGCCAAGCACGAGAGATCACTGCCCGTCGAAGGTCCTGCTGGATGAGCCGTTTCCATCGAATCTGCCTGTCGTACTTGCCTGCGCCGAGTGCAATCAGTCCTTCGCGCTGGATGAACAGTACGTGGCCTGCTTCATCGAGTGCGTGATCTGCGGCACCGCCGATCCGTCCGGCGTGAAGAGGGCGAATGTGAGCAGGATTCTTCGCGCCGTGCCACAGCTGGCCAGCAGGATCCTGGCTGCGATGTCCTTGAGCGAAGACGGCCAGAAGACTTGGCAGCCGGACATGGATCGTGTGCGGAATGTCGTCGCCAAGCTGGGGCACGGCCATCTGGACTACGAGTTGAGCATTCAGGAGAGGGGTGACCCGGATGAAGTCGAGGCGATGCCTCTTGCTCTCATGAGCCAGAAGAGCCGCGAGTTTTTCGAATGTCCCGAGCCGGGCCCCATGACCGTCTGGCCGGAGCTCGGCTCCAGGGCCTTCATGCGTGCGCTGCCATCCGGAGAGCTGATCGCCGATGGCTGGATCGACGTGCAGAAAGGGCGGTACCGCTATCTGGTGGGACAGTCCAGCGGTAACTTCGTGCACATCGTGTTGAGCGAGTACTTGGCGTGCAGGATTGTCTGGTCCTGATCACAGTGGAGCGAGTCGACTGAATTGTCCTGCGAGGCAGATGCTGAGGAGGGATGCATGCATATCGAAGCAAGGTTCTATGAGACCTACGAACTCTGCGCCGTCGTGGATGCGGTGCTGACCAACCGGTTTGATCATCTCATCAAGCTGGAGGGTTTCACCTGCGACGATCAGTGGGTGGCATGGGTCCAACCCTACACCCAGTATTCGGTGTTCCACCAGTTCATCGAATTCATCGTTCGGAACGTTCATGACGAACAGGCCGAGGCAGTTGACATGGCCGAGCGAAAGGGTGTGGAGGCCGCCTTCGCGGATATCCCCGCCGCACTTGATGATCTCAAGCCAGAGAAGTTGCCGATAGAGGCTGCCTTCGATCGCTACGGTATCGACTATCAGAGTTTCGGTGAGTTTCTAGGGGACAGCGGGCGTCGTTTTCAGAATGCCGACGAGGACGACATCTACGAGTTCATGAACGAGATCCGCCTGTCGGAAGCGTATGTGAAGTTGCTCGATCAGATGGTCAAGGAGGTGTTCCATGTCCTCTTCCAGAACAGAAGTCTGCTGCTAACCTTCAATGAATACATTTCAGACATCCTGTCAAACGCGTGCCTCGTCGACACCGAGGATTTGGATCTATCGAGGTTCATTTCGGGCGGAGTACTCAGGCGCGTCAGGCCGCCAGTCTGGGCCCAACGTGCAGTGTTCTTTCGAGACCGCGGGCGTTGTGTTCTGTGTGACCAAGATCTGTCGGGGCTGACAAATCTCGCCAATGTGGAGAACTACGACCACATCGTCCCGCTGAGCCGATTTGGTCTCAACGACGTCAGCAATCTCCAGCTGCTGTGTGAGAGTTGCAACCAGCACGAAAAGCGAGATGGCTCAGCGGTCACATCCAATCGATACCAGTCCTGGTACCGCTACGACTAGGCGGGAGGCTGGTTGCTTCGGCGAGCAGATCAATACAGCGCCGAGAGGCTGCACAGGTGGATTGATGCGATGGACCAATGGGGTAAGTTGCACAACGTCAGCTTGACCGGAATGCTGTCGCCTGCGAGCTACCTGTGAAAGTTGGAGGCGATGTAGTCGATGACCTGACCAGCTTGCGTACCTTGCCGGAACCGTTTCTGTTCTGCGAAGTCGATCGACGGCACCATGTGGATGAATTGATCCTCGGCATAGAGCGACATCACCGCCTTAGGGTCCAGCAAGGGTGTGCGAAGGCTCGTCAGGCCGTTCGCTGCCTCGATGGCGGCCCCGATCATGACGTCGGCAACCTGCACTGCGGGACTGGCTTTGGAGTCGACCTGTGTGACCGAGGACAGCTTCAGAGGGAACTTGATGCTCGCGATCTGGGTCTGCTTGAACTCGACCTCTTGCTCGTGGTCGATGTAGCGCTGGAGCAAGGCGTGGTAGGTCAGCAGGTTCTTGGACTGGTCGTGCTCGACGCGGTATGCCCCATCCGCCATGACTTCCATTCGGCTGATCAGCGACTGCAGTACCACCAGCGCCACATCTGTTGTAACGCCGGGAGTGGCGATGGCCGACAGGCATTCCGGGGATGCCTGTGCCAGCGGCCCCAAGGCCTCGGGCAGCTCGCGCCACTTGAGACGCCTGGCCGCCAACACCAGTTCGTGCAGAGCGTCCTGGGATTTCTCCTTGACTGCACGCTGGAAGGCTGCCAACAAGGCATCGAATGCCTGTTTGCCGAGCAGGGTCGGTCCGACGGTGTAGAGCAGCGATGCCAGCGAGTAGTTCTGGCCGTCGTCGTAGAAGTCGAGCCCGCGTTCGTAGTAGAAGGGCTCGACGGCGTAGTCCAGGAACATCAGCAACAACAGGTAGCGCTTGTCGCAGACGTAGGTCACGCACTTGTGCTGGGCCAGCACGACGCGCTGCAACTCTAGGAGCGGTCGGTGATAGGCGGGCCGGCGCGCGAGCGAATGGTACTTGAGTTCAGGTGCCTGTAGCTTGGGGAAAGAGCTTGTCAGAAATTTTGTGTGTGAGGCATAGCATGTCGACAAGGAGCATGAATGCCACGCAAGACCAAACCCACCGCTTTGGCGGACCAGGCGGCACAGCCGCAATTTCACATCCCGGCCGAGCT
>Ga0209960_1000458_pt1 | contig 86218 bp, 95 predicted proteins | sample ThiBiot_500_plan_2_FD_183947 | JGI IMG/M metagenome (GOLD analysis project Ga0209960, IMG submission 183947) | Wastewater bioreactor microbial communities from Cape Town, South Africa - Thiocy_expt_500_plan (SPAdes) | ecosystem: Engineered > Bioreactor > Thiocyanate-remediating >... | reverse complement strand
AGCTGCCCAAGGTCGCCTTGGTGGCCTGCATGCGCAAGCTGCTGACCACGCTCAACGCCATGGTCCGCACCAATCAACCCTGGAACAACTCGCTTCACGGCGCTTGACTCGGAAGACGGTTACTCAGGCCAGCCGGTTGCGCCAGCGGCTCGCGCCCGACAGGATCTCGACCAGCCGATCGCGATCGCCCGCTTCGAGCGCGGCGATGATCGCGTCGTTGCAGGCGCGGAAGCGTGCCGCCGACTCCAGGCAGGCGTCGCGGTTGTCCAGCAGGATGTCGGCCCACATCGTCGGCGAGGAGGCCCCCACCCGCGTGGTGTCGCGCAGGCCCGCGCCGGAGAACTCGAGCGCGCGTTCCGACAGCTCGCCGCCCGCGATCGCCGCCGCCAGGCCGAAGGCCACGGCGTGCGGCCAGTGCGATACCTCGGCGAAGACGCGGTCGTGCACCAGCGGATCCAGCGTGCCGACGAGCGCGCCGGTCGGCTCGACCAGGCGCGCCACCGCCTCGCAATGCTGCTGGGGCGTCACCTCGAGGGGGCACAGCAGCCAGCGCCGGCCGCGAAAGAGATCCGGATCCGCGGCCTGCGGGCCGCTGCGCTCCGAGCCGGCGATCGGATGGCCCGGCACGAAGCGCATGAAGGCGTCGCCCAGGGCATGGCGCGCGGCATCGATCACGCTGCGCTTGGTACTGCCGCAGTCGGTGACGATCGCCTGCCCGTCGAGGGCCTCGCGCATGCCGGCGAACAGCGCCGGCATGGCGGTCACCGGGGCGGACAGCACCACGAACGACGCGCCCGCCACCGCCTCGGCGACGCTGCTGCAGGCCACGTCGATGTGGCCGAGCGCGCGCGCCACCTGCGCATCGTCGCCCGGCGAGTAGCCGGCGATCTGCCCGACAGTGCCGGCGCGCTTGAGCGCCGCCGCCAGCGAGGCGCCGATCAGCCCGACGCCGAGGATCGCCAGCTTGCGGACGGCCACCGTCACCCGGCGCCCCTCACGGCGCCGCCTCGACGTCTGCCTTGCCCATCGCGCGCGCGAACGCCGCCAGGAAGATCTCGTTCTCCTCGGGCAGGCCGACCGTGATGCGCAGCCACTGCGGCAGGTCGTAGTTGTCCACCGGGCGCACGATCACGCCGGCGTGCAGCAGCGCCTCGTACACGCCCGCCGCATCGCCCACGCGCACCAGCACGAAGTTGCCGTACGAGGGGACATGCTCGAGCCCCATGCTCGCGAAGGCCGCCTGCAGGCGCGCCAGCCCGTCGCGGTTGAGCTGGTAGCTGCGCTGCAGGAAGGCCTCGTCGTCGAGCGCCGCGATCGCCGCCGCCTGGGCGACCGTGCTCACGTTGAAGGGCTGGCGCACGCGGTTCATCAGGTCGGTGAGTGCGGGCTGGGCGATCCCGAAGCCCACCCGCAGGCCGGCCAGGCCGTAGGCCTTCGAGAACGTGCGCGAGACGATCAGGTTGGGGAAGTCGCGCACCCACTGCGTGGAATCGAAACGCAGCGCAGGATCGAGGTACTCGTTGTAGGCCTCGTCCAGCACCACCACCACGTCGCGCGGCACCGCGGCGAGGAATGCCGCGATCTCCCCGGCGCGCAGGAAGGTGCCGGTGGGGTTGTTCGGGTTGGCGATGAACACCATCCGCGTGTCGGCGGTGATGGCGGCGCGCATCGCCTCGAGGTCGTGGCCCAGGTCGCGGGCGGGCACGACGATCGCGCGCGCGCCGGTCTCCTGCGTGGCCAGCGCGTACACCGCGAACGAGTATTTCGAATAGACCGCCGAGGCGCCCGGCTGCAGCAGCGCGTGCGCCGCCAACTCGAGCACGTCGTTCGAGCCGTTGCCCAGGGTGATCCAGTCCTGCGGCACCGCGTAGCGGCGGGAGATCGCGGCCTTGAGCTCGAAGCCGTTCGAATCGGGATAGCGGGCCAGCTCGGCCGTCACCGCCACCATGGCCGCGCGCGCCGACTCGGGGATGCCGAGCGGGTTCTCGTTCGAGGCGAGCTTGACGATCCCTTCGACCCGCAGTCCGTATTCGCGGGCGAGCTCGGAGATCGGCTTGCCGGCCTGGTAAGGGGCGATCTTCCTGACGTATTCCGGTGCCTGGATGCTCATGGATTTCGCTGCAGGAGTTGGAGCGGCCGGGCCCGGAGCGGGCGCGGCGTCGCGCGTGCAAGGATAACCGAGACGCCTGCGCCCCGTTGCGCAGCCTTGCCTGCGCGACAGGCTACGCGGTCGTGCGGAGTCGCTCGTGCGACGGATTCCTAGGTCGCGCGCGGGTAGGAGCCGACCACCTTGCAGAACGCCGCCTTCGAGGCGAGCTCGGCCAGCGCCGCGGCCACCGCCGGATCGTCGCGATGGCCGATCAGGTCGATGTAGAAGTAGTACTCCCACAGCCCCTGGCGCGCCGGGCGCGACTCGAAGCGCTTCATCGACACGCCGTGGCGTGCCAGCGGCTCGATCAGCGCATGCACGGCGCCGGCGCGATCGGGAACCGACAGGATCAGCGAGGTCTGGTCGGCGCCCGACGCAGCGCACGCGTGGTGCCCGATCACGGCGAAGCGCGTGCGATTGTTCGGATCGTCCTGGATGCTGCGCTCGACCAGCTGCAGCGCGTAGCGCGCGGCCGCGTTCTCGCCGGCGATCGCCGCGCTGGTGTCGTCGAGCGAGGCCAGCCGCGCGGCTTCGGCGTTGCTGGCGGCCGGCACGCGCTCGAGGCCCGGCGCATGCCGGTCGAGCCAGCCGGCGCACTGCGCGAGCGACTGCGGGTGCGAGATCACGCGGCGCACGCCGTCGAGCGTGCCGCTGCGGCTCATCAGGTTCTGGTGCACCGGCACCGACACCTCGCCGCTGATGGTGAGCGTGGTCTGCAGAAGCAGGTCGAGGGTGCGATTGACCGCGCCTTCCGACGAATTCTCCACCGGCACCACGCCGAAATCGGTCGCTCCGGCCTCGGTCGCGCGAAACACCTCGTCGATGGTGGCGCACGGCAGCGCATCGACCGCGGAGCCGAAATGGCGCACCAGCGCCTCTTCCGAGAAAGTGCCGGCCGGGCCGAGATAGGCCACGCGCAGGCGACGCTCGAGCTCGCGACAGGCCGACACGACCTCGCGGTAGATGGCCTCGATCGCGTCGCCCGACAGGGGCCCCGCGTTCAGCTCGCGCAGCCGCTTCATGATCTGCGCTTCGCGCTCGGGCCGGTAGACCGGCGCATCGGTGCGGCCCTTCACCGCGCCGACCTGCTGCGCGAGGCGGGCGCGCCGGTTCAGCCGCTCGACGATCTCGCCGTCGAGCGCGTCGATGGCCGCGCGCAGCGCCCCGAGCCCGCCCGCGGCATCGTCCCGGCCCGATGCCGGCTTCTCGTCGTGTTCGTTCATGGCGAACGGGATGCTACCAAAGCCGGCTTCGACTCCGACAGACTCCCGGTGGAAAAGCGCCGGAAGTCATGTCGAAAATCCTTACAGGAATCCAGACCTGCAACGATGCGGAACCTCCAACGTATTGATGGCAAAGGCACGGGCGATGGTGGCATGCATCGTGCTACCGACGTTTCGACGACAGACCCACTCCGGCGAACGCTGCAAAGGATCCGAACCATGCTCAAGGCCCTCCGAACACTCACCTTCACCCTGGCCACCGCTTCCTGCCTGGCCGCGTTGTCGACGTCGGCCGGCGCGGCGACGCTGCAGTTCCTCGGATGGGAAGCCGGTTACAAGACCGTGACGATCTCCTCGCCGGTTTCGGTCACGGCCAACGCCGGCGAATTCAAGATCCTCTGGGACAACAGCCTGAGCACTTCGGCGTTCTGCATCGAGCTCTCGCAGACCATCACCGTCCCGGGCACTTACAACGATTACACCAAAGTCGCCATGACCGGGCCGCTGGCCGAGCTCGGGCGCCTCTACGAGGCTCACTATGCCTCGATCGGCAGCGACGCACTCAAGGGGGCGGCCTTCCAGGTTGCGATCTGGGACCTGCTCAACCCCACTTTCGCGGCCAGCAGCACCAGCTCGGCGGTCGCGCTGGGCCGGCAATGGGCCAACGACGCACGCAACGGCAGCCTGCCGGTCGGCAACTGGCAGTTCTTCGCTCTCACCAGCAGAAGCCACCAGGACCAGTTGATCGCCAGCCGGGTGCCGGTTCCGGCCACCGCGCTGCTGCTCGGCGCGGGCCTGTTCGGCATCGCCGGCCTGCGCCGCCGAAGCTAGGGCCTCGCCACCGAAGCTAGGGCCTGTTCACACCGGCCCGCCAGAGGTTTACGCCGGCCGGCCAGACGCTCACGCCGGCCCTCGTCGCGCCGGCCAGGACAGGCAGGAAGACCGGCGGGACGATTCCCGCCACCGGCGTCACGCGCCCGCGTCGCCCTCGGCTTCGGCATCGTCCCCGTTGTCGGCCGCATCGCGCTCGACCACCCGCTGCACACCGGTGAGCGTGGCGCCCTCGTCGACCGCGATCAGCGTCACGCCCTGCGTGGCGCGGCCCATCTCGCGGATCTCGGCCACGCGGGTGCGTACCAGCACGCCGCCGGTGGTGATCAGCATGATCTCGTCGTGCTCGTCGACCAGCACCGCGGCCACCACCTTGCCGTTGCGCTCGGAGGTCTGGATCGCGATCATGCCCTTGGTGCCGCGGCCATGGCGCGTGTACTCGGTGATCGGCGTGCGCTTGCCGAAGCCGTTCTCGGTGGCCGTGAGCACCGACTGCTGCTCGTTCTCGGCCACCAGCATGGAGATCACCTGCTGGCCGTCCTCGAGCATCATGCCGCGCACGCCGCGCGCCGCGCGGCCCATCGGGCGCACGTCGTTCTCGTCGAAACGCACCGCCTTGCCGGCGTCGGAGAACAGCATGACGTCGTGCTCGCCGTCGGTGACCGCGGCGCCGATGAGGAAGTCGCCCTCGTCGAGGTCGACCGCGATGATGCCGGCCTTGCGCGGGTTGGAGAACTCGGCGAGCGGGGTCTTCTTGACCGTGCCCAGGCTGGTCGTCATGAACACGAAATGCGCGTCGTCGAACGACTCGACCGGCAGCACGACGGTGATCTTCTCGCCCTCGGCGAGCGGGAACAGGTTGACGATCGGCCGGCCGCGCGAGTTGCGCGTGCCCTGCGGCACCTCCCAGACCTTGAGCCAGTAGACGCGGCCGCGATCGGAGAAGCACAGGATGAACTGGTGCGTGTTGGCGATGAAGAGCTGGTCGATCCAGTCTTCCTCCTTCATCGCCGTGGCCTGCTTGCCGCGTCCGCCGCGGCGCTGCGAGCGATATTCCGAAAGAGGCTGGCTCTTGATGTAGCCCGCGTGCGACAGCGTGACCACCATGTCCTGCGGCGCGATCAGGTCCTCGGTGTCGATGTCGACCGCGTTCAGCTCGATGTGCGAGCGACGCGCATCGCCGTACTCGGCCTTGATCGCCTTGAGCTCGTCGCCGATGATCTGCGTGATGCGTGCCGGCGTGGCGAGGATGTCGAGCAGGTCGACGATCTGCCCGATCACCTCGCGGTATTCCTGGACGATCTTGTCCTGCTCCAGGCCGGTGAGGCGCTGCAGGCGCATCTGCAGGATCTCCTGCGCCTGCGCCTCGGAGAGCCGGTAGACGTCGCCCGAGAGCCCCACGGAGGGGTCCAGCCCCTCGGGCCTGAACTCGGCGATGTCGCTGCCGGCGCGCTCGAGCATCTCGCGCGCCACGCCGGCGCTCCAGCTGCGCGCCATCAGGCGTTCCCTGGCGATGGGCGGCGTGGGCGAGGCCTTGATCAGCTCGATCATCTCGTCGACGTTGGCGATGGCCACCGCCAGCCCCTCGAGGACGTGGCCGCGCTCGCGCGCGCGGCGCAGCTCGAACACCGTGCGCCGCGTGATCACCTCGCGCCGGTGCGAGAGGAAGGCCTCGAGCATCTGGCGCAGGTTGAGCAGCCTCGGCTGGCCGTCGACCAGGGCGACCATGTTGATGCCGAAGGTGTCCTGCAGCTGGGTCTGCTTGTAGAGGTTGTTCAGCACCACCTCGGGCAGCTCGCCGCGCTTGAGCTCGATCACCACGCGCATGCCCGACTTGTCGGACTCGTCGCGGATGTCGGAAATGCCTTCGAGCTTCTTCTCGTTGACCAGCTCGGCCATGCGCTCGAGCAGCAGCCGCTTGTTCACCTGGTAGGGCAGCTCGTCGACGATGATCGCGCTGCGATGGCCGCGGTCGATCTCCTCGAAGTGCGTCTTCGCGCGCATCACCACCCGGCCGCGCCCGGTGCGGTAGCCCTCGCGCACGCCCTGCACGCCGTAGATGATGCCGGCGGTCGGGAAGTCGGGCGCGGGCACCAGCTCGATGAGCTCGTCCACGGTGGTCTCGGGCCGGCGCAGCAGCGTCAGGCACGCCTCGACGATCTCGCCCAGGTTGTGCGGCGGGATGTTGGTGGCCATGCCCACCGCGATGCCGGCAGAGCCGTTGACCAGCAGGTTGGGGATGCGCGCCGGCAACACCGTCGGCTCGCTCTCCTTGCCGTCGTAGTTCGGCTGGAAATCGACCGTTTCCTTGTCGATGTCGGCCAGCAGCTCGCCCGCGATGCGCTGCAGCCGGCACTCGGTGTAGCGCATCGCCGCCGCGTTGTCGCCGTCGACCGAACCGAAGTTGCCCTGGCCGTCGACCAGCAGGTAGCGCAGGGAGAAGTCCTGCGCCATGCGCACCAGCGTGTCGTAGATCGACGCGTCGCCGTGCGGGTGGTATTTCCCCATCACGTCGCCGACGATGCGCGCGCACTTCACGAACGGCCGGTTCCAGACGTTGTTGACCTCGTGCATCGCGAACAGCACGCGGCGATGCACCGGCTTGAGGCCGTCGCGCACGTCGGGCAGCGCACGTCCCACGATCACGCTCATGGCGTAATCGAGGTACGAACGACGCATCTCCTCCTCGAGGCTGATCGGGAGGGTTTCTTTGGCGAAAGGTTCCATGGGAAACGGAAAATTTTAGCATGCGAAAGACCATGCTTTTCCCGACATGGCATCCGGCGCGATGCGCATGTGCTTGAAGCATGTGCTTAAATCGCGGCGATCGCGCCGTCCAGCCCCGAGCCGTGCGGCCGCCAGCGCCCGTCATCGACCCGGACACCGCCTTGCCCTCCCCCCTCCTGCTGGCTCCGCAGTGGATCGCCCCGGTGGCCGCCGACGCCGATCCCGGCCAAGCGCCCCTGCCCGGGGAAGCGTCCGTGCCTGGCGAAGCGCTCGCATCCGCCGGAACCGGCGCTGCGCACGGGCCGGCGACGCTGCTCACCGGCCATGCCGTCGTGATCGAGGGCGAGCGCATCGCCGCCGTGCTGCCGCTGGCCGAGGCGCAACGGCGCTATCCACAGGCCGAGACGCTGCCTCTGCCGGAGCACCTCCTGGTGCCGGGCTTCGTCAATCTGCACACGCACGCGGCCATGGCGCTGCTGCGCGGCATCGGCGACGACCTGCCGCTGGAACAGTGGCTGAGCCAGCGGATCTGGCCGCTCGAATCCCACCTGGTCGGTGCGCGCTTCGTCCACGACGGCGCCCTGCTCGCCTTCCACGAGATGCTGCTGGGCGGGGTCACCTGCGTGAACGACATGTACTTCTTCCCGGAGTCGGCGCTCGAGGCAGCGCTGCTGCTGGGCATGCGCAGCGCCCAGGGCATCATCGTCATCGACTTCCCGTCGGCCTATGCCAGCGACCCCGGGGAATACCTGCGCAAGGGGCTGGAGCTGCGCGATCGCATGCGCGGCGAGCCGCTGGTCAGCTTCTGCCTGGCGCCGCACGCGCCCTACACCGTCGGCGACGACTCGCTGCGCCGGGTCGCCACGCTGTCGCGCGAGCTGGGGCTGCCGGTCCATATCCACGTCCACGAGACGCAGGCCGAGATCGAGCAGAGCCTGGCCAGGCACGGCGTGCGTCCGCTCGAGCGGCTGGCCTCGCTCGACCTGGTCGGTCCCGAGCTGATCGCGGTGCACGCGGTGCACCTGTCCGACAGCGAGCTGCATCTGCTCGCCGGCTGCGGGGCCTCGGTCGCCCACTGCCCCCATTCCAACCTCAAGCTGGCCAGCGGCATCGCCGCCACGGCGCGCATGCTCGAGCTCGGCGTCGGCGTCGGCATCGGCACCGACGGCTCGGCGAGCAACAACCGGCTCGACCTGCTCGGCGAGGCGCGCCTCGCCTCGCTGCTCGCCAAGGGCACGTCCGGAGACGCCCAGGCGTGGCCGGCGGCGCGCACGCTGCGCGCCATGACCCTCGACGGCGCGCGCGCCCTGGGCCTGGACGAGCGCATCGGATCGATCGAGCCGGGCAAGCAGGCCGACCTGGTCGCCATCGACCTGTCGGCACCCGAGCTGCGCCCGGTCTACGACCCGATTTCGCACCTGATCCACTCGTGCGGACGCGAGCACATCCAGCACGTCTGGGTCGCCGGACGCCATGTTGTCCGGAAGCGACAATTGACCGACGACATTGTCAGGAACGTGGTGGCTGAGGTAGTTGGTCGTACGGCCGTGTGGCACAATCGTGTCGGCGAAATTTTGTCAGGTCAGGCCTGATTCCGGGCTGAAGTACGCCTGTCAGCGTCGAATCCAGAATCGAGTTCTACCGAAAGGAGAAGCATGAACAAACCGGTCAAACTGGCCTGCGTCGCCGCCGTTGCGATGCTCTCGGCCTCGATGGTCTCGGTTGCGCAGACCGTCCCGCCCGCGAAGTCGGGCTATGTCGTGGGCCCCGATCGCCTCGCGGTCAAGAGCGGCGCGGGCACCTGCGTGCACACCGGCTACTGGACGCCGGCCGATGCGTTCCCGGGCTGCGACGACGACCTGTTGCCGAAAGCTGCTCCGGCGCCTGCCCCGACGCCCGCTCCGGCCCCGGCACCCGCCCCGACGCCTGCTCCGGCTCCTGCCCCGGCGCCCGCTCCGGCTCCGACCAGCGAGAAGGTCACCTTCGCTGCCGACACCTTCTTCGACTTCGACAAGGCCGTGCTCAAGCCCGAAGGCAAGGCGCGCCTCGACGACCTCGTGGGCAAGCTGTCCGGCGTGGCGCTGGAAGTGATCATCGCGGTCGGCCACACCGACAGCATCGGTACCGATGCCTACAACCAGAAATTGTCGGTGCGTCGCGCCGAGGCCGTGAAGGCCTACCTGGTCAGCAAGGGCATCGAGGCCAACCGCGTCTACACCGAAGGCAAGGGCGAGAAGCAGCCGATCGCCGACAACCGCACCCGCGAGGGCCGCGCGAAGAACCGCCGCGTGGAAGTGGAAGTCGTCGGCACGCGTCCGCGTCGCTGATCGAAACGCCCCCCGGCCGGAAGGGTCTTCCGGCCGGCGCGGCGAGGAAACCCCGCTGCGGCGGGGTTTTTTTTTCGTTCGGCCGCTTTTTTCGTACGCCCGCTAGAATCGGATCCGTGAGCACCACCCCCGCCGTCCACCCCGTCAACGTCGACCCCGCCGAGCTCGCGAAGTTCCAGGCCCTCGCCTCGCGCTGGTGGGACCCGCACTCGGAGTTCCGTCCGCTGCACGAGATCAACCCGCTGCGGCTGGCCTGGATCGACGGTCTCGCGTCGCTCGCCGGCAAGCAGGCGCTCGACGTCGGCTGCGGCGGCGGCATCCTGGCCGAGGCGATGGCGCAGCGCGGCGCGCACGTGCGCGGCATCGACCTGGCCGAACGCGCGCTGCAGGTGGCCGAGCTGCATGCCCTCGAAAGCGGCGCCGCGGTCGCCTACGAACGCATCGCGGCCGAGGATCTCGCCGCGCGCGAGCCCGGCGCATGGGACGTCGTCACCTGCATGGAGATGCTCGAGCACGTGCCCGATCCCGCATCGACCATCCGGGCCTGCGCGGCGCTGGTCAGGCCCGGCGGCTGGGTCTTCTTCTCGACCATCAACCGCAACCCGAAGGCGTTCGCGCTGGCCATCGTCGGGGCCGAGTACCTGCTGCGGATGCTGCCGCGCGGCACCCATGAATACGAGAAGTTCATCCGCCCTTCCGAGCTCGCCGCCGCCGCGCGCCGCGCCGGGCTCGAGCTGGCCGCCACGAGCGGCATGACCTACAACCCGATCACCCGGCGCTACCGGCTCGACGCCCGCGATCTCGACGTGAACTACCTGGCCGCCTTCCGGCGCAGTGCCTGAGCCCATGCCCGCAGCGGTCTTCTTCGATCTCGACGGCACCCTGGCCGACACCGTCGAGGACCTGGCCGCGCCGGTGCAGGCCATGCGCGCCGAACGCGGCCTGCCGCCGCTGCCGCTCGAGGCGCTGCGCCCCTACGCTTCGATGGGCGCGCGCGGGCTGATCGGCAAGGCGCTCGGCGTGGTGCGCGAGTCGCCCGAGTTCGAGCAGCTGCGCGCCGACTTCATGCATCGCTACGAAGCAGACATGCTGGCGCGCACGCGCCTGTTCGACGGCATGCCCGAGGTGCTCGATGCGCTCGATGCGGCCGGCATCCGCTGGGGAGTGATCAGCAACAAGTTCGAGCGCTACGTGCGCCCCATCCTCGCCGGCCTCGGCGTGCTGGAGCGATCGGTGTGCGCGATCGGCGGCGATACCACCCCGTTCGCCAAGCCGCACCCTGAGCCGCTGCTGCACGGGGCGCGCCTGGCGTCGGTGGATGCGCGCGACTGCCTCTACGTCGGCGACGACCTGCGCGACATCGAGGCCGGCCGTGCCGCGGCCATGTGCACGGTGGCGGCGTCCTACGGCTACTGCGGGGGCGACTCGCCGCCCCGGCAATGGGGCGCGCACCACCTGATCGCGCATCCGCTGGAACTGCTCGACGTGCTGCGGCTGCGCTGAGCCCGGGAGGCCGCCGGAGTCGAAGCCGGCTGAGCCCGGGAGAAAGTCCTAGAGAAAGCGGTCGAGCAGCTTGCGGCTGGCGCGATCGAGCGCGGCGACGTCGCGCACCAGGTAGTGCACGCCGTGGCTGTCCACGATCAGCAGCGTGGCCCGCGACAGGCGCCGGATCGCTTCCTCGCCGGGCAGCACGAACCGCGTATCGCCGCGATCGGTCGAGACCTCCCAGGTGCACGGGGTCACGTAGCCCGACACGGCAGCGATGCGGCGGATCTCGGGCATGAACTCGCGCCCCGCCAGCGCTTCCTCGATCAGGGCCCGCACCTGCGGTGCGAGCCGCTGCGGATCCGCGATCCAGACCAGCTCCCTGCCCTCGGCACTGACGATGGAAATGCCCTCGCCGGGCGCGGTCACCGGGAACGCCCGCACCGGCACGACTCCCGCTTGGACCGTGCCGTCGTCCAGGCGCAGCACCAGCCGGCCGAAAGCGTCGCGCTCGAGCGAGAACCGGTGCTGCGGATCCGGCGCCGCGCTCATGCGTGCCTCGCCGAAGCGCCTCCGGGCGCCGGCTCGGGAAGCTCCTCGTCGCCGCGTCCCGTCCTGCGCGGCGTTTCCTGCCGGCCGGGCTCTTCTTCGGACGCGTCGGCGAGCGCCGCGCCCCGGTCTTCGTCTTCCCCGCCTTCCTCTTCTTCCTGCCCGGTCTCGACGCGCCGCTGCTGCGCCTGGTACAGCCGGTAGTAGGCGCCGAGATGGGCCATCAGCTGGTCGTGCGGGCCGACTTCGACGACCTGTCCGCGATCGAGCACCACCAGCCGGTCGGCCTTGCGCAGGGTGCTCAGGCGATGCGCGATGGCGATCGTGGTGCGCCCCTGCACCAGGTTGTCGAGCGCCTTCTGGATCTCCTTCTCGGTCGCCGTGTCGACCGAGGAAGTCGCCTCGTCGAGGATCAGGATGCGCGGATCGATGAGCAGCGCGCGCGCGATCGAGATGCGCTGGCGCTCGCCGCCCGACAGCGCCTGGCCGCGCTCGCCCACCAGCGAATCGTAGCCGTGCGGCAGGCGCAGGATGAACTCGTGGGCATGCGCGGCGCGTGCGGCGGCCACGATTTCCTCGCGCGTGGCGTCGGGCCTGCCGTAGGCGATGTTCTCGGCGATGGTGCCGAAGAACAGGAAGGGCTCCTGCAGCACCAGCCCGATGTGGCGGCGGTACTCGGCGACGGGCAGCGAGCGGATGTCGACACCGTCGACCAGGATCGCGCCTTCCGTCACGTCGTAGAAGCGGCAGATCAGGTTGACCAGCGTGCTCTTGCCCGAACCGCTGTGGCCGACCAGGCCGATCATCTCGCCCGGCGCGATGTCCAGGTCGATGCCGCGGATCACCCCGCGGCTGCCGTAGCGAAAGCCGACGCCGCGGATCTCGATGCGTCCGTCGATGCGCGGCAGATGCACCGGCCGGACCGCCTCGGGCACGCTCGAGACGTGATCGAGGATGTCGAAGATGCGCTTGGCGCCGGCCGCCGCCTTCTGGGTGTGCGAGACGATGCGGCTCATCGAATCGAGCCGGGTGTAGAAGCGCCCGATGTAGGCCAGGAAGGCCGTGAGCACGCCCACCGTGATGCGGTCGCGCGAGACCTGCCAGATGCCGAACGCCCACACCACCAGCAGGCCCACCTCGGTGGCCAGCGTCACCGACGGCGAGAACAGCGCCCAGACCCGGTTCACGCGGTCGTTGACCGCGCGGTTGTGATCGTTGGCGGCGCGAAAGCGCGCCGCCTCGCGCTTTTCCTGGGCGAACGCCTTCACCACCCGGATGCCGGGGATGGTGTCGGCGAGCACGTTGGTCACTTCCGACCAGATCCGGTCGACCTTCTCGAAGCCGTGGCGCAGCCGGTCGCGCACCAGGTGGATCAGCCAGGCGATGACGGGCAGCGGAATCAGCGTGACGGCCGCCAGCCACGGGTCGATCGAGATGAGGATGGCCGCCGTCATCGCGATCATCAGCAGGTCGGTGGCGAAGTCGAGCAGGTGCAGCGACAGGAAGATGTTGATGCGGTCGGTCTCGGTGCCGATGCGCGTCATGAGATCGCCGGTCCGCTTGCCGCCGAAATACTCCAGCGACAGCTTCAGCAGGTGCTCGTAGGTGGCGGTGCGCAGGTCGGCGCCGATGCGCTCGCTGACCAGGGCGAGGATGTAGGTGCGCGCCCAGCCCAGCCCCCAGGCGAGCAGCGCCGCCGCCAGCAGGCCGCCGAGGTATCCGGCCACCAGCCGCGGATCGATGCGTACCCCGCTCTGGTACGGGATCAGCACGTCGTCCATCAGCGGCATGGTCATGTAGGGCGGCACCAGGGTCGCCGCGGTGGAGGCCAGCGTGAGCGCGAAGCCGATCGCCAGCCGGCCCCGGTAGGGCCGTGCGAAGCGCCACAGGCGAAGCAGCGCCCAGGTGGAGGGCGGCTGCTCCTCGGCCTCCTCGTCGCATCGCGGGCAGGGCTCGTCGGGACCGGCGAGCGGCGCCTGGCAGCGCGGGCAGACGGCAGGCGGCGCGCCGGCGTGGACGAGCGCCTGCCCGCCTTCGCTGGCTCGCCCGTACCATTGGAGCAATCGCTGCGCCGCCGCATGGTGGCCGAGGGTGAAGCTCCAGGCGGCGAGCCGGGAACCGGCATCACGCAGCTCGAGCGTACCCACCCCGCCGTGGTCGGACAATTCGAGCACCCGGTCGGTGGCGAGCTCCCACTGATGCAACGCAGCATCGGCGTCGATCGCCAGCAGGCGGCGCGCGGTCACCACCAGCAGGCCGCGCGCATAATGCAGCTGCCGGTCGAGATCGAGCTCGAGCCAGGCCAGCACCGGCTCATCCGGCGCCAGGTGTGCCTCGACCTCGCCGCGCCAGGAGGCGGGAAGCGCTGCTTCGGTGGACGGGGCCTGCTGAATGGACACGGGCTGGCAAGCTTACCGCATCCCGCCCGCGCGCATCGGGGTCATTCCGGATGGTCAAGCGGGCAAGGCGGGGGTACGCGTCAACCGATGCTCCAATGCCGCGTTGAAACGGCAAACCACTTCCGGATCCGCTCATGCTTGCGCCGTGCCCGCAGGGTTCCCCTGTTGCCGAAAAGGACATCCAGATCCTCGAGGTCAGCTACATCCGGGGCCCCGGGCGCTGGACCTACCGGCCGGTTCTCGAGGCCGTGGTCGACATCGGCGGGCTGGAAGACTTCCCCTCGAACCTGGTCCCCGGCTTTCCTGAACGCCTCGCCAGCTGGCTGCCCACGCTCGTGGAGCACCGGTGCAGTTACGGCGAGCGCGGCGGCTTCCTGAAGCGCCTGCACGAAGGCACCTGGCCGGCGCACATCCTGGAGCACGTGGCGCTCGAGCTGCAGGGGCTGGCCGGCCTGCCGGGCGACTTCGGGCGCGCGCGGGAAACGCCCGAGCGCGGCGTCTACCGGGTGGTCATCAGAGCCTTCCAGGAGCAGGTCGCGCTGGCCGCCCTGCACCACGCCCGCGACCTCGTCATGGCGGCCATCGAGGATCGACCCTACGACGTCGCGGCCACCGTGGAGCACCTGCATGCCCTGGTCGACGAGCACTACCTCGGCCCGAGCACCTCGGCCATCGTGCACGCCGCCGAGGAGCGCCACATCCCCGCCATCCGCCTGAACGACGGCAACCTCGTGCAGCTCGGCTACGGCGCGCGCCAGCACCGCATCTGGACCGCCGAGACCGACCTCACCAGCGCGATCGCCGAGGGCGTCTCGCGCGACAAGGACCTCACCAAGCAGCTGCTGCAGGCCTGCGGCGTGCCGGTGCCCGAGGGCCGGCTCACCAGCAGCCCGCAGGACGCCTGGGAGGCCGCCCAGGAGATCGGGCTGCCGGTGGTCGTCAAGCCCTACGACGGCAACCACGGCCGCGGCGTCTTCACCAACCTGCTCACGCGCGAGGAAGTCGAGTCGGCCTGGCACATCGCGCTCGAGGAAGGCAGCGGCGTCATCGTCGAGCGGTTCATCCAGGGCAACGAGCACCGCCTGCTGGTGGTGGGCGGACGCATGGTGGCCGCCTCGCGTGGCGAGCCTGCCTACGTCGTGGGCGACGGCCGCTCCACCGTCACCGAGCTGATCGATGTGCAGATCAACACCGACCCGCGGCGCGGCAGCACCGAAGACTTCCCGCTGAACTTCGTGCGCATCGACACCTCGGCGCGCATCGAGCTCGCGCGACAGGGGTTCGACGCCGACTCGGTGCCGCCGCGCGGCGTGCGCCTGCTCATCCAGCGCAACGGCAATGTCGCGATCGACGTCACCGCGCAGGCCCATCCGAGCGTGGCCGCCGCCGCCGCGGTGGCCGCCGACGTGGTCGGGCTCGACATCGCCGGCATCGACATGGTCATCGAGGACATCTCCAGGCCGCTGTCGGCGCAGCGCGGCGCGATCGTCGAGGTCAATGCCGGGCCGGGCCTGCTCATGCACCTCAAGCCGGCTGCCGGCTCACCGCAGCCGGTCGGCGAGGCGATCGTCGACCACCTCTTCCCGGACGGCGATTCGGGACGCATCCCCATCGTCGGCGTCACCGGAACGCGCAGCGGCACGCCCATCGCGCAGCTGGTCGCCGGGCTGCTGCGGCTCTCCGGGCTGCGCACCGGGCTCGCCTGCGGCGACGGGATGTACGTCGACGAGCGCCGCATCGTCGGGGGCGACTGCGCCCACTGGGAACCGGCGCGCCGGCTGCTCACCAACGGCCGCGTCGAGGCCGCGGTGATCGAGAACGGCGGCATGACCATCGTCTCGGAAGGCCTGGCCTACGATCGCTGCCAGGTGGGCATCGTCACCGACATCGATGGGCGAGCGCGCATCCCGGAGTTCGAGATCGCCTCGGCCGACCAGATGTACACCATCCTGCGCACGCAGGTCGACGTCGTGCTGCCCGATGGCGCGGCGGTGCTGTACGCGGGCGACCCGCTGGTGGCCAGGATGGCACCGCTGTGCGACGGCGAGGTCGTCTTCTTCGACACCGGCGCCGGCGGGCCCGTGGTGCAGGCGCACCTGGCCGCCGGGGGCCGCGCGGTGGTGGTGCGTGCCGGCCGCATCGTGCTGATCGACGGCGACACCGTGCGTCCGCTGGTCGAGCTCTCGCGCCTCGCCCTCGAGCCGGCCGGGCTCGATGCGGCGTACCGTCTCGATGACGTCCTCGCCGCGATCGGTGCCGCCTGGGCGCTGTCCCTCGCTCCGGAGGCGATCCGCGCCGGCCTCGAGACGCTGTGCGCGATGCATCCGCGAACCTCCGACGTCCTTGTCGCCTAGTCCACACCACGATCATCACCGCGTGAGCCCGAGAACAGCGCGCACGCGCCGCCGGCTCCCACCCCGCGCCATCGAACCATGAAGATCTCCCGCATCCGCGCGCTGCGCGGGCCCAACCTCTGGAGCCGGCGCACCGCCATCGAGGCGATCGTGTCGTGCGACGAAGCCGAGCGTCGTCTCGACGGCCTGCCCGGCTTCGCGGCACGCCTGCACGCCCGCTTTCCGGGAATCGGCACGCCGCAGGCGCCCGCCCCTCGGGAGAGCGACCCGCTCGCGCACGCGCTCGCGGTGGCGACGCTGTCGCTGCAGGCGCAGGCGGGCTGCCCGGTGAGCTTCGCCCGCACCCGCGCAACGGACGAAGCAGGCGTCTACCAGGTCGCGGCCGAATACAGCGAGGAGCCGGTCGGGCGCCTGGCGCTCGAGCTGGCCGAGGCGCTGTGCCGCTCGGCGCTCGAGGACACCCCCTTCGATCTCGCCCAGGCGCTGGCACGCCTGCGCGAGCTCGACGAGGACGTGCGCATGGGCCCGAGCACCGCCTCCATCGTGCATGCCGGCGTCGCGCGCGGCATTCCCTACCGCCGGCTCACCGACGGCAGCCTGGTGCAGCTCGGCTGGGGCAGCCGCCAGCGCCGCATGCAGGCCGCCGAGATCGACGCGACCAGCGCCGTGGCCGAGCAGATCGCGCAGGACAAGGAGCTCACCAAGCAGCTGCTGGCCGGCGTCGGCGTGCCGGTGCCGCTCGGCCGCGCCGTGACCAGCCTCGAGGAAGCGATCGCCGCCTTCGAGGCGCTGGGCGGCGCCGTGGTGGTCAAGCCGCGCGACGGCAACCAGGGCAAGGGCGTGTCGGTCAACGTCGAAACGCGTGCGCACCTGGAAGCAGCCTGGGCGAGCGCCACCGAGATCAGCTCGGACGTGCTGATCGAGCGCTACGTCGCCGGTGACGACTTCCGCGCCCTGGTGGTCGGCGGACGGCTGGTGGCCGCAGCGCGGCGCGATCCGCCGCAGGTCACCGGCGACGGCGTGCGCACCGTCCGCGAGCTGGTCGAGGAGCTGAACCGCGATCCGCGGCGCGGCGAGGGCCATTCCACCTCGCTCACGCGCATCCGCCTCGACGAGGTGGCCGCGACGCGCCTGGCCATGCAGGGGCTGACCGCGGACTGCGTCCCGCCGGCCGGAGCGCGCGTGATGCTGCGCAACAACGCCAACCTGAGCACCGGCGGCAGCGCCACCGACGTCACCGACGAGGTCCATCCCGAGTGGGCCGCCCGCGCGGTGGAGGCCGCGCAGACCGTCGGCCTCGACATCTGCGGCGTCGACGTCGTCTGCCGCACGGTTTCTCGGCCGCTCGAGGAACAGGACGGCGCAGTGGTCGAGGTCAACGCCGCACCGGGCCTGCGCATGCACCTGGCGCCCTCGTACGGCAAGGGCCGGCCGGTGGGCGAGGCCATCATCTCGACCATGTTCGGCGAAGGCGACGACGGACGCATCCCGCTCGTCGCCGTCACCGGCACCAACGGCAAGACCACCACGGTGCGCCTGATCGCCCACCTGCTGGCCGCCACCGGCGCGCGCGTCGGCATGACCAACACCGACGGCATCTACGTGAACGGCCAGTGCATCGACACCGGCGACTGCAGCGGCCCGCGCAGCGCGCGCAACGTGCTGATGCATCCGCACGTCGATGCTGCCGTGTTCGAGACCGCCCGCGGCGGCCTGCTGCGCGAGGGGCTGGGCTTCGACCGGTGCAAGGTCGCGGTGGTCACCAACATCGGCGTCGGCGATCACCTCGGGCTGAACTACATCTCCACCGTTGAGGATCTCGCCGCGCTCAAGCGGGTGGTGGTGGAGAACGTCGCGCCCGATGGCATGGCCGTGCTCAACGCCGCCGATCCGCTGGCGGCGGAGATGGCGGCCTCGTGCCCGGGCTCGGTCACTTTCTTCGCGGCCGACGAACAGCATCCGGTGCTGCGCGAGCATCGCGCACGCGGCGAACGCGTGGTGTACGTGGACGACAACGCCATCGTCGCGGCGCAGGGCGTGTTCGAGCAGCGCGTCGCGCTCTCTGACGTCGGCTTCACCCACGCCGGCGCGATCGACTTCCAGGTCGAGAACGCCATGGCGGCGACGGCGGCCGCCTGGGCGCTCGGCCTGGACTGGCAGGCGGTGCGCACCGGCCTGCACAGCTTCGCCACCGACGCCTCCAACGTGCCGGGCCGCTTCAACGTGTTCGGCTATCGCGGCGCCACCGTCATCGCCGACTACGGCCACAACCCCGATGCGATCGCCGCGCTCACGCGCGCGATCGAGACCATGCCCGCGCAGCGCCGCTTCGTCGTCATCAGCGGCGCCGGCGATCGTCGCGACGAAGACATCCGCCGCCAGACCGAGATCCTCGGCGAAGCGTTCGACGAGGCGATCCTCTACGAAGACCAGTGCCAGCGCGGGCGCGGCGACGGCGAGGTGGTGGCGCTGCTGCGCCAGGGCCTGGACGGCGCGCAGCGCGTGCGCGCCGTGCACGAGGTGCACGGCGAGTTCGCCGCCATCGACACCGCCCTCGAGCGCCTGGCGCCCGGCGACCTGTGCCTGATCCTGATCGACCAGATCGGCGAGGCGCTGGCGCACCTCGCCAGCCGCGTCACGCTGGCGCGCGCTGCAGCGGCCATCGTGCCCGCCTGAGGAACGCGCGAAGGAATCTACTGCGCGGTCCGAGGTCGCTACGATTCCTTCACACGTTCCGGGCGCCGCCTGCTACTGCGCCCGCGGCGTAGCGCGGGCGATGATCGCCGCGGTGTCCACCCCGCGCGGCAGCGCGCCGTAGTGGTGGTGGCCGCTGGCGGCCAGGCGCGAGGCGCAGAACGCGTCGGCCACCGCCGCCGGCGCATGCTGCACCAGCAGCGCCGCCTGCAGCGCCAGCGCCATGCGGTCGACCACGTCGCGCGCGCGGTACTCGAGATCCTCGAGGTCGGCGAACTCCTTCTGCAGCGCGCCGACGTAGCGGTCGAGCAGCGGATTGGCGCCCTTCGCCCTCCCCACCTCGGCGAAGTACGCTCCGACCACCGCCGGAGTCCTGTGCATCGCGCGCAGGACGTCCAGGCATTGCACGTTGCCGCTGCCCTCCCAGATCGCGTTGACCGGCGATTCGCGGAACAGGCGCGGGAACGGGCTGTCCTCCATCACGCCGCTGCCGCCGATGCACTCCATCGATTCGTAGGCGTGCCCCGGCGTGCGCTTGCAGATCCAGTACTTGCCCACCGCCGTGCACAGGCGCGCCAGCAGGTCTTCGTGCTCCTCGTCACGCCGGTCGAGCGCACGCCCGATGCGCATGGTGAGGGCGAGCGACCCCTCGGTCTCCAGCACCAGGTCGGCCAGCACGTTGCGCATCAGCGGCTGCTCGTTGAGCACCTTGCCGAAGGCCGAGCGCAGCGAGCAGTGGTGCAGCGCCTGCGACACCGCCGCGCGCTGTCCCGCCGACGAGCCCACCATGCAGTCGAAGCGGGTCATCGCCACCATCTCGATGATGGTGCGCACGCCCCGCCCTTCCTCGCCCACCATCCAGGCGAGCGCGCCGCGCAGCTCGGTCTCGCTCGAGGCGTTCGAGACGTTGCCCATCTTGCGCTTCAGGCGCAGCACCTGCATCGGGTTCTTGCTGCCGTCGGGGCGCCAGCGCGGCAGCAGGAAGCACGACAGCCCGCCCGGCGCCTGCGCCAGCACCAGGAAGGCATCGCACATCGGCGCCGACACGAAGTACTTGTGGCCCACCAGCTCGTAGGGCTGGCCCGGTCCGCCGGCGCCCACCGGATAGGCGCGGGTGGTGTTGGCCCGCACGTCGGAGCCGCCCTGCTTCTCGGTCATCGCCATACCGACGGTGAGGCCGCGCTTCCCGGCGTCGGGCACGTTGCGCGGATCGTAGACGCGCGCAGTGATCCTGGGCTCCCACAGGGCGGCCAGCTGCGGCGTGGTGCGCAGCGTGGGCACCGCCGCGAAGGTCATGGTGACCGGGCACTGGTGCCCGGCCTCGATCTGCGAGTGCATGTAGACGCGCGCGGCGCGCGCCACGTGCGCCCCCGGCCCCGGCTCGGACCACGGCGAGGAATGCAGGCCATGCTCGATCGAGGTCTTCATCAGCGCGTGATACGCGGGGTGGAAGCGCACCAGGTCGATGCGGTTGCCGAAGCGATCGTGCGTGTCGAGCTCCGGAGCGCAGCGGTTGGCCTGCACGCCGAGATCGATGTAGTCGGCGCTGCCCAGCATCGCGCCGAACGCCGCGAGGTCGTCGCTCGCCCAGGCGGCTCCCTCGCGCCGCACCGCCTCCTGCAAGGCTGCGTCCTGCAGGTACAGGTTGTAGTCGACCAGATCGTGCGCGACGTTGATGACCTCGTGCGTGTCGGCGAGGTAGAGGCTGTCCTTGGGCAGGGATTCGGGGGCGTTCATGGCGTCGTCTCCAGGGTCGAGGTCACGGCGGCGCGGCGCTCCGGAGTGCGCGCGGCCCCTGCGGCAGCGAGGACGAGCCGTCCCCGCGGATGCGGGCGGCGCGCTGCGCCGCCCTGAAGAAAGCGGTCCCAGATCGCATGCCCGGCGGCGTCGAACCGCACCACCGCCTCGACGAAGGCGCGGCGCGCTTCCACGTCGACCAGCGGCGCCGGCAACAGCGGATCGAACACCAGCTGGCGGATCGCATCGTTGCCGAGGAGGAACGATTCGCGCGCGGCCGCATCAGGCGCGAGCGTGCCGGCTCTCTCGAGCCATTCCTCGAGCCGGGCGCGCGTGGCGCGGTAGCCGCGCGTGAGCGCCTCGCCGTCCCAGAGCGCCGCGGCACGCCGCTCGTGCGCCTCGTCCAGGCCGTGCGCCACGAACACCGCCGCCTGCGGCTCCAGGCCGAGCTTGCGCAGGCGCTCGCCCACCGCCGCCGCCCCGCCCGCGAGATTGTCCGGGCGCACGAACAGGCCGCGCGCCAGCTCGCGCAGCCCCAGCAGGTCGAGTGCGCGTGCGCGCACGCGCAGCGCCGTGCGGTCGCTGCGGCCGAGCCCGCCGACGTGCACGGCCACCCACTGGCCGCTCCATTCGCGCACCTTGTCCTGCACACGGCGCCAGGTGGCCACGTCCGCGGCGAGGCTGGCCGCGCGGGGCCCGAGCCGGTATTCGCCGCGGTCGACGGCCTCCACCAAGCCTGCTGCCGACAGGCGCGCCAGCGCCACCCGCACGCTGTTCTCGCGAATGCCGAAGAGCTCGCACGATGCCACCGCCTCGCGCGCCGACAGGCGCTGTGCGGCGGCGCCGAGAAGGAGGTTGAGCACCAGATTGCGCGGATCGACTTTCATGGAGCGGCTCCACGGCATATATTACGCGCAATGACATTTTTGGCAAATGAAAGTAATGACTTGAAACCACCCGAAGCGCCTATACTTCGGCTATGCGCGAGTCGTCGCGCAGTGTTGCAACGTACCGAATTCGGGGCCGACCTGGTTTCGACGTGGGTAGCGAAGCGGCACAGGGCATGCCGAGGCGCCTTTTCCTCGTAAATCCATTGGCAAAACCACAAACGCCAACGACGAGCGTTTCGCACTGGCCGCTTAAGGCCTGAGCCGCTGCACCGGGTCGCCGACAGCCCGGGTTCCGCAAGGAACAGCAGCGTCATTCATGTCGGCTCGTGCCGCATCGGGCTACTTGATGCGGAGCTAAAACCAAGGTAGCTGGGTGCAGGTCGGCCTGTCGACCGGCTAAGCCTGCATCGAGATCCAAATCGATCGACTAAGCATGTAGAACTGGTCGTAGAGGACTTGCGGACGCGGGTTCGATTCCCGCCGGCTCCACCACTATTCAAAAAGCCAACCGCTCTCGGTTGGTTTTTTTTCGCCCGTTCCCCCCAGTGTTGGCGCGGTTTCCGGGCCTGGTCTCGCGAGCGCCACTCCTCCAAACCCCGCGTTTTCACGCCCGCCGATGCCTCTCTGCTCTCCGTTTTCTCTGGTGGTCTCGCGAGCGTTCTTGAGGCCACTTCCTTTGCTGGCGCGGGTTTAGAGGCGGTCGGTTGTGGTTGGCAACTCCTGCAGCGGAGGCGACCGTGACTCAAAGAAGGTCTGCTGATAAAATGCGTGGGTCATTGGGGAGTAGCCTCTCTTCATCGCGAAGAGGCTTACGTCAACACACTTGACCAGCAGGTCATGGCGTAAGCGGTTCCCGAGCTTGGCAAGATCTTTGACCACAACGCCTCCGTTTTTGGCCGGGGATGCGTCGTGGTCAATCGTCTTTGGACCGGCCTGGGAATACTTGTGGAATCTGTCTTCGTCTCTACCGGGGTTGTCGCCCTCGCTGAAATCGGCGACAAAACCCAACTCCTAGCCTTCATCCTCGCTGCCCGCTCCAAGAAGCCCGTGCCGATCATTCTTGGCATCATTGCAGCGACCATCGTCAATCACGGCCTCGCGGGCGCTCTCGGAGCCTGGCTCACCACCACTGTCAGCCCCGAGATCCTGCGCTGGGTTTTGGGCCTCTCATTCATCGGCATGGCGATCTGGACGATGATCCCGGACAAGATTGAAGAAGAAGAAACCCAGGTCGCCAAGAAGTTCGGCGTCTTCGGTGCAACGCTGATCACCTTTTTCCTTGCCGAGATGGGAGACAAGACGCAGATCGCTACGGTCGTGATGGCAGCGCACTATGCCGCCCCGCTGGCGGTGGTCATTGGCACCACGCTCGGGATGCTGATTGCAGACGTCCCAGCCGCTTTCGTCGGTGACAAGCTTGCCAACAAGATCCCGATGAAGCTGGTGCATTCGATTGCCGCTGCGATCTTCGCGCTCCTGGGCATCGCCACTCTGCTCGGAGCTGGTTCGAAGCTCGGTTTCCAGAGTCTCAAGCGTCAACGCCATCGATAGGGCTGCATCCCTCTGGATGGCGTTTTCCCTCCATTTCATATACTATACCCCCCTATATTATTTTACGCAGACAAGCATGAGTCACACCATCCGCGAAAAGGCGAAGCTGTTGGCCAGGGTGCGTCGTATCCGGGGCCAGGTTGAAGGTTTGGAACGCGCACTCGACGCCGAAAAAGGTTGTGCCGAGATCCTTCACCAGATCGCAGCGGCACGCGGGGCCATCAATGGATTAATGGCCGAAGTGCTGGAAGAGCACATCCGCACGCACATCGCCGATCCAGCGATCACCAGCGATGCAGAGCGCACCCAAGGCGCAGACGAGCTGATCGACGTTCTGCGCGCCTACATCAAGTGAGAACCGCCATGCATACCGAAAAACTTTCCGATTGGGTCCACGACCACGTTTTCCACACGAGCAACGAGGCAGCCGAGCGCAGCACGCGGGTGGTGATGTGGATCACCGCCATCACGATGGTGGTCGAAATTGCCGCCGGCTGGTGGTTCAACTCGATGGCCCTGCTTGCCGATGGCTGGCACATGAGCTCTCACGCCGTGGCGATTGGCCTTTCGGCTTTTGCCTATGCCACCGCCCGGCGTTACGCCCATGACCCTCGGTTTGCCTTTGGTACGTGGAAGATCGAAATCCTGGGAGGCTTTGCCAGCGCGATCTTCCTGGTGGGTGTGGCTGTGATGATGCTGGTGGGCTCGGTGGAACGGATCGTCTCGCCGCAACCCATCCAGTACAAGGAAGCTATTGTGATTGCCATCCTGGGGCTGGTGGTGAACGTGGTGTGCGCGCTGATCCTGGGCAAAGCACACCATCATGGTCACGGACATTCGCATGGTCACGATCACGGGCATGGCCACGACAATCACCACCACCACGATCTCAACCTCAAATCTGCCTACCTGCACGTGATTGCCGACGCCGCGACGTCGGTGCTGGCCATCGCGGCGCTGTTCGGCGGCTGGATGTTCGGCTGGTCGTGGCTGGACCCCCTCATGGGCATCGTCGGTGCCGTGCTGGTCGCCGTCTGGGCCAAGGGACTCATCGCCGACACGGGCAAGGTGCTGCTCGACCGCGAGATGGATCACCCGGTGGTCGACGAGATCCGGGAAGCGGTCGAAACAGATGCCGACGCAGGCGACACGCGGATCACCGACCTGCACGTCTGGCGCGTGGGCAAGCAAGTCTATTCGTGCGCCATGACGGTGGTGACGCACGACCGCTCGCTCACCCCGGACGCGGTGCGCGAACGCCTGTCCGTGCATGAGGAAATCGTCCACTCGACCATCGAAATCCACTATTGCTTTGACCGCCCCGTCGAAACGGCTCTTCGTCATTTCGTGTGGAACCCAACAGTCACAATGACTCCTGGTCGTCGAGCCCGGTGGGCATGTGTGCAGGCCGCTGGCCGGCCTGTGCACATGTCCACGAGGCGTGTTTGATCAGGAGGATGAGTCCATGGGCATTGCCGTAGAAGCTCTGTTCACCAGCGCGCTGGGCTTGCAGCCGCCGTGGGTCGTCGATGACGTCAGGCTCGACACCGCTAAGCGGCGTATCGACTTCGAGATCGGCTGCCACACCAGCAGGCTCGCCTGCCCGGCATGCGGTGCGGCCACGCAACCGGTGCACGACCGGCTGCGCCGATCCTGGCGGCACCTGGACTTCTTCCAGTTCGAGGCCTGGCTGCACTGCGACGTGCCGCGCGTGGCCTGCGGTGCCTGCGGCAAGACCACGCAGGTGGCCGTGCCCTGGGCGCGTCCGGGCTCGGGCTTCACCGCGGCGTTCGAAGCGCTGGCGCTGACCTTGTGCCTGGACCTGCCGGTGCGCCAGGCCGCCGAGTTGCTGCGCTGCAAGGACAAGCGGCTGTGGCGGCGCATCGAGTTCTACGTCGCGCAGGCGCGTGCGCTGGAAGACTTCGCCGGCGTGCGCACGGTGGGCATCGACGAGACCAGCCTGCGGCGCGGGCAGCACTACATCACCGTCGTGCACGACCTGGATCGCAAGCGGCTGCTGTTCGCCACCGAGGGGCGCGAGCACCGCACGGTGGTGGAGTTCGCCGAGGATCTGAAGGCCCATGGCGGCGATCCCGCCCAGGTGCGGCACGTGTGCATGGACATGAGCGCAGCCTACGCCAAGGGCGTGGCGCTGGCGCTGCCCGAGGCGCAGATCAGCTACGACCGCTTTCACGTCGTCTCGATGGCCATCGAGGCGATGGACCAGGTGCGCCGCGCGGAGATGGCCACCGACGCGCAGGCGGTGCGAGCCGCGCTGGGCACTGGCCAGCGTAAGACGCTCAGGCAGCTGCTGTGGGGCATGCGGCGCAACCCCAGCACCTGGAGCGCCCGCCAGCTCCAGGCGATGCACTGGCTGCAGCGCTCGACGCTCAAGAGCGCGCGGGCGTGGCGGCTGAAGATGGCGCTGCGCGAGGTGTACGCGCGGGCCACAGCGCACAACAGCATCGAACAGGCCGCTTCCGATCTCGGGGCCTGGCTGAGCTGGGCGCGGCGCTGCCGGCTCGAGCCGTTCAAGAAGCTGGCCGCCACGCTCAAGGAGCGGTTCGACGCGGTGGTGCGCGGCATGGTCGATCACCGCAGCAACGCCTTCGTCGAGGCGATGAACGGGCTGCTGCAACAGGCCAAGCGCGCCGCACGCGGCTTCAGGACGAGCCAGAACTTCATCGCCATCGCCTACCTACGCATGTCCAAGCTCAAGCACCTGCCGGCCAGCCCATTCGCGCCGGCGATGTCCCAGTGACAGTGTTGCTTTCCACACGAAACGACATGGAGCCGTCGAAACGCCCGGGGCGTTGGCATGAGAACTGTCGCGCTGTACCTCGTCACGGCGCTTGCGGAAATCATCGGCTGCTACTTGCCATGGCTCTGGCTTAAGCAAGGCGAATCGGCGTGGTTGCTTCTGCCCGCCGCAGCGAGCCTGGCCGCATTTGCCTGGTTGCTGACCCTGCACGATGCCGCATCCGGCCGCGTGTACGCCGCCTACGGCGGTGTGTACATCGGCGTGGCCATCCTCTGGCTGTGGGTTGTGGATGGCATCCGTCCTTCCAGTTGGGACGTGGCGGGAGTGTCCGTGGCGCTGGCCGGCATGGGAATCATCGCTTTCCAACCCCGATAGACACTGCCCAGCAGAACCTTGCCCATGCCAACACAAACCACGCCCGCACCGAAGGAGCGCCATCTGACTGAACACACCAGAATCCCTGCCGGAATCTGGCTTCTGGGGTTTGTCAGCATGCTGATGGACATCTCCTCCGAGATGATTCACAGCCTGCTGCCGCTGTTCATGGTCGGCACGCTAGGAGCCAGCGCATTCGCCGTTGGCTTGATCGAGGGACTGGCCGAGTCGACGGCGCTGATCGTCAAGGTGTTTTCGGGCGCATTCAGCGACTTTCTGGGCAAGCGCAAGGGCTTGGCCGTGTTCGGCTATGCCTTGGGAGCCTTGACCAAGCCGCTTTTTGCCATCGCACCGACCACCGGCATCGTGCTTACGGCGCGCCTGCTGGATCGGGTCGGCAAGGGTGTGCGCGGCGCCCCGCGGGACGCCTTGGTGGCAGACATTGCCCCACCGGAAGTGCGTGGCGCGGCATTCGGCCTTCGCCAGTCCCTGGACACCGTGGGCGCATTTCTCGGCCCACTGCTGGCGGTCGGCCTGATGCTGCTGTGGGCCAACGACTTCCGAGCCGTGTTCTGGGTGGCCGTGATTCCAGGATTGCTCGCGGTGGCGCTGCTGGTATTCGGCGTGCGTGAGCCGGTGCAGCATGTCGGCGAAAAGCGCAGCAACCCGATCCGCCGGGAAAACCTCAAGCGACTGAGCGGCGCGTATTGGTGGGTGGTCGGCGTGGGCGCGGTTTTCACGCTGGCCCGATTCAGTGAAGCCTTCCTGGTGTTGCGCGCCCAACAGGGTGGAATAGCCGTTGCGTTGGTGCCGCTGGTGATGGTGGTCATGAATGTCGTCTACTCCGTTTCCGCCTATCCGTTTGGCAAGCTGTCTGACCGGATGAACCACAAGACGCTCCTGGCGTTGGGCTTGGTTGTCCTGATCGCCGCCGACCTAGTCTTGGCAAAGGATGACCACTGGACAACGGTGCTCGCCGGCGTTGCGCTGTGGGGCATCCACATGGGCATGACACAAGGCTTGCTGGCGACGATGGTGGCTGATACGGCCCCCGCCGACCTTCGGGGAACAGCCTTTGGATTCTTCAATCTCGTGAGCGGCATCGCCATGCTGATCGCCAGCGCTGTTGCCGGTCTGCTGTGGGACCAGCTTGGAGCGTCGTTTACGTTCTACGCTGGTGCTGCTTTCTGCGGACTTGCATTGCTCGGCTTACTCAGGAAGTTGTGAACGGGCAGTCAGTCAAGCTTGAAACCACTTTCATTGCTGCGTCGGTTTATAGCCCTCCAGTTGCGGCTGGCCGCTTCTGTGACGGGATGGCCGAGCGCAGTGGAAGCCTGGGCGATGAGTCACGGCATCTGCAGCGTTGCGATCAACGGGCACTTCACCTGTCCGCTCGCGGCGCAACATCGATTCACGAGCCCCTGCAGCACGCCTTCGATCCGGTGCAGGTCGGCAAGCCGGGCTCTTACATCAGCCAGTTTGCGCTCGGCCTGCTCCCGTGCCTCGGTGCAATGTGACCCATCCTCGAGTCTGAGCAGGTCAGCAACCTCGTCCAGGCTGAAGCCTAATTTCTGCGCAGATTTGATGAAACGCACCCGTGCGAGAGCTGAATCGCCATAACGGCGAATACCGCCCGGCGGCCTGTCAGGCTCCTGCATAAGACCCTTGCGTTGGTAGAAGCGGATCGTCTCGACGTTGACCCCGGCGGCCTCCGCCAGGACTCCGATGGTCAGGGTTTCGGTGGGTTCGTGCATGGCGCTTGACTCCGTACTTAAGTACGGAAGTAAGCTTAAACGATGAAATCCGATACACCAACTGAATCTCAAGGCGGCGGGCGCGGTGCGCTATTGACCGGTGGACTGGCGGCTATCCTCGCTTCGACCTGCTGCCTCGGTCCCCTGGTGCTGATCACGCTGGGAGTCTCGGGAGCGTGGATCAGCAATCTGACACTGCTCGAACCCTATAGGCCGATCTTCATCGGTGCGGCGGTGATCGCGCTGTTTTTCGCGTACCGGCGCATCTGGAAACCTGCAACAAGCTGCGAGCCGGGTCAGGTCTGCGCACTGCCGCAAATCAAGCGGGGCTACAAGGTCTTGTTCTGGGTCGTGGTCGCGCTGGTGATCATTGCCCTAGGTTTTCCATTGATCGCGCCTCGGTTTTACTGAAAGGAAACGTCATGAATAAGCTCGTAGCATTAGCCGTTCTGGCCATAATGACATCGTCCGTTTGGGCTGCCACGCAAACAGCCACGCTGTCTGTGCCGGACATGAACTGCGCTGCCTGCCCGATCACCGTCAAGAAAGCGCTGACCAAAGTACCCGGTGTCAGCAAGACCGAGGTGAGTCTGGATCGGCGCGAGGCCAAGGTGACTTTCGATGACACGAAGACGAATGTCGAAGCACTCATGCGCGCCACCAGGGACGCCGGTTACGCCTCGACTGTGGCAGGAGCCGCCAGATGACCGTCATCACCCTGGAATCGACGCTGACTTGTCCGGAGTGCGGCTTTGCCAGGATCGAAACAATGCCCACCGACGCGTGCCAGTGGTTCTATGAGTGCGAGCAATGTCACGCCGTCCTCAAGCCAAGACCAGGAGACTGCTGCGTCTATTGCTCTTACGGCACCGTGCCATGCCCTCCGATCCAGGCTCGCGGCAAGAGCAGTTGCTGCGATGGGTGATCATTGCGCAGTCAGCAGCCGCGCTTGATCACTCCAGACATTGGGCCAAGGCCGCCGCATCACCTTCTCCAGCACGGCGTCGGGCGTGCCGATCAGTCGTTCGACGACCTCCGGCCCCAGCAAGGTCATCCGCATCACGCGGCGCACCTGGGTGACGTCGATGCCCTCGGCCTCGGCGATCTCGGCCACGGACGCCACCCGCTGCTCGTCCAGCAGGCGCTGCCAGTGATACGCCAGACCGAGCGCGCGCATCAGCGCGGAGTCCTGCGCCGCCTCGCGGGCCTCCCGTTCCCGGGTAGCTTCCGAGAGGAATTCCTGCGGTGCATCCAGCGGCGTGATGATCTGTTTCTTGAAGCCACGCTTCACCAGCGTCCAGGGTACGAACGTTTCCATCTGGACGCCGCCTGCCGGCGTCGGCAGTTGGTAGGTGACCGGATCGCTCTTGATCCGTCCGCGATGTTTCTTGCTCATACCTCCTCCTCGAAGCGCTTCATGATCTGCCGCTGTGCCTCCCAGTCAACGGGCAGCGGGTTCCGCTGAAACCACATCAGCGTCAAGCGGCGCGGCTGACGGCCTGCCATCCACTGCCCGATGATGTCGGGCGCGATCAAGGTCAGGCGCAGCAGCTCGTTGACGACCGAGTGATGCAGACCTTCCGCCCGCGCGATGTCCGAGCCGCTCTTCATCGCCCCGGTGTCGATCAGGTGCTGCCAATAAAAGGCCCGCGCCAGCCCTTCGAGCAGCGTGACGTCGTGGACATGCCGGTGGTCGGCGGCGACGCGCTGCACGCCGCGACGGCGGAAGACCAGGGGCACGAAAGTCTCCAGTGAGTCGTTCAGGATGTTGCTCATAGGGCCTCGACCTCCAGCAGCTCGGCGCCGATTCCCTTCGGCGCAAATTCGCCGATCAGGGCGTCCCACCCGAGTTCACGCCATTTCACCTTGATGCCCTGCACCTCGCCGGCGTGGACGAGGTCGATGCGCTCGATCATCAGATTCGCAATACGATGGCGCTCGACCGGAAACAATTGATCCCACACGTCGTTGAGCCGTCCCATCGCCATCACGGTGGCCGCCTCGTCGACCTGGGCACCGTTGCGCTGGATATGGCGCACCACGGCTGCGACGGACTCCGGACTGGTCAGCACGGTCCGGATCTGCGCGACGACCGCCGCCTCGATCTCCGGCGCGGGCAGACGCTCGTAGCTCTTGCCAGGCGCGCCGAAACGGCTTTCCGACTTGGACACGTAGTAGTGGTACTTGCGGCCGTTCTTGCGCGAATAGGTCGGGTACATCCGCTCGCCCGACGGCGCGTACAACAGGCCGCGCAGCAGCGCATCGGTGCGTGACCGAATCTTGGTTTCCACCGATCGGACGTGGCCATCCTTGGCCAGCACGACGTGGACCCGTTCCCACAGATCGGCGTCGATGATGGCCGGGTGCGCACCCGGGTACCAGTTCCCTCGATGCGACAGCTCCCCGAGGTAGATGCGGTTGCGCAGCAGCTTGTGCAGGTACTTCTTGTCGATTCGCGCCCCGGCCCGTGTCTGGCCTTCCTGGGTCGTCCACGCTTTGGTCGTGATGCCCTCGTGGGTCAAGTTGGCAGCGATCTGCGTCGGTGAGCCGATGGTGAGCATTTCCTCGAAGACGCGTCGCACCACCGCCGCTTCGGCCGCATTGATGACCAGTTGGCGGTTCTCGACGTCGTATCCCAGCGGCGGCACGCCGCCCATCCACATTCCCTTGCGCTTGGCCGCCGCAATTTTGTCGCGGATGCGTTCGCCGGTGACCTCGCGCTCAAACTGCGCGAAGGACAGCAGCACGTTCAGCATCAGCCGCCCCATCGAGGTGGTGGTGTTGAACTGCTGCGTGACCGACACGAAGGACACGTCGTGACGCTCGAACACCTCGACCATCTTCGAGAAGTCGGCGAGGCTGCGCGTCAGGCGGTCGATCTTGTAGACCACCACGATGTCGATCTGGCCGCGCTCGATGTCCGCCATCAAGCGCCTGAGTGCGGGGCGCTCGGTGTTGCCGCCGGAAAAACCCGGATCGTCGTAGTCGTCGGCCACCGGAATCCAGCCCTCGATTCGCTGGCTGGCGATATAGGCGTGGCCGGCTTCCTTCTGCGCATCAATGGAGTTGAATTCCTGATCCAGCCGCTCGTCCGAGGACACGCGGCAGTAGACGGCGCAACGTTTGCGCGGCTTGCCGGAGGCGATGTGAACCGGTTCGTTCATTGGCCACCCCGCTTGCCGCCCAAGCCGAAGAACAGCGGGCCATTCCAGTGCGTGCCGGTGATGTGGCGGGCGACGGCCGTCAGGCTCTTGAACGAGCGGCCTTCGTACTGGAACAGTCCTTCGGCGCTGACCGTGACCTTGTGCTCCCGATCACCCCATTCGCGCAGCAGCACGGTGCCCGGCGCGAAATTGAACTCGCGGGGCTTCGCGCGCAGCTTGATTTTGGAATGCTTCGCACCGATGGCCTCCAGGCGCTGGCGTGTGGTCACGTCGAGGCCGCCGAAGGCCTCCTCCTGCATCTTGTAGGCGATGCGGGATTCCACATGCGTGCGGTTCGGGTAGTCCGGGCGGCGGGTGAAATACCGATCCCATAGCGACCAGAGTTCGGCCATCGGCAGGCAGGACAGCTCGGCGATGCGCGCGGCGACGGATGCTTGTTTCTCGTTCATTGCAACCTCTCTTCTTGATAAGGGGTTGTATGAACGCGCTGGTCGGGCAGGAAGCCAAGGCTAACTTTTCTCTGTTTTTCGGCCAGTGCCTGCTGGGTGCGGACGATGGCGTCCGCAAGAATCGCCGTGATTTCGCCGGCGCGTGCGCTGGCCGACATCTCGGACGGGGATTTGAGTTCGATGTTCTTCATGACGGCTCCGGGGAATTGCAACCGTCGAAATGGTGAAGCCGATCCTCCGAAAAGGATGGCAAAGGAGGGTAATCGAGGGAGGGCTGACCGTCCGAAAACTTCTCGTTCCCTATATCGGAACCGGTCTTTATGCTGTCAGCGCGGCGCGAGCCGAAGAGTCGCCGGCCTGCGATGCGTCAACATCGCAAGCCAGCTAACCACAACCGACTAATGTGGAGTCAATCGTGGCTGGAAATAATCATAAGCCGAAACAGCAATCCTCCCCAAACGGGATAAAACCCGAACGCCGCCTCAAAGTGTCGTCGATGCTTTCCGAGCGGAAAAACAAAACCCCGGGTCCCGGCCCCCGGGTCATTACGACGAAGGTGCCGTGGATTCGCATGCAGGGCAAATGGCTTGAGGAAGCCGGGTTCAACGTCCACTCGCCGGTGCGGGTCCGGGTGATGAAGGGATGTCTGGTGCTGACGACCGATTGAGCTGGTCCAAAGGACGGCGGCGCAGGGCAATGGCCGACGGATTCTCAGCCGGCCAGCGCTTCCGCCTCGGATTCAACCTCGCTTGCGTCGTCATCTACCGGATCGTCGAGCATCGGAAGATGCAACTGCCACGCATGCGCGCCTTTGACCTTCACCAGATAGTCGCGCCAGGGCGAGTTCTTCGAGAACAGATTCGCGGGTGAACCGCAGTTGGTGTCCTCCATCAGCTTCTTGGTGTTCACGTGCGGCGTTCCCGCAGCGTAGGCGTCGACTAGACGCTGCAGCACGGCGATCTTGCCTTTGCTCGTTACCCGCCACGGAGCCTTGCCGGGGATGTGCAACACCGCCGAGTACCCATCCGTCGACACCTTGAGGCTGACGGCGGTGCCCCCCATGGCGGCCTGCTGGCCGTGGCGATATGCGACCTTGATCCGGGCCATATCGATGGCGGATTTCGAGCCTGCGGATGACAACACATCCTCGGTGGGGATCACGACGTTCGTTCCGGCGAACGGGAACGGAATCGACGCCGTCGTCAGCACAATACCGGGAACTGCCCGAGGCCGCAGGCGCAGCGCCGTGTCGACCTTCGCGTACTGGCGCTCGCTGGACATCTTTGCGGCGAAATACAGCGCCACGGCATGCCCGTCGATGTCGATCTCGCCCAAGAACACCGGTTCCTCGTCGAGATGCTTGCCGCGCACACCCTGCAGGGCACCGCCCAGAGCCGTGATGATCTCCTCGCGCAGCCAGTTCAGATGGACTTTCCAGCGCCGCGCGTGCTTGGCAGGCAGGATGACATCAGTCCCCGTCAATGGATCACGGTAGCGCACTTGGTTGGCGTCGGCGCAGCGTTCCAGTTTGACGGTAAATCGTTCCCCATCGGCCAGATCAACGACCTTTTCCGTGATCCGGTCACCCTCGGTGATGATACCTTCGTCCTCGAAGCGGTCGATATCGATACCCAGTTGCGCAAGGGCGAAACCGTCCATCGGACTGGTTGCGCATTCGAGCAGCCGCGCCACCTGCAGGACAAGATTCGGGTCGTCAACACCGGAGCCCGGGTGTAAGGGCTTGAGCACGCCGAGCGCCTCAAGCAGTTGCGTACCTGCTTGGCGCATGCGCTGGTCCTTCTCGCCCTGCAGGCTGCATCGTCCCGGTTCGGCCAGCACAATGGACAGCGAAGTTTCCGTCGTCTCACCGTCGAACACCAGATCGGCCACCAAGGTCACCCCGAGGATGGCTCCGGGCTGTGAGAACGGATGGTCGCTCCAGCGGCCGCTGATCACGTCATGCAGTTCCGCGCCGCTGTCGATGTGCAATGACACGGCATCGGTTGAATGGCCAAGCAGCGCCTTGGCCTCGGTCAGGTACAGCCGCTCCACCTTCGCACCGTCCAAGCGCGGCTTCTCATCCTTCAGCGGCAATGCGAACCGGGACAGGTCGTAGCGCGACCGGTTCAGCGGGCGGTTCGACAGAGGCATTTTGAAACCATGCTTGGACAGCACATTGGCCAGCGGCGCTCTCGTGGACAGCGTGTGCGCGTAGACCTCGACCACCTTGCGATGCGGCGCGTAAATGAGCGTGGCGTCGCGCGCCGGAAAGTAGCAGAAGCTGCGGCGATTGCGATTGATCACCTGCACCGCCGTGACCTGCTCGCCGGCAAAGCGCACAACCAAGTAATGAATGGTCTTGGTTTCGCCACTTTTGTTTTCGTCAGCAAGCGGGACGTAGACGACCTCGCAGGGTTCGCCGAGGCGCATCACGTTGGTCAACTGCGTTTCCAGTTCCTTCTTGACTGCATCGTTCCAGATAAAGGGCGGCGCTTCGTCGCAAGGCACATCGAATGCATCATGCAGACGCTTGTTGCCCCGAAGGTCGCCGGTATTCAGGATCGACTCAGCGACATCGAACAGGCGCGCCGCGTCGTCCGAATGGGTGCGCATCCAGACCGAGCGTCCGATCTCGCCGCCGTCCTGCGACAGGAACGTGGCGATCAGGTCACTGTCATTGAGTTGTTCGGCAACGTTGGCAAGGATGGCCGATCCGCGTGGCGAGGCCAGGCGCAGTACGCGCAGCGCCTCGCGTTCGGCCGGGTCGCGCTGTTCCTTGCGCAGGTGCTTGACGTGCTCCACCAGAGCGGATGGCAACGTGGACTCGTTCTGTGACCAGTCGAAGCCACGGGCAAGGGCCTGACATTCGGGCAGCCCACTGAAGGCTCGGAGGGTGGATACTGGCGCCTTTTCAATCATTTCGAGCAGGCAGTGCGCGTTGGTCAGGTTCTTCTTGCCCATTCTCTCTCCCTACGAATTCTTCAAATAGCCAGAGTCCATTGGCGCATCACCGCCACCGATTGAGTCAGGCCCTGCGCCAGCAGGGTATCCAGGTATTCGTCCGCTGTTTTGGGCGGCTTCTTCAATGACCGCCGATGACCGGCCACGGCCTCCAGCACACCCGCAGGATGCAGATCCAGGAGGTCAACGATGAAATCGTCCGGGTGCTGGGCGGCGAGGTTGTAGGGCTTGAGCGCCTCGGCCGGGAAGTCCTTGAGGTTGAAGGTGACGATCAGGCTGGCCCCGGAGTGGATGGCGGCGGCGAGCACGTGGCGGTCGTCGGCATCGGGCAAGGTGATCGACGGAATCAAGTACTCGAAGCCGTTCACCAGACAGTCGCGCACGTTCGAATTCATCAACTGGCGCGTGCGGTTCAATTGCTCGGCATTCAAATCCGGTCGGCTGGCCAGAACATTGCGCGTCCATTCGTCGTGGATCATGTCGCTCCAGCGCGCACGGTACAGATCGGAGAGCGCCAGATGCATCAGCAGGTCGCGCAACGGTGCCGGATAGAGCACGCAGGCGTCATAGACGACGGTGAAGTGCGAACTCATCCGATCAGTACCCCATACCGAGTTCCTGGGCCTGCGCGGCCAGTTCTTCCAGTGCCTTGCGGCGCTCAGCGTCGATGCGGTTCTTGTAGGCGATCACATCCTGGTAACGCACGCGGCGGTGCGTGCCGATCTTGTGGAACGGGATGTCGCCCTTCTCCAGCAACTGGACCAGGAAGGGGCGCGAGACGTTGAGCACGTCTGCGGCCTCCTGGGTGGTCAGCTCGGCATGGATCGGGATGATGGACACGGCGTTGCCCTGGCCGATCTCGGTCAGAACTTCGAGCAGCAGGCGCAGCGCCGAGGTGGGGATACGCACCGCGCGTATTGCGCCCTTGTCGTCGTGGAAGTCGATCTGTTGGGTTTCGGCACGGGTCTGGAGCACGGTCGACAGCGCACGGCCCGACTCACGGGCGAGCGCGATGTCCTCTTCGGAGGGCAGTGTTTTGGGGATGGCAGGAGCGTTCATCGAGGTCTCCTCATAAGGTCAAAGTTCGATCTGACGCCATTATAAACGAAACAACCGAAATCGCAATAACCGAAACAGCGCTGTCAGTTCCATATAGATCAACAACATAGCGATGCCGCATGGCACGGCCGCCTTGCGCCGCTACTCGTCAAAACCCAAAACGCGCTCGCGCAAGCCCAAGGCGCCGGGTAATTGAATAGAGGCTCCTCAAACGAAAGGAGTCTCACAATGCAAAACCCCGCCCCTTCTGTTCAATCCGGCCGGAATTCCTCCCGGCCACGTCAGGACGCTGCCACGCGCATCGCCCTCGACGAAAACGAGCTGGCCGCCCGCTGGGGGCTCTCGGTCAAAACCCTGCGCCGCTGGCGTCAGGAACAGCTCGGCCCCGTCTTCTGCAAGCTCGGGGCGCGCGTCACCTACCTGATCTCCGAAGTCGAAGCGTTCGAGCGGCGCGTCTCGCGCTACTCGACGTTCGCCCGGGCGTACCAGTAAGGGGGCGGCCATGAGCGATCTGACCATTTTCCCCGCCGACATCGCCGAGATGTCCGTGAGCCAGCTGGCCAAGCTGCCGCCCGAACAGAAGCGCGAGATCGACGCCAACCTCGACGCGGCCATCGACTGGCTCAAGAAGGCCCGCACCAAGTTCGATGCGGCGCTGGAGCAGTGCTACGGCGAACAGGCCCGTACAGCGCTGCGCGACTCCGGCCGCGACTTCGGCACCGCCCACATTGCCGATGGGCCGCTGCGCATCAAGTTCGAGCTGCCCAAGAAGGTCATCTGGAACCAGAAGCAACTGACCGAAATCGCCGAACGCATCGTCGCCTCCGGCGAGAAGGTCGAGGGTTATCTCGACATCAAGCTCTCCGTTTCCGAATCCCGCTACACGAACTGGCCACCGGCGTTGCAACAGCAGTTCGCCGCCGCCCGCACCGTGGATTCCGGCAAGCCGTCTTTCACCCTTTCCCTCGATTCGGAGCACTGATCATGAGCACCAGCCTCATCGCTTCGCTGCGCAAGCAGCTGCCGTCCATCTACGGCGAACACCTTCCCAACGAAATCCGCTATCGCGGCGCCGACGGCCACGATGTCGTCGTGGCGCTCGACGCCGCCACGGTGGACGAACTGGCCTTCGCCATCCAGACGGCTAACGCGGAATCTCTGGCGCTCAGTCGTCGCCGCACCGCGCTGGAGGAACTCCACACCGAGGTGCGCAAGCGCGCCGCACGTGGGGCCGACCGCATCGCCGACGTTTCGTGGGGGTGCTGATCATGAGCGCGATCATTCCCTTCCAGTTCGAGGCGCACGCCGTGCGCGTGCAGGTCGACGACGCGGGCCTGCCGTGGTTCAACGCCAACGACGTCTGCGATGCGTTGGAGATGGGCAACCCGTCTCAGGCGATCAAGTCGCACGTCGATGCCGATGACCTCCAGAAATTGGAGGTCATCGACAACCTCGGGCGCACGCAGCGCGCCAACCACGTCAACGAATCGGGCCTCTACGCCCTGATCCTCGGCAGCACCAAGGACGCCGCGAAACGCTTCAAACGCTGGGTGACCGGCGAGGTGCTGCCCGCGATCCGCAAGACCGGCGCGTACTCGGCCCCCGGCGCACCGGCCTCCTTGCCCGCGCCGACCCACGACCGCGTGAGCGCGATCCTGCTGATCGGAGAGGCGGTCGCCAAGGTGCCGGGCGTCAAGACCGGCATTGCGATGGCGGCGACGCTGACCTGCATTCAGGAGAACACGGGCCTCACCACAGAGGTGCTGCGCCGCGCCCTTCCAGCCAAAGGCGCTGCCGCCAACGAGCCGATCTGCTCGCTCAACGCCACCCAGCTCGGTAAGCTGCTCAACCGCTCGGCGAAGGCCACGAACCAGTTGCTGGCATCGCACGGCTTCCAGTTCCGCAACGACCGCGATGAATGGGAACTGACTGAAGCCGGTGAAGCGTGGGCCGAGGCCATGCCGTACTCGCGCAACGGCCACAGCGGCTACCAGATTCTCTGGAATCCCGCAGTCGCCGAGCAGTTGAAGGAGGTGGCGTGATGTCCCTCCCGATCATCTCCGCGCAGCAGCGCATGGCCGAGCGCAAAGGCGTCAAGCTGCTGATGCTCGGCAAGTCCGGCATCGGCAAGACCACCCGGCTCAAAGACCTCGACCCGGCGACCACGCTATTCCTCGACATCGAGGCGGGCGACCTGGCTGTGGCCGACTGGCCCGGCGACACCATCCGTCCGGCCTCGTGGCCGGAGTCGCGCGACTTCTTCGTGTTCCTCGCCGGGCCGGATCGCTCGCTGCCGCCGGACGCCGCGTTCTCGCAGGCGCACTACGAGCACGTCGTCGAGAAGTTCGGCGATCCGGCACAGCTCGACCGCTACCAGACCTTCTTCCTCGACTCGATCACGCAGCTCTCGCGCCAGTGCTTCGCGTGGTGCAAGACGCAACCGGGCGCGGTCAGCGACCGAACCGGCAAGCCCGACATGCGCGGTGCCTACGGCCTGCTCGGCCAGGAGATGGTCGGCGCCCTGACTCACCTGCAACACGCGCGCGGCAAGAACGTGGTGTTCGTCGCCATCCTCGACGAACGGCTCGACGACTACAACCGCAAGGTGTTCGTGCCGCAGATCGAGGGCAGCAAGACCAGCCTCGAACTGCCCGGCATCGTCGACGAGGTCGTGACGCTGGCCGAGATCAAGGCCGAGGACGGCAGCGCCTACCGCGCCTTCGTCACCCACACCGTCAATCCCTACGGCTACCCGGCCAAAGACCGCAGCGGTCGCCTCGACCTGCTGGAGCCGCCGCATCTCGGCGCGCTCATCGCCAAGTGCGCCGGCGCTGCCCTCGCGTCCGCCGCCCCGAATACCACCGAATCCAAGGAGCAATCGCAATGACCACCCAAGCATGGCAGGACTTCAACGACGCCGAACAACAGCAAGGCTTCGATCTCATCCCCAGGGGCACGCTCGTGCCGGTACGCATGACCATCAAGCCCGGTGGCTACGACGATCCGAGCCAGGGCTGGGTCGGCGGCTACGCCACCGAATCCTTCGAGACCGGCTCGATCTATCTCGCCGCCGAGTTCGTCGTCACCGCCGGCGAGCATGCCAAGCGCAAGATGTGGAGCAACGTCGGTCTGTACTCGAAGAAGGGACCGACCTGGGGGCAGATGGGGCGCAGCTTCATCCGCGCCGCGCTCAACAGCGCCCGCAACGTCCATCCGCAGGACAACTCGCCGCAGGCGGCTGCCGCGCGCCGCATCCAGGGCTTTCACGAACTCGACGGACTGGAGTTCTTCGTCCGCGTCGACATCGAGAAGGACGCCAAGGGTGTGGACCGCAACGTGGTCAAGCTCGCGGTCGAGCCCGATCACCCGGACTACGCAAAGCTCAAAGGCGTGCCACCGAAAACCAATCCGGGCGGCGGCACTTCCGGCGCTCCGGCACAGGCCGCCCCGGCCTATGCCGCGCCCGCCCAGCAACGCGCGCCGGTGACGGGCAAACCGTCCTGGGCGCAGTGAGGAGGTGGCGTGAAATGCTGGGTCTGCAAACGACAAGCGCGGGGATTCGGCCATACCGACGGCCGTCACGGGGTCGGCGATCCCCGGCGTTATCCCATCGACTGGGTGTTCTGCTCGCGTCGTTGCCAGGACGCGTTCCACACGCTGTACGGCAACTGGCTGCGGGTGAAGGACGGGTACCGCGACACAAGGGAGGCCGTGATGATCGACCCCTCTGATGTCGAACTGGCCGCGATGCGCCAATGCCTCAAAGCGTTCGGCGAGGTGGCGGGCGGCATCGGCTTCGACAAGCCGCTCGGGGCCTACTCGGAAGCCGATGCGCTGCAGGTGATCGACGCCATCGTCACCTGCTACACCGAGGCGATGGTCGAGCACCACGAGGCGACCAAGTTTCCGCCGGTGCGCGGCATGAAGGAGACGGTCAGCGATCCGTTCGCAGACCTCGAGGACGACCTGCCTTGGGAGACGAAGCCATGATGGACTTCAACTCCACCGCCAGTATCTCCGGGCAGGTCGCGGCGCTGATCGATATCGGTCTGCAGCAGACCCGCGCCCGGCAGGAGGTGCGCCGCTATCTTGGCGCATCCCGTTTGGGCGTGGCCTGCGAGCGAGCGCTGCAGTACGAGTTCGCGCAAGCGCCGGTGGATTACGGGCGCGACACCCAGGGACGGATGCTGCGCATCTTCGAGCGCGGCCACGTCGTCGAGGACTGCATGGTCGTGTGGCTGCGCAGTGCGGGTTTCGATCTGCGCACGCGCAAGGCCGACGGTGAGCAGTTCGGCTTCTCGGTGGCGGGCGGACGCCTGCAGGGCCACATCGACGGCGTCATCGTCGGCGGCCCCGAGGGTTTCGCTTATCCCGCGCTGTGGGAAAACAAATGCCTCGGCTCGAAGTCCTGGCGCGAGCTGGAGAAGAACCGGCTCGCCGTGGCTAAACCCGTCTACGCCGCGCAGGTCGCGCTCTATCAAGCCTACCTCGAACTGCACGAGCACCCGGCGCTCTTCACAGCGGTGAATGCCGACACGATGGAGATCTACGCCGAGCTCGTGCCCTTTGACGCAGCCCTTGCCCAACGCATGTCGGATCGCGCGGTGAAGGTGATCACCGCGACCGAAGCGGGAGAACTCCTGCCGCGCTCGTTCGCCGACGCCACCCACTTCGAATGCCGGATGTGCGCGTGGCAGGACCGCTGCTGGAGATTGCCATCATGAACGACAACAACATTCAAACGCAGCCGGTCACCGCCGGCGAGCCGATGATCGACGCCAAGCAGGCGGCCGCCGCGCTGCGCCTGCCGTACTACTGGTTTGCCGACCACGCGATGCGCGCCAAGTACCGCATCCCTCACTACCTGCTCGGCGGTCTGGTGCGGTACCGGCTGTCCGAACTCACCGCCTGGGCCGTCAAAGCCCGGACACCGCAGGGTCACGACGCCGGCAAAGCGGAGATGCCAGACGAGGGAGCCGAATGATCGACTTCAACGAGACATCTCCTGTCATCGAGAACCAGGACGCCGAGCGCGACGAGATCCGCGCGGACCTGCTCGCCCGGTTGGAAGCGGTGCTGGGCACGCTCTTCCCCGCAGGCAAAAAGCGCCGGGGCAAGTTCGTCATCGGCGACGTGCTGGGCAGCCCCGGCGACAGCCTCGAGGTCGTGCTCGATGGCGAAAAGGCCGGCTTGTGGACGGATCGCGCGACGGGCGACGGCGGCGACATCTTCGATCTGATCGCAGCCTGTCTCGGTGTCAACGTCCACACCGAATTTCTCCGGGTGTTGGCGCACGCGGGCGATCTGCTCGGGCGAGCCCGGGCGGTGCCGGCACGCAAGGCGAAAAAGGAAGCACCGGTCGATGATCTCGGCCCGGCAACGGCCAAGTGGGACTATCACGATGCCACCGGCAAGTTGATCGCCGTGGTCTACCGCTACGACCCGCCGGGCGGGAAGAAAGAGTTCCGGCCGTGGGACGCCAAGCGCCGCAAGATGGCCCCGCCCGAGCCGCGCCCCCTGTACAACCAGCCGGATCTGGCAGCGGCCAGCCACATCGTCCTGGTCGAAGGCGAGAAATGCGCACAGGCGCTGATCGAGATTGGCGTGGCGGCGACCACGGCCATGCACGGCGCGAACGCCCCGGTCGACAAGACCGACTGGTCGCCGCTGGCAGGCAAGGCGGTGCTGATCTGGCCTGACCGCGACAAGCCGGGCTGGGATTACGCGGATCGTGCGTCGCAGGCGATTCTGCAGGCCGGCGCGACCTCCGTGGCCATCCTCGTTCCGCCCGGCGACAAGCCGGATGGCTGGGACGCGGCGGACGCCATTCCCGAAGGGTTCGACGTCGGGGGCTTCCTTGCCGCCGGCGAGCGGATGCCGGTCATGCGCGCGGTCGAAGAGACTCCGCAACCCGATTTGCTTGACGGCATCGATTGGACGACCGAGGACGGACTGTCCACCGCCTTCACGCGCCGCTACGGCGAGAACTGGCGTTACTGCGCGCTGTGGGGCAAGTGGCTGGTCTGGACGGGCGTGCGCTGGAATCCGGATCAGGTGCTCTACGTCTCGCATCTCGCACGGGGCATCTGCCGCACGGCATCGCTCAAGGCGGACAGCCCACGGCTGAAAGCCAAGCTCGCGAGTTCCGCCACGATCTCCTCGGTCGAGAAGATCGCGCGCTCCGATCCCAAGCATGCCTCCACCGCCGAGGAATGGGACGCCGACGTCTGGGCGCTCAACACGCCAGGCGGTGTCGTCGATCTGCGCTCGGGCCGGGTGCGGCCGCACCGGCGCGACGACCGGATGACCAAGGTGACGACGGCCATGCCGCAGGGCGACAGTCCGACCTGGCGTGCGTTCCTGACCGACGTCACCGGCGGCGACGCCGAGTTGATGGCCTATCTGCAACTGATGGTCGGCTACTGCCTGACGGGCGTGACCTGCGAACACGCGCTGTTCTTCCTGTACGGCACGGGCGCGAACGGCAAGTCGGTGTTCGTCAACGTGATCACCACGATCCTGGGCGACTACGCGGCCAACGCGCCGATGGACACGTTCATGGAAGCGCGCACCGACCGGCATCCCACCGATCTCGCGGGCCTGCGCGGCGCACGCTTCGTCTCAAGCATCGAGACCGAGCAAGGCCGGCGCTGGAACGAATCCAAGGTGAAGGCCATCACCGGGGGCGACAAGGTGTCCGCACGCTTCATGCGCCAGGACTTCTTCGAGTACGTGCCGCAGTTCAAGTTGGTGATCGCGGGCAACCACAAACCCTCGATCCGCAACGTGGACGAGGCGATGAAGCGACGCCTGCACCTGATCCCGTTCACGGTGACGATCCCGCCCGACAAGCGCGACGGCAAGTTGACCGAGAAGCTGCTCAAGGAGCGCGACGGGATTCTGGCGTGGGCAGTCGAGGGCTGCAGCCTGTGGCAGCGCCAAGGGCTCAAGCCGCCAGCCAGCGTGGTGTCGGCGACCGAGGAGTATTTCGAGGCCGAGGACGCGCTCGGGCAATGGATCGAAGAGCGCTGTCTGCTCGCCAAGACCCATCGCGAAGGCGTTTCCGAACTGTTCGCCGACTGGCGGGAATGGGCCGAACGCGCCGGCGAATATGTGGGCTCGGTCAAGCGTTTTTCCGAGCTGATGGCGACGCGCAAGTTCGAGAAGTGCCGGCTGACCGGGGGCGCACGCGGCCTCGCGGGCATCGCGCTAAGGCCCAAGCCCCACAGCCACAGCTACCCCTACCGCGATGACTAGCAAGACCGGGCGAGTGACGGATTTGACGGGTTTACTGATTGACGCGCTACGCGTGCGCGCACGTGAAGAGAGTTATCCCGAGAACCCGTCGCATCCGTCACTCGCCCACCCCGAATAAGCAGAAATCTGGAGCAATCGACGATGAACACGACAATCCTCGCCCTCGATCTGGGCACACGCACCGGCTGGGCACTGCAACACCTGGACGGCACGATCACCAGCGGCACCGAGCAGTTCAAGCCGCAGAGATTCGAAGGCGGCGGCATGCGCTTCCTGCGGTTCAAACGCTGGCTCAACGAACTCTTGAGCGCCAGCAGCCACATCAACGCGGTGTTCTTCGAGGAGGTTCGACGGCACGCGGGCGTGGACGCCGCGCATGCCTACGGCGGTTTCATGGGACATCTGACGGCGTGGTGTGAGCATCACAACATCCCGTACCAAGGCGTCCCGGTCGGCACGATCAAGAAGCACGCGACCGGCAAGGGCAATGCGGGCAAGGACGAGATGATCGCATCCGTTCAATCGCGCGGCCACGCCCCGAACGACGACAACGAAGCCGATGCCCTGGCTCTGCTGCACTGGGCCATCCAGCATCACGACGCGGCGCAGGAGGCGTGAGATGGACATCCCGACTCCTCGCTACCGCTGCCCGCTGGGGCGCCTGCAGCCCGAGCCGATGGACGTGGAGGCCGTCAAGCGCCGCGGCTGGCGCGAGCAACGCCTGCTCGTCGTCTGCCTCGACGACGACCGGCTCGATTGGACGGAGCGCGAGCTGATCCGCCGAATCGGCGAGCGGCTCTACGGTGCACGGGAGGCGCGCCATGGCTGAGTGGACCGTCGAGCGTGTGGACGAACGCTTCCGGGAGGCGGCCATCACCGCCCACCGCCTGCCGCCCGTGCGCGTGCAGGGCTACTTCAACACCTGGCCCGCGATCCGCCGCATGCCCTGGGAGACGCTGGGGGCCGAACCCTCGATCCGGCGCTTCCCGCCCAGCCCCGAGGCCATCGAGCGCATGCTCGAGACCATGCGCTGGGTCTTGTGGCTGGAGGAAGAGGAACGCCACCTGGTATGGATGCGCGCCGAGCGCCACCGCTGGCGCGACATCTGCGCCCGCTTCGGCTGCGACCGGACCACGGCGTGGCGGCGGTGGCAGCGGGCGTTGCAGACTGTCGCGAACCACCTAAACACCACGCAACAAGGTGCCAGCGCAGCGGCAGGACGAAGCACCACTCCCAAAGCCATGCGCAACGCCGATTAACGCCGCACTCGGTTGCTCGCGGTTTGGGGTTGGATGCGAAACCGGGCGTGCGCACAGGTGCAACAAATCCGCCGGTCCGAGGGTAGTATCTCGGCTAAGGTCTGGACTGGACAGCGGCGACGGTCAAGCAAGCCGTCCAGCCATCCACGGGTCCTTCCTGGGCACCCAGCTATGCGGGGGGCGCGAGCGCGGCATTCGCCTAGCGTCCGACTGCAAACCAAGGTTTGCAGGGTTTGCAGTTTGCACCCGCCCCGCCAGTCCGCACACATCACGAGCCCGCCCACGGTTTCCCGTCGGCGGGTTTTCTCTTTCTGGGACGCCACTTTTGAACACACTCAACGTCGAGTACCGCAAGGTCGAGGCGCTGATCCCCTACGCCCGCAATCCGCGCACGCACACCGATGAGCAGGTGGCCAAGATCGCCGCCAGCATCGTCGAGTACGGCTGGACGAATCCGGTGCTGGTGGATGGCGACAACGGCATCATCGCGGGCCACGGTCGTCTGGCCGCCGCGCGCAAGCTGGGTCTGGATCAGGTGCCGGTCATCGAACTGGCCCACCTGTCGCCGACGCAGAAGCGCGCCTACGTCATCTCTGACAACCGGCTCGCGCTCGACGCAGGCTGGAACGAGGAGATGCTGGCGCTGGAAATGGCCGAGCTGTCCGAGGCCGGGTACGACCTTGCGCTGACCGGCTTCGAGGACGCCGAGATCGAAGCCTTGCTTTCTGACGACGTGGCCTCGGACGATGCTGATCAGGACGAGGATGCTGATGCACCGGACGCAGCCGACGAGGTGCCTGATGCCCCAGTGGTGCCGGTGTCCCGCAGTGGCGATGTCTGGGCCATCGGCTCGCACCGCCTGATTTGCGGCGACGCCACCGACCCAAGCGTGGTCGCCACGCTGATGCAGCGTGACACGGCGCGGCTGTGCTTCACCTCACCGCCATACGGCAACCAGCGTGACTACACGTCGGGCGGCATCGGGGATTGGGATGGTCTGATGCGCGGCGTGTTCGCCACGGTGCCGATGGCCGACGACGGACAGGTGCTGGTCAACCTCGGGTTGATTCACCGTGACAACGAAGTCATTCCGTATTGGGATGCGTGGCTCGACTGGATGCGCAACCAAGGATGGCGGCGCTTCGCGTGGTACGTCTGGGATCAGGGGCCGGGGATGCCCGGCGACTGGGCGGGACGCTTCGCGCCGAGCTTCGAGTTCGTTTTCCACTTCAACCGCGCCAGCCGCAAGCCCAACAAGATCGTGCCCTGCAAGCACGCGGGCCAGGAATCGCACCTGCGCGCCGATGGCTCGTCCACGGCCATGCGCAGCAAGGACGGCGAAGTGGGCGGCTGGACGCACAAGGGCCAACCGACGCAGGACACCCGGATTCCCGACTCGGTGATTCGCGTGATGCGCCACAAGGGCAAGATCGGGCAGGACATTGACCACCCCGCCGTGTTCCCGGTGGCGCTGCCCGAGTTCGTCATTGAGGCCTACACGAACGCGGGCGACATCGTGTTCGAACCCTTCGGCGGCAGCGGCACGACGATGCTGGCGGCCGATCGCACCGGTCGCATCTGCCGCACCGTGGAGATCGCCCCCGAGTACGTGGACGTTGCCATCAAACGATTCCAGCAGAACCACCCCGGCGTTCCCGTCACGCTGTTGGCCACGGGCCAGTCGTTTGATGTCGTTGCCGAGGAACGACTGACTACCATGGAGGCCACGCAATGAGCGCTTCCTGGTTTGTCGACAAGATCGAGCAGTGGCCGACTGCCAAACTGCTTCCCTACGCCCGCAACGCCCGCACCCACTCGGATGATCAGGTGGCGCAGATCGCAGCCTCGATTGCGGAGTTCGGCTTCACCAATCCGATCCTGGCCGGTAGCGACGGCGTGATCGTCGCCGGGCACGGACGGCTGGCTGCCGCACAGAAACTCGGGCTGGAGGTGGTGCCGGTGGTGGTACTCGACCACCTGACCCCGACGCAGCGCCGGGCCCTGGTGATCGCGGACAACCGCATCGCCGAGAACGCCGGGTGGGATGACGCGATGCTGCGAATCGAGATCACCGCCCTGCAGGACGACGATTTCGACGTGTCGCTGACCGGCTTCGATGCCGATGCGCTGGCCGAATTGATGGCGGGCGGTGAGCCGGATGGCGAAGGCGAAACCGATGACGACGCCGTGCCCGAAGTGTCCGAGACGCCGATCTCGCGCCCGGGTGACGTCTGGCTGCTTGGCGGTCACCGCCTGCTGTGCGGTGACTCCACTGTGGCCGAAAGCTACCGGCAGTTGCTCAAGGGTGAGCCGGTGGACATGGTCTTCACCGATCCGCCGTACAACGTGAACTACGCCAACAGCGCCAAGGACAAGATGCGCGGCAAGGATCGCGCGATCCTGAACGACAACTTGGGCGAAGGCTTCTACGATTTTTTGCTGGCGGCGCTGACACCGACCATCGCGCATTGCCGAGGCGGGATCTACGTGGCGATGTCGTCCAGCGAACTGGATGTGTTGCAGGCTGCGTTCCGCGCCGCCGGTGGCAAGTGGTCGACGTTCATCATCTGGGCCAAGAACACCTTCACGCTGGGCCGGACCGACTACCAGCGCCAGTACGAGCCGATCCTGTACGGATGGCCCGAGGGCGCACAACGCCACTGGTGCGGCGACCGCGATCAGGGTGACGTCTGGAATATCAAGAAGCCGCAGAAGAACGACCTGCACCCGACGATGAAGCCGGTCGAGTTGGTCGAGCGCGCGATCCGCAATTCGAGCCGCCCCGGCAACGTGGTGCTCGATCCGTTCGGTGGCTCCGGCACGACGCTGATCGCCGCCGAGAAGTCTGGGCGATTGGCTCGGGTGATCGAACTCGACCCCAAGTACGTCGACGTGATCGTGCGCCGCTGGCAGGACTGGACCGGAAAACAAGCCACCCGTGAGTCGGATGGCGCGCTGTTCGATGATCAGGCGGCCAGCGACTCGTCGGTGATCTCGCAGTGAATCACAAAGCCCGTCAGGTAAGGCAGGCCGCGCGGGATGCCGTAGTCCTTGCTGGTCTGGCGTCCGATCTTCCAGCCCATCCATTGTTGGGTGGCCGCGTTGATGGCGTCGGCCAGGGCGTGGCCCGCGTGCAGTTGGTTCAGGACGTCGTCCGCAAAGTGGCGTCCGTGGCGGCTGTCGAGGAAGACCCGGACCGATTCGAGGGGCTGGCTGGTGGCGTCCGAGATGGCAGTCATTGCAAGGGGCCACGCTGCGCTGGTCTGCTCGTTCATCGTGCCCCAAAAGCCCCAGGCATCGTTCTGGGTGGCGGGGATTTGCTGGTTGGTGTTCATCTCTGGCTCCTTGGGGTTGATCGTTGCGACATCCGTAGTAACGCGCTGTTCGATTGAGAAGCCAAGCGCCGCTTGGCCTCTTACTCGATCTTTCTGATCAGGCGATTCGGTAGATCCGCTCGCCGCCCTGCGGCTTGTCCGAGACGATGGTCAGGCCGAGTTTCTTCTTGAAGGCTCCGGCAAAGGTGCCGCGCACCGTGTGTGCCTGCCAGCCGGTGGTCTCGCAGATCTGCTGCACCGTTGCGCCCTCGGGACGTTGCAGCATCTGGATCACGGTGGCCTGCTTGCTGTTCTCACGGGTGCGGGGTTTGGCATCCGCCTTTTCTTGCGCCCACGTGGCCTCAGCTGCCGTCACGGCTGCGTCCAGTTCAGGGTCGGCGACCACAGGCGCAGGCGCGGGGCGCTCGCGCCCCATCGCGTCGTAGCCCTCGGCGGCGACGAACCAGTGGGTGCCGTCGGAGGTGATCAGGGTGCGGTTGAACAGGCTGTCGAGCACCTTCTTGCGTGCGCCGCCTTTGATGTTGTCGGGGAACCAGTCGATCTTGCCGTCGGTGTGTTCCAGGGCGTAGGCCAGGATCGCGTGCTGGGCCGGGGTCAGTTGGGTGGTGGTCATTTGCTTCTCCTTCGGGTGGTTGATGGGGTGACGTGATGAACGCGCTGTTCGGGAGTGAAGCCAAGCGCTTTGTGCTTGGCTCCAACGCTTCTTGATCAGTGGTTGGCCTTGTCCGACTTCTTGGCCTTGCTGGCCTGTTCGACGCCCGCGTTGAATGCGGCTTCGAGGGCGTCGCGCAGGCACCAGACCGCCACGTCGTGGAAGTCGAGACCGTCCGACTTGCGCGTCTCCAGGGTCTCGATCCGCAGGTGCTGCTGGGCGATCTGGGTGAGGAGGTTTTCGAGTTGGCTCATTTCCGTGTCCTTCGATGTGGTTGATGACGAACGTATGAACGCGCTGTTCCAGATGGAAGCCAAGCTGAATCCGAAGGAATGACGAACAAATGATTGAAGGGGCAACCGGTTCTCAAAATGGGCATCTCGATTCGCGCTTACGCCCGTCACCGGGGTGTGACCGACACCGCTGTTCACAAGGCAATTCGCGCCGGTCGGATCACGCCGGAGGCAGACGGCACCATCGATGCCGACCGTGCTGACCGCGAATGGGCGCGTAACTCCGATGCCCCCAAGGCCGGAACGCGCGCCAAGGCCGCGAAGGTCGCCGTGCCGGAGGGCGCTGGCGACGGGCCTGCGGCCTTACCCGCTGGCGGCGCGTCCTTGCTTCAGGCGCGCACGGTCAATGAGGTGGTCAAGGCGCAGACCAACAAGGTGCGGCTGGCCCGGCTGAAGGGCGAGTTGGTGGATCGGCCGCAGGCCATCGCCCACGTTTTCAAGCTGGCGCGCTCCGAGCGCGATGCGTGGCTGAACTGGCCCGCGCGCGTTTCCGCGCAGATGGCCGCCAAGCTCAATGTCGATCCGCACACGATGCACGTCGCCCTGGAGGCGGCGGTGCGTGAGCACCTGCAGGAGCTGGGCGAACTGCGACCCAGGGTGGACTGATGCTCGATGTTGAATACGAAGGCGCGGCCGAGATCGAGCGCGCGTGGCGCGAGGGGCTGACGCCCGACCCGCTGCTCTCCGTGTCCGAATGGTCGGATCGCCACCGGATGCTGTCCAGCAAGGCATCGGCCGAGCCGGGACGCTGGCGCACCAGCCGCACGCCGTACCTGAAGGCGATCATGGACTGCCTGTCGCCGACCTCGCCGGTCGAGCGCGTCGCGTTCATGAAGGCGGCGCAGCTCGGTGCGACCGAGATGGGGTCGAACTGGATCGGCTACGTGATCCACCATGCGCCCGGCCCGATGATGGCGGTGTGGCCCACGGTCGATATGGCCAAGCGCAACTCCAAGCAGCGGATCGATCCGCTGATCGAGGAGTCGGCGGCGTTGAGCGAACTGATTTCACCAGCACGCTCGCGCGACTCGGGCAACACCATCCTGGCCAAGGAGTTCCGCGGTGGCGTGCTGGTGATGACCGGAGCCAACAGCGCGGTCGGTTTGCGGTCGATGCCGGTGCGTTACCTGTTCCTCGACGAGGTGGACGGCTACCCGCTGGATGTTGATGGCGAGGGTGATGCAATCTCGCTGGCCGAAGCCCGCACGCGCACCTTCGCGCGCCGCAAGATCTTCATCGTCTCGACGCCGACGATCTCGGGGGCGAGCGCCATCGAGCGCGAGTACGAGGCCAGCGACCAGCGCCGCTACTTCGTGCCGTGCCCGCATTGTTCGCACCGCCAGTGGCTGCGCTTCGAGCAGTTGCGCTGGGAGAAGGGGCAAGCGGACACGGCGGCCTACATCTGCGAGTCCTGTGATGAGCCGATTGCCGAGCATCACAAGACCTGGATGCTGGAGCACGGCGAATGGCGCGCGATGATCACGGACGGGCCCAGCAAGACGGCAGGTTTCCACCTGTCGTCGCTGTACAGCCCGGTGGGCTGGCGTTCCTGGCGCGACATCGCGGCAGCGTGGGAGAGCGCCGTCAACAAGGAGTCGGGGTCGGCAGCTGCCATCAAGACCTTCAAGAACACCGAGCTGGGTGAGACTTGGGTCGAGGAAGGCGAAGCGCCCGACTGGCAACGGTTGGTCGAGCGCCGGGAGGACTACCGGCTTGGCACGGTGCCACAGGGCGGGCTGCTGCTGGTCGGCTCAGCCGATGTGCAGAAGGATCGCATCGAGGCGTCCGTCTGGGCCTTCGGGCGCGGCAAGGAGTCCTGGCTGGTCGAACACCGCGTGCTGATGGGCGACACCGCCCGCGATGCAGTGTGGAAGCGCCTCGCCGAGTTGATCGCAGAGACCTGGACGCACGCCTCAGGCGCGGCGATGCCGCTGGCCCGCTTCGCTCTGGACACCGGCTTTGCGACGCAGGAGGCCTATGCCTTCGTGCGGGCCTGCCGCGACCCGCGCGTGATGCCGGTCAAAGGCGTACCGCGCGGCGCGGCCCTGATTGGTACGCCGACGGCCATCGATGTCTCGCAGGGCGGCAAGAAGCTGCGCCGGGGCATCAAGGTGTTCTCGGTGGCTGTGGGCATCGCCAAGCTGGAGTTCTACAACAACCTGCGCAAGAGCGCAGACGTCAGCGAGGACGGCGTGACCACGGTCTTTCCGGCCGGATTCGTCCACCTGCCCAAGATCGACGCGGAGTTTATCCAGCAGCTCTGCGCCGAGCAGTTGATCACCCGCCGCGACCGCAATGGCTTCCCGGTGCGCGAGTGGCAAAAGATGCGCGAGCGCAATGAGGCGCTCGACTGCTATGTGTACGCCCGCGCGGCCGCATCGGCGGCGGGCCTGGATCGCTTCGAGGAACGCCACTGGCGCGAGCTGGAGCGCCAACTCGGGATGGAACGGCCACCGGATGAGCCGCCCCCGATTCAAGCATTTGACCCAGACGAGGCCACCCAACGAGGTGGCCTCTCTGTTTCTGCAACCCCACCACGGCGGCGCGTCATCAAGAGCCGCTGGTTGTCCTGATCTGCAAAGGAGTTTTCATGAGTCTTGCCACCCGTATCGAGAGCCTGGTCATCCGGGTTGCTCAGGAGTTCAACGACATCCGCGCGACGGCGGGCAGTCTGGCCAGCCTGTCGACCAACGACAAGTCGAGTCTGGTCGCGGCCATCAACGAACTCAAGGCAGCGGTTCTTTCCGCGATGGCCATCGACGACAACCAGATCGCCACCACCAGCACCTACTCGTCGAACAAGATCGTGTCGTTGCTGGACGCGCTCAAGGCCGACCTTCTGGGCGGTGCCGATGCCGCCTACGACACCTTGGTGGAAATCCAGCAGTTGCTGCAAAACGGCACCACGGGTCTGGACGCGCTCCTGGGCGCTGTCAATCTGCGCGTGCGCTTCGATGCGGCGCAGACCTTGACGGTGGCCGAGCAACTGCAGGCCCGCACCAACATCGGCGCGGTCGCTGCCAGTGATGTCGGCAACACCGATACCGACTTCGTCGTGATCTTCGACGGGGCGCTGGCCTGATGAGCCTTGCGTCCAGCATCGCCGCGCTGGCAGCGCGCATCGGTTTCGAAGTCAAAACCAAGATCGACGCCACGCATCCCGGCATCGCCCGGGTGTGGGTCAGTTTCGGCTACGTCAATGGTCGGGTCGTGATCGCCAGCGCGCACAACGTCGCCAGCATCGTGCGCACGGCAGCAGGCCGGTATCGCGTGCATTTCGCAGCGCCGATGCCGGATGCGAATTACTGCTGGACGGCGCTCGCCCGCAGCAGCACCAACAGCGGCCAGCAGCGCGTGGCCATCGTGCGCGCCAGCTCGGACCTGAAGACGGCGCAGTACGTCGACATCTCCTGCGCGACGGCTGCCGCGTCCTTTGATGACTCCTCTGAAATCAACCTCGTGGTGTACCGCTGATGGCCTACACAGAAGCCCAACTCCAGGCACTGGAGACCGCACTCGCCAAGGGCGAACGCCGCGTCACCTTCGGCGACAAGACCGTCGAGTACCGCTCGGTCGATGAGCTGAAGGCCGCTATCCGCGAGGTCAAGCGCGGCATCTCCGAGCAGGCGGCGGCGACCGGTCTCTGGCCGGGCGCGCCACGCCAGATCCGGGTCACCACCTCGAAGGGGTTCTGATGGCTTGGTACTCGAAGATTCGCAGCCTGTTCGGCCAGCAACCCGTCCACGAAGCGGCTGGCCGTGGCCGCCGCTCGTTGGCCTGGATGCCCGGCAACCCGGGTGCGGTCGCCGCAATGCTGGCGACCAACAACGAATTGCGCATCAAGAGCCGTGACCTTGTCCGTCGCAATGCGTGGGCGCAGGCCGGGATTGAGGCCTTCGTCGCCAACGCGGTCGGCACCGGCATCAAACCGCAAAGCCTAGCGGCGGATGAGCGATTCAAGACCGATGTGCAGGCGCTGTGGCGCGACTGGACGGAGGAAGCCGACGCCGCTGGCCAGACCGACTTCTACGGCCTGCAGGCGCTCGCCTGCCGCGCAATGCTGGAAGGCGGCGAGTGCCTGATCCGGCTGCGCCCCCGTCGCCCGGAGGACGGATTGGTGGTGCCCCTGCAGCTTCAGTTGCTGGAGCCCGAGCACCTGCCGATCAGCCTCAACACTGATCTGCCGTCGGGCAACGTCGTACGTTCCGGCATCGAGTTCGACGGGCTGGGACGGCGCGTGGCCTACCACCTGTACCGCTCGCATCCCGAGGACGGTCGTCTGGCCCCGATGTCGGGCCAGGGCGGAATGGACACGGTGCGCATCGATGCGAAGGAAATCATCCACCTGTTCCGCGTCCTGCGTCCCGGTCAGATCCGGGGCGAGCCGTGGCTGTCGCGGGCCCTGGTCAAGCTCAACGAACTCGACCAGTACGACGACGCCGAACTGGTGCGCAAGAAAACCGCTGCGATGTTTGCCGGGTTTGTGACGCGACAGAACCCCGAGGACAACCTGATGGGCGAAGGTGCCGCCGATGGCGACGGCATCGCACTCGCCGGTCTGGAGCCCGGAACGCTGCAAATTCTGGAGCCCGGCGAGGACATCAAGTTCTCCGACCCGGCTGACGTCGGCGGCTCGTATGGCGAGTTCCTGCGCACCCAGTTCCGCGCCGTCGCCGCTGCCATCGGCATCACCTATGAGCAGTTGACCGGTGACCTCACTGGCGTGAACTACTCGTCCATCCGCGCCGGGATGCTGGAGTTCCGGCGTCGCTGCGAGATGGTGCAGCACGGCGTGCTCGTGCATCAGATGTGCCGCCCGGTGTGGGCGGCGTGGATGAAGCAGGCGGTTCTCTCCGGTGCACTCGAAGCCCCGGGCTTTGCGCGTGGCGGGCCCGCCCGTCGTCGCCAGTACAGCCAAGTGAAGTGGATTCCCCAGGGTTGGCAGTGGGTCGATCCCGAGAAGGAGTTCAAGGCCATGCTGTTGGCCATCCGCGCGGGTCTGATGAGCCGCTCGGAAGCCATCTCAGCCTTCGGCTACGACGCCGAAGACGTCGACCGCGAGATCGCCGCCGACAACCAGCGCGCCGACGACCTCGGCCTGATTTTCGACTCCGACCCGCGCCGCACCTCGAAGGACGGCGGTAGCGCCGAGCCGAACAAGAACGCTGCCGACGCCACGCAAAGCGGCAGCTCATCGTCTGCCTAAAGGATTCCCATGACCCTGTTGCCCCATTTGGCGGCACGCCTGTTTGGTGTGCCGCTGGCGATCCATCGCCCAAAACTTGACGTGATCCTGGCCGTGCTCGGCCCCCGGATCGGCTTGGCTGATCTGGCCGCGCCCTCCGGCTTCACGCAGCCCACGCGCACCGCAGCCACCCAGACGACGAAGGTCGCGGTCATCCCGATTCACGGCACGCTGGTACGGCGCACGGTGGGCCTGGAAGCCGAATCGGGCTTGACCAGCTACGCCGGTCTCACCGCGCAGTTGGACGCCGCGTTGGCCAGCCCGGATGTCGCCGCCATCCTGCTCGACGTCGATTCGCCGGGTGGCGAGTCGGGCGGCGTGTTCGATCTGGCCGACCGCATCCGTGCGGCATCCAGCATCAAGCCGGTCTGGGCGGTGGCCAATGACATGGCCTTCTCGGCGGCCTACGCACTGGCGTCCGCCGCCAGCAAGGTGTTCGTGTCGCGCACCGGTGGCGTGGGCTCGATTGGCGTCATTGCGATGCACGCCGACCAGTCGCAGAAGGACGTCAAGGACGGCATTCACTACACCGCCGTGTTCGCGGGCGACCGCAAGAACGATCTCAACCCGCACGAGCCGATTTCCAGCGAAGCCCGCGCCTTCCTCAAGGGCGAGGTGAGTCGCGTCTATGGCCTGTTTGTCGAGACGGTGGCGCGCAACCGGGGCATCGAGGCATCCGCCGTGCGCGACACCGAAGCCGGGCTGTTCTTCGGGCAAGCCGCTGTCGCCATCGGGCTGGCCGATGCCATCGGCACCTTCGACGACGCGCTCGCGCAGCTCTGTGAATCCGTTTCCCCACTCCCGAATCTGGCGGCAAGCCAATCGGGCTCTTTCCGCAACCTCCAGATGGAGTCATCAATGAATGATCGAACCGACCCCGCTGCTCCTGATCGGCTTGCTGCTGATCCTGCTGGCAGTGCTTCTCAACCGGCGGCCGCCACCGCCATGACCGTGGCCGACGCGATTGAGGTCGCCCAGACCTGCACCCTGGCCGGGCGAACCGACCTGATCGCGGGCTTCCTCGAGGCGAAGGCCTCACCCGCCAAGGTGCGCAGCCAGTTGCTGGCCGCGCAGGCCGAGGCGTCGCCCGAGATCGTCAGCCGCATCGCCCCCGATGCCGCTACATCGGCTGCCAACAACCCGTTGCTCGATGCCGCGAAACAGCTCGCGGCCAAGTCCGCATCACTGAAGAAGGAGATTTGAGATGCCTACCGTGTTTTCTGAATCGATGAACTTGGGCGACCTGCTCAAGTACGAGGCCCCGAACCTCTACTCGCGCGACCGCGTGACCGTGGTCGCAGGCCAGACCCTGCCGCTCGGCGCAGTCGTCGGGATGGTCACTGCCACCGGCAAGGTCAAGCAGATCGACCCCTCGGCCACCGACGGCAGCCAATACGCCGCTGGTGTGCTGATGCAGGCCGTCGATGCCGCCCTGGCCGAACGTCCGGACGGCTTGATGGTGGCGCGTCACGCCATCGTCGCCGACTACGCGCTGCAGTGGCCCACCGGCATTACCACCGCCGAGCAGCAGGCGGCCGTTGCCCAGCTCAAGGCACTGGGTGTCCTCGTTCGCCAAGGAGTCTGACCATGCAGAACATCTTCGAAAACCCCGCCTTCTCGATGTCGGCACTCACCGCCGCCATCAACTTCCTGCCCAACAACTACGACCGCCTGAGCGCAATGGGCCTGTTCGTCGACAAGCCGCAGCGCTTTCGCTCGGTGATCGTCGAGGAGCAGAACGGCGTGCTCACCCTGCTGCCAACGATGCCCCCGGGCTCGCCAGGCACCGTGGGCGTGCGCGGCAAGCGCAAGGTGCGCTCGTTCACCATTCCGCACATCCCGCACGACGACGTGATCCTGCCCGAGGAAGTCCAGGGCATCCGCGCCTTCGGCTCGGAGACAGAACTGCAGACCGTGGCTGGCGTGATGGCGCAGCACCTGCAAACGATGCGCAACAAACACGCGATCACGCTGGAGCATCTGCGTTTCGGCGCGCTCAAGGGTCTGATCCTGGACGCCGATGGCAGCGTCATCTACGACCTCTACAACGAGTTCGAGATCACGCCCAAGACCTTCCCCTTCAACATCGCCGACCCGGCCAATGGCTGGGACGTGAAGAAGGCCTGCCTGGACGTCGTCCGCTACGTCGAGGACAACCTGCAGGGCGAACGGATGAGCGGCCTGCACGCCTTCGTTGGCGAGGACTTCTTCGACGCGCTCACTGGGCACGACGAGGTCAAGGCCGCCTACGACCGCTGGCAGGACGGCCAGGCGCTGCGCACCGATATGCGCGCGGGCTTCACCTTTGCCGGAATCACCTTCGAGGAGCATCGCGGCCGCGCCGTTGCACCGGGCAGTGCCGTGCGCCGTTTTGTCGAGCCCGACGAGGGTCACATCCTGCCGCTGGGCACGATGGACACCTTCGCCACCTACTACGCGCCCGCCGACTTCAACGAGACGGCCAACACGGTGGCGCTGCCGCTGTACGCGAAGCAGGAGCCGCGCAAGTTCGACCGAGGCACCGATCTGCACACGCAGGCCAATCCGCTGCCTCTGTGCCACCGCCCGGCGCTGCTGGTCAAGCTGGTGATGGGCGGCGGCGTATGAGTCTGGTCGCCCAGATCTACGAGTCGGCCGCGAACGCGGGGCTACTGAAGGAGTGCCGATGGCAGCCATCGGATGGCTCGCCGCCGCAGACCCATCAGGTCGGCTTCGCCGCGCCAGATGAAACCTTGCTCGACGGTTTGACCTTAAGCACCGAGTACGTGATGTCCTATCCGGACACGGTATTCGCGGGGCTCGGGGCGCGCGAAGCGGTGGAGATCGGCGGCACGACCTTCCAGGTGCGAGACATCCGGGCTGTGGGCGACGGCTCCGAAATCCGCGCCAAGCTCACCCGGCTCTGATCGGGAGGTTCACCCATGGCTGACAACTCGATCCGCGAGCGGATTCTGCTGGCGGTGATGGCGGCTGCCCGTCCTGCGGCCGAGGGACTTGGAGCGACGCTGCACCGTTCGCCCACGGTGGCCATCAGCCGCGAGCAATGCCCCGCGATGGCGGTGTTCCCCGAATCCGAGTCCATCACCGAACGTGCCAACGACCGCGTCACGCGCGAACTCACTGTCCGTGTCGTCGCGCTGGCTCGGGCCGTTCCACCCGCCTCTCCAGAAACGGAAGCCGACCGCCTGCTTACCGCTGCCCACGCCGCCTTGTTCGTGGACGGCACGTTCGGCGGGCTGGCGTTGGGCATCCGTGAGCAGGAGTGCGAGTGGGAAGTCGAGGACGCCGACGCGGTGGCCGTGGCTCTCCCGGCGCGCTATCGCATCACGTACCGAACGCTGGCCAATGACCTTTCAACCCTTGGATGACACCCATGACCCACCTCGCCAAAACCATCGTCACCCTCACGCGCCCGCACACCCACGCTGGCAAAGCGTATGGCGTCGGTGACCGGGTCGAGATCGACGCGACATCAGCCGACTGGCTGATCGCGCACGACATCGCCACACCGGAGCCAACCGCCCCCATCGCTGACCGCATCACTGAACCCGAACCCAAACCCCTCCAACGCAAGGAACCCAAGCAATGAGCACCTACGCCAGTTTTCAAGGCCGCGTCTTTCTCGGCAAGCGCGACATCGACGGCCTTCCCATCGAAGTGCGCTCGCCCGGCAACGTCGCCGAGCTGAAGCTCTCCCTCAAGACCGACGTGCTGGAGCACTACGAAAGCCAGACCGGCCAGCGCTCGCTGGATCACCGGATGGTCAAGCAGAAGTCGGCCACCGTGAACCTCACCATTGAGGAATTCACCAAGGAGAACCTGGCTCTGGCCCTCTACGGCAACCACGTCGTCGGTACGCCGGGCACGGTCACCGCCGAACCGGTGGGTGGTGCCACGCCGATTGCTGGCGACCGCTACTTCCTGGCCCACCCGAAGGTGTCGTCCCTGGTGGTCGTGGATTCGGCGGGCACGCCCGCCACCCTGGCCCTGGGCACGAACTACACCGCCGACACCGACTTCGGCGCCATCCAGTTTCTGGACACCACCGGCTTCACCGCACCGTTCAAGGCCAGCTACGGCTATGGCATCGCCACCGAGATCGGCATCTTCACGCAGGCATTGCCCGAGCGCTTCCTGCGGCTCGAAGGCATCAACACGGCCCAGGGCAACGCCAAGGTGCTGGTTGAGCTCTACCGCGTGGCCTTCGATCCCCTGAAGGAAATCTCCTTCATCTCGGACGAGTACAACAAGTTCGAGCTGGAGGGATCGCTGCTGGCCGACACCACCAAGCCTTTCGATGCGGTGCTGGGCCAGTTCGGCCGCATCGTGCAACTCTGATCGGGGTGAGCCATGAGTGATCTGGAAACCCTGATTCCGCAAAGCATCGAACTGGTCATCGACGGTGAGCCACTGGCCATCAAACCGCTGAAGGTCGGGCAGATGCCCGGCTTCCTGCGGGCGATCTCGCCGGTGATGCAGCAGCTCACCGCCACGGACATCGACTGGCTGGCGCTGTTCGGTGAGCGTGGCGACGACCTGCTGTCGGCCATCGCCATCGCGGTCGGCAAACCCCGCGCGTGGGTCGATGAGCTGGCCGCCGACGAGGCAATCCTGCTGGCCGCCAAGGTGATCGAGGTGAACGCCGATTTTTTTACCCGGACGGTAGTCCCGAAACTCGACGGTCTGTTCACGCAAGTGAAGCTGCCGCCCGTCGTGAAAGCGGCGGCTGGTTCGATGCCGTCCAGCACCTGATCGAGCACGGCCACCGCCTGCCCGACATCCTCGACTACACCCTGGCGCAGGTGCGCGGCTTCGTTGCAGCGACTGCGCGCACCGATGCGGCCCGGGATGCGCGGCTGCTGTCCGTGATTGCCATCGGCACGCGCGGCGATGCCCGCCACCTCGACCAGACCCTCGACCGCCTCACCGACAAGGCCACCGACCGTGTCTGACGACCATGCGCCGCAGTTATGAAAATTTCCGTCCAGATCGATAGCGCTGCCGCCCAGGCGCAATTGCGCCGCTGGGGCGGCGAGTTCCGTGACAAGGTCAAGAAGGCAGTCGCACGTGCCATCGCCAGTGAGGCGGTCGAACTCAAGCAGGACGTGCGCAGCCACGTCGCAAGCCAGATGGCCGTGGTCAAGAAGTCCTTCCTCAAGGGCTTCACCGCCAAGGTGCTGGACAAAGACCCGAACCGGCTGCCCGCGCTCTACGTGGGCTCGCGCATTCCGTGGTCGGGGATGCACGAGACCGGCGGTCTGATCGCCGGTCGGATGTTGATTCCGTTGCACGGACGGGTTGGACGCAAGCGCTTCAAGGCGCAGATCGCCGAGCTGATGCGCGGTGGCAATGCCTATTTCATCAAGAACGCAAAGGGGAACATCGTCCTGATGGCCGAGAACATCAAAGAGCACGACCGGCCACTGGCGGGCTTCAAGCGCCGCTACCGCAAGGCCGAGGGCATCAAGCGCATCAAGCGCGGTGCGGACGTGCCCATCGCCGTCTTGGTGCCCAAGGTCGCGCTCAGGAAGCGCATCGACGTAGAGCGTCTGGTCGCGGGTCGCATCCCGCGTCTGGCGGCCGAGGTCGAGAAGCAGATCAGCACGGTGGACTGATTCATGGCCAAGCGAATTTCCATCCTCGTCGCGCTCGAAGGGGCCGACGACGGGCTCAAACGCGCCATCACGTCCGCCGAGCGCAGTCTCGGTGAGCTTTCGGCCACCGCCAAGACCGCCGGGGCCAAGGCTGCCGCCGGAATGGCCGAGGTCAAGGCGGGGATGTCGGCCTTCGGCGATCAGGTCGCCACAGCCAAGACGCAGTTGCTGGCTTTTTTGTCGATCAACTGGGCCGCTGGCAAGGTGCAGGAGATCGTCCAGATCGCCGATGCCTGGAACATGATGTCCGCGCGCCTGAAACTGGCCACGGCGGGCCAGCGTGAGTTCACGACCGCGCAAGCGGCCCTGTTCGACATTGCCCAGCGCATCGGCGTGCCGATCCAGGAAACGGCCACGCTGTACGGCAAGCTCCAGCAGGCCGTGCGGATGCTGGGCGGCGAACAGAAGGACGCGCTCACGATCACCGAAAGCATCTCGCAGGCGTTGCGCCTGTCGGGTGCATCGGCCACCGAAGCGCAGTCCTCCTTGCTGCAGTTCGGTCAGGCGCTCGCATCCGGGGTGTTGCGTGGCGAGGAGTTCAACTCCGTTGTCGAAAACAGCCCCCGTCTGGCACAGGCCCTGGCCGATGGTTTGAACGTGCCCATCGGACGGCTGCGCAAGCTGGCCGAGGAAGGCCGCCTGACCGCCGACGTGGTGGTCAACGCGCTGCTCTCGCAGAAGGACAAGCTGTCAGCCGAGTACGCGCAACTGCCGCAGACGGTGAGCCAAGCCTTCGAGCGCTTGCGCAATGCCTTCGGGCAGTGGATCAACAAGGTCGACGAATCGACCGGGCTGACCAAGAAGCTGGCCGAGGCCCTGACGTGGCTGGCGCAGAACCTCGACACCGTGATGCAGTGGTTGAAGCGTATCGCCGAAGTCGGCCTGGCCGTGCTGATTTACCGACTGATCCCGGCGCTTATCACCGCGTGGCAAACCGCCGGTGCGGCCGCCGTCACGGCCGCCAGCGCCACCGCTGCCGCCTGGACGACGGCCAACCTGTCGGTGTCGGCGGCCGTGGCCAGCGTCGGCGTGCTCAAGACGGCGTTTGCGGTGCTCGGGGCCTTCCTGGTCGGCTGGGAAATCGGGACGTGGCTGTCGGAGAAATTCGAGATCGTCCGCAAGGCGGGCATCTTCATGGTCGAGGTGCTGGTCAAGGCGGTCGAGCAATTGCGCTACCGCTGGGAGGCTTTCGCCGCCATCTTCACGTCGGACACGATTGCCGAGGCCACCAAGCGCCACCAAGCCCGGCTCGCGGAGATGAACCAGATCTTCGCGCAGATGTACGCCGACGCGACCAAGGGGGCTGACGCCGCCAAGGGCGCGATGAACACCGCCGCGACCGCTGCCGAGGAAATCGCCAAGCGGCTGGAGGCCGTGCGCCAAGGCACGCAGGAAGCGGTCGGTCGCGGCATCGAGGCCGTTCACAGCGCGCTGGAGAAATTGAAGTCCCGCCTTGGCGAGGTCGAGCAAGCCGTGGGCAAGGCCAACCAGACGGTCAACGACGCCACCGCCAAGATGGCCGAGGCGTACAAGGGGCTGACCTCCATCGTCGAGGCCAACCTGCAGCGCCAGATCGAGGCCGTAAAGGCACGCTACCAGCAGGAGCAGTCGGCGCTGGAGACGTCCAAGCAGTCCGAAGCGGCGCTGATCACCAAGTCGACGCAACTGCTGACCGATGCGCTGACCCAGCAGACCACGCTGCGGCGGCAGGCCACGACGGACGCGTTGAAGCTGATCGACGATGAATCCCGCGCCAAGATCGAAGCGGCGCGCCGTGACGGGCAAACCGAGGCCGAGCGCGCGGCCAACGTCACGCGTGTCGAAAACGAAATCCTGGCCACCAAGCGCCAGACGATGACGCAGGCGTTGGCCGAGTACCGTCAGCACATCGACGCGCTCAACGCCGAAGCCAACCGGCATCTGGCCGAGATCAAGCGCATCGAGGAGGAAAAGCGTCAGCTCTCGATGACGACGGAGGAACGTGTCCGCGACATCCGTCGTCAGGGCATGACCGACTTCGAGGCCACGGAAGACCGCAAGCGCCAGATCGCCGAGTACCAGGAGAAGGCCCGCGAGGCGCTGGCCAGCGGTGAGTTCGAGCAGGCCCGGCAGCTGGCGCAGAAGGCAATGGATCTGGCCGCGCAGGTGGCCAGCTCGCAAACCAGCGAGGCCAAGCGCGGTGAGGACGCCCGCAAGCAGTCCGAGCAGGCAGTGTCACAGGTCACCCAGTTGGAATCGCAATCACGCGATGCCTATCGCAAGCAGGAATACGCGCAGGCCGAAGCCCTGATGCGACAGGCCGACCAGTTGCGCGCCGAACTGGCCCAGAAGACCAAGGATGCCGATGCGCAGATCGCACAGGGCAAGGATGGAGTCAATCAAGCCATCCAGCGCATCCGCGAGTCGGAGGAGATTCTGAACAAGACGCTGGACGCCGAGGCCAAGGCCCACCAGACGGCGGCGCAGTCGGCACTCTCGGCGCGCGAGGAAATCAGCCGCACGCTCGCGCAGACGGAGTCGCAGATCGACCAGATCACCGCGAAGCTGAAGGACGGTCTGAAGGTCACCATCGACGCCGACACCGCGCGTTTCGACAAGGCCATCGCCGATCTGGACAAGGCGCTGGCCGAGAAGGAGTACCTGCTCAAGATTCAGGCCGACTTGCAGGAGGCCGAGAAGAAGCTGCAGCAATACGAACAGCTACTGAAAGAAGGCAAGACGCTGCCCGTCGATGCGGACGTGTCCAAGGCCAAGGAGGCGCTGGCCAAGCTCAAGACCTACGCCGACCAGAACTCGCAATTCGAGCTGAAGGTGGCCACCGAGAAGGCGCAGGCCGCGATCACCAACGTCGAAGGCCAGATCAAGGCGCTGGATCGCATCCAGACCGAATCTCGGCATCAGGTCAGCACCAATGCCGAAGCGGCCCGCGCCGAGATCATGAGCCTGAACGGGGCCAACACCTCGAGCACGCACACGATCTACGTGACGAAGGTGGAAACGAATGCCACCGGCGGTCTGGTCGGTAGCGGCGTGCGCCGCTTTGCCGACGGCGGCGCGGTGGCCCCGGCCTTTCCCCGGATGAGCGGTGGCTCGGTTCCCGGCTCCGGCCACCACGACACCGTGCCGCGCACTTTGGACGCCGGTGCCTTCGTGATTCGCAAGGCTGCGGTGCAGAAATACGGCGGCGGTGCGCTCTCGCGTCTGGCCAATGGTGTCGCCCGATTCGCCGTCGGCGGCCGCGTGCTGGCTTCTGGCAATGGCAGTTCAGCGGGCGGCAATTCGGATGGCAAGCCCAGCCCCCCGAAGAAGAACCGCGAAGCGGTCGAGGCGATGAAGATGATCGATCTCGGCCTGCAGGGCATGAACGAGTACACCAACTGGCTCCAGTGGAACTACGGTGCCTCGGTCAGCCTGGACATGCGCAGCAAGACGATGGAGAGCTACGGCAAACAGGCCCAGCAGGATCGGCGTGCGCTGGAGGATTTCATCAGCCGCAAGCAGCTCACCGGCAACGAGCGCCAGAACTTGGAGCGCATCAAGCAGACGTGGCGGCAGGCGATGGCTCAGCCGCTGCTCTGGGGCAAAGACCTGGAGCGCGAGCTGATCGACTACATGGAACAGAACCAGGGGGAGTTCTACCGGCGCGGTGGCATGGCCAAGTCCGACACCGTCCCGGCGATGCTCACGCCGGGCGAGTTCGTCGTGAACAAGGATGCCGTGTCCCGTTACGGCGCTGGCTTCTTCGAAGCGATCAACAACCTGTCCGCCCCGGCGCAGGCATTGGCCGGTCGCGCGCTTGCGGGCGTTCAGGGCTTCGCCACGGGTGGCTTGGTTCAGCCCAGCGGCTCGCGGTTGGCCCGGCCGGTGTTGGCGACCGATGCCGGGCCCAGCCGCACGGTACGCGTGGAACTGTCCTCGGGCGACCGCAAGGTCAACGCCTCCGTCGATGCGCGCGACGAGTCGCGCCTTCTGCAACTTCTTGATGCTGCTCGCACCCGAGCAGTCTGAGTCCATTCCGATGCAACTGAAGAACCTCTCCGATGAGGTGGCCTTGCCGCTGCCCGACGATTTGCTGTGGAGCGATGAGCACGCCTGGACGCCTGCCGTGGCGTCCGCGTCCTACCTCATCACCGGAGCCTTGCTGATCCAGTCTGCGACTCGGCAAGCAGGTCGCCCCATCACGCTGGTGGGTGCGCCCGATATGGCGTGGGTCACGCGCGCCACGGTCGAGCAGCTGCGTGCCTGGGCTGCGTTCCCGGTCAGCAACACCACGGGGCGGTTCGCGCTGACCTTCGCTGATGGTCGCTCGTTCACCGTGGCCTTTCGTCACGGCGACACCCCCATCGAATCCGAACCGGTGCTGGGCATCCCGGCTCGCGCCGACACCGACTTCTATCGCCTGACCCTGCGATTCCTGGAGATCTGAAATGCCGATCCAATCCGGCGACGTGAAACTGCTGAAGTCCGCCGTGATGGCGGACGTTCCCGAGGGTGGTGGCGCGCCCACGGGCAACACCATTGCCGATGGCGTCTCCAACGCCATCTTCCCCGACATCTCCGAGCTGGATCGGGCCGGTGGTCGGGTCAATCTGCGCAAGTCTTTCGTTTCGGTGCAGACCGATGACACCGACACCTACTTCGGGGCCAACGTGATCGTGGCCGAGCCGCCGCAAGATGCCCGGGTCAGCGTCACGCTGTTCAGCACAGAAAAAACCTTCGACACCCGCGAGCAGGCGCAAGTGCGCATCGAGGCCTACCTCAACAAGGGGCCGGAGTGGGCGGGCTACCTGTTCGAGAACCACATCGCGGGTCAGCGCGTGATCCAGATTTTCCAGCGCGTCACCGACACCATCCCCAATGTCGGGCAGACACTGGTCTTGATCGAAAACGAGGGCTTGGGCACGCAGAAGGAGCAGTACATCCGGGCCACCTCCGTTTCGGTGGTCGAGCGCACCTTTACGTACAACAGCGACCAGGACTACAAGGCCAACGTCGTCACCGTCGACATCAGCGATGCGCTGCGCTACGACTTCACCGGCTCGCCTGCGACACGGACGTTCACCCGCGCCACGAACAGCACCAAAGTGCGCGACACGGTCGTGGCCGACGCCGGAACCTACGTCGGGGTGGTACCGCTGACGCAGGCCGCCGCAGTCGGCGACTTCACGATCAAGGGCACCTCGATCTACACGCAGTTGGTGCCGAGCGCGCAGACCGAGACGCCGATCTCCTTCGTTCCTCCCTACGCGGCCGCCGGATTGCCGGTGCCAGGGGTGGTCGCGGTGAGCTACACGGCCAGTCACGCCTGGACGACCAGCATCAAATTCAACCTGCCGGGTGGCTGCCTGCCGGGGTCGCTGACCATCCAGACCGATGGCATCACGATCTTCGACGACGCGGGTCTGCTCAAGACCACCAGCGGCACGGTCGGCACCATCGACTACGCCAACGGCATCCTGACCCTCAACTCGGGCACGATGTCGAACGCGAAGGCGGTCACCTACACGCCCGCCGCCCAAATTCTGCGTGCGCCGCAAAGCTCGGAAATCCCGGTCACGCCGGAGTCGCGCAGCCAGTCCTACGTCGGCACGGTCAACCCGGTGCCGCAGCCCGGAACGCTGTCGATCAGCTACATGGCGCAGGGACGCTGGTACGTGCTGTCCGATGGCGGGAACGGTTCGCTCAAGGGACTGGACACCAGCTACGGCGCGGGTACCTTCAATCGGAACACCGGCGCGTTCGTCGTGACGTTGGGGGCCCTGCCCGACGTGGGCAGTTCGCTCGTCCTGACCTGGAACGTGCCGACGCAGGAGACGCAGCAGGCGTCGACAACCCTGAAGGCCACCCAGAGCCTCGCACTGAACCCGCCTGCAGGGACGGCGGTGCAACCCGGATCGCTCACCGTGTCCTGGGAGTACAGCGGCACCAAGACGGCAACGGCGGCCACCTCTGGCGTACTGTCCGGAGCGGCCACCGGCAGCTTGAGCGTCGCGCAGAACCGCGTCGACTTCGCGCCCAACGTGCTGCCCTCGGTCGGCACGCAGCTCACCGTTAGCTACGTGGCAGGCCCCAAGCAGGAAGACTCGTTCGCGCATCCGTCCCGCAACGGCTCGGGGCTGGTGCCGGTGACAGCATCCCTCGGAGCCATCGAGCCGGGCTCGCTCGAAGTCGAGTGGGATACCCTGACCGACACCTCCGTGCTCGGGGCCTACACCCTCGCGCAACTGCAGGAGATGGGCGTGCAGGCCGCGTGGCGCGATCCGACCCAGATCGCCCGCGACGACGGCAGCGGCAACGTCGTGCTCAACGGCGGCAATATCGGCACGGTCAATTACGCCACCGGCGAGGTGATGTTCAACCCTGACGTGACCGTCCGGATTCCGCGTCCGAACTACACGGCATCGGCTATCGCCGGCACCGGCCGTTGGCGGTTGAACTACAGCGGCATCACCTATGTGAGCGCCCCGTCGCTGTACCCCAACGACGAATCGGGCTACGTGAAGCTGCGCTACAACAGCGCAGGCTCGACCAGCAACCAGTCCGAGACCTTCCAGTTCCTCCCGGCTTTCAAGTTGGTGCCGGGGGTGAATGCCCAGGTGGTGACGGGCACGGTGCTGCTGACGATCAGTGGCGCACAGCCCTGGGGCGACAACGGCCAGGGCACGCTGCGCGAGTTCACCACCAGCGGCTGGGTCACGCGCGGCACGATCAACTACCTGTCCGGTGACGTGGCGCTGACGTCGTGGACGGCAGGCACGAACAACGCGATTGCGCGTGCCAGTTGCGTGACCACGGTGGGTGAGAACATCTCCAGCGAGTACGTGTTCCGTAGCGGCGCGGCTCCGCTGCGCCCGGGGTCTCTGTCGATCCAGTACGCCCGCGCAGTCGGTGGCACGCAAAACGTGACCGCCGGGATCGACGGCAAGATCGAGGCGACCGGCATCAGCGGCAGCGTCGACTACGAGACCGGTCTGGTGCGGGTGCGCTTCGGCACGATGGTGACGGCCGCCGGAAACGAGAGTCAGCCGTGGTACGCCGCCGACCGGGTGGGCGCGGACGGCAAGATTTTCCGGCCCGAACCGGTGGCCGCCTCCAGCGTGCGCTACAGCGCGGTGGCCTACAGCTACTTGCCGCTGGATGCCGATCTGCTCGGCATCGATCCGGTGCGGCTGCCCAGCGACGGGCGCGTGCCGATCTTTCGCCCGGGTGGCTTCGCCGTGGTGGGCCACACCGGCAAGATCACCACCTCGGTCGGCAACGGCCAGACCATCAACTGCGCCCGGGTGCGCCTGTCGCGCGTGCGCGTCGTAGGCCACGACGCAGCGGTGATCAACACCGGCTACACCACCGATCTGGAAGCGGGCACCGTCACGTTCACCAACGTCGCGAGCTACAGCCAACCGGTGACCATCGAACACCGCATCGAGGACATGGCCGTGGTGCGCGACGTGCAGATCAGCGGTGAGATCAGCTTCACCCGGGCATTGACACACGAATATCCCCTCGCCAGCCCTGGCGATCCGACATCCGGCAGTCACGTCTCCAGCGCCCTGGTCGCCGGTGACCTGTTCGCCCGCGTCAGTCTGGTGTTCGACCAGTCAACGTGGAGCGGCGCGTGGTCGGATGCCTTGTCGGGCAGTTCGGCGACCGCGACCTTCAACAACACGCAGTACCCGATCCGGGTGACCAATCGCGGCGCGCTGACCGAGCGCTGGATCGTTCGCCTCACCAACAGCACCTCGTTCGAGGTCATCGGCGAGAACGTCGGCGTGATTGCCACCGGCAACACCAGCGCCGATTGCGCGCCCAACAACCCGGCGACCGGCGTGCCGTACTTCGTTCTTCCGGCGCTCGGCTGGGGCAATGGCTGGGCGACCGGCAACGTGCTGCGCTTCAACACCATCGGCGCGCAGTTCCCGGTCTGGGTCGTGCGCACCGTCCAGCAAGGGCCGGAATCCGTGCCCGATGACAACTTCACGTTGCTGATTCGCGGCGATGTGGACACCCCTTGATCTCGTAGACAGGAACCATTGAGATGACTGACCTGACCGTCAAATACTTCAACAGCGGCATGGTGGGCGCGCCTCAGATCTCCAACAACTGGGGCGATCTGGTGACGATGCTCGACGCTTGCCTGGTCAACGGCTTCAGCCTGAAGGCCATCGACACGTTGACCTTTGCCAATGGCATTGCCACGGCCACCATCACGTCTGGGCACGCCTACCTTCGAGAGCAGGTCGTGCTGATCGCCGGGGCAGAGCAGCCCGAGTACAACGGATCGTTCCGCGTACTGACGACGACCACGACCACCTTCACCTACGCGGTGACGGGCACGCCGGTGTCGCCAGCAACGACGACCACCAACCTGAGCGCCAAGGTCGCGCCATTGGGTTGGGAGAAGCCGTTCGCGGGAACGAGCAAGGCCGCCTATCGCAGCAAGAACCCGCAGTCGCCGCAGAACATCCTGCTGATCGACAACAGCCTCAAGACCCCCGGCTACACCACGACCTGGGCCAAGTGGGCGAATGTCGGGATCGTGGAAGACCTGTCGGACATCGACACCATCGTTGGCGCGCAGGCTCCCTACGACCCGAACAACCCGACGCAGAACTGGAAGCAGGTCACAGCCAGCCAGTGGGGTTGGTACAAATGGTTCCACGCGCGCGGCCCTCAGTACGAAAGCAACGGCGACAGCGGCGGAGGTGGCCGCAACTGGGTGCTGATTGGTGACGACCGCCTGTTCTTCCTCTTCTGCACCAATGCAGCGGGCTACGGCTGGTATGGCCGCAACTGCTACTGCTTCGGCGACCTCATCAGCTTCAAACCCGGCGACAACTACGCCACGGTGCTGGCCGCCGACGACAACTACTCGGGCATGAGCAACTACTGGAGCTATCCCGGGCAGTTCAGCGGCTACGGTCTGGTGTCGTCCCTGGACTTCACGGGCAAGGTGCTGCTGCGCAATCACACCCAGCTTGGCAACCCGGTTCGCTTCGGGCTGACGTCCCTGAACACCAACAACGGTCAGCAGATCTGCGGTCGGGGCCCGACGCCATTTCCGAACGGCGCGGACTACAGCCTGTGGCTGTTGCCCACCTACGTTCGGCAGGAGGACGGCCATATGCGCGGCATCCTGCCCGGGATGCTGTGGATGTCCCAAGACCGCCCGTACAGCGATCAGACCATCGTGGACAACGTGGTCGGTCAGGCGGGCAAGCGCTTCCTGCTGGTCAGGACGCAGTACAGCTCGGAAACCGAAGGCGCGCAGATCGCGTTCGACATCACCGGCCCGTGGAGGTAAGCCATGAGCTACCCGCTGAGCGAAACCTTCGCCACGGCTCCGGCAACTGGCTACACCACGGTACTCGGGAGCATGGCCGCGAGCCACAACAGCGCCCAGCAGGCCATCGACATCTCGGCACCAACCAGTCAGTCCATCCTGCGCTTTAACGAGACGGCGCACGGCGACTTCTGGTTCGAGGCCGATGTCGAGTTCCTGACCGACCCGTCTGCCCGCAAGCACATCGGTCTGTGGATGACCACCGGCAACGGTTCCGAGGGCTACCGGTTCGCGCATCTGGACGGTGCCTGGGTCGTGACCCGCTGGAACAGCGGCTTCGGTGACGGCGCGGCGGTGACTGGCAGCGTCAACGAGGGAGCCAAGCCCGTCGCTGGTGTTGCCGACGTGGCTCTGACCTTCAACGTAGGCCAGCGGATGATCCTGCGCTGCGAGGTCATCGTCGGCGCGTTCGATGCCAACGGCGTGCCGTGGGCACGTCTGATCCAGTTCAAGGCCGGTGGCGTGCTGATGTTCCAGGTCGGTGATGCGAGCTACCGGGGCAAGCTGATTCCAGGCGTGTTCCTGTATGGGGCCACGGCACGCATCCACGCCATCGCCGGTGGCACGCCGTCCGGTCTGCCCGAGTTTCCCGCGACGGTGGGCGTGAACGCCGACGACGAGCTGGTGCGGTTGGCCGGGGGATCGACCTCGGTGCTCCCCGATCCCGCCGCCAACATCGGCGTCAACGCCCACATCGACCTGATGCGCCGCAACAGCCCTTCGTCCGATTTGTGGAACCGGGATGGCGGATACGACTGGCGCTTGCGCCCGATCCCGAGCGCGCGCAAGGACATCCATTTCAGCGGCCACGGCGTCATCGCCGGGACGGTCAAGGAAAAAGGCCAGCCCAACCAACCGCTGGTGCGGCGGGTGCAACTCATCAGCGAGAACGCCCGCGTCCTGGTTGCCGAGACCTGGTCTGACGCCAGCGGCAACTACCGATTCGAACTGCTGGACCCGGCCCAGAGATACACCGTGGTCAGCTACGACTACAAGCAGATGTACCGCGCCGTAATCGCGGACAACCTACGCCCGGAGCCCATGCCATGACCGTTGCGATCACCGTCGAACACAACGAGGCGCGGCTGGCGGGCACTCTTGCGTTCCTCGATGCGGGCAGCAACCCGGCGCGTCTGCGCATCTACGGTGGGACGCGGCCTGCCACTCCGGCCACGACGCCGACGAGCGCGATGCTGGTCGAGATCAGGTTGACCAAACCCGCTGGCACGATCTCGGGCGGACTCCTGACGCTGACGCAGCAGGAGGATGGGCTGATCACCAGCACCGGAATCGCCACCTGGGCACGGTTGGTGAATGGCAATGAGGTGACCGCCCTGGATCTGGACTGCAGCGGCACCGATGGCAGCGGCGACGTGAAGCTGGCCAGCACCAATCTCTATCTGGGTGGAGACGCCCGGATGGTGTCGGCGATCCTGGGGTAAACCGTGCCGAGCGCATCCACTGAACTGACGCTGGCGGCCACGTTGCCAGTGCCCGGGGTCAGCATTCAGATCGGGCCACCGCTGGTCAACCTGCTGTTCGACCAATCCGCAGCCACCGACGCCGACTTGGTGTTCGGGGCAGGCTTTGTCGCGCCGCGCGACGACGTGACGGTGCTGGCCAGCCTGCCGTTGCCGGTCGTCACCATCAAGTTCATTCCCCCGGCCCGGGCCGAGTTGCTGGCAGAGCTACCGGCGCTGACGGTGAGCACGTTGTTGCTGCGCCCGAGCGTGCCCTTGAGCGTGGTGGGCGCGAGCCTTCCGGGTGTTGTGTTCTCCGGCGAGGTCAGGTACTACTCGCGCACGCAGCGACCGACAGTGGGACAGACCGAGCATCTTTGGCAGGTGGCCAAGCAGGCCGAGGATGGTTCCACGCAGGGACAGCAGGACGCCGCCTCCACGCCCGCAGGCTGGAATGCGTTTTGGCGGCGCACTCTGAGTCTGCCGCAGGGCATCGCGCACAAGCTGCCGCCGGTGCTGGCGGCCGCGCCCGAACAACGGGATGCTCGCCACCAGGATGCCACGCGCCTGCAAGACTTGACGAGGTTCGCGCACCAGGATGCCACGCGGTTTGAGGTGGCCCGACAAGGCCTGTTCCAGAACGCAGGCCCGTTGCGGGATGCCACGCAGTTCCGTCATCAGGACGGCGACCGCAGCAAGCGTGCTGGACGCGTGGCCCCGTGGCAAACCGCCATCCTAGTCACCCGTGGCCAAGGGTCTGATTTCCAGAGTGCGCAGCCGGAATTGAGGGGATGGCGTGGCCGATATCAGGAGGCCGTGCCACCGCCACCGGGCATCAGCCGGTGGGTGGTGCCCGAGCCGCCTGTGCCACAGCCTTGCTACACGCCGAGCCCGCACCTGCTGTTCGCCGCGCTGACGGCGACCGACGGACATCTGCTGCTCCTTTGTGAAAACCACACCGACCCGCCGCCCCCCGATGGGGAGCCGGTGGTCGTTCCTGTCCGGAGGGTGTATTTCGTGATCAATGACGTGACCCTGCACCGCGTGCCCGATGGCACGCCGGTGCCGGTGTTCAACCTTTCGCTGTCGCTCGACGCCGCTTCGTGGGCGTGGGGCTTCGATGCGGTGCTGCCCGCCAAGGCCGAGTCCCTGGTCGCGCCCGGCACGGCCTCCGGCCCGGTCGAGCTCGTGGCCAGCGTCAACGGCACCACGTTCCGCGTGCTCGCCGAAAACATCAGCCGCGAGCGCATCTTCGGCGACGCCAGCATCCGCATCTCCGGTCGCGGACGCAACGCCGTACTGGCCGCGCCTTACGCCCCAGTGATGACCTTCTCGAACACCGAGGGGCGCACCGCGCGGCAACTGATGGACGACGTGCTCACGGTCAATGGCATTCCGCTGGGCTGGATGGTCGATTGGGGCCTCACGGACTGGAACATCCCGGCCGGGGTGTTCGCGCGGCAGGGAACGTGGATCGAAGCCTTGACTGCCATCGCCGGTGCCGCCGGGGGCTATCTGATTCCGCATCCCTCTGACCAGAGCATCCGCGTGCGTCATCGCTATCCGGTTGCCCCTTGGGAATGGAACACGTTGACGCCTGATTTCGTGCTGCCCGTCGATGCCGTCGCCCGCGAATCGCTGCGCTGGCTGGAGAAGCCCGCCTACAACCGCGTGTTCGTGTCCGGGCAGGACGTGGGCGTGCTCGGCCAGGTGACGCGGGCCGGTACCGCCGGAGACGTGCTGGCACCGATGGTCGTCGATGCCCTCATCACCGAGGCCGCCGCCGCACGTCAGCGTGGGATCGCCGTGCTGGCCGACACCGGGCATCAGATCGAGGTCAGCCTGCGCCTGCCGGTGCTCGCCGAGACCGGGATCATCGAGCCGGGGGCGTTCGTCGAGTACCAGGACGGCAGCGTGACCCGCCTGGGACTGGTGCGCTCGACGCAAATCGAGGCGGGAATGCCCGAGGTCTGGCAGACGCTGGGGGTGCAGGGCTATGCATAACCTCTACGAGCAGTTCCGCCAGCTGATCCCCGACCCGCCGCTGCAGGCGGGCACCGTGATCGACGTCGGCTCCGGCGTGGTCACCGTCGCATTGCCCGGTGGCGGCCGCATCAAGGCGCGTGGCAACGCGGCCGTCGGCCAGAAAGTCTTCGTCCGCGACGACGCCGTCGAAGGTATCGCACCCAGCCTTACCCTGGAGATCATCGAAATCTGAAGCACCGCTGATTCACCGATTCACCCCCTGAGACCCGCCTTGATGCTCACGCATCGGGCGGGTTTCGCATTTCTGGAGACCACCATGACCGAGCCCGAACAACAACCCACTCTCGTCGAGAACATGCTCCTGCTGCGCCGCGAGGACTTCGACGAACTGCTTGACCGCGCCGCCGAACGCGGAGCCGAACGCTGCCTTGCCAACCTCGGCCTCGAAAACGGCGGTGCCGCCCGCGACATCCGCGAACTGCGCGATCTCTTGGAAGCGTGGCGCGATGCCCGCCGTACCGCGTGGCAGACGACCATCAAGGTCATCACCACCGGCATCTTGGCGGCGCTGCTGGTTGGCGCGGCCATCAAGCTCAAGCTGATGGGAGGCACCCAATGATCGAGACCCTCCTGGGCGGCCTGCTGGGCGGTGCCTTTCGCCTCGCGCCCGAAATCCTCAAATGGCTGGACCGTAAGGGCGAACGCGGTCACGAGCTGGCGATGCAAGACAAGGCGCTGGAGTTCGAGAAGCTGCGCGGCGCGCAGCGGATGGCCGAGATCGGCGCGGGTGCCGATGCGGCCTGGAACGTCGGGGCCATCGAGACGCTGCGCGATGCTGTCCGTACTCAGGGCGAGAAGACCGGCGTGCGCTGGGCCGATGCGTTGTCCAGCAGCGTACGGCCCGTGATCACGTACTGGTTCATGGCTTTGTACTGCGCCGCCAAGACGGCGGCGTTTGCGGCTGCCGTGACCGCTGGTGCCAGCTGGGGCACGGCCATCCTGCACGCCTGGACGGAGGCCGATCAGGCGCTGTGGGCGGGGGTGCTCAACTTCTGGTTCCTCGGGCGCGTATTCGATCGGGTGCGATCGTGATCGAAGTGCCGAAGGCCGCCCTCGAACTCGCCAAGCGGTTCGAAGGTTTTCACCGGGTGCCGAAGTTCGATCCCGGTCGCGCCCATCCGTACATCTGCCCGGCGGGTTACTGGACGATTGGCTACGGCCATCTGTGCGATCCGAAGCATCTTCCGATCACCGAGGAGGAAGCCGAGGTCTATCTGGCGCGTGACTTGGTGACCGCGCTCAACGCGACGCTGCGTTACTGCCCCGTACTGGTCACTGAGCCCGAGAGTCGGCTTGCCGCTATCGTCGATTTCACCTTCAACCTCGGCGCTGGACGACTGCAGACGTCAACCCTGCGACGACGGATCAACCAACGCGACTGGCCTTCTGTTGTCGGTGAATTGAAGCGATGGGTCCAAGGTGGCGGCCGTGTGTTGCCTGGGTTGATGTACAGGCGTGAGGCGGAGATCCAACTGATATTTGCATAGAGCAATTCGCCGCCCCAGTGACTTTTCTGCATCGGATGATTAATTTTCCCTTGACTCTTGAGTTATCTCCAAGGTTTACGCTGATATCAACGAGTCGGGGCCGCTGCGAAACGCTTTCGTTAGCGCAACGTCCCGGCGACGGAAACGGAGGTGTTTTTATGGAGACCTTGTCCTGGAAGATCGAAGGGATGCACTGCGCAGGTTGCGCGCAGACCATCGAAGCCCGGCTTGCGCGCGAACCGGGTGTACTCCGCGCCGAGGTTGCGTTCCCGACGCGCAGCGCGCGCATCCTGCTCGACCCCGCCACCGCCTCGCCGGGAGCGCTTGCGAGCCTGATCGAGCGCGCCGGTTATCGGGTCATCGTGGAGCAAAAAACATGACCGACGCCAACTTTCCATTCCTGTCCCAAGGTCCCGGAAAGACCGAATCGCCACTGACTGTGGAGGCCACGATGAGCCACGCCATCACCACTGAAGACTTGAAGCTATGGAGCGACGAACCCGCGTCGCGTCCCGATCGCGCACGCATACGCGCCCGCATCGGAGGGCTGCACTGCTCGCTCTGCACGGGAACCATCGAACGCGCCCTCGGCCGTCATCCGGGCGTCGACAAGGTCGCGGTGAGCCTAACCCATGAGCAGGCGCTCGTCGAATACGACCCGAAGGTGGCGCGCCCGGAAGCGCTTCTGAACACCCTCCGTGACATTGGTTATACCGTCTCAGATCCGCGCAAGGTCCGTCCGTTCGAGGAGGAAGAGCGGGATCTCGTGCGCGAAGGCCGCCGGTTTCTGGTAGCAACTGCATTCAGCCTGATCGCGATCGCACTCATTGCACACCCGATCGGCATTGCCGCCACGCTCCTGCCTGCGGCAGTGATCGCCAGCCTGCTCGCCTTCATTTTCCTGGTGCTGCGCTCGCGCGGCCTTGGCGTCGCGATCGGCGGCACCTTGCTGCTCGCCGCCGTTGCAGCGAGTCTGGTTCCGCTTAGAAGTCAGCCTTGGTTTCCCGACGCCACGCCTTGGATCGTGGCCGGCATGGCGCTCACCCTCGTTTTTGGCATCGGCAACCACATTCTGCGCATGGCGTATCAGTCGCTGCGGCGCGGCATTCTCAATCAGCACGTGCTGCTCGAAATCGGCGCTTTTGCCGGCATCGCCGGCGGCGTTGTTGGCTTCATCCTTGGGCGGCCTGACTATCCCACTGCCGCGTTCTTCGCCGTCAGTGTCATGGTCGTGACCTATCACATCTTCTCGGAGTGGTTGTCGCTCATCGTCAAGACGCGCAGTTCCCAGGCAGTCAAGCGACTGCTCGACCTGCAACCGGACACGGCGCGCGTCGTGCGGGACGGCCAGGAACTCGAACTGCCGATCGAACGGGTGTCGGTCAACGATTTGGTACGCATCCGGCCCGGCGAGCGCATACCGGTGGACGGCAAGGTGGTGAGCGGTCATTCAGCCGTTGACCAGGCGCTCGTTACCGGCGAGCCCATTCCCGTTGAGAGATCCGAGGGCGACGCCGTGATCGGCGGGTCCATCAACAGCACCGGCACGCTTCTCATCCAGGTGACGGCCGTCGGAGAAGGCAGTTTTCTCAACAAAATCATTCGCGAGGTCGAGGATGCCCGAGCGCTCAAGCCCGGCATCCTGCATCTCGTCGACCGCGTGTTGCGCGTCTACACCCCTGCCGTGCTGATCGTGGCGATGCTTGCCGCGGCCGGCTGGCTCATCGGCACGTGGCTGATCGCCGGCCAGATGGACGTCGAGCGGGCGGTGTTTGCGGGACTGAGCGTGCTCGTCATGGGTTATCCGTGCGCTGTCGGCATCTCCGCGCCGCTGTCGATTGTGCGCGGGGCCGGCGAAGCAGCCGAGCAGGGCATCCTGATGCGCACCGGCGAAGCGTTTCAAGGCTATCGGCTGGTGAACACCGTTGTGTTCGACAAGACCGGGACTCTCACCGAGGGGCGGCCTGCCGTGCGCGAGATCGAAGCAGTTGACGGCGCGGCCGACGATCTGCTCGCAGCCGCTGCGGCGGCAGAAGCGTCTTCCGAGCACCCGCTCGCGCAGGCGGTGATGGATGCCGCGTTCCAGCGCGGCATCACGCCGCCGCAGGTACAGTCTTTTGAAGCCATTCCCGGCAAGGGTGTTGTCGCGCACATCGACCAGAGCGAGGTGCTGGTCGGCAGTCCGATGTTCTTGACGGACCGCGGCATTGATCTGGCTCCGGTCGCCGAGCGCATCGCGCGCCTGGAAGAGGCAGGCCGGACCGTCATCGCCGTCGGTCGCACGGGTCGTGCGCTGGGCGTCATCGCGCTGGGCGATACGCTGCGCTCCGACGCAAATGAAGCGGTCGCCACGCTGCGCCGGGCCGGGCTGCGGACCGTGCTCCTGACCGGAGACAACGAACGCGCGGCGAGGCGGATCGCGGAAGAGGTTGGCATCGACGAGGTGCACGCCGGCGTGCTGCCCGACGGCAAGGCCGACATCATCCGGCGCTTGCAGCGCGACGGCCGGGTGGCGATGGTTGGCGACGGCATTAACGACGCGCCGTCGCTGATGCAGGCGGATATCGGCATCGCAATGGGTGCCGGCACCGATATCGCCATCGAGTCGGCCGACATCATCATCCTGTCGAATCGCCTGGTCGCGCTTCCCCTTGCGCGCGAGATCAGCCGCCGCAGCTACCGCAAGATGCTACAGAACGTAACCCTGGCGTTCCTGTTCAACGGCATCGGCATTCCGGCAGCCGCGACCGGGCTCGTCTACCCGGTGTGGGCTATGACCGCAATGGCGGTGAGCGTCACGGCGATTTTCTTCAACTCGCTCTGGGGACGGCCGAGATTGTTCATCGATGCCATCCTGAGCGTCGGCCGGCCGGTGGAGCCGCCGCAGACGGCATAAGCACGAGAAGACAGCGGATGAGAGTAAAACTTGATAAGAACGGGTGGCTGCGATGAGTGCGATCAGGCGTGGAATCACCAATCCGTTTAGAAACAGAGCCCGGGCCGTCGTCGTGATTGTCCTGTTATCGCTCGTCACCGGCTTTCTTGCGCTGATGGTCCAGGCAACCGTCGCCAGCCGCCAGCAAATCGCCGGGATGGAACAGCGTGTCCGCACGCTGATTGAGCTGCGCGAAGCGGGCGCCTTCGGCACCGGCGGCTTCGGCGGCGACAAGCCGATCGGACACGATCGATTCACGACCGACACGTTGCAGACAGCCAAGAGCATTCCGAGCGCCCGTCACCTTGCGCGGGTTGACGAGTACATCTACACGCCACAGGTCGATCCCTCGAAAAAGAATGCCTACGCAATGGTGATTGGCCTGCACCCGGGCGCTTCGCTGCGGGCGATCGGCGAAGTGGATTACGAAAACGCCAGGATCGCGGCGGGACGCAACCTGCATCCGGGCGACAAGGACGCCAACGTCGCGGTGATCGGCCGCCTTTACGCGGCGCAGCGACTCGGTATCTCCGATCCAACGGACTTGGTCAAGACACGCAAGCAGGTCGCCGTCAACGGGCGACTATTCGACGTGATCGGCATCTACGCCACCGGCAACGATTTCGGCGACAACCACGTGTTTGTCCCGATCAATACCTTTCGTGCCGTTTTCAATCCCGGCAAGCGGCTTTCGAAGATTTTCGTGACGGTGGACTCGGTGTCCAATGTCGAGCGCGTCGTGGCCGAGCTGAAGCAGCGTCTGGTGGACGAAGCCGATGTCGTGACGGCGCCGGAAGCCGTGTCGACGGCGCGCATGACCCTGGGAACACTTGCCGTGTCGAGTGCCTATGCGGCGATCCTGTTGTTCGCCATCGGCGCCGTTGTCACTGTATTCGTGATGGTGCTCAGCATGCGCGAGCGTATTCGGGAAATCGGCACACTCAAGGCGATCGGCGCATCGAATCGGGAAGTCGTCCTCCAGTTTCTTTCAGAGGCTTTCGGCATGAGCGCCATCGGCGCGGTCGGCGCATTACTGCTGGTGCTTCCCTTCGCGCCGCTCTTGGGCCGGATGCTCGGCGTGCCCATCGCGTTTGACGCGCACACGGCACTGCTTGTCATCGCCGTCTCCATCCTCTTTGCCGCACTCGGCAGCCTGTACCCCGTGTTCCAAGGCGTGCGTCTGAGCCCCATTGAAGCCATGAGGAGAATCACATGACGATGCTACGTCTTGGCATGCGCAACCTGTGGCGAAGCAAGCTGCGGCTCGTTCTCGTCACCGCATTGATCGGCGCGCCATTCTTCCTGTTGCTCGTGATGCAATCGATCGGCGATGCGGTCGAGCGGCAGACCGAGGTCTTGAAGCAAAACGTGAACAACACGCTGCAGTTGCGGGCACGCGGTTCGATGGGCCACGTCAATATGGTCGGCAACGAAGACATTCTGCCGCAGGATGCGCTCGCCAAGGCGCGGGCAATCCCGCACGTGGCGAAAGCGGAGCCGTACCTGCTGGCAATGACGCCGACCGAAGGGCATAACTTCGCGATGGTCGTCGGTGTTGATCCCCAAGACACGCGACGCCTCGAATCGCACGGCGAGGCAGGCAATCCGAAAATCCTGTTCGGCCGCGATCTCGGTATCGAGGATCGAGGAAAGCCGGTTGCGATCATCGGGCAGGGAGTTGCCAAGTGGGCCGGCATCAAGCCCGAAGAACTCGGCCGCGCGACGCTGACGCTCGATCTGAAACGCACGCACCCCGTCATCTTCGCACTCGACCGCCCTCCGGCGAGTTTCACGGTCGTCGGCATTTACGCCAGCGGCTATGTCTTCGGCGACATGCAGATCTTCACGCCGCTCGACACGTTCCGCAACGCTTACGGCGTGCCGAAGGGAATTTCCTGGCTCTACGTCCGCGCGGACTCGGCAGAGAACCTGCCGGCCGTGGAACGGCACCTGCAGGCCGCGCTCGGCGATGTCGCCGACATCATTGCGCCAACCACTGTGGCCGAATTTCAAAATACCGCCACGGCGGCAGTGCAGCGTCTTGCCAATGGCGGCATCGCGCTATCGGCTGCATTGATGGTCGTCGTCGTCTTTTTCGTCATGCTGCTGGTCGTGCGCGAGCGCGCATGGGAAATCGGCACGCTCAAGGCGATCGGCGCATCCGACGCCGGCATCGTCGCGAGCTTTCTCACCGAGGCAGTGCTGTTATGCGCGCTTGGCGCGTTGGCCGGGGCACTGCTCTTCGCGCTGTGGGGCGGCCCGCTTGCCGGGTTGATTTTTGGTCTGGGCGTGAGCCCCTTCCTTCCGGCGCACTACAGCAGCCTGGGCAGCACGCTGGCGCTCGCGCCGCAATTCGGCACGACGACCCTTGCCATCCTTCTCGGTGCCGGTGTGTTCGCCGCACTTGGCGGAAGCGCCTGGGGCATTCGGCAAATTGTCAAACTGTCCCCGATGGAGGCTATCCGGCATGAATAAGAAATCCGACGCAAAAGTCGCCCCCCTGATCGAGTTGAGGGCGGTGAGCAAGATCTATCAGCGCGGCGACCAGGTCGTCAAGGCGCTCGACGGCATCGACCTTTCGCTGCCCGAGCGCGGCATGGCCGCGATTGTCGGGCCGAGCGGGAGCGGCAAATCGTCCTTGCTGCACCTGATGGGCGCGATGGACCGTCCGAGCGAGGGCGACGTCCGCATAGCCGGCCAGCTACTCAACACGCTGCCGGAATCGGGACTGACCGCATTTCGCCGCAATACGGTCGGATTCGTTTTCCAGAGCTTCAATCTCATTCCGAACTTAAGCGCACTGGAAAACGTCATGTTGCCGATGGAGTTCGCCGGCGTGCCGGCAGCCGAGCGCGAGCACCGGGCGGCCGCACTCCTCCAGCAGGTCAATTTGTCAGCACGCGCCACGCATCGCCCGCGAGAGCTGTCGGGCGGCGAGCAACAGCGCGTCGCCATCGCGCGAGCCTTGGCGAACAACCCGCCGCTCGTTCTTGCAGATGAACCGACCGGCAATTTGGATTCCAAGACCGGCCAGCTCATTTATGAGCTGCTCAAAGCCATTGCCACAGAACGAACCGTGGTGGTCGTCACCCATGCGGAGGCCCTGGCCGAGCTTGCCGACAGGATATTCCACCTGAAGGATGGTCAATTCAACGCGGACGACCATCCGGCATGACGAATTAACGCCACGCAACAACACAAGGAGATCATTCATGTCCAAACGCTTTCTTTTCAGCCCCGCCCTCGCGATTACAGCCATTCTGATGATTCATTCTCCACAAGGACTCGCGCAGGAGGTTGCCCAAGGCAAGGTGGTAAGCACGAAGCTAACGCACTGTGACTTCAAGCCCGGTGGTTGCGCCGGCAATCTGACGCTCGAAACGGAAAACCAGGGCAAGGCCGGCCAACTCACGATCAACGTCCCGCTGGGTACGCCAATCCGCAAGGGCAACGAAACCGTTTATTTGCCGGCGCTGCGGGGAAGGTCGGTCCATATCGTCTTGGCGACGGAGAAAGGCGAGAAAGTCGCCCGGTCCATCGAAGTCAAGACAGAGAAGCCGTAATCGAGCTGGTTGAATTGCCCATGCAGGAACGAACCATCTGTCAGTCCGAAACTCTTGACCTTGGTCCTTACTTCAAGGTTTATACTGATTCGGGAGGTACGAAATTGTCCAAGCTCACCATCGGCAAATTGGCCGCACTGACGGAAGTCAGCACCGATGCCCTGCGCTATTACGAGCGGGAAGGGCTGATCGCGCCCTTGTCCAAGAGCGAAGGCGGATATCGCCTATATGGCGAGGATTCGGCGCGCCGCATCCGCTTTATCAAGCATGCGCAGCAGTGCGGCTTTACGCTGGCGGAAATCCGAGAGCTGCTCACCGTGCGCGGGCGGGATTCTGCCTGCTGCGGCGATGTGCGCAAGCTTGCGGTGGAAAAGAAACTGCAATTGGAGAGCAAGATTCGAACGATGCAAACCATGTCCAAGGCGCTGGGTCGTCTGATCGTCGACTGTGCCGAGGAAACGCATCCGGTGGATGAATGCCCGATCCTCACTGCCCTGGAGCACGCAAACGGCACGGCCACACATCATGAAAATTGAACTCTTTTACACGCCCGGCTGCGCCAAGTGCACGGCGAGTCACGGCGATCTCAAAACCATTGCTGAGCAGACGATCGACGGGTTGGTATGGCGCGAACTCAACATCTTGGAAGAAATTGATTACGCGGTTGATCTCGGGGTGTTGACCGTCCCTGCGATCGCGATTGACGGTGAACTGGTCTTTTCGGCACTGCCGACAACGCAACAGCTCCGTGCAGAATTGCTGCGCCGGATCGCCAGCGAGGCTTGATGTGGACCCGGAATCTTTACGTCAAGCGGCCGAGCATGCGGGACTCGGGGCGGTCGGAATCAGCTTTCTCGCCGGATTGTTCTTTAGCGTCAACCCTGTCGCAATGGCGGCCATTCCGGTGTCGCTTGCTTATGTGACAAAAGCCCGCGAGACGCGACAAGCTATCCTCTTCGGTTTGATGTTTATTCTGGGCATGATCGTGACGCACATCCTGCTCGGGTTCATCGCCGGCATCGGCGGGCGCTGGGTGGAAACGCTGGTCGGCCGCAGCTGGGGCCTGCTCCTCGGACCATTGCTGATCCTGCTGGGGCTGATGTGGCCCGGATGGATTCGCCTGCCCATGCCAGCCTTGGCGATGCGCGTTCGACGCCCAACCGGCGCGTGGGGTGCATTCGCGCTCGGCGTCCCTTTTTCCATTGCCGTCTGCCCCGTATGCACCCCCGCACTGGTCGTGTTGCTGGGTGTGTCGGCCAGCTTGGGGTCCCCCCTGATCGGTACCCTGCTGCTGCTCGCATTTGCAGTCGGCCGCGCAGTTCCCGTCGCGCTCGGCGCCTTCGCCGTCGGCTGGCTGGAAAACCTGAAAAGCCTTGCTACCTACCGACGTGCCTTCGAGGCAATCGGCGGACTGACACTGGTGGCCGCAGGGTTGTATATGCTGAACGCTTATTTTTTCTGGATTCCGGAGTTGGCAGGATGATGCGCCGGGAGACATGCGGCAACGCAAAAACAAAGACAGCCATAGACTTTGAATCGGTCTTGACCTGCCCCAACTGTGGCTTCGCCAAACAGGAAACGATGCCCAGTCAAGCTTGCCAGTTTTTCTACGAGTGCGTGCAATGCCATACGATCCTCAAACCAAAGCCGGGCGACTGCTGCGTGTTCTGCTCCTACGGTTCAGTCGAGTGTCCGTCGAGGCAAGTGCAGAGCGGTTGCTGCTGATCTGGTTCCGGTCCGGCGCTGACCAACCGTTGTGAGGCGAAACGGAGGATGAAATGCACAACGATAATCTGACGTTGCGCGACGAGGTATCCGCCCTGTTCGAGCGGGCGTGTCAGGAACACGATTACCTGGTGGCCGAGTATCTGCTGCAGGCGCTCGAAGCGATGGCACAGCGCGATGGAGACGCACAGCCAGTAGAGCACGCCTATCTGGAATTGGCACAGTCCTTCCGCGCGCATCGTGGCCATTGACCCGAATTCACGCCCTCAAGATTAAAACATTACTATTCTGCTTGGAAAACGGACGCGGGTTCGGTTCCGTGTTCCACCACCATCAAGGACGCCCGCCGACAATGAACGACTGTCGGCGGGCGGCAGACGAAACCGTCGTGACCGCCCCTGATCGGCGCTGGATTCGCACGCCAGTCGCACGGTAATTCGCACGTGGGCCTGGGCCGCCCGCCCAATCCCGCGGCGACGTGCACCCGAGCGGGCAACACGTCGGTTCCAGGGAAGAGGTTTACGCGACTGGATGGATCAAGTACACTTTCTAATATTTATATAATTATCGAATTATGGAAGAACAATCCGTTCTGAAGGCTCTCACCGCTCTGTCGCAGTCCCACCGGCTGCGGATCTTCCGCGCCCTCGTGATCGCCGGCCAAGCCGGCTCGACACCCGGCCGGATCGCGGATGACCTGCACATTCCTCCGGCCACTCTCTCGTTTCATCTCAAGGAGTTGGCAAACGCCGGGCTGGTCACGCAGGAGCGTAACGGCCGGAACTTGATCTATCGGGCCGATTTCGAACAGATGAACGCCCTGCTGGCCTACCTGACCGAAAACTGCTGTCAGGGAGAGCCCTGCCTCGACGTCGCCCATACGTCGTGCCGTTGCTAGCCGTCTTCTTACGGCCACCCATGTCCTCATTCTTTGACGAATTCGCGGCTTCCGGCGCGCCCTCGATGCGAATCGTGATCACCGTGCGCGACAGCGTGGCCAAGGAAACATGTCCGTACTGGCCCGATTTCCCGGTTTCACCGGACTAGCATGGCTGCCGCGGCCAGCAGACTCTCCGTTCTCGACCGCTACCTGACGGTCTGGATCTTCGCCGCGATGGCCCTCGGGATCGGCATCGGCTGGTTCGTGCCAGGCGTCGAGCAGCTCGTGGATTCCTTCAGCGTCGGCACCACGAATGTGCCGATCGCCATCGGCCTCATCTTGATGATGTACCCCCCGTTCGCAAAGGTGCGCTACGAGGAACTCCCCGACGTCTTCCGTGACAGGAAGGTGCTGTGGCTGTCCCTGGTGCAGAACTGGCTCGTGGGACCAGTGCTGATGTTCACGCTCGCCATTGTCTTCCTGCCTGACAAGCCGGAGTACATGGCGGGCTTGATCCTGATCGGACTGGCTCGTTGCATCGCGATGGTGATCGTGTGGAACGAACTCGCGGGCGGCTCGACGGAGTACGCAGCGGGGCTGGTTGCCTTCAACTCGATCTTCCAGGTGCTGTTCTACAGCGTGTACGCGTGGCTGTTCGTCACGGTGCTGCCGCCGATGTTCGGGCTTACCGGATCGGTCGTCGACATCTCCATCGGCCAGATCGCGCAGAGTGTCTTCGTCTACCTCGGCATCCCGTGCATTGCCGGTGTGCTGACGCGCGTGGTGATGCTTCGCTTCGTCACGAAGGACTGGTACCACACACACTTCGTTGCGAGGATCGGCCCGATCACTCTGGTGGCGCTGCTCTTCACCATCTTCGTGATGTTCAGCATCAAGGGCGAGCTGATCGTGACCATCCCGCTGGATGTCGTGCGGATCGCGGTGCCCCTGCTGATCTACTTCGTGGCGATGTTCCTGATTTCCTTTGCGATGGGGCGCCGCGCAAGCGCCGGGTACCCGAAGTGCGCAACCCTGTCCTTCACCGCGGCCTCGAACAACTTCGAGCTTGCCATTGCCGTTGCGGTGGCCGTGTACGGGATCAACTCGGGGGCCGCGTTCGCGGCCGTCATCGGTCCGCTGGTCGAAGTTCCAGTGATGATCGCGCTGGTGAATGTGGCGCTGCGCTTTCAGCGTACGTGGTTCGGCGGTGGGCAGGCGAACCCGCAGAAGGCCGGCATCTAGGTTTGCATCAACGGGAGAAGAGCGATGGCTCGAGTCGATATCAGGCAAGTCGTGAAGGAGAAGTACGGTGAAGCGGCTCGCCGCGTCATCAACATCGGCGCCGCTCCATCATGCTGCGGCAGCACGGCGACGGCGCCTGCGACGTCCTGCTGCGCGACCGGTCCACTCGCTGGCAGCGACCCGATCACACGCGACCTTTACGACTCCGTACAGACGTGTGATCTTCCGGAGGCCGCTGTCCTGGCGTCGCTGGGTTGCGGCAACCCGACCGCGCTGGCCGAGCTTCGGCCTGGCGAGGTCGTCCTCGACCTCGGCTCCGGTGGCGGCATCGACGTGCTGTTGTCGGCGAAACGGGTTGGTCCGAGCGGGAAGGCCTATGGCCTCGATATGACCGACGACATGCTCGCGCTCGCCGACGAGAACAAGCGCAGGGCCGGTGCCACGAACGCCGAGTTTTTGAAGGGCGAGATCGAACACATTCCGCTGCCTGATGCCTCAGTCGACGTGATCATTTCGAATTGCGTAATCAACTTGTCGGCGGACAAGGACCAGGTGCTGCGCGAAGCGTTCCGCGTGCTCAAGCCCGGCGGACGTTTTGCTGTTGCGGACGTAGTCACCCGAGGGGAAATCCGTCCAGAGGTTCGGCGCAGCGTGCTGGCCTGGGTCGGCTGCGTGGCGGGCGCCCTCGATGAGGAGGAGTACCGCAGCAAACTTGCGGCGGCCGGCTTCTTCGACATCGGCATGGAGCCGACGCGGATCTATACGGCCGCGGACGCGTGTGAGTTCCTCACGGCCAACGGACTGGATGCGTCAGCCGTTGCGTCCGAAATGGACGGCAAGTTTCTAAGCGCGTTCATCCGCGCGAGCAAGCCCCCGCGCTAACGGGGCGCGGCTGCAGCGTCTCGACGGGCTGGTCCGGATTCTCCCGTCCGGGTCATCCATCGCGCAGCCGCGCCATGAGGCGGCTGCGCAGGTGCTGTGCCACCAGGGCCACCGCCTGACGGTTGCTGCCGCGGTTGCGCCAGGCCAGCCACACCTGGGCGTTGGGCAGTTGCCATGTCGGCAACAGCACGTCCAGCCGTCCCGCGACCACGCGCGGGCGGGCCAGCCAGTGCGGCAACACGGCGCAGCCGGCGCCTTGCTCTGCCATGCGCACCACTGCCAGAACGTCACTGCCCCACAGCGAGGCTTGCGCGCGCAGTGTTTCGCGGTGTTTGCCGCGGCGAAGCAGCATGGCCTGGTCGGCAAAGCCCAGGTGCCCCACCCACGGCAGAGCGGCCAATGCGCGCGGCGTGGCGCGCGCCCCCACCCCTGCCGCCAGCTCGGGGGCGGCGTAGAGACCAAGGCCAAAGGCGCCGAGCTTGCGCACCACCAGATCGGGCGGCTGCCTATAGTGAGGCCATGGAACACAGTGGATCCGGGGCTTCGATGAACGTCTTCCTCACGGGCGGCAGTGGCCTGGTAGGCCGGCGCGTACTGGCGCACCTGCTGCAGCAAGGGCACCGTGTGCATGCCCTGGCCCGTTCTGCCGCTGCGGCCCAGCGGGTGCGCGAGGCCGGAGCGATGGTTGTTGCGTCCCTCGCCCTGTACCGTCGTGCGGCGGCTCAGGGGGTGCGGCGCTTCATTTACATCTCGTCCGAATCGGTCATGCAAGGGCGCGGCGAGCTGCTGGATATCGACGCCAGCCAGCTCTATGCCGATCCGCCCAATTCGGACTATGGCAAGGCCAAGAAGGCCGCCGAGATCGCCTTGCGCGAGGCCTTCGCGCAGGCACCGGCATGCGAGCTCATCATCCTGCGGCCCGCCTTCGTATGGTCACGCCAGGCGCCTGCGGTGCAAGGCATCCGGCAGCGCGTACGGCAAGGGCAGTTCATGTGGATCGATCACGGGCGGCGTCCCTTCGAGGCGGTGCATGTGGACAACGTTGCACGGGCGGTGGCCTGTGCGCTGCAGCGAGGGCAACCGGGGCATGTCTATCTCGTCACCGACGGACGCCCCTGGACTGCGCGCGAGCTTCTGGGCCCGCTGCTGAGGGCCGGACCCGACGGCATGCAGGTGCCCGAGCACAGCTTTCCCTCGGCCGTGGCGCGGCCGCTGGCAGCCGTCGTGGAAGCGCTGTGGCGCGCGCTGGACCGGTGGGAGAACGCACCGCCGATCAGCCGCTTCGACGTTGCCTTCCTCTCGCAAGGGCGACGGTATCGCATCCAGGAGACGGTGAGCGATCTGGGTTATCGACCCGTGTCGTACGTGCCCGGGACGGACGACGCGCCGGCCTGATGTGTAGTAGTCACGACTTGATCTGACATATCCTACCCGAACAGGGTGCAACGGAGAAGTCAGATGACTCAGGATCAGAAGATCATCAAGAACAAGCTCGGATTGCTCAAGCTGGCGCAGACGCTGGGT
>Ga0209960_1000452_pt1 | contig 88555 bp, 59 predicted proteins | sample ThiBiot_500_plan_2_FD_183947 | JGI IMG/M metagenome (GOLD analysis project Ga0209960, IMG submission 183947) | Wastewater bioreactor microbial communities from Cape Town, South Africa - Thiocy_expt_500_plan (SPAdes) | ecosystem: Engineered > Bioreactor > Thiocyanate-remediating >... | reverse complement strand
AAAAAAAATATTAATATTTTTGAGAAAAATCACTGTCAAAAAGAAGTAAACCAGTAAAAATGATTTTAATTTCAGACTCTTTAATATCTAATTAATCCAATATGAGACCAAATGAAAAATCATATATTTTTGATAAATACCTGTAATTTTAAAGGACAACAATGTTGTCCTTTAAATCTATTACAATTCTCTATCTAATTTATATGATTTTCATTTAATACTATATAATTTTGATTATTAAATAAAGAAAAAAAATTAATATATATAAGAGAATAGCTGAAAAAAATTAAAAAAAATATTAATTTTTTTGAGAAAAATCACTGTCAAAAAGAAGTAAACCAGTAAAATAACTTTAAATTCAAATAGTTCACTATCCAATTAATCCAATGTGAATGAATAATAAATTTATAAAATTTAATATTTACATAACCAAAAAGTAAGTATGATCACATTTAAAACTAATTATACCATGTATGATTAGCTTAAATATTAACAAATATATTTCGGTACAGAATTATATATTATTATATCAGCACATCAGTGATAATATGTAATTTTATATTTTAAATATTCAGTAACACTATTATCGATGTATGATATACAATTGTAATTAATTAATACATAATCATATATGTCATATATTAACATATAATTAATATTTCCTCCACAAATGTAAGAATCAAACACAATACTATAATTATCATATCAAATCTATTTACATTAATAAAATATATGGAGATATTTCAAAAAAATTGAAAAGTAAAAAAAGTTATTTTAAACCGAAAATACAAAAAAATTTTGAAATGAATGCCAAACAGCTGAAGAGTCAGTTAGGAGAACGAGGAATAAGTGTTAAGTCACATTGGAGAAAGAACGATCTTCTCAAAATGTATGAACAATGTGTGAAATATCCTAACGCACTTATACCTAATCTAAAATATGACGATGTTGAATATACACCAATGTATTGTAGAGAACTAAATTCGATGCAACATTTAATGGATTATGGATGGACCGTCTTTAAAGTACATAATTTAAATGTAACCAATGTAAAAAACAAATTTATCAAATGGATTAAAAATATCGAGCCACATTACAGCAATGCATCAAAGGGAATATACCGTCATTATATAGGACAAACTGATTTTATGTACGAAATAAGAGAAAAGACATATCCAATATTTTCTTACATATGGGATGATGAAGATTTGCTGACAAGTTTTGACGGAGCATGTTATTTAACATCATCCAAAAGAGCAAATCAATGGTTTCACTTGGACCAAGGCCAGTTTTCTTATGATTTATGTTGTATTCAAGGAATTGTTGCTTTAAACAACAATGGAAAAGAAGATGGTGGAACATTACTTTTGGAGGGAAGTCATAAACTATTTAAAGAATACTTTTTAAAATATCCACTTGAAGGGGTTATAGATTCCGATGCTGTACCATCAGTCAATCCAAGAGATGAAATATATAAAGAATGTAAAGTAGTTAAACCATGCTTAAGAGAAGGAGATATTTTATTATTTGACTCGCGTGTCGTTCATTGCAATATTCCACCAATTTCCAATACAGCTAGAATAGCAGCATATGTTTCAATGTTACCAAGTAAATATTGTAGTGAGGAACATAGGATGAAAAGAATAAATGCATATAGTAAAGGTGAAACAAGTAACCATTGGGCATATGGTCCATGTTTTAAGTTAAACGGCGATCCAAATTTCAAATGGTCACCAGATAAAACACCGTGCACAACACCAGAAGTTTCAAAATTGTCAGAACTGGGAATGAAACTTGTGGGATTCAAATGAAATTTTATGATTTACATGTTAATAGTTAGTTGTACATAGTTATATATTCATATATTAAAATTTTTAATATGTGTGTCATCCAATATTTTTATTTAAAAATTGACTGTAATTTATTATTTTTTTTAGAAAAAAAAATGAAAGGAATGGAGTTGTACATTAGGTTATAAATGTATTTGGGTATATTTATATATAAATATATTTGAATATGTTTGTTCATCCTCACTTGCATTTTGACTAAAAAGGATGTTATAATCTTGAAGATAAATTCCGAGTCGCATTTTCTTTTTAACACGTGCATTTTGACTAAAAGTTTGTTCAGTCTTGGAAAATAAACTTCTACTAGCATCTTTTCCCGTTCTGATTTAAAAGAAAAATACAATCTGGAAAGGGAAATCCTACTCTCATTTTCTTCTTAACACGTGCGTTTTGACTAAAAAGTTTGTTCAGTCTTGGAAAATAAACTCCGACTAGCATCTTTTCTCGTTTTGATCCAACAAAAAATACAATTTGGAAAAGAAAATCCAACTCTCATTTTCTTCTTCCTTCTCACTCAATGGAAATTTTTAGTTTTTTTGGAAAATAGATTCCAACTTTCAATTGTTGTTTCCTTTAACTGAAAAGGTCATTGTTTTCATCAGAATCTTCATCATCATCAGAATCTTCATCATCATCAGAATCTTCATCATCATCAGAATCTTCATCATCATCAGAATCTTCATCATCATCAGAATCCTCATCATCATCGGTTGTAGGATGGATTCCAACTTTCAATTGTTGTTTCCTTTAGTTGAAAAGTTTTTTCATATTAGAGAAATAAACTCCCACTCGCATATTTTTCGTTTGGCATACCATCTTTGAATATCTTTCAAAAGCTTCACATGAAGTTGAAGATACTTTGAAGGTGGCCTTTTTACGTTTGGCATACCATCCTTGAATATCTTTTAAAAGCTCCACATGAATATTGAAATAGTTTGAGGGTGGTCATCATAATTTTTAGTTTTTTTAATTTGTATCCAACAGTCACCACAAATAATATCATGAATATTACTTAACAAATATAAGACATTGTCTTGTAGTTTAAGATTAGCAATACATATCAAAATTCATAATAAATTGAACTAGTAAAGTTTATAAAAAATTTTTATAAATAAATTGGGTGTAACAATGTCATCAAGTGTTAATTATTTTAGTAATGATTGTTCCGATCATTGCTGTTCCAGTAATGACAGAAATGACAGAAATGACAAAAATAGTGAACATCACAAGGACAGTAAATGTAGCGTAAATTATGAATGTTACAATCCACAAATATGTCCACCTGGAAAGAGGGGAATGGTTGGACCAACAGGTCCAATGGGAATATCCGGTAAAGATGCAGTAAGTTTAATAGGCCCAACAGGTGAAAAGGGTAAAATTACACCATTTTATGGTTATTATTCATATGGTGAAAGTCCATTAACATATGATACAAATAGTGTGAAATTGTCCATTAATAACGTACATAATAACTTTGATGTAACTTACAAATCCTCTAACCACACATTTAAATTTAACAGAGATGCTCAGTACAACATAACGATCAATGTTTGTGGTTTTATGACAGATATAGAAAATAAGAATGAAATATGTCTTGTTAAAATGGTAATGAGTGGAGATTTACCATTAACAAGCGGGTATGTAAGTGAATATATTATGCCTTATATTACAGATATCAATAATGTACATACAACATCTCTCGGTGGTTACAACATGACACACAATGTAAGTATACATGCAAAGAAGGGAAATTATTTTTCAATATTCTTAAATTTTTACAGAACAGATGAAATTACATTTGAAGATGTGTATCAAAGATCAAGGGGTAAATTACTGAATTTGAATGTAACAATATTTGTTTGTAATTGATTTTCAACATTTTCAAAGGTTTCGCTTTTCAAAAGTTGAAACTCTAACATTTTTTGACAATATAAAATATATGACAGTTTACGGTGAGATAATTTTTGGAAATAATATATACCCAAATAGGGGAGAAAAGCATATATTTTTGATTAACAGATATAAGAGAACCTGCTCTCTATACAAATTAACTCAAAATATCAATGGTATTTCAGGTGTTTATGTTATATGTGAGATACCCAACAAATTTAAATTTAATGACGTGATATTATACATGGAAATACTTTACGAACATAAAAAGATAAAAATTAACAATTACAATAAATTTAAAAAGTTGAGATTAATTAAGGGTGAACAGGGGAATATAGGCCCAGTAGGTGAAAAAGGTAAAGATGGTGTTGTTATTAATACTGGTCATACAGGTCCAAAAGGATCATCTCCTTTAAATGAACATTATTTTTATTCTGGTACACCACAATTATATAATAATGTTAATTTCATAATTCCCACGTTTGACAATGATTATAATATACACAACAATAAAGTGGATTATATAGACGGTAAATTTATCACTAATATATTATGTGATCAAATAATAAAATTAAATATATCTGGTATAAGTCAGTCTATTAGTGTAAACAAACCATTATTTTATAAAGTGTTTATTATTGTAGATAATGAAGAATTGGAAATTGGTTCATACATATCACATTTATTTCCACCGAAAAATGTCTCCAAATGTTTTAATATAAATTATACAACAGTGTTGAGCAATGTTGATAAAAATACAATATTTCAGATCGTAATTAAATTTGGATATGTGAATGATAATCACGAATTTGAAGAATGTATTATGTCGGGCGTTTTAAAGAGTAGATCTGTTTCAATTATGTCTGTTTAGATAAATTTTTTCTAAAAATTTACATCAAATTAATTTTTTTTTAATTAATTAAAAATGTTAGAGTCCCGCATATGCGAAATCACGGAGGTTACCACCGCTCCCAATTTCGCCCCCATCGTATATTTCCACCATCATTGACGGCATATCTGAGATATTGTCTGTCATATCTGTATAAAAATTGTATAATACTAGCTTGTCCACTAGACAATGCATCAGGTATGTATTGATTAGGGACTTTATTTACTATAGTTGTAATAATCAGATCCACTGGTTCATTTCTATCTGTGAATCCAACTGTATTACTATTCCATCTTTCGTAGGTAATAGATGGACCTATATTCCAATAAACTCCGGGTGTTGAATCACTTGCTTCATTAGATTTATCATTTGGAGTTATATATGTTGTTAAACCGGCAGGTCCGGTAAACCCATGTATTCCTTCTTCCCCACGATCACCTTTATCACCTGCTGGACCAGGTGGACCTGCAGGTCCTGTGGGACCCCTTACAGCATTATCATCTAATGGTATTCTTGAAAAAGTATAAACGACATAAATAAAAGTAGCTATTACAATCAATAATGTAAATATGCCTAACATTAATACTGAAAATTCCATATCTATATTTCTATATTTTATTCACATCAATAAAAATGTTAAATTTCGTGAGATATTTCATCCAATGGCCCATATTTCCCAATCATTCCACACAATGTTACCATTTCTCAACACAGCATATCTTAAAATCTGATACTGGTTATTTGAAAAGAATTGTAACATATTAGCTGCTCCACTACTCATAGCATCATAAAACTGCATTCCTGATTTTTTGTTAACCAATGTAGTAATCACCACAGTTTCTAATTCTATGTAAAATTCTTTCACATCAATGTTTATCTTTGACACATCCCACAATTCATAGTATGTATTCACAGTAGTGTCTAACCCCCAATATGTTAATGGTTCAGAATCAAACTGTTCACCCGTTTTATTTACTGGTATGACAGTATTATTATTTCCCATTGGACCTTGGTCACCATATGGTCCAGTTACCCCCTGATCACCAATTGGACCGACAGGTCCAGTGGGTCCAGCAGGTCCGGTGGGACCATAATTTCCTACTATTTCATTTGGTGCTTTAGCGAACAAGTAAACACTCAAAATCAATGAAATAATGGCAAAAAGCAAAGCTATCAACCCAAGTATTATTGCAGAAACATCCATTATATATTATTTTAATGATTAAAATAAAAAGATGGATATATTATCGATAGGTTTACTCATAATCTCTATTTTAATATCTGTATTAGCAATAATATTTGCGGTAATTTCATATAAACGAGTTCCAACTGTAATCGCACCCGAGGGACCAAGAGGTCCACCCGGTCCGAAAGGTGAAGATGGTCCAGATGGGATTAGAGGACCATTTGGACCACCTGGAATGTATGGACCAAGTAACAATAATGGACTTGTTATACCTGCTGACAGAACCACATCAACAGTTAATCCAAATGTTGTTGAGTACTGGAATATGGGAACAGGAATATATGTTGAGAATTGGAACAGGAAGACAATATTGTGGGGACCAGATGATAATAATTTACCTGTTCACATTATAGTGACCACAAGTGTTAATACAATAGAAACGCAAAATATAGTGGAAGCAATAAGATCTCGTAAAGCAAGTGTTGTACAATACATATATCATAATAACATGTCAAGATTAAGATATGCTGTAGTAGATGGTCAATATATATTGTGGACAAGTTGGAGAACATTTTAAAACCTCTTAAAGATGCATATAATATTTAAAATAAATGAAGATAACAATAAAAATCAAAAAAATTAAATTGAAGATAACAATAAATATAAAGAAAAAGGAAATTGGTTCATCGTACAGTAAAGATGATGTAGATGTAAAAGTTGATACTGATTACGAATCTGAATCTGATTCTCTAATAAAGGAATTGGAGGAATTGAAGAAAGACCATGAAGAATTAAAGGAAGAATATCGTATATCACTTGATAAATATAATGAAATATTACAAAACATATCAGCTATTAAATTTGGGGAATAACACAACATGTTTATGATAACACTGAACCGATGGTTTAGTGTTATTAAGCATAGCACAGAAAAAATAAAACAAAATTTACAATAAATATATGATTTAATTAAAAAAATAAAGAACAGGAGTTGGAATAGGAGCAATGGGATGTATGTTCAGTTTGTACAGAGCAATTGAAAGTTATGATGAATTCTATAAAACATTAAGTTCGATAAGAAGTGATTATGATATGTTAAAGCAAGATTATGATATGTTAAAACAAGATTACGATATATTAAAACAAAAACGTGAGGCTTTCGAAAAAGAATATCGAGAAAAATATAATGAGTTACGTGATGAAATTAAAGAAAAACGTGATGATATTCAAAGACAATGTGATGAATTAAGAGAAAAATATTTTGAGGAATATAAAGAATTGGAACTCAAATATAAAGAACTGGAGAAAAAGAATAAATTGTTATCCGAAGAGGTATCTATTTTAGCATTTAACAAAAAGAAGTAAATGAACCGTGTTAATAAAAAAATTTTTTTTATAAACATGCAATATAAAGGACAACTAGCAACGGTTAATATGAATAAACGAGATAAATATGAATTTCACGAAGCGTGCAAATCTGGAGATTTGCAATTAGTAAAACGATTAATAGATATTGATAATATAAACACGACATGTCCTGATGGTTATACCGGGTTCATATTAGCGTGTAAAAAAGGACACAATGATATAATTAAGTTTATACTAAATTTTACACGAAGATATTCAACACATTTCAGAAAAAAAGTACTGAACAAAATAGACAAGAGAGGACATACCGGATTCATATATGCATGTGGTTATAATCATATAAATGTTGTGTTCACATTGGTGACTGATGAACATGTTGATGTAAATTTATCAGGACCGAACTCAATAAATGGTTTCATTGCGGCATGTTACAGATACAATGTAAATATAGTAAAGTATCTACTGACGATCTCAAAAGTAGATTTCAATAAAAAATATAAGGGTAAAACGCCATTCATGATTGTATGTGAAAATACGTTCATAAACAAGGACAAAAACAAATTAATAAGATTGCTGATAAGGTCTGAGAGTATAGATGTGAACCAAATTGACTATAAAGGAAATACTGCATTTATTACCGCATGCATTCATAATGATGTGGATATTGTAAAATTACTGCTTTCTCACGATGAAATAAATATAAATATTGTAAATAACGATGGAGATAATGCATATGATGTAGTTAAAATACGTGAGTATAAAGAGTTGGAGCGGATATTGCTAGAAAGCGGTAAATTATCTGATAACAAAGAATATCGGTGTGTTCTGAGCATAATTATTGATAGAATTTTAAGCATTGTGAATGAATGAACGGATAGACAATTAATATTCAATGAATGTTAATCTACTATTTTTTTGTACGGACGGTTCTTCTAAATTCATACGCATTTGCACATAAGCAGAAATTCAACTTTGTTTCGCTTTTATTTTTGAACCTACTAATTATTCTTTTCTTTTAAAGGTCGGGTCGAATTTGGGACAATTATGTTCTTCTGGCAATCTGCATATCCAACAGTATGTGATTTCACATAATTTACACATAGGTGCAGATGGTGGGACCTTTCTAGTCTTGCAATTTGTACATTTAGTCATTTATAATTACAAAATAACTTATTGGAAAAATTTATAAATTTTTTTCCAATAATAAAAGTTATGGGTCTCGGTTTAAATAATCCAAACGTCGGAAACTTAGGTAGAATTGCTAACCCCAACGCATTAAATACTGTAATTAACCCCGCTAACAATTTATTATCAAGAGGTGGCGGCTTGTTAGGAGGAAACAATTTATTGGGAGGAAATGGCTTATTGGGAGGTAACAATCCATTGAACAATACACCATTGGGAAACTCACCATTAGTTGGAAACAACATGCTAAATCAATCACCAATTAATGCTGGACCTTCTGACATCAATGTCATTGGTGCAAATGTTCACAGACCATTAGATAATAATTGGTATGTCTATGAAGCACATCATGGTGCTCCACAAACTTGCAACACCTGTGTTAAGAAAAATAAACATAAAAAACACCATAAAAAGCATCACAAAAAACATTGTAAAAAATGTTAAATGTGCAGAAATTGTACAAAATAATATTTTTTTAATAAAAAAATATAAATTAACCAGAATAAATAATCAAATAAAATAGTCTATTAATAAAAGTGAGTAAAAGTGAATAAATATGAAGAAGTCAATTAATACTGAGTTTGAAACTAAAATAAGAAGCTATATTAAACAAAACAAAAGAGTGTGTTATGCTGAATGGGATAATTTCGTCAAAAGGGAACTTGAGAATGAGAAGAGAAACCGTCATAAATATGATATGTCTGCGGATGAGTGGGACTATCATCACTGTGAAATCATTAACAACGTCTGGAACGATTGGGAGAACAAAAAAATTAATATTATTCCTGCAACAACTGTTACCTCCAACAATGATTCAATTGACATGATTTCCTTGTTCCACATTAAAAGGAAAGAAGCTATAGATAAGTTGGAAGCTGGACAATTAAACAGAAGAAAGAGATTTTTTGAATTATTGGAGAATGCAAAATATGTTAACTTCAATCTGGATATAGTCGAATACGATGTGGGTGGCTACAGATGTGGCATTGACGTTGTGTAGATGTTGCATAACTATAAATATAAAATACTAAAAGAACAATTATTGATATAACTCAAATTGAGTTATATCTGAACATGATATGAGCATATCGATTACAGTCTAATAAATTATTTCTTTGACTTCTTGGTAAATGGTGAATTGGGATCTACTTCCTCAATCTCTTCATCTTCGGCCTCTTCTACTGTAGGTTCTTCATTAATTTCATCTTTAATATCTACAGTATCTACGCCTGTGTTATTTACTACTTTTTCCTCAGTATTTTCTGTATTGGGAACGTTATCTGTAGCCTGTTGGTTTGGAACCTGTTGATCTGTTTCATTAGGTGCGGATGACGAGACATTCACATTATCAGTATTTTCTGCATTGTTTCCATGCATCTGATGTCTATTTTTAGGTTCTCTTCTTGGTGCTTTTCTTTCTGGAAAATTTGCGGGAAATCCACTTCCACCTGGAAATCCGCCACCTCCTGGAAATCCACCACCTCCTGGGAATCCACCACCTCCTGGAAAGCCTCCCCCTCCTGGAAAGCCTCCCCCTCCTGGAAATCCGCCACCACCTGGGAAACCACCACCACCTGGAAATCCGCCACCTCCTGGGAAACCTCCACCGCCTGGGAATCCACCACCTCCTGGGAATCCACCACCTCCTGGGAATCCACCACCTGGGAAACCTCCCCCTCCTGGAAAACCACCACCGCCCGGAAAGCCTCCACCACCTGGAAATCCACCAAAAGGAGGTTGAGCGTTATTATTATTGTCAGGTGATACAGTATGTCCGCAATTTTTACATTTTTTAGGTGCTCCTCTGTTTGCAAATGGGAAGTTGGTACCTTTCCAAAAATCGTCTGGGTTATCGCTTTTATTGTTTGCAAATGGAAAATTTTTATCCTTCCAGAAATCATCCTTATTAGCACTGTCTGCAAATGGAAAATTCTTATCTTTCCAAAAATCATCTTTTGGACCCTTACTATTACTTCCACTGCTACTACCACCTTCATTATCATCTACACCCCATTGAAAAGGAATTCCATTTCTCTGACAATATTCTAACTTCTCTTGAAACTTTTTCTGATCGAAATTACCCTTTTGTTCACTTTCGGCTTTTTCCTTACCTTTTGACATTTAAAATATAAAAAAATATTTAAAGATAACATTAATTTATTTCACATATTTATGAATTATATACAAAACAATATGTAGGAAGTATGCGACATTATTCAAAAGTGAAAAAAATTCAAGTTTTCAAATGTTATGGAAAATATAGAATAAATACATACATAAAATATTTTTGTCTTTCAATGGCTAACAGACAGAATATGTTTTAAAATGAAATTGCGTACTGAAATAGAATTTTTTAATTAAAATAACAACATGAGTAACGGAAATTGGTATTTGTATACGGTAGATAAGGAGGTTATTATTAGTGGAATATGCATGGAATGTCTACCATGTAAACATAATGTAATGATTAATAATGAAAGAAAAATTATGAACGGTAGAAATATATGTGAGCTGTTTCAAGAATTTGAAGGAGATGTTCCAAAACATTTCGAAAGATATTTAGATGAAAAATATAAAAAATATTCCAGATGATCAACTTAAAAACGTTTATAAAATAAAATTACAATATTGATAAAAATACTAATATTTTGTTAACTATATTATTGATAATATAACATAAAAATTACATGTTTAAAAGATTTTAAATATAAAAAAAAATGTCAAACGTAAGTGATATCGACGCAAAAATCAAAAAAATTATTAGCGATTTAAGGGAGGAAGACTTTAATGTGTACTTCAAAACAGATGGACATGATCTTAGAATTAATAAATTATGTATGCAGTCATTTCCATGTTGTCATGATGTAACATATAATGGTAAACAAACCACTATGAGTGGTCGTGAGTTATATTTACTTTTTCAAAAAATGAAGGTAGAAGTGCCAGATCACTTTAAGAAGTATGAATTTGAAGAAAATTATAAAATCTTTGCATAGAATGGTAATAAACGAATGTAAACATGTAAGTAATATTATATTTATGTAACAATGTTACATAACAATTATAAATTCTATTGTTCAATCAAAAAATTTTTCTAATAAAATTTTTTGCAATACAGATATCAGACATGAACAACAACATATGGTATTTTAAGACAAAAAGTGCTGAAATTATAATTGACAAAAAATGTGCCGAATCAGACCCATGTGTCCATGGTATAATGATTAACAATGTAACAAAAGATATGGATGGGAGGGAAATTTGTAAATTATTTCAAGATTTGAAAATACCCGTGCCTTATCACTTTAGTGAATATGTAAACGAAGAAGATTATGGACTATTTGATTAATATTCATATGAATAAACAAAATATTTTTATTCTTCAATGAAGAATAAATTTTTACCTTATCCTTCGTTTAAGAATAAAAATTTTTGATCTTCAAAGTAAAAGGCAAAAATTAAAAATTAATTGAAATAATTTTAATCATATAAATATGTCAGTATTAATATATCCTACAGAATGGAGAATATCAAATGATTATAAAACAGTGATAATAACAGGGTATAATTATACAAATGATAGGGTATTATGTAAAATACCATTTCGTCCATACAGAATAATATCAACATATCATAATAAAGAGTCATTTAGTTTAATTAGTGATTTAATAATTTCTAAAAACAACAACAGTGATAAGAATATATTTTTGATATTTGCATGGGATAAAGATTCGTTGGATGAAATAAGCAATGTTATAGAGGATGTGGTAGAATTCATAGATATAGACATGCCTATGTTGTCACTGTTTTTCAATTATAATAACATAAATCCAGGTAGATGGCTGCTAGTAAGTGAAATAAATGCAGATTTCAACGATAAAAATTACAAATATTCATTCATAGGTAAAACAATTAGAAATGATTTTAGCAAAGATCCACTATATAATGTAATTGGTTCAACCGAAAAATATAAGACTATTAGCACTTGGATGATTCCTGGAAATGAACTGGATGGCACAGATGACATCAACAAAAAAATAAATTATATCAGAGTATGGTATAACTTATATACAATGGTAAGGCCATTTGGTGAAATCAGCATAAAGCCTATAAACGGTCTTTATATAAATTTTACGAAGGAGGATATAACAGAGAAACTTGTAGTTGTGTTATCAAGAAATGATGCCGTTAATAAGAAACTTATTAATGACCTTAATTATACAAATTCAGATTTATATCATTTAGCTGAATCAGGATATTTAGACGTAGATGTAAGGAAAATAGGTCGTAACATACAAGAAAGTTTTACAAATGTCGTAAATATTTCTCAAGGTGAAGTGTGGATAAATGATGATTTAGGTAACAACAGATGTATAATAAATAATGGAGATGTATGTGAACCCAACAAATATACTGGTATTGGTCAACTTATAAATCCAAAATTTACACTTATACAAATATATATGTACCATATTTTAAACGATAGCAATATACCTGAAAGTACCAATTTGAGTGATTTAGTTATAAATGAATTAATTACTCAAGATATGATGTATACTGAACAATCACCTGTTATGAATATGATAAGAGAACATGGAATACAAATAGAAGAACCAACAATTGTATATTATTATATGTGTATGAATGGTCCAGTATTATTGGAGAACTTTTCTGTAAACAAGGATAAGATTAATTATGAATGGTATGACAATGAAATAAAGAGAATTTTGTATATATAATTTTTTTCATAATTAAAATGAATCAAGAAATTACATCTAACATATCAAACATATTTAGTGGTTTAGAAAATATACTACAGTCTCAAGTAAATTCTACATACGGTGGATCTATTCATAGTGGTACTGCTCATAGTGGTGCAGCACAAAGTGGATCTGTAGTGGGAGGTATGCCAGTGGGACAACCACAACCAAACGCTCAATTTGGATCTATGTCTCAAAATCAGGGTTTTATGCAACCTCAGCCATATTCAAACGCACAACTCGGGGCAATGTCACAAAATCAGACTTTTCCACAAGCGCAGAACAATCCAAATTTATATTTGGAAAAGACAAATACACAAGTGAAAGAGATAGCAACACGGTCACCACCCACAATAGAGAGAAGTACTGGCGAAGTTGTAAATGTTAAACCACCAACAATTAATGATATACCCACACAAAATATTAACCTTAATGAAAATGCTCAAATGAGACAAATGCAGCAAATGCATTCTCAGCAAGCATTACAAGGGCAACAAGGTCAGCATTTAATGCAAGGTAACAAAGATCAGCTACTAGGACAAGGTCAAACAATGATGCAAAATCAATTAACAGGGACCAATACTACACCACAAAATCCATCTTTAACCAGAACACAAATTATATCGCAAAATGAACCAAATATAGGGAAACCATCTGTTGGTATAGACCGATCAATGATGAATCCACAACAAATGAGTAATCTACAACGAATGGGTAATCCACAGCAAATGTTAAATCCGCAACAAATGTTAAATCCACAGCAAATGGGCAATCCGCAACAAATGGGCAATCCGCAACAAACGTTAAATCCACAGCAAATGTTAAATCCACAACAAATGTTAAATCCACAACAAATGTTAAATCCACAGCAAATGTTAAATCCACAACAAGTGGGCAATCCACAACAAATGTTAAATCCGCAACAAGTGGGCAATCCACAACAATTTGGAAACATTAATATTCCTGAATCACCAACAGCAGGTGCTCTTAATACCTTACCAATTAATGAAAATCAAATGGGTGAAGTTCTTTCCATGGCAAATGGTGCTGGTGGTGTTAACACTAAAAATATCTTCTCTACCATGCCAGTGTTAAGCAAATTATTTGGAATGTAAAAAAAATATATGTTATTAACCCCGAATGAATTATCTTATTAAAAATAAGATAATTATGCAAATTATCTATTGAGGGCATATCTTACTGACATTACAACATTAACATCGTTATATTTAACCCTAATCCTTTTTGACATTACTAATGCAAATGCAGCATCATATTCACTACCATATTTAACAGTAGCAAAAAATTTTCCCTCTTTACCATCTTTTTCTCTTATGTTTATTTTTGGAAAATTATCTCTTGATTGAGATCGCGCATATCTTGCAAACAATGACATTAGGAAATCGATGTCATTAGCTGGAACATCACTAACATATAGCTGCACAGGACTAAACCCATCGTTATCTTTTATTGTTACAAATGCAGGACTCACTGTTACCATGCCTTTTTCTTGATCTTTACCCATATGAGCCTTCTGCATATCATCATATTCATATTCTCCCAAACTTAACAATGGTGGAAGTCTAACTTCAACCTTTGGTGGTGATACAATATCCATTTCCGATCCCCAAGAACCATCATATTCAGAAGGAACCCAATTTTCATCGTCTTTATATGTTACATTAGGAGTTCCATCCAACAAACTACCTGTTAAAGCATAATAAAATTTTGGGTTTGATACATCAATAAATACATAACCTAAATATGTGAGATCATGGTTTAAAACATGATTAATTTTATAATCTGAATCAAAATCATTTCCAAATATTTCTGGTTTACTCTTAGCCTCATTTAATGCATCATTTAAAAGTTTTTCAATTTGATAATAATGTGCAACATGTGTTCTTACATATATGGTTGAATTATTTTCCACATTTCCATTATTAAGTACATTATAACGATATTTATGATTTTTATTCAATTCTCTTTGCTTCAACACTTCTGCATTAATATTATAATTATATTTATAATTATTATTTTGTCTGTCACTGTCCCTATATTGTTTTTTGTTAGAAACAACATCTCTGTCCCTTACGAAATTTTTATCTCTGTTTCTGTTCCCGTGTCTCCCCCTTTCCCTATAATTTGGCTTATGTACACGAGCTATATTGTCAGTTACTTTTTCACTTACCTCTTCACACACGTTTTCATCTACTTTCTCTTCTATTTTCTCTTCCACTTTTTCTTCCGCCTTTTCTTCCACCATATCTTTTGTTACATCTTCTTCAGGTAAAATTTCAACAACATCTTCACACACATTTTTATATGATGATTTCTTTGCTCTACCACTTCCAACTTTATGTGGTGTATTGTTTGACAAAATTTCGAACCTACCATATGAGATTCTTTCACTCTTGTTTATGCTTTCGTTTTTGTTCATTTTTATTACAATTAATTATTTAAAATAAAAATGCCGTAAGGGTTACAATTATCGTGGTTATCGAATGATTTTTAACATTTTATAGTTAATATTCTTTTATCAACTTTAAAGATATTTTTGTAAGTAAAATGGGTAAATTCTGGACAAAAGAAGATCCATACAACAAAAAACTTGAAGTACCTGATGAATATACATTTAAGGATAACGAAGAAAATACAAATGTGAGTGAAATTGTGGCATTCGTTAACAAACATTATGAAATATATAGGAATGTAATTCAAATGTCAGAAAAAGAATTTAATTGGGCTAAATCTGTACCATCTGTATACACTACGTTATATCATAAAGATGAATTGATAGGATTTGCTCTTTCATTATTGTTAGATGTTACACTTTTAGAATCTGATGTTTTATATACATATAAAAATTGTAATGTTGCACATACGTCATATTTAACTGTACATTCTGATTATAGAAACAAAAATATGGCAGCATTGCTCATAAGGAAAATAATGGAATTAACATCTGAAAAAGGATTTAGAATGGGGTATCATCTCGTGGAGAAACCAATTGGTAATAATCATTCGAAGATTAAAATGGTTGTAAGACCGTTTAAACATAGGGTTGTAACAAGTTTGGGAATATCTTTGGGAAAGGGATCAAATGAAGCACATAGATTAAAATGTACAATTGCTGAGAATAATTTGAGTATTAAGAAAGGATTATGTTTACAACAATATAAAGGTAATTTTAAATTAAATGTATCATGGATTTATCACAATATTTTGATGAAACCAGATAGTCCATATACATCATGGCTTATTGATGATACAAGTTTTGCGATAGTAAGAATGGCAATGATTAAATTTCCACAAAAAAGGGATCCTATTGAAATACCAATTTTAAATTTTTTGTATAGTGATAATGCTGTAAATGTGTTAAATAGATTGTTTATGATGTATGCTGAATATCCATTTATGTTTATCATACAAAGTGGCAATATTACAGATGAGGTTGTAGCTGAAGTTAAAGGATTAATAACGACAAGTGATACACATATAAATTATTATAATTTACCAATGAACTACAAAAAAGAGGATTTGTATTTAATATATTATTAATCCTCTGAATTTTTTTTAAATAAAATATATTAGTAGAAATATATTTAAAGATGGTGAAAAATACAAAATTATATGATGTCTTGGGTGTTAAACCAGATGCAAGTGAAGATGAAATTAAAAGGGCTTATAGAAAATTAGCTCTTAAATACCATCCTGATAAAAATGCTGGAATGGAAGACAAATTTAAAGAGATAAATGCTGCCAATGAAATATTATCTGATCCAGAAAGAAGAAAACATTATGACTTGCACGGTGAAGATATGAAAGGAGCTAATAATATTGATTTATCAGAAATATTTAAAAGTATGTTTGGAGGAATGCCGGGGATGGGGGGAATGGGATTTGATACATTTTTTGGAAATCCCCAAAGAGCCCAAAAACCCAAGATGAAAGCAGTACAAATAGAACATGTTTTGAATCTGACTCTTGAAGAATTGTACAGAGGCGAATCATTTGATTTAAAGACAAAAGTGAATGATATCTGTGACAAATGTGATGGAAAAGGGGGTAAAAAGGTGATCAAATGTTCCCAGTGTTCCGGTTCAGGTATGACAACAGAACATAAACAATTAGCTCCTGGTATGTTTCAACAAATAAATAATGTATGTAAAAAATGTAATGGAGAAGGTTCTATTGTAAGTGAGTCAGACAAATGTGATAAATGTAAAGGAAATAAATTGGTGACTAAGGAGAAAGTAGTCGACGTTGAAGTAATTCCTGGTATGGCAAATGGTGAAAATATTGTATTTAGCAGACAGGGGAATAAAGTAATTGATGGGGATCAGGGTGATATAGTTGTCAAAATAAATGAAAAAGCACATAAGACTTATAGAAGGTTGAACAATGATTTACATATGGACAAAACAATAACATTATATGAAGCATTAATTGGTGGAAATTTTTCTTTAAAATGTGTCAGTGGTAAAACAATAATTGTAGATTTAATATCTGTCATACAACCTGGAAGTATAAAAGTATTGAAAGGTTATGGAATGCCAATTAAAGGATACAAAAAATGTGGGGATTTATTTATAACATTCAAGGTTGTTCTTCCAAATGATAAATCTGCTTTGAATATAGATGATCTCAAGAAATTACTTCCACGTGCAGAACCAGACACAAAATCACACAAAGATGCTGAGATTGTAAGTATATAGGTGTGTATATAAATATTATTAATTGTGGATAGGTGTGAAAAAAATCTATGAGATTTTTTTCTTTTTTTAATTAATATTCGAGTGTAATATGTTGACATAAAATAAGTTCTGCAAGCATTAGAGCATCACTCAGAGCTGTATGTGGTTTAAGATGTTCATGATATCCTACTGGAAAACAGAAAAATTCATAAATATATGCAAGTCGAGCACATTGTGAAAGTTGCATTTTTATTTTGCTTACTCTAGTAAATTCATCTTTAACATCTCGCGTATCATAAGTATAACTTGGTAACCAACTAATATCTATTTTTGAATTGTAATAATAAAAAGTACCTCCAGAATTAAACCCATTTATTGATATTGCATTTTCTACATTTTCTCTATATTTACCGATATCTATTGAATGTTCAAAAAGAGATTCTTTAACATCCATCCATTTGTTTCCAGCTTCCACAGACTCAGCTGTTCCTGGATTTATGGACGAAACCAAACTTTGGTATAAATTACTTAAATTTACAGATGCTATATCAAAGATTATACTATCATGACCCATAGTATATTCAGTATCAACTGCATATTGATTTAGACCAATCCCCTCCCTGCTTATTTTCTTCTTTACCATTTCAACATTTATAATATCATTATGTATATGTATTTGACAGTAAGACTCAATCATGTATCTCCAGATATGATCATGTTTACTTGAAATTACTTCACAACATTCACCAGATTGTAAATTAATCAAATATGCTTTTGGACATTTAATCATAGTTTTGTATAAATAAGCTTGATACATATTGTCGGTTGTAAAAGTTCCTTTCATCGTCTTGAGTTCTATTAATTTATCACCATAGTATATATCAATACATCCAACAATATGTGAATATTTAATTCTGTATTCCACCTCTGCCTTTAAATCATTTACAAAGTAGTCATTTATTTTTTTAGCAATTGACCTATATATTTCTATTATATTGGGTATTTCATTCTGCACCACTATATCATATCTATTGTTCATATGTTGTGAGTGTATGAAATCTACTATTCTACAAACAAGTACATATTCTCTATATGTAAGATCTCCCGGAGCTTTTTCTTCATATATTCTTTTAATTTCTTTAAATTCATCTTTGTTTACAGTATTTATCATATCTTCTACCAATACAATTCGACCGGTCATAAAATCAATACCATTAATGATAATCATTGTTTTTGCAGTTTCTTTTGATACATATGTATAATCACCAGTGCAAAACTTTATAATAACTTCAGGATATTTATTGGTTAACATAGTCTCTACACCTATACCACACATTATTCCCCAAAAACATACATTAATTTCTTCTGGTTTTTCTGGTAAAGCGAAATCAAAGGTGTCTATTTTCCTTACAGATACATCTATCTTGTTTATCTTGAAAAAATCTTGAAATCCAAAAATTTCAATTGTTTCAGTAACAGTAAATATTTTTTTTGTGGGGATTTTCTCTTCATCAAAATCTCCTACAGTGATTGGATTTAATAAATAATTCAAATATCTGTCAGACACACCTCTTGGCTGTTTAAAATTATACATACTTGCTACATAAAATAACTTCTTTTTTGCCCTGCTATTCATCACATATACTAAACTATCACCTTCATCTAATGGAATAGGCCACGGAGGATCTGGATATGATGAAACACCTACACAAAACACAATATCATATTCTTTTCCTTTTGAACTGTGAACTGTTAAAAAAGAAACTGCATTAATAGTATGTGTCTCAATAAATGTTACACATGGGATACCCATTGATTTGAAAACAGCACACATTCTCATCACTGTCACAGATGTAGAATTACTTTTCTCAACAGATGGACTTATAACCGCAATTTGTGAAAATCTTATTTTGTAATTTTTAACCAAGTCCAAGATATATGTACCAATATTTTTAAATGTTTCCTCATGATTGTTATTATTGACAGGTATCACTGTAACTGGATCTTTTGGATATTCTTTTAAAGATATCAATTTATGGTGTATATCAGGTCTTTTTTCTGAGATATCATTTGTAAGCTCAAGGAGCATATTATTTTCAAATCTATGGCTTACTGAAAATCCAATCTTCTCAATTGTCAGCCTTTCAATTTGCATATAATCAATAGTATCGAAATTAAAATGTATAACCTTATCTACCCACAATCTTCTGTACCAAGCACCACAACCCGATCTAATTCTCTGTCTTGGATCTCCAAATATTGTTAATGTGTTACATTCCAGTTTAAGGAAGAATAAAAATATTAATTCTCCTCTTAATTCATCTATATCTTGTGATTCATCCACAATTATATGTTTATATACTGAGGGTTTTGTAAGTTTGGAAGTGCTTAAAAGATTAATAGCTCTTCTAATACTATCATTATGTGACCTATTACCCTCTTCGTCTTCATTTTTATAAGTAAATTTTGACTGAGTTGTAATGCTAAAAACATAACTTACCAACTTGTCAACAGTTGTAATAACTGTAGAATTTTCTCTTGGCATACTGAAATCTTTGTATTTTATATGACATTTAATGTCGGGATACAACTTTAATCTTTTATAATTTTCACTGATTGCTGCATTTGTGTAAGATATTAGCAATACTCCATTCTTTCTCATCCGATACGCTAATTCATTTGCTACAGTGGTTTTACCTGTTCCTGGACCTGCATTCACAATCATTATTTTTTGTTTGTTTGGCTGAAAGTTAGTTGTATAATTAAGAACATAATTTTGTTCATCTGTAAATCTTACCTCTTTGTGATTAATGTGTATATTTTCCATTATATACCATGCCAATATATCTCTCTTCTGATTTGTGAATAAAAATGAAATGGAAACAGGAAACCTAACTCCAGTTGTTTCATATAACATGTTTGTGAATTCTTCATTTGAGAAATTTATATATGCATCTATGTGTTCTTGTGATAGGTTTTTTGCAGATTCTCTCCACCTTTTTATGTACTCTATTTCATTTTCACTTATCTCTCCCACAATGTCTGCTAATTCGTCTGATTTTATAGCTGTTTGAACTATTTTACTTCTTAAATATAATATCATACAATGTTCTTTTTTGCCATATTTTTTCGTTTTCTCTTCCATGTTAAATAATAATTATGTTTATTATAATTATGTTTATAAATATAATCATTTTTATTTGCATCTAAAATATGTCTGAAAAAAGTGTGAAAGTGAAAGCGTATCTGTTTAAAATAGGAGACAAGAGAGTGAATGATCCAGTGTGGAGTGTCAGGTTTTACGACAAAAGAGTCGTAATATGTGTTTCTGATGAATTACTGCCAGAGCCTTATAATAGCATGATACCTTATTATTATGACACAAAAGTAACAATTGTAAGACCCACGCTTGAAGAAACAAGCTTCAATGGAGATAATATTACTGGTGAAGAATATCAAATTCCATTGTCTTTAACAAAATCTAAATTACTTTATTATATTAAGGAAGAGATGGGAAGTAGAATATATCCATTGTTGATAACAAGGGCTGATACCGAAAGACGTTATTGGTATTACCAAATTAAATATAATGATTTACCATTATGCATTTGTGATAGTACAATTGTTAAAAATATAGATGATGGAATGAATAAAGTGGGAATACATGGATCAGGTGAAGTTGGACAACTTTTATTTACAAGTGAGGATTTATATTTTAATAATTCACCTGAAGATTATGGATATCCTGAATGGTATATAGAAGGAACAGCACTGGATATAACAAGAGAATTGGATGTAATATACAAAGAAGACATAATAGTGGAAGGGTATAGATCTGATTTTAATTTGGGAATTCCTTATAGTGATTTGGTAATAGTTAAAGGAAATAACACTAATATAACATATGTATATGCCAAATATGCAATAAATGTGCAACCCGATATATTTCAAATGGTATCGGCATATATGAAAGGAATTGTAAAAACAAATGCCACATTGGGAATATTCCCCAGTAATACATCTGATTATGTAATAAAGCAAAAATCACTTGTGAGGTTGGGGGATGGTAAGTATAAAATATCTTTTTCTTTTCCTGAAGGTATGAATGTTATTCAAGATATATATGAAGATGATTTTCGCATAACTGCTAACAGTTTATATTTTTATCTTAAATATTATCCAGATGTATCACCTGATGTCAGGAAAATTTACATTCAAGGTGAATCTATTTTAATCAGTATTAAAGATAGCAATCTTATGAATTTTCTATATGCTATTGAGTGGAAAAAATTCTCTTTGAGTCCATTAGAGTATGAAAAATATGTTAAAGTGGAAATTGTAAATTTGGGTGATGTAACGGAAATCGAAGAAAATGTTTATACTTTCATTGATTCTCAATCGAGCAACATAAAACAAATAAAGATTGTCGAAGAATTATCATAAATTATATATTCATGGAATATATAAAAAACAGATATTTATTCATAAAGTTTATTTTTGAGGTCATCATTACCAGTGTCATCACAAATATCAACAATTGTTGAAACACAATTTGTGTATTTTGAGAATTCGTTAATGTTCCTATATTTTTCGTCTACAATAAAATTACTAATGTCTTTAATGTGAATATTTTCTTTTGTAATTTTGTCAGAATATAGTTCATCCACCATCTTTTTCAACAGTTCATCATTTGTTGAAACATATAATAAGAATGTGAAATAAACATTTGAAAATAGATTCTTATAATCTTCATCTTCCAAATATTCAATGAAATCGCTGAAGAAATTAGGATCTTCATCTGTTCCACAATCTAAAAAATCATATATAACTTCATCTATATCTTTCATAAAATTTTCATATTTATCATCCATTTCATCGATAATAACCGTTGTCAAATAATGCATATAAGATTTTAGAGTAAACATTGTTCCAATGAACATTTGAAAGTTTTCAGTCCAACTTTTATTATTTTCAGTAGTACTGTCAACATTATGACCTTCAAATGTGTTTATTAACCAGGATAATTCTTCGTTACCAATTGTGTATATCATTTCATTTTTATGATGTAATGAATCTGCTCTATCCACATCATTAAAAAAGTTATCAGTAATTGAATTTATGTCATTCTTACCAACATTTAAGTAATTTTTGATAGATTTCCAATATGTTTTATTTGCCTCAGTTATCTCGTTTGTAATGGAATCAAAACGAGATTCCATTGATTTTAATTGGTTTTCAATATCTGTAGTGTCAAAATCTAATACATCCATGTTTATATTAAAAATTTTATAAATTAACGCACATTTTTGATTTTGTTATGAGATATAGTTATTGTCTATATCATCAATTATTTTTTCCACATATATACTGGCTGCACCAATGCTTAATTTTCCAGATTTAATGCAACTTTCAATGTTATTCATGACTATATTTTATATTTAAAAAATATAAAAAATTTTTTTTGTTAATTACCTATTTATTGCCAGTTGATCCAAAACCACCAGAACCTCTTTCTGTGTCATTTTCAACCTTTTCAACAAGTTGTAATGAAACTCTTTCATATTTACTAATTACCATTTGTGCTATTTTCATACCAGGTTCAATAATAAAATTTTTTGAATCAGTGTTAAACAAAATAACTTTAACTTCACCTCTATAATCTGAATCAATTGTTCCAGGGGAATTGAGGACAAATAATCCAAAATTTGCAGAATTACCTGATCTTGATCTTATTTGAGCTTCATAACCGGGAGGAATCTTAACTTTAATACCTGTTGGAATAACAACTCTATTTGATGACATGAAAATACAACTCTCTTTAATGTTTGCATACAAGTCCAGACCTGCACTCCCTTCAGTTGCATAAGTTGGCATCTTAGCACCCTCAAGTAATTCAATTTCAACATCCATCTTTGTTTTTTATTTTAAAAAGCTTAAATTAGTTTGTAAATTTTTAATTAATATAATCATTGATTACATTGTAAATATTGTATATAATTTTATTTGTGATTTGCACAAGGATTACTTGGAGCATTTTTAGATGGTTCACATCTACCTTCAACAAGTCTGCCTCTTCCATAGAGGGGTTTATTAAAATCGATATATTGTTCATTTTCTACAAGGAAATGTATAATCTCTTTCTTTAATTCATGTTCTACTAACATGGTTACATCTCGTGATTCTTCGTGTTTATCCATATTGTCCAAAAATTTTTTATCAAAAATAAGAATTTTCACATGTTGATTTTATTTTATTTATATGGTATAGTTAATATAAGATTGTGAAAATTGACAGAATATGTTAGAATATCATTATATGTGGTGGTAAGAAATGTTTTTGTGACAAATTTATTATCGGGTACTGTGAAGGATTGTAACTTTTTGAAAAATGATAAAATATAACACTAACTTGAAAAATTATTGATCATAATTAAATAATTAATATATTTATAAATTGATAAAAAATTTTTTTATACTATAAATGACATTTTTATATTAAAAATACTGTCCTTTAACAAGATATATAATGAATGTATAAAACGTAGGAGCTGTGTAAAATTCCTTAGTAATAAATCGTGGTATATTAAGATTAATATTACTTTTATTACAGACATCTCATTGGACAATCTTATGTGACAATACATAGACCATTCGAAACTATAATTTTTATTCGAATTTATGGTATTATCAAATGTTTCTTCAATTACTAGTAATTCAATTAAAAGACATATAAAATTTTTCAATAAATATTTATTATCATTAATTATGTTTAGATACACGAAATTCATATATACATTATCAATGGTTAGACATTTTTTATATTTGCTAAAATCATCTGCACTAGTAATTGTTTTTATATTTGGTTGCTGATAGTGGTAATTAAAATAATCCTCATTAGTCACATTTAAAACTTTATCAAATTCGATTAATATTAATGTGTGATCACATAGCATAGTATAATCGTTTGGTTTATGTTCCATGTTTATATATCTTACTTTATGTGTATATTTAATTTTTTTACATATCAGTAATATTTTATAAAATAGAAATGGAAGTAATATTTTATGTTTTTTAGGCCGTTTACATTCTCGGTAATTCTCATATCAGGATGTGAATGATCATAAACAAAGTAGTGTTTATTTATAATTTTGGAAGTTTTAATAAACTAAATTAACACAATAGTATGTTTATACTCACGTATTTTATTCCATATGTAAATTTTAACTTCTTACATAACCGTATTCAATAATTTATTTTGTTTAAGTATCACTCATAAATGAATGAGATCCATCTTGCACCAAAAATTGAATTTCCTATGAAAGTTTTTTCCATTATCGTTCTCTCTTTTTTAATTTTTATATTTGGTAGTAAGTTATCGTCTTTAATTAATGTTATATTAACATATACAGTAAATATATACTATTAAAATAAATTTTTGTTTTTTTACTGAAAGATAAAGATAATATATGCTATTTATTCATACAATATATATTAACATTTATTTCAATGTCTGTAACTCCCAAAAATTACATACAAAATTTATTTATAAAATTGATAATATTTATTTAAATAAAATTGAAGTAAATATTTTTTTTTATGTTCATTATAAACATCTTCATCCATGACTATTTTCATACTAGGACGTGAAAGTTTATAGTTAAAATAATCTTCGTTCGTTGTCTTGAAATTTTTATTAAATTTTATCAGTATTATTGTGTTGTCGTACATAATATCAATGTTGGATAATCTGTGTCTTATATTGTCATGTTTTACCTTATATGTTAATTTAATCTCTCTATATAACCATTTACAGTATTCAATCTTGTCAATGTGACAATGATATATAAATAATACCATTGGGTAACTCCTTGGTAATAAATTGTGGTATATTAATATTAATATTACTTTTTATTGCAGACATCTCATTTGACAACCTTACATGACAATATATAGACCATTCAAAATTATGATTTTTATTAGAATTTATAATATAAACAAATGTTTCTTCAACAATTAGTAATTCAACTAAAAGATACATAAAATTTTTCAACGAATATTTATTGTCATTAATTATATTTAAATATATGAAATTCATATATACATTATCAACTGTAATGTATTTTTTATATTCGTCAAATATATTTACATCTCCTATAATTTTTATATTTGGTTTTAAATAATGGTAATTAAAGTAATTTTATTTGTTACGTTTAAAGTCTTATTAAATTCCATTAATACTAGTGTGTGATCACACAACATAGTGTAATCATTCGCCCTATGTTTTATGTTTATATATTTAACCTTGTGTGTAGTTTTAATTTTTCTACACAGCATTGAGAGTAATTAATCTTATTGATATGTCCTGGATAGACAAACAAAACCCACTTAGTGTTAAATTTAAAATCATCTACAATGTATTTATTTTTATACATTTTCCCTTCTTTTTAGGTTAAAAAAGTTTTGAAATATTTTAAATAATAATATTATTTAATATTTATGATTTATTTCCATTATGTAGACTCTCTCACAATAACATATTTTCCTTATTTATCATTAAACATTGATAAATACCTATTACATTTTATAAAACTGAGGAAAAAAATAATCAAAGTAGTTAGAATTTGATATTTTTAAATTTTCTCTAAATTCTATTAGAACATGTGTGTTAGAATGTGAGTTTTTATTGTTATCTAATTTGTGAGAAACACTTATATATTATATTTACGAGTAGGATTGATGTCCTGCATAACCAGTAACAGTACATTATTTTGTCAAAATAACCGTCGTATATCATATTCTATTCTATGGATTATACTTACAATATGTAACTGTTACAGAAGTATATCTTTAGATGTTAACAAACTCTTAGTTTAGGGAGAATAGATATTTGCTAAACACATCAAATATCGTAACCATTACCTCGAATTATTTATAGATTGGTATAAACAACAGTATATACTATCAATTCAATAAAATAAAATATAGAGTATCAATTTAATAATTATTACCACATTTGTGAAATTGATAAAGATAAATATTTTATTCTTGTACTATAAATATCATTTTATACCTTAAACATTTATGTATTACATGAGTTAGAAATATCGTTTTACAGTAAAATACATAACACATATATAGATCATGGGATTTAAACGAAATTCATCGATGATAAATTGAGGATATGTTATGTCAATTTTTATTAACAATATATCATTTAAAAACCTTACTTTACAGTATGTCAACCATGTAGAAATAAAATTTCTGTGTGAATTTATCTTACTATTGAATACTATTTCTATTATTGTCAATTCAATTAAATAATCTATAAATCTATTTATTAAAAATCTATTATCATTGACGATATTTATATATATATAATTCATATAAATGTTGTCTACTGGTAAATATTTCTTACATTTATCAAAATCATTTGCATGTTTAATAACCCTTATATCAGGACGTACGTGATTATAATTGAAAAAATTCTTATATAAAGTTTTTAAAACTTTGTTGAATTTAATCAGTATCATTGTATGATTATATAATATATTAATATCACTCATCCTATGTATTATATTTATGTGTCGTATTTTATGAGTAGGTCGTATTTTCTTACTTAGCCATTTACAGTACTCTATTTTATCGAGATGGCCAGCATATATAAATAGAACCCATCTACTATTAAATTTAAAAATTTTTGCAATTTTTATCTTCATTTTCTCCTTTCTTTTTATTGGAAAAAAAATTTTTTTAATAAATTTTTCAAAGTCTCATATAATATTATATAACTCTTAGTTATATATTAAAATTTAACATTGGTTGTAATTTAATAATCATTATATTTACATTATAAACGTTATTTTCATATTATAAACACATGTATACTATACAAGTTAAAAATATAATTTTGTAATAATACACATTAAGTATATATAGAATGTAGGTGTTGTATAAAACTCTTCAATAATAAATCGTGGCATAGATATGTTAATTTTTGTTGTTGATATTTCGTTAAATAATCTCATTTCGCAATAGATAGACCATTCGAATCTAAAATCTTTATTTAAATTTATTATACATTCAAAAGCTTCTTCTATTGTATATAAATCGGATAAACAATTTAAATACTTTCTCAATAAAAATTTATTGTCATTAACAATATTTATATATATATAATTTATATATTTGTTACCAGCTTCTATATATTTCATGGTTTTATTATAATCTGTCTCATCCTTAATAATTCTTATGTAAGGATGTGATTGATTATAATTAAAATAATTCTCGTGTATAGTTTTGAATACTGAGTAAAATTCAATTAATACGACAGTAGTATTACATTGTATCACAACATCATCTAATCTATATATTATATTAATATTTCTTACTTTATGTGTAGGTCTTATCTTTTTGCTTAACCATTTACAATAGTCAATTCTATCAATATGGCCAGGATAAATAAATAAGACCCATTTATAAGAATCTAGACCTCCATGGAGGTCTAGTATTCGTCCAAAATTAAAAATTTCCTTATTATTTTTTTCCATTCTCCTTCTCTCTTTTTTAGATGAAAAAAATAATTTAAAAAAATTTTTTTAATTTTTTTCAGAATTTCATATAACATTGTATAATCACTGATTATATAATATATAATTTCAACCAAAGCGTATTCACCTTGATAACTTGTTTAACCTTTATTAAAATTTACTAATTGTGTGACATTAAATATATTCAGGTGTTTGTACAGCAAAACATGTCTATCTACAGTTTCTATTATTTTCTGATAGGGCAATTTTAAGGATATTTAATTAAGTATTTATTTAATACTCTTACATCCATGAATATTTTCATCTATAAATTTGCATAATTGTCATTATTATTCTCATATTTTTACGTTCATTATAATTATCTGAACATTTGATGATGATCATATCAGATTATTTTTAAATTTTTGTCAAATTCAATAAGAACATAAGTGTTTGGATGTATATACGTGAAAAGTTTAATAAATGCAAAATAATGAAAAAAAACATATTGTATTTGATTATTTTATACTATAAATGTCTTTTTACATTATAAACATTCATGTACAAAATGTGTTAAAAATATTGTCCTCTGGTAAAATACATGCAAAACATATAAAATGTAGGTGTAGTATAAAATTCTTCAACAAGAAATTGAGACATACATATATTAACTCTCTTTGTTGTCATTTCATTTGACAATTTTATATGACAATATATGGACCACTTGTAATTGAAATTTTCATTTGAATATATTATATCTTCAAAAGTCTCCTTTATTACTAATAGATTAATCAGAAGATATAAAAAATTTTTTAATAGATGTTTGTTACCGTTAGCTACATTTAAGTATATAAAATTCATATAAATATTGTCCATATTCAAATATCCCTTGTATGTATTAAAATCATCTACATCCTTAATAGTTTTTATATTAGGTTGTAAACGAAGATAATTGAAATAATTATTGTTTGTGGTCTTAAAAACCTTGTTGAACTCAATCAATATCGTCGTGTTGTCATATAATATATTAACATCAACTTGTCTATGTATGACATTTAAATATCTTATCTTATGTGTTGCTTTTATTTTTTTACACAACCATGAAGAATAGCTTATTTTGTTGATATGTCCAGGATAGATAAATAAGACCCATCTATAAGAATCTAGATCTCCATGGAGGCCTAGTATTCTCCCAAATTAAAATTTTCTGTAATATTTTTTTTTCATTCTCCTTCTCTCTTTTTTAGATGAAAAATCTCATACAACATTTTATAATCACTGATTATATAATAATATTCAAAAATTACATTTTATTTTTAATATTCATAATTAATAACTTTGGTTAAAAACATATTTCTGATGGTCTTCTATCACTGTATATGGCTATCTTTTACATATACGTTAATTGTAGCAATAAAAATTTTATTACTTAAACATTGATTATATTTTAATAATTATCATTTTATAAATTTAAAAATATAAATTTTTTATACTTATATCATAAATATTAGTGTATCATAAATATTAGTGTATCATATTCTTTAAAGAAAATTTTTAACAATAAATATCGTTACGAATAAATAAAGTATAGGTTTTGTATTAATCTCATTGGTAATAAATTGAGGTACACATACGTCAACTCTTCTTATTGACATATCATTTATTAATCTTATCTTGCAATATAAAGACCATTCAAAAGCGAAATCTTTGTTTGAATTTATTTTACTTTTGAATAGTTCTTCTAATATATATAATTCAATCGTAAGATATATATATTTTTTTATGAATACTTGAACATCCCTGAATTTTATATTAGTTAATATAACATCATCATCTAAAAACTTTGTGTAATCGTTATTAATACCTACATATTTCTTGTATACATTAAAATCATATAGTGATTCAACAATCTCTATATATGGGTTCATTTGACAATAATCAAAATAGTTAGAATTTGATACATTTATTTTTTCGCTAAAATTTATTAGAATATGTGTGCTAACGTGTGAATTTTTATTATTATCTAATTTGTGAGAAATACCTATATATTTTATTTTATGAGTAGGATTGATTTTTCTACTCAACCAGTAACAGTATATTATCTTATCGAAATATCCGTCGTATATCAATAAGATTTTTCGTGAATCGAATTTAAAAATTTTATTTATATTACTTTTATTATTTCTAAAAGTCATCTCTCTCTTTTAAAAAAAATTTTTTATTTTAAGATTTTTTTTTTGAATTTTCTAATTATTCCCCAAATTTTTACCAGAATATATAATTATTAGTTATGTATAATATCATTCAATATGTATGTCTAAGAGCATTTCATGTAAATAAATATTTTTCTTGAATTTTTTTTGACATCGTTGAATATTACCTCATTTAACGTACTATTTTTATTAATAAATTTGTATAGTTTTCATCATCTATTCTAAAATTTTCATCAAATCTATTGGGTATAAAAGTGCTAGGGAGTATGGTATCATGATATCTCCATATCATACAAATCTGGAGATATATTTTTTATATTATGTACTGTACCAATTTTATTCTTCCCGCATTAAAATTAAGAAATTTTTCTATACTGTATAGGTTCTCATTTTTATTTTTCGTGTTTACAGAAGACATTTCTTTCTTTTTAATTAACTTTCTAAAAATTTATATCTCTTTATATAACCATTGGTTATGTAATATCAATCAATAAATATATATATTATTAATATTTATTTATTGTAATCTTAACTGAAACGCATTCGTTTTGATAATCTGTTTTCACCACTAGCAACTCTGTTCATTACAATCGTATCTTCTTGGTTAAATCCACCAGCAGATTGATACATTATTGAGTAACGTATACAAGCTTTCATTATTTCATTGTTTACTTTTTCCCCGGATATAGTAGGAACTTCCTCTACATTTTTTCCAGGAAACGGTGTTAAAGACATTAAAACACTATCAGGTAGACTGATTAATTTTTCACTTCTCTCAATGATATTTTCAATCTCTTTCCCCATTTGTAGATATTTATTTTTTTTTCCACAAAAAATAAATTATGGAATAAATTTTTGTGATATACATAACTATAAGTTATGTATAATTAATACCAATATTTCTATTACGTACCATCAGCTAAACAATCTTTTGTAAAAATTCCAAAAATTATTTTATCTATTTTCAAATGAACATAACTTGGTGAACTAACTTTTTCCTTGCATCTGTTTATAATATCTTTTAAAATACATTCATTTATATCTATAACATTATGTGATAAACATTCGTCATTATTGTGGGCAATCTTTATTCTTTTTCTATTGTACATATTTTTAACGATAAATATTTAATTATTAATTAAATTTCATGATTTTTGTAAAAATTTTGTTATCTGTTGGATACATCATCTGAATTATATAAAGAATTTGTTATGTTTTTAGTAGGATCAATTCCACCTAAAATATGCGTTCCTTCTTCATCCATAAGCCAATCCCTTACCCTTATTGTATCTCCACCACATATACTTTTTATCAAATCACATGCATCACCATCTGATGTGAAAAATGGACAAACAATGCCAAATTGACTATTGTGAACAAAACGTTTTTCTCTCAGAGGGTGATGAATATCTCTGTTTATCTTTATGTCATACATAGTATTGATTCCACTGTATTTATATTTATTACATGTATGTATATCCGTATTATCAATTACAGAATTTTCATGATCTTCTGTTAGTTTTATTCTCTTGTTCATTTTGTTTATTCGATGGAATAAATTTAATTAACAATTAAATTTTGTGATGGTAATTTTAATTTTATGAATGATGCTGTTATAAATTATATTTCTTCATCTGATTCATTATTGAATGAGAACAGTGATGTTGTCAAAAAATTAAATTGACCATAATCAGCTTCTATACGTAATATTTCTTTTTCTATTTCAATCAAGCCTTTATAATTTTTGTTACTGGAAATGTTGTAAAGTTTCATATAAGCTTCCATCTCCATCTCACCCATTCTTAACTTTTGACGTTCCATTGTTTGATAATAAGAAAAATTTTTGTTAAAAAAAAATTTTTTTATTACTTTAAGTTTTCTTTCCCCAATAACTACTCTCAGGATTGAAATCATTTCATGCTCTCTTTAAGCGATTATACGCTCAGCATTTATAATTGTGATATCATCATTAATTTGTGATATCATCATTATTTTGTGATATGAAATCAATATTCTTGTATATGTATATAATATTTTGTATATGTGTGTAATATTGAAAAGTTTTATATGTAATTGTGTGGTATTTATGACTATTTTATATTTGAGTTTTGCTCGCAGAGCAAAACTCAACCGCGGGGCCCCCCTGTAGCCCCCCCGCGCGTCCAAATCATATATGCTATCGCATATATGATCTGGATGGCTGTAATAGATATTATAAGCTATTACACAGTATTATATGGATTTTTCTGTGTTTACAGTCCCATACATTATTGCTGTATCGGCTCACAGAGAATGGTCTTTAAAGCAGATTAATGGTAAATTACAATAATATTTAATATAAATTGGCAGGGCATAATATATAATAGCAAACACTTGTGTTACACATAGATTTACCTCTTCAAATCAAGATGTCTAAACATCTTTATGACACCAAACATTGAGTTTAGCAGATGGATGTTATATATATTATATTACACCAAACACTATTCCAAAAATGATTATCTCCAAAGTGAGACACTACTACTCTATACAAATATTGCTCCATATAAATATTGCTTCATACACACACTAAACTTCCAAAACACTCGACGTTAATACTCCTAGTATTCCAAAAGATGATTCTCTTTAAAGTGAAACGCTATTTTAACATGTTGATTTATACAGTATCAGTGTTTATGGTTGAAGATAAATACCGTGAATATTTGACAAGTATCATACAGCACTGTGTGATTGTTTATAATGTCTATTACTGCCATCTAAGGTTGAGTTTTGCTCGCAGAGCAAAACTCAAATATAAAGTAATTATAAACACTACACAATGCCATGTAAAATTTGTCAATATTTCACACATTTAATATATTTGAGTATGATGCATTATTTAAATCTTAACCAAATATTCAGAGACAATAAAACAATAAATATGATTCACATCTTCATTGAAGATGTAAATTGAATAAGACCCATGATTATGAAATTAAAACATTTATTCTCCTGCAAACATACCAATATTTACATGTGCTCCAGCTAATGTTTGGATAAATAATTTGATTGGATATGAGACTCTCGATATTTTAATATTTAAAGAGTCTGCGCAAATTAAACATTTATAATTTCTGTCAGGTTCTGAATATTGTGCAAATTGTCCACATTTTCTACATGTAACAGCTTTAAATGCATCTGAACTAATACACAATCTTTCAACCAATAAATAACTACTTCCATACGCAATTAAGATATCTTTCTCCATCTCACCAAATCTAAGACCTCCCTCTTGTCTAATACCTGCTGTTGGTTGATGTGTTAAATTACGTTTTCTACCAGTTCCTCTTGCTTGTTCTTTCTTCGATACTAAATGAGGTAAGGCTTGATAATGAACAGGTCCAATAAATATCTTTGCATCTAATTTACACCCTGTTACACCATTATACATTGTATATGTCAAGTCTTCATTATATCCATACATTTTGAGTTTCTCAATAGTTTCTTGATAGTTGAATGGCATGTGAGCAGATGCATTACTTCTAACTCCACTGTTTAAAGCAATTGATCCAGTTAAGAATTCAATAATCTTTCCAACAGTCATACGAGATGGCAAACCATGTGGATTGAACAAAATATCAACACTTGAAATCTTCTCACTAGCTTTTGATATATATAGCCTTCCTTTATCATCTGATTTTATAGATGGATTTCCCCCAACAAATGGCATTTCAGTTGGATCTGCTAAATTTCCAGCAGTACCTTTTTGTGCATATCCTGATGTAAATTTATCACCCTCTTCTGGAACTTTGACTTCAACAACTCTGATTAAAATTAATCTATTTTGACTAGCACTGAATGATTCATAAACTTCATCAACAACTCCAGCTTTTCCAATTTTAACATAAAGAGATTCATCCTTTTCTTTTTTGGTGGTAATTTTCTTATTTGGATTATTTGGATCATTCATTGTTTCAGTAATAACAACAACTTTTCCAACAAGACAATCACCTTCTTTAACACGTGATCCTTCCATGACAATACCTGTTCTCTTGTCTAAATGTCTGTATTTGTCAGCTTTGCTCTCACTATGTGATGGGATTCTAATTTCTTCTTTCTTTCCTTTCTCATTCTTCACTGGAACACTATAACCATGAGTTAAGATGTATTGGAATAGTCCTCTATCAATTGACCCTCTGTTAAAAATAATACAATCTTCTTGGTTATTTCCTTGGAAGGGCATAACAGCTAAAATTGCATTAACTCCTTGGAAATATTTATTTTTATTGATTATCCTGTCAGCAAGAGTTCCACCTAATGATGCTTCAGTGTTAAGTAATGATAAGGTCTTTGCATCGAATCTCATATCAAATCTCATTGAACTAGCATCTGATAAAGCTTGTTTTGTCATACCAGCTTGATATGAAATTCTAGCAGCTGGATTGTGACTCATATACTTCATTGAAAATACAGAAATACCTACATACTGTGATGGATCTATCATACAGTGTGTATATCTTTGTGATCTAGCTGCTTCATTGTAACTCTTTTCAATATTACTCTCGTCAGTCTTAGTGTATTCTTTTTCTGGTTTTCTTCCGCTTTTAACATCAGCTCTGAATTTTTTCAGCTTTTCATTTTCTATAATGTTATCTGCCAAATATTTTCTGTGACTTTCAATCATAGATTCATCAGTAGCTATTAATATGTAACTTTGCTCTTGTTCGCTAGCACTGATATACTCAATACATCCGGTCCTCATCATTTCCATATAATTAGTCTTATCTATTCCTAATATCTTATACTTCAATTCATATACATTTTTATGAGAAATAACTACTAAATATGGAATCATTGGTCTACCACCACTGGTACTTATCCACAATTCATTATATTGATTAAGGACAATACCAATATCTCTAAATATTTTTCCAGACCTTCTTAATTCAATCATTTTTTCGTACATAAGTTTACTATCAGTATATCCCATATGAATTCCGTTGATGAACAAAGAGTTTCTGTAATTTGAGAAATATTTGTACATGATGTTATCATTTTCCGTTGTAATAGATTTAGGATTAGCTGGTCTTAATGGAGACAGAATGTAATCACCGGGTTTAACAAATTCAACTAATACAATTTTATCACCTTGATTTTCGGGTTTAGAAAACTTACCACCTAAAATAATATATTCATCAAGAACTGATTGGTGTCTCTTTAATGATAAATCCAATGTGATAGCTGGATCTTTTACTAAACCACATGCATCACCATCTGATGTGAAAAATGGACAAACAATGTTAAATTGACTATTGTGAACAAAACGTTTTTCTCTCAGAGGGGCTTTCCTGTTTGTTGGAACTCCAATTCTCACCGCTCCTATAATTGACGATATAGGGTTTTTACGTTCAACAATTTCAGGAATAACTGATTCATGCTTACCCCCTGACATACTCCATGTCTTTTTTCTGAATGATTTTTTGAATTCGTCAAACATGACAGCATGCTTAAAGGATCCAGCAATGTCTTCTACTTTTTCATATTTTTTATCTCTCACTGATGTTTGTAAGTCGACAAGTAAAGATCTCCAAATAGTTGAAAATTTAGAAGCAAGATGTAAACCAGCATTTTCCAAATATTTATTAGCCCATGTATCCCTATCATCCAATTGTCTATATCCATTTTTATAATCAACATATTTAAGGATCATGTAAGACAGTGTTCTAATCTTGGACATTAATGCTGAAACTCCCTTATCATTTGAACTGCGATCATACACAATATTTTTGAGAAATTCTACTTTAATCATTTCTATCACTTTACCCACATTATCATTGCTGTTACCCATTAAATCAGGAAATATCTCACCTAGTGTCCTACTGATTTTGTCATCTTTTGCAATACCATTAGCTTTATCGTCAGGCATGTTTGGCTCTCTATTGAGACTTTTAATGTGTTCACGCTCCTCATTACTAACTTGGATTTTTACATTAAAGCAGGAGATTGTCGATTGCATATAGTGTCTAAAGTCTTTCCTTCTTTTTGCTTCTTTTTTTCTATCTGTCTCAACAATAAGATTTTCCATGATATCCATAGCTCTCTCCACCGTATCTTTCTTTAAACCAAGTATATAATACAATACAAACACATTCAAGGTTTTCTTTGTGGCCATCATCCTACTAAATGTACAATTTATTTTAAATGCATCTTCCGAAACTTCATTAATGGTGGTACTTTCACCTGGTCTGGTACTTGTATATCTTACGATAACTTTCCCTTTATTATTATATATCAATGGGACATCTTTGCTTAAATGTTCTTCAGTTTGTAAATAATACTCTGTTCCCTCAATTATGAAATAACCCCCTCTGTCCGTCTCTGTTTCGCCAATATCTTTAACATTCATATGATATACTGTATTATCCAGAATACTACCTACTGGAACTGGAATGTTACCGATATATATCAATCCTTGGCTATATGGAACGGTTTCAATAACATTACCTTTTAAACTATACAAACTGAGAGTAACAAAAGCTTTACATGTATAACTGATATGTTTGAGCCTTGCATCATTTGGATATAAATTCTTATTACCACCATTAACATCCAGTGTAGGAATGCTGGGTCTTTGGTATATGATATTGCTGAATTTACCCCAATTACCATTGACTGTTTCAATATGGTAACTCCCTAGTATTTCATCGAACAATTGTAAAAATGCGTGGTTATAAGAGTTTATATAAGGTTTTACAAGGCCATTTTCATTCAATAGTTTTTCTAGTAATTTTTGTGACTCTGTTAATTCAATTTCGGCCATTTTTTTTGTAAAAAAATAAAAATAATTATTTCATTTTATTATTAAAATTTTCACTATCAAAATCTACATGTAAAATTTAATATTTTTCTTTAATAAAATGAATATAAACACGACGAAGTTGACAAACAAGCTGAATAGAGAAAATATTATTTCATATATTAGTAAATTGGGGGAGGTGGGAGATGATCTATGTTTTCCCAGAAATTGGTCATGTAATCTCTTCATTAAAGATATTGAAAAATATCCTCCCCAGTCTTTAACAGAAATGGCCTTAAATGTAAAACATGGTGGCGACTATAGAATTTTCTTCCACAAAACAAGAGGTTATCCACATCCTTTATCTATTAAAGATGAAAGGATTTGGAATATTTTTGGAAGTGGAAGTATCATGATTTATTTTGAAAATACCTTTATATATTTGTTATACAAAGAGTTTTTATCAATTGAAGATGTAACAATAATGAGGGTTATAGAAAATTTATCAAAAATATTAGTGATACAATGGGACGCATATTTATCAAATATAGGATGTTGTTGTTATGAATTTTTTGTGAAAGAACCATATTCATATGTAAGTGTAATTGACAAATTAAATAAAGTAGTGGTAAATGATCCGAGTAATCCTGGTGGTTTAACTGATATGAATAATATTACTGATTTTGAAATGTTAGCCATCCTAAATTTAAAATTACTGGACGTGTCTATGTCTGGTAAAATATCAAGAAGTGACTCGAGAACCAGACTTACAGATATGGTTAAAGAACATTTAAACAAAGTTGGCAGAAATAAATCATGAATATAATGTTAATAACATTATGTTTTAAATGTTTTCTGATAAATTCTAAATTTAACATTTTCATTGAAAATATTTAAAAGTTATATCAAGCAAATTATAACTTTGAAATAGTAAAAACACTCTCGAATGTTTCATCAAATTGAATTGTGGTTCCAAGTTCATCTGGTACATATCTAAGATATACTACATCGTCTTTGCTTAAATTTGCAATAGCAACTATATAAACTTGACCTTGTGATATAAAACCACTTGATGATCCATTCGTCATACCATTAAATCTAGTTTGTGGGATTTTAGATGTAGATATAACATTGGAACCGGTTGAATTATAAATTTGAAAATTTGTGTTGTAATACACAACTGGATTTGCATCTGGATCTTTAACTGAATCATTTACCAAGCTTGGATAATTATAATTTATAAGAGCAAGTATCTGATAAGTTCCATCTTCTGGAATGGTAAAAGATCCATTACCTACAGTAAAACTGATATTTTCTGCACCGTTTTTAATATCGAAAGTTTCAGGAATTTCTCCTCCTTCTAGATTATCTAATTCAATATAACCAGTAAATTGAGCAGATTCATTGAAACTTAATGCTGATTTAGATATTGAATATATTAGAGTGACATTTAGACCATTTTCCGAATATTCAAATATAGCATTTGTATTTGTTCCTCCCGTAACTGCAGATGAATTAAAATACCACCCTTCATTACCACCTATTGTTGTGTATGACACTTTAAGATTGGGAGATGTTGCATAATCTCCAATTATAACTTTTGCTTCTGGAGGTGGTTGTTTCGCAAATAATATAGGACCAGTAGCATTAGATGATAAACTTTGTTGAGCTGTTTGTGTGGCCGATTTAAATAGATTACTACTTATACTATCATCTGCATATTTTAAATTAACATATCCCTGTACAACTGCAGCATCAACTTTTTGTCCTGAGACTATGACAGTGCTTGTATCTAAATCTGTATCTATTAAATATAAATTACTACTTCTTTTATCCCTGAATATGTATTTATAATATGTGTCACCAGTTATATTGACATATGCTCCCGACTCTGCAATGAACAAATTTGCACCTAAATCATCATTAGTAGTAGTATTAAATATTAAAACATATGTTCCGTCCTTATAAAGTGTTATAGTTGTATTTATATCAGCTAGTTCTATGTTTGTATAGTAATAACCAACATAATCACTCAATGCATAGAAATATTCATTCAGTACCCCAATATTACCTATATATTTGGTAATATTTAACTGTTGGTCGTAGAATGAGCAATTATTTAAAGAAATAACTAATTGTTCCCATATATCATCATCCTTATTACATACTAATAATGATCCATTATATGTTGCGTCGTTTATGGATATAATATCTCTATTTTGATAATTACTTGTATCTGCTGGAAGAGATGTTACAATATGTCCTGAAAAATATCCATCAGATTTGAATGTTCCATTTAAAGTTATAGGATCATCACCTGCACCATTGGCTTCATAAATATTATTTCCACCACTTAAACTATCATCTCTTATCGCATAAAATCTGAATAATATATCTGTACCACTGTTAGCAATTGTAGGTGTTATTTCGACATAATTTTTAGGAGATAAAACTGATGTAAGTTTAAAAACATGTGATTTATTATCAAATGTTGAATATGCTAAAAGACTATCTCCTACTTCAGCGGAATACCCTTTCACTTCTTCCAATGCATTTATTAAATCGACTATATCTGCATTTTCAACAGTTGTAGTGTATGTTGAGTTATAATATCCATTATAATTAGTTGTCGTTAAAATAACCATTGCGTCTTTTATATAAAAAAAAATATTATTTTTATTTCCAAAAAAATTATCAACATAAACATGTTATTTGTAACTGGTCTATTTGATATATCATCAAGAGAAAAAAACGAAAAAAGATTGAATCCAGATGAATACATTTCATACTTCAAATCATTAATAAAATCATTTACAAAATATAATTTTATTGTTTACTTGGATACAGATTTGATAAGATATAAAAAAGATATATTGGAGATATCATCAATTAATAAAAATATAACTTTGAAGATGATATCAATAGAAGATCTTCCATTATGGAAATATGTGTCAAAAATTAACGAATGTAACATGTGTCATTCTTATGATAAAAATAAATATACACCATTATATTCTCTCATAACAAATTCTAAATTTTATTTATTAAAGTTGGCAATAGAATTATTTCCAGAAGAAAATTGCTTTTCATGGATTGATTTTGGATGTTTTCACTATAAAGAAAATTATTTAAATATCGATAAATATATTTCTGATTTCATATCCCCAAACGAAGAAAATTTAAGATTTTTTCAAGTGAGTGAAATGTATAATATTGAGACTTCTATAGAAAAATATTTTAATGAGTATCCAAAAGTAAAAGCCACGTTATTTGGAGGTAATAAACATAAATTGTTAGAGCTTTATAATTTTGTGAACAAAATATATTTGGAGTTTATTGATAGTGGTAGATTAATATTCGAGGAGCATATTTTAACATATTATTTGTCTTTACATTACGAGGAATGTGATGTTTATTATGGTGATACTGTAGATTTTTTCAATAATATTAAAATAATAAGAGATAACCAATTTAAATCTTTCAAAATTATTGTATGTACTTATAGAAATAGAGATGGTAGAGATCCAACTATTGATGAAATACCACATGAATTGAGAAAATTGTATAGAAAGATCTCACTATTTTAAATATTTTATTCATCTATTAGATGAATAAATTTAATGGATTTATAACAATCTCATTTCTTCTAATGTTTCGTGTATGAAAATTTTAATTTTTTACGATATTCTATCAGTTCCATAATATCTATAGACTGTGGATAAATCCCTTGAGGATAATATACATTTTTATTTTCTTCTTCCCCATCTTTTACATCCTCATCCTCAGATAAAGATGAATGATATTCAAAATATCCATCCCTTCTCATCTCTTCTTCGATATTAACATTATACTTCTTATATTTGTCCATAATCTTTATACAAGTTTATTTATTTTATGATTTTATTTAAAGATCAAGTTGTAATTTTTTACTTTTAATTGTAATATTTGCCTCCACCGCATCCACAACCGCAATGATTGCTTGAACTACTAGAGGAGCTACAACTACCGGAAGAGCTAGAGGAACTGCAGCTACTGGAACTACTAGAACTTGAGCAACATTTCTTCTTTTTGCAGCATTTCTTTTTGTAGCACTTCTTTTTGTAACAACATTTTATTTTGCAGCAGCATTTCTTCTTACAGCACTTCTTCTTACAACATTTCTTCTTCTTTTTGCAACACTTCTTGCCTTTTTCTTCTACATATTGTTCTTCGTTATCACAATTACAATCTAATCTCAAATCTCTAACGGATTCATAAAATGCGTCCATATTATTTCGTCTTTTATATGAAAAAAATATTTAGAAAAATTTTTTTTATTATTCGATCCCAATAAAATATTATAAGTATATAAAATGGACAATATTAGCAAGATGAATGATCTTCTTCTGAAAAATCAGAATATTGGATGTCCAAATGTTGATGTATTAAATTTGAATATGACTAATTTATCATTGTTATATGGACAATACCCCAATATAGAAGCAGATAAAACATATACATGTTTAATATCCTCCGCTCTTAAAGATTTCACCGGTAATAAAGAAAATGCATTGGAAAAGTTAAAGGTGTTTTTTTCAAAATATCAAAACTTTACAGATGTTTTGGATGTTAGATATTTTCCCGACGTAAAAGATTTTTATGGTCAGAGTGTGACTGGTATAGCATTTTTAAACAAGCTGAGAGTTGTCACTCCAAATTTTAAATATATTTATTATGCAAATGTACCCAGCAAAATTGTTATACAAGAAAATAGATTTACCGTCCCTTTGGGATCTGTTATAAAGGCAATTCCAGCTGACAATAATGGTAAAACTATGGTTAAATCATTACTTTTACAATTACTTACAGCTGTTACTTATGCTCATGGTGAAGGAGTTTCCAATTTCCCTTTTGTTATCGAATGTAGACAAGTTAACGATCAAGCTTTACTTCCAATTTATAATAAAGATTCTGTAGAATACATTAAAACATTTGGATATTTAGCAATTTTTACTAGTTACACTACATGTTCATATTCAAGCTCTGCTTTTACAAGTGGTACCCCCATATCATATTTTGATGAGTTGGAAAGATTATACATCAATTTTTTGGCTGTTCTCAAAATTGAAAATACTGGATTATTTAATTTATTTAGAGAACCAAGACAATCAGATATTGATTATTCGGATGTTGTTCAAACTGGTGCTGATCCAAGATATGTAATACAATGTGTTGGTGATGCACATCAAATTGGTTGTTACACATTAGATTATTTTATGTCCAATTTTACTTACACTAAGAGTCATATGCAAATGTTACTTGATTCATATGTAAATAGAGTTGACTATTTATTAATGATTTTAATGGGTGAGAGTGTACAAATGAATCAACTTAAAAGTTACATTATTATGATATGTACAACAGAGTATTTAAAGATGATAAATGAATTGAGAGGAAATATGTCCCCAGAAATGCAGAAAGAAGTGTTTAGACCTAGAAGATATTCAAATTTGCAACATTCTCCATATAGAAGATTAGATGTAAATACAATACTTTCTGATGAAGAGTTTATAAGTGTGGTATCAAAATTATCAGGTAAATCTTTAAACATTGATTTTTTAAGTTTCAAGAATTTTTCAGCTGCAGCCATAGCAGAAGCTAGAGTCGTAAAACCTAATGATATTGATATACAAAAAGAATCTTTACCGATTATACTTCAAACATATATTAGCAATTTGAGAAGAATATCATATTATAGAACAACAAATAATATCCTTAGAGAATATTCAACATTATATAATGCAACTACTCCAAACTTCAATGATTGTATTGAAAAAGCAAAGAGTGTAAATACAAGAATTGATGAATATATACAACTTAACAAATTGAAAGCTGAAGATATTAATGATAGCAGACTTATAGTTTGGTATTTGATTTACAAGAATTTATTTGTTGTCAGTAGAGATGTTGAAGACAAGATAAATGATATGTATCTGATTTTTCCACCTGTTAAAAAGAATGAGATAATTAATTTGTATGACGTTAGAACGCGTGTTGCATCAGATCCAGTCTTATTAATCGAAGATGTTAAAGATACACGTTATTAAATTGATATGTTGTGAAATTAACAACATTTTATTTTTTTGTTAATTACTAATTAATAAAAAAAATATTTTTAATTAATTCACAAATTATTTTCATGACTATATAAAATACTAATACTAATGGGATTGTCTAGTCGTTGTGAAATCAGTTCAGTCGGGTATGACAAATTCAGGACTTTTTTGAATGTCGCACCCGCTTACATACAATGTTCAGGATGTGTTTTAAGTGGTTCCCAAAGAGGAGAATTATTACAATTATTTAGATGGGCCAATGAAACTTTAAGGAGTAATATATGGAGTACTGTTTTGGATGGTCAATCACCCGAAGAATTTTATTATAATGCACTTTCCTTTGCAGATCAATATTTTACGCTTCAAGAATTTTATATTGGTTCAACTGAAGGTTATAATGCTACACCCTTTCAAAATTTAACACCTGATGTGCAAAGAGGTATTGGTTCTATAATTTTCTTCATTGTTTTAACATTTGGTGCTCAAAAATTGCAGAGTACTCTAAATGGTCAAATCTTTATAAATAAGGTTTTAAGGTTCATATTTAGAAAAACAATTGGTTCAACTATATCTGGACCATTAGATATACAAAGGTATAGGGCAGTTATTGAAGGTTTATCAAAAATGAGAGTTGTTGGGATTTCAGCTACAATAGCTAATAATCATTTGGCTTTAATTTCACAACCCACATTATTAGAAACTGGAGCATTAATTCCTATTGTCCCAGCATGTATTGACCCATGTGGTGATAATAATTCTGGTTACACTGCTAATGGTACTGGTGTTAACACATCAGTTAATTTTGGAAAAGAAATAGTGGCTGGTTATTTTGGTACATGGGTTCCAGTAGGCGCATATATTACAAAATCCACAAATTGTGAGACTGGTTTTTGTGTAACATTAAAGAGTGTAACTGACTATAATTTTGAAAATAGAATCATCTCATCATTGATGGGAAAGAGAGAATCATTTAGATATAGTGCATTTAATTTGAACAATGTGGAAAGTGATGATGACGATGATTGTTCTAGTTCATCTTCATGTTCAACATGTTGTAGTGAAGAGGAAAGTTGTCCTGAACAACCTGAAATGGATTATGCATTTTATGGTCCAAGAGCCGCTAGACCAAATAGGGTAAACAACACATGTGTTGATGTAAACTGTTCCGGTTGTAATGCATGTGGAGGCGGAGGTTTTGGTGCGTTTAATGAATTTAAAGGAACCAGATTAAATCTTGATGACTCGACAGATAGTATTTATGACGTGGTTGACAATGATGGAGATGATGAAGTGGATGATGATGAAATACAAATATCATCTGCTATGCATTTTGTAACGATCGAAGACAAGAATGGAAGCGAGAAGAAAGATAAAAAAGAGAAAAAGAAAGGGAAAGAGAAAGAGGTTGATTCATATAGAGAACTCGATCTTGATTTCTCTGTAGATAAATCTAAGAATAAAAGCAAAAGTAAAGACAAAGATAAAAATATTAACAATGAGAAGAAAAATAAAAAGGATGTTGGAAGCAGTAGAGAAAATGAAGATAAGGGTAGATGCAGAAGAAGAAATAGAAGACATCGGGGAAGAGGAAGATGGAGAGATAACGGATACATTCCAGCACAAAGATCTGTCAGAAAATTAGGAACAGTATTTGGATATTTAAGGCAAATATTATATGAAGTTTACAAAATAAAATGTTTATTGAGGAGATTGAGAGTGAACAGAGTAAGAGCTGGCACAGCTGAAAGAGATATATTATGTGAACAGGCAGCATTTTCAGGTCAAAACTTCAATAATTTCTTCAATAATATGTAAAAAATGACGGTTATCATAACAAAAATTTTATAAATAAATTATTTACAATCTTTATTTTATTCAGAATGAGAGCATATCCACTATACAGTTTTGACGGTGAAAAATTTATACAATGTAAGTCAAGTATGATTATGTATGCAAATGATATTGATGAAGATCCTAAAAATAAATCAGATGTCAATTCGCTTATTAAAGAATACATGTTCGGAATTATCAATGATTCATCTGAAATGTTAAAAAATCATGATTTTAGTGCATCATATGATGTTAATAAATTGTTGATACTACTTGACAATCTAAAAGAATTACATATTGAAAAGTATGATTCAAATATTTTGGATGATTTACCCTTTGACGGATTTTATGATGATCATTATTTTAAAATATTATCATGCAAACGACATAAGGATGTCCTAGAAAACAATAAATCAGATTTATTAAAATGTTTATCTTTCACGGAGAAGATTATATTATTGGCAATTACACCAGAATCAGTAAATGGAAGTAAAGCAGTTGTATATTTGTTATCGTCTGTCTGAATTAATGTATACTAACAATACAACACTGTTGTATTGGAAAATGAAAAATTATTTGCATTTTTTTTGACATAAACAATTTTCATTTATAAACTACTGTCATAAACAGTATTTCATCCATAAGTTCCCGTCGTAAACGATATTATAAATATAAAATATTGTCATAAACAATATTTCACATAGACATGTTCAAAGTATTTAAGAGAATATTGAAAGATTTGGAAGAACTAGAGAGAGATTCTATTGAAGGAATATCAGTATGTATAGTTGACGATGATGATCCCTTTGAACTTCATGGAAATGTGAAAATTATGGATGGTATTTACAAAGATATGATTATACATGTTGTTATCCATCTCCCAGATGATTATCCTACAACAGGTCCTGCAATGAATATCGCACCTGGATTGAACTTTGACCATAGATTTCACGAGCATATTTTAGATGATAGCAGAAATGGACATACTATATGTAATGATATGTTGACAAATTTTGATAGTTGGTTTGAACATGTAAATTCAACATTTAAAGGTAAAAAAGAAAAAGTAGCCTCCGGTTGGAGTCCGGGTTGTACATTAAAAGTTGTTATGATGCAGATGAGCGTCTTTTTCAGTGATCCAGATTTTGACCCTCCACCTAAAAAATTAATTGATGATTTCAGGATAGAGTTGAGCAAATTTAAGTGTAAATCATGCGAACATACTACTCTGAAACCATTCCCACCAATAGATGTCGTTGCTAAAATTGATTCATTAGAGTCTGATTTGAAAGACATGAAAATATCAAATGAAAAATCTGTGTTAGCTTCCAAATTGTCATGTGGTGTTCATAAAGAGAATATTTTTGACAGTAATATTGTTATTGGATATCCAATTAAAGTTGAAAAATCAAAATTTGGTAAAATGTATTTTACACCACATATTGAAATATTGTCAAAGAAAGCATATGAAGATGCTGTTAAATCAAATAAGCTGGTTTCAGTTATGGGTAAAGAATATGATAATTGGTTACCATGTTACATAAATTCCGACTATTCAAGTAGGAGCAACTTTTCAGCAAATCTTGTTGAAAGTATTGAAAAGATAACAAATAAGAAATTTGAACCTGTTGTAGCTTTAAACACAGTTATATTGATGACAAATCATATAGCAGTAAATATTTTTAATGGTGAACTATTTCAGTCTGATTCATTGATTGAGGGACTTTGTCAATTTCTACAAATCATAAACTACATAATTGTACACTATAATATGAGGGAACATTTAAACAAATTTATTAATGATACGTTGAAAGGCGGTTTGAAAGCAATAAATAAAGAAAAAGTACCAGATATTGGTGTTTTTCTCATGAATGTATTTTTATCAGATGTCGGCTACGACAAGGTAAGACCATTAGTTGTGAAAGAATATTTATCACGTCAAGTCTTTTGGATGATTAAAGCAAATGTTAATATGAAAGAAAAAAATATAGATAATATTTTAGAAAAGCGTTTTAAAGCATCAAAAGTATCAAATTGTCTTTATGTATTTTGGTTGAGGTTGGCTAAGAAATTTTTCAATAAGGAAATGTTTTTATCATTAGAGTCAAATTATGGATTTCCATCAGAAACTGTAATTGCTGATTTTAAATCCGATATTACTTCTATCAAAAATAATTTGATTGACTACAAAACATTTGTGGGAATGGCTGGGTTGAATGATATTGTAAAATCACCGGAAGGAATGAAAATTTTACTGGTTGAGGCTGAAGCTACATCTATTTCACAAGGTTATACTAAATAGCATATTTATTTGTTAATATTCATTTGTTAATATTTGGTCATTGACCAAATATTCTAACTAAAATTACCTACTAAACCTACAAAAACTACCAAACCTATTAAACTTATTAAAACTCGCAACCAGCAAACCTACCAAAACCTCTCAAACCTATCAAACCCACCGACCCTTTTAGAAATTCTTGTGGTCACACTTTCCGATCAAGAACGATTTTTATTTGGCTAAAGGAGAATAATTCTCCTGCAGCCATATGTGGTTATATGACCACTTTAGATTGCTTATAAAATGGATACGCGAAAAATATTTCATCAACTTGGAATTGTTCACCGAAATATGTTGAAATGATGGAGCTGTTATTAAATGATAATAAAGCTTGCATTTCTGAACATTTTGAAACTATGGAATATTTATTAGCATTCTAACTCTGACTTGCTCTAATGGAAAGATTGAAATTGTAAAATTAATATTAACGAAATAACACATTTTTCTGTTACTTGCGAAAAAGGACACATTGAAATCAACAATTCAACAGCTTTCTTAATTGCTTGTCAGAAAAAATATATTAATATTGTAGAAATGTTAACACTTGTAATGACGGAAAAATCGAAATTGTGACAGTATCATTTAAATTCAACCTACTTATGAATTTACCTACATCTACATTTTACTATAAACTCAGAGTGGAGGATCACAACAACTTTTATTCATACATACATAAGAGAAAATATCGGATAACCGGGGAGTGGTACCAATGACACTATGAAAAGATATACGGAATTACTCAGAGGGCATGGTAAAATTGTGAAATTGTGAATTCATTATTAATTGATATTATTCACAACCTACCTATGCAAGATTGAAAACAAGTGGTACTTATGGGAAATCAACAATGGATTCATGGACGAGAACAAGGACTCCTTCTCTTTATTATAGCGAAACAAAAAGAAGAAGTGAATAAAAGTTCAAAATCATTGTCAAACAATTATTAAATGATCACTGGTCAATATCAACAAAATATTTTATACATTTTTTTTCTAAAAAAAATTATTTTTCACATATAATTTTTGGAAATTAATACCAAGTTAATAAATGTCATTTTCTTTAAATATCAAAAATGTATTATAAATAACATAGCTGGACATAGGAATATTTTTGTTTGTATATTATGTGTAGTAAATTATCAGATATTGAGCATGACTTCAATGATGGTTGTGACAGATGTATGTACGAATTAAATAAGATGGAACCATTAGAATCAGATACAGATGGTGAATATGATGACACTGCTGGGAATAATGACCGCATTAGTAATCCAATTATTTTAAATCCAGATGTGTCAAATACGTCTGAAGTTGTAAAAATTGCTGAAGCTTATTGGAACTCTGATCCCAGATATATGGGAAAAGATTGCGTTTCCCCAAAATTATTTCCACGGTGTTCACTCCATTATTTTTTCCCAAATCTTGCATTTTTACTCACATTCGCGAATGTAACTTTAATTGACACTTCAGAGGGGGTTATCATGATTGATGCTGGTCATTCATCTTTTGCATCTGCAATTAAGAAACAAGTAAGAAAATTCAGTGATAAAAGAGTTCATACATGTATTTATACTCACGGACATATTGATCATGTAATGGGAATACAATCATTCGAGGAAGTTGACGATGTGAATGTAATTGCCCATGAGAATGTGATCAAACACTTTGACAGATATAAATTGACAAATGGTTATAACACAATGATTAACAATAAACAGTTTCAGACAAATAATAAATTTCCAAGTGATTTCAGATATCCCAATGAAATTTATTCAGATTTTTTACACCTTGAGATCGGCGGTGTGGAGTTAAAATTGTATCATGGTAAAGGAGAAACAGATGATGGTACTTGGGTCTGGTTTCCACAGTACAGAGTGTTGTGTACAGGTGATTTCTTCATATGGGCAAGTCCTAATTGTGGAAATCCTCAAAAAGCACAAAGATATCCTATACATTGGATGGAAACACTTGACAGAATGATTAATTTAAATGCAAATATATTGCTACCCGGTCATGGTCCGCCAATTATTGGAGAGGACAGAGTATATGATGCTTTAAACAACACTTCTGAATATTTGAATAACATATCCTCACAAACACTTGACGGTATAAATAAAGGAAGAAAATTGTCAGACATTGTTAAGAATATAACAATCCCTGAATACTTTAAAGACTTACCATATTTACAACCAGTTTATGATGATCCCTCATTTATTGTCCATAACATTTGGAGACATTATGCAGGTTGGTGGGATCAAAATCCAGCACATTTAAGGGTTGGTAATGAGGAGCAAGTGGGAATTGAAGTGTGTAATTTGGTTGGTGGTGCAGAAGAATTATCAAAAATTGCATTGGTACTGTGCGAAAGTGGTAAAATAGATGCTGCGACTCATTTTATTGAATGGTGTATGATTGGGAATCAAAATAATGTGGAAATACATAAAATACGTTCTAAGATATATAGGAAACGTGTTGAAGAAGAAACAAGTTTGATGGCGAAAGGAATATATTTATCAGAACAATTAAAAAGCGAAAAGTTTTTGGGAACGCCCAAATATTATGCGAATAAGATTGAAGGTTATGTGATTGAAATGGCTGAGAAGAAAAATGCACTCTTTGAATTATCAATTATATCATATAGAATTAAATTGTTTTTCAGAACAATCGTGGAGTACATGTTAATATGGAAATTAATCTTATTTCTATATTCATTATTTCCAGAAATGCCCTTCTCGATTGTCAGAAAGAATAAGAAGAATGTATAATTTACGTTTTTATTAAAAATGTATAATTTGCGTTTTTATTAAAATTTTATTGTCATAAATTAGGATAAACATTATAAAATAAAAGTGTGTCGATGTATTTATAAATAAATGTCTACGTTTGATTATAATTTGAGAGACTACAAATTATTTCTTCTCATATACAGCAGAAAGATTGATTTGTACACTCTTCCAGTTTTATGTGTTAAGAAATATACTTACTTCATTTACAATTCATCATTACCAGATGAGGACGAAGAATACGATTATATATCTGGTTGTATTAACGAAAAAAATTTAAAAGAGTACTCAGACATTTTTGAACATGAAATAATTAAAGAGAAGTTGTTATCAAGGTTGGATTTGAATGTGGTGAGGCTACATCCAGAATTTAGACTACACAATGAAAATATTTGCAATATCTGTGAATACCAATGTGATTTTGCAGTTAAGTGGAAAGAATTGTGGATCAAAAATAATATAAACTGGTTGGAGCTGAATAACAGATACACTTTGAATAAATACAGATTATTTGAAGGTTCGTGTAGGGGAACTGTCAGATGTTATTATAAAATAAATGAAAACATTATATATTCAGAGAGAGAAAGAGAAAAGAGATGTACTTTAAATTACGACCTTTATGAGGACATGGATTCTAATTTCTTCATAATGTCATGTGAAAATAATATGCTACATATAATTAAAGATTTGGCCATTAAAGTGACAGATTATAATGTGTATGCTCATGGTTTAGCAACTGCAGCAAAAAATGGACATATAAACACTGTTAAATTTTTAATGTCTGGTGTGGAAATGTTGAATATGAAAAATGTGAAATTGTACAATAATATATTGATAATGGCTTGTGCTTCTGGCAGTTTATCACTTGTTGAGTATCTTGTGAGTAAAGGGGCAGATGTAAATTCCAGATTTAACATGATATGTAATGCTACATCATGTAAAACTATTATTCCTTGTTCATCAATCTGTTCTTATAAGTATATAGGGGCATTATATATTGCAACTGTTAATAATAATTACAACATTGCTAAGTATTTGGTTATCGAATGTGGTGCAAAGGATGAACCATATTTTGATGAAGATGGTTATATGCTTGTAGACACATCTTTAAATAAGTCTATGAAGCTTCAAGATAAAAGCATATTTAAATTTTTAATTTCACATGTGGAGTACAGTGATGATGAGTATGTGAAGGTGTTAAGTGTGATTTTTAAAACTAAACTTGCCGATCTTCTTTTGTATTTTATCAGATATTTGCCAAACAGGACATTTGTTTATGATAATACGGAGTTAATTCACAAATTTTGTATTGAAAATAAGTGTACTATATTTTTACAACATATGCCCAAACGTGTTAATATTAAAAAGAGTGAAGAATTTCGTGATTATAAGAAAAAAAGCATGGTGTTCAAGAAAAAGTATACAGTAGCCAGAAGTTATATTATCAAAGACAATAATAATCATCATATTTATAACATGGATATGAGATAATATTTAAAACTAAATGCATTGCATTTAGTTTTTAGAAGCATAATATGCTGTATGTTTGTATTTATATATATGCTCCATAACATTCGTCATGTAGTCGCTTGTGAAGTCTTTGAAAATTTTTATTTTCAGCAAATTTATCGACGTTCATGTAATACATCATACCTAATGAGAATTCATCCATGTGCGGTATAAGTTCATCTATGTTTGTTTTTTTCAAGAGCATGCGTACAAATCTAGGACACAGATCTTTATAAAACCAATATATGTTTGTATAAATATTTATCAATCGTGAAGGATCTTGAAGAATGGATTTTATAGTGTCACTTACAACCTCTTTCTCAAACTCTCTCATCAAAATTTCAGATATATAATTACCATCAATGTCTCCAAAGCTCATACATATGTTAAACAATGTAAATATAAAACTCTCAACTATTACACCTTCAGCGATATAAAACTTGTAATAATTTAAATGATATTCATTAAAACACTCAATTATTCTTTTATCTTTATTGTAATAACCATATATAAATGGTTTATCAGGGTTTGCCGGTGATTCTCTAAAATATTCTGTTCTTTGACGCAATACATTTAAATCAAACTCAATACCATTAAGAACAATCGTATTATTCCCATTTGACTCATTTATGCAAATTTTTGCGGGATTTATGACAATTTTCAAACCCTTCCTATAGAAGAAGACAGAATAATACATGTTATTTTCTCTAAATGTATATGTGCGATCCTCATCATGTCCTAAAACTTCAGGTAATTCTACTTTTATATCCCTTTCAAAATCATATGTATATATATTTCCATTTTTTTCACTGAATGTAATAATGTTGTCATTATGATATGTATTGTGTCTAAATCCATAATACATAACATGGGGAAATTTGTGTTCTCCTCTTGTTCTCGAGTCATTAAGTAAATTTATTTTAATGTATCCACTAGAATTGTAACAAACGAGATAACTTCCAAAAAATAGAAACTTACCATTTTTTAAGGATATATTTATTTTTTTGAATGTTGTTTTTGTTTCCAGATCCTTAATATGTACCACATTTGCATCTTCTTCTCCAACAACATAATATAATTTATCATTCAAACAAAATAAATGTTTTATATTATAAAGATTATTTATGCTTTCATATTTACATGAATTAGGATAGTATTTATCAACTGAGCTATTATGTAAAGCATATGGACTACCATTGTGAATGAGACAGAAATAAATAAGTGAGTAATTGTTTTCTATTTTCTCACATTCTACCGTTTTTGATGATAATCCACATCTGTATAAGTAAATATTATCCTTGTAACCAGTTGCTATAACACATAAAGTGTTGTAAATTACTCGACAGAATATAATTTCATAAATTTCAATTTTATGGTTTAAAACTGTTATATGTGATGATCGTATTTTTGGATTTTTAAGAGCTATATCCTTAATCTTTTCATGCACCGTGTCCATACCGTCTTGGAGAAAAAAATTTTTTTTCATTTTTATGAATTTACAATAGTCATTATTTGTAAATGAATGTGGTTATATTTCATATGAAAATATACGACTGTTTCGGTTAACATTTCCAAGTACTAGACTCAACAAGAGTTAAATGCATTGCATTTAATTCTACCATAAGCGTAACATTATTATATATACTTTTTGAATTTTAACTTTTTACAGATCCTTATGTGCTGATTTATATAAGCTTTGAAATTTTTCATTCTTTGAAAATTCACTATGTTCAATACAATACAACATGCGTTGTGTATATGATTTCATGTGTGGTAAAAGATCATCTATGTTTACGTTTTTAAAGAGTATTTTTACATATCTGGGTAGCAGGGTTTCGTAAAATATGTACAAATTTATATAAATATGCATCAGTTTTATCGGCTCTTTGAAAATTGCTTTTGTAAGTTCACCTTTATCTTCCTTCTCCAGTTCACATATTAATTTTACGGATATAAAATTACTATTAATATCACCGATGTGCATACACATGCTAAATAGTGGAAATATAAAATCCCTGAAGATTACACCGCTTACTGTGTAGAATCTATAACAGCTTAATTGATATTCATTATAATGATCTAATTTCTCTTTAGTGTTATTGTAATAACCATAAATGAATGGTCTAGCTGGATCTGATGGTACTTCTTTAAAATATTCTGTTCTTTGTTGTAACACGTTCAAGTCAAATTCAATATCTTTAATTTTAATCAGTTTTCTTTCACTCGATTCTTTAATGTCGATTGTTGTGGAGTTTATAATAATTTTTATTCTCTTCCTATCGTGAAAGTAGACGGAGTAATACATGTTATTTTCTTTAAATGTGTATGTAATATCCTTTTCATGTTCTGGAATTTTAGCTAATTTCACATTTATGTCCTTTTCAAAATCATATGCACATACATTTCCATTTGTGTCTACAAATGTAACAACATTGTTATTATGATATCTATTATATTTGGTTCTGTAATGTACATCACTGGTAAATTCATATTTTCCTTTTGTTTGCACATCATCAACTAAATTTACCTTGACATATTCACAAAAATTGTAACATACAAGATAATTTCCAAAAAATAAAAACTTGGCATCTTTTAATGATACGCTCACTTTTTTGTAAGTTGTTTTGGTTTTAAGAACAGCAATATGTATTGTATCTGAATTTCCTTCAACAATATAATGTAGCTCACCACTTAAAGAAAATATATGTATTATTTTATCGAGATCATTCTCTTTGTCGGATCTATATGAAGCAGAATTGAATTTATATATATCAACAGAATTACTGTGTAACGCATATGGATTACCTTCGTGAATATGACGAAAATGTACAAATGATGGATTGTATTCTAATTTACTATATGTTACACTTTGTGTTATTAATCCATATTTAAACATGTAAAGATTACTATCATGTCCTGATACAACGATATATACAATGTATTCAACCACTTGACATAATAATATTTCATTGACTATAGCTTCATAATCTAGAATTACTTCATGTGTTGATATTAGTTTTGGAATTTTTAGGAAAAGTCCTTCAATTTCTGATAGTAATGGATCCATGTTATTTAAGAAAATTTTTATTATTTTTTGTGAAAATAAATTTCATTTTTCGTGGCTGTATATAATCTTATTCTGTACATAAAATATAATTTTATCATTGATACTGGATTTTGTGAGAATTAAATGCATTGCATTTAATTCTTAAAACGTTGGACTCCCGAAAGAGTTTAACTTTCTAGTAAATATCAATTTCATTAATGTATTTTTTTTGACTTTTTTATCTTTTCACAAGCTCATCATGTGCGACTTTATATAATCTTTGAAAGTTTTCATTTCTTGAGAATTTACTACATTCAAAATAATGTAACATGTCTGGCGTGTATGATTTCATATGTGGTAAAAGATCATCTATGTTTACATTTTTAAGAAGTATTTTTACATATCTGGGAAGTAAATCCTCATAAAATACATACAAATTTATGAATATATCCATCAATGTTATGGGATTTTGGAAAATATTTTTTATAACATCACTTTTGTTTTTTCTCTCTAACTCTCTCATCAGTTTTACACATGTAAAATTATTGTTAATATCACCAAAATACATACACATGCTAAACAGTGAAAATACACAATCTCTTAATATTACACCATGTGTTATATAATATTTGTAATATGTTAAATGATATTTACTATAAAAATCTAATTTATTTTTATTGTCGTTGTGATAACCATATATAAATGGTTTATCGGGATTTGATGGTGATTCTTTAAAATATTCTGTTCTCTGTTGTAATACATTTAGGTCAAACTCAACTCCTTTAACGGTAACTGTTTTTCTTTCATTTGATTCCTTTATGTGAACCTTCATGGGATTTATGATGATTTTTATCTCCTTTCTATTGTGAATGAAAACAGAGTGGTACATGTTATTTGCTTTAAATGTGTATCGAATATCCTTATCATGTTCTGGAATTTTAGCCAATTCTACTCCCATATCTTTCTCAAAATCATAAGCATATACATTTTCATCCTCATCCATAAATGTAACAACACTGTTATTATGAAATTTATTATATCCAGATCTGTAGTGTATGATACTAGAAAAATTATATTTCCCTTTGGTTTGTGAATCGTCAAGTAAATTTATTTTGATATATTCATCGAGATTGTAACAGACAAGATAATCTCCAAAAAATAAAAACTTAGCACCTTTCAGAGAAAAATTCACTTTTTTGTAAGTTGTTTTAGTTTTAAGTGCTTTAATATGTATTATATTTGTATTTTCTTCAACGATATAATGTAATTTATCACACAAAGTGAATAAATGTATTATTTTGTCAAGATTATCCACCTTTCTGGATACATATGTTAAAGGGCCGAATTTGTATATATCAGCAGAATTAGTATATAATGCACATGGACTACCACTATTACTGATATGACAGAAATAAATGAATGAATGTTCGTGTTTTATGTTGTAGCTTGTTACATTTTGAGATATTAAATCATATCTGAACATGTAAATATTATTATCATTTCCTGTTGCAACAATATATAGGGCTTTTTTAACTAATTGACATAATAAAACTTCATGAACCACAATTTCATGATTTAAAATTACTTCGTGTGTAGATAATAATTTTGGAACTGTGAGAGCAAGTTTCTCAAATTCCGCTTGTAATGTATCCATATTTTTCGTAAAATTTTTTTAACTTTTTTGTGAAAAATGATGTTCATTCTTCGTGAAAATATTGTCGGTTTCGTATGTTGATATCACACAAAATATTTAAATTTAATTAACATATGTATGTGTATACACTCTGCAATAGTCTTTATGTCAGCCAATATTGAACTCCTGACGTCGTTCAATATTGGCTGACATAAAGGGGATTAGCTGTCGATTGATATACAGGAATAATTATTTTCAAATATTTTTGTGTAATACATGGTAAACTAACATATTTTATCATCCACTCCGCCTTATACATAAAAATGCAATTCATTTCATCGTATATGATAAAAATTTATGAATTATCTATCTACTCTGTCCTATACACAAAATATAATTTACCCTACCCTATTTACATATGTTAAATTCCTATAATTTAACCACCTACTCTACCTTATTTACACACGTTAAATTCATATAATTTAACCACCTATTCTACCCTATTTACACACGTTAAATTTCTATAATTTAACCACCTACTCTACCCTATTTACACACGTTAAATTCCTATAATTTAACCACCTATTCTACCCTATTTACACACGTTAAATTCCTATAATCTAACTTTATTGCAATTGATTATATTGATTTTTTTATATTTTTATACATATAATTTACTATAAATGATACAGATTCCACCATATCATCATATTTTCTCCGATCTTTATATATTATTAGATTATTATGCATTATGTTTATACATTTGATAATATCATTCCCAGTTTTATTGTACAGATCATAGTTTTCATTTATTGAATTTTCAGTATATTTATCTATGACATCTATCATATTTAATGAATTAACATCTATATTGTTGGGAGCACTATTATTATTTGTAATCGGTATTTCTTCGTGAATTGTCATGTCCGGAATATTCATTTCTCCGTTTCTATTTGTATTAGAGTCAAAATCTGTCACCATTTTGACTTCTACATCGTTATTAATATGTGTGTTTACATTGGCTGTATCTGATTTTTTCTCCACAATTGGATTATGAACATAATCAATAGCTTTGACATGAATGTTTTCACATAAAGTATCTACAGTTTTATTAACACATCCTTCCAGATCTTGTTCTACATGTGAATATTCATCTTGTAGAGTATTATATCTACGTCTTCTAAGATACTCATTGTACATTTCTTCCGTATATTCCTCATTATTATCACTAGTATCACTGATATCATCCACATCAAATTTATCTTCATATGTCACTACTTCTGTTGCCTTCACATTAATATAATCTAATTTATCAATAGTTTTAATGAAAATATTCTCAACAAGTTGATCTGCTGATCTATTTACATTCGAACATTCATCTGGTTCAGTATATAAATTATCACCTTGTAATGTATTATACGCACGACGTTTAAGATACTCATTATACATCTCTTCTGTATATTCATCTTCACTGGTGTCTCCGTCATTCTTACTATTATCACCATCATTATATACATTCAATTTATCCTCATATATTTCTTTCATACTAATATGATCCAATTTATCAACAGCTTTAATGGAAATATTTTCAATAAGATTATCTTTTAATTTATTTACATATGAATATTCATCTGGCTTGACATATAGATTTTCACCTTGTAATGTATTATAAGCACGACGTTTAAGATATTCATTGTACATTTCTTCCGTATATTCATCTTCGCTATTATTACATATATTCAATTCATCCTCACACACTTCCTCCACTTTTACTTCCTTCACACTTACACAATCTAATTTGTCAGAGGCTTTAATGAAAATATCATCAATAATTTGATCTGCCGATTTATTTACATTTGAACATTCATCTGGTTCAGCATATAAATTATCACCTTGTAATGTACTATATGCACGACGTTTGAGATACTCATTATACATCTCTTCTGTGTATTCATCTTCACTATTATTGTCATTGCTACTATTGTTATCATCATTATTACATGTTAATGCTTCTTTCACATGAATATGTTCTAATTTATCAACAGTCTTTAAATAAATATTTTCGACCAGAGTGTCGCGCAGTTTGTTCTCATACTCACATCCATCCGATTTTACATATAAATGTTCATTTTGTAATGTATAATATTTACGTTTTCTTAAATATTCATTGTACATTTCTTCTGTATATTCATCCTCGCTGTTATCACTGCTATCTACACATATATTATCCGGTTCACATTCATTGCGTACAGACACTTCTTTCACACAAACATGATCTACTTTATCAGCAAATATAACATGAAGATTTTCATCGAGAATATCACGAGGTTTATTATCATATTTATCCCCATCAGATACAGCATAAAGATAATCAGGTTGTAATGTGTTATATCTACGCTGTCTGAGATATTCATTGTACATCTCTTCAGTATATTCATTTTCTTCACTAGTCTCATCATATGATTTACTCTCTGTTATAATTACCTCATTTATTTTCTCTACTGTTGTTTCATTTATACGAACAACATCCAATTTATCAATAGCTTTAACGCAAATATTTTCATCAAGATTATCAATTGGTTTATTAGCACATGTATCACAATCCGGCTCAGCATATAAATAATCATCTTGAAGTGTGCTACATCTGCGTTTCCTAAGATATTCGTTATACATTTCCTCAGTATACTCATCTTCCTCATCATTGTCTACATGTTTAATATCTTCTTTATCTGGATTATAATCGCGAATTACACTCTTACCCTTGACATCAACTGTTATATTTGGTTTACAATTATTTGATGAACTATTATTTTCTGGTTCACCTAACAACTCTTTAAGAATTGATTCACGTATTGATCGATTATAATCTATTTCATCTGTTTTATTTATTTTATTTTCATATATATGAACCTTATCGGTATCTTCGTCAATTTTCGATTTGAGATATGATATTATATTACACATACCCTTTTTTCTCACCTCATTTATATCTCCACTCTTACTTTCAACCACATTCTCATTGTTAATATCATTTTCATCAGTTTTACTCTCACCTTTAGATATAATCTCGTTTTCACCGTCACTTTTACTTTCAACATTTTCATTGGTATTATCACTATAAACATTTGTTACTTCTACATTAACAACGTTATCTGACATATTAGAAGAATTATCACTAACAAACCCATAATCCAAATTGTTAATTATATCATCGTATATTTTATCTGTTTTTGTAGAAATTTCCCCCTCTGATTCTTCTTCGTCTCCAATAGATTCTTCGCTGACACATTCTTGAACAGTCTTCTCACTCATTTCTCCATTTACACCGTATTCATCTTCATCATTTACACCACATTTATCTTCATTATTTATACCATTAAATCCGAAGACGTTGTGTAAATTTACCATATTATCATGATCTTCAACAGATTTTGTGATATCGCTTTTATCGGATACATATGCGAATGAAAAACCTTTTTCAATAATTGACATATGGATTTTATCAATATCTTTTTCATCGAGTGATAGCAATTGTTTATTTTGGATCATATTGATAAGATCATCTTTTAAATTGTGCATTGAAACAACTATCTTATTTATTCTTTTCTTGATATACACTTGAATGGCTTTATTCCAAGATTTTATGAAACTTCTTAAGTGTTGTTCTGCATAATGAGTCCATTCGGTCATAATAGCATTTTTGTTATTATTTGAACCCTCTTTGAAATAAATATCCTTGTTCCATACATCAACATTGGAATCAATTTCAGTTGTTAGATTTTTATTTTCTTTCCCTCCACAGTGAGTAAATTCATTAATAATTTTTTGCACCTCTTCAATTATCTTTCTCTTCTCTTCCTCAATTACATCATCAACATAAATGTCCCATTCAGGAGTATAAATCCTTTGATGGTTGACAATTGTGTACTTACACACTTTCTCAATGAGGGCTACATATCGCATCTCTGTAGATCTTAAGACTTCTTCGAAAGTTTCGCTCATCTTCAAATTTTTTTCTTTTAATTTTTTTGAATATTTATGGTTATTGAACTGCTTTTTTAATCTTGTTCCAACACTTATAATTTTATAAATTTTCTAGAAAAAAATTTTATCAATTTTTTTTTGAAAAAAATTATAATAAGAGAAATTCTCTTATTTACATGATAAAGTAGATTGTCGGTGATATAGAAGATTGTTTTTGATATGGTATAGAGAATATGTTGTATAAATAAGTAAATGTGTATTATTTTTGATATATAAAATATTATGGATTTGGTATATGATAATATGAATAATTGTTTGTGTAAAAGTGTTACAATATATACTAGTGACATAAATAAAATTTATTTTATAATGCTACATTATTTACTGGTATAATATGTGGCTGAAATAACAATGATATTTTTGATAAATTCCTGTAAATTCGAAAGACATCTTAGATGTCTTTTTAATCCATTACAATGTTGTTATCATATTTACATAATTGTTATTTATTGCTATATAATTTTTTATTATTTAATGTAGAAATAAAATTAATATATATATATAAACAAATAATTAAAAAAATCACTGTCTAAAAGAAGATTGTTATCAAATTTTGTTTCAAAATTTGATTGAATACTATTTTACTGTTCCAATGTGAGATTAAAATAAAATTATATAAAATTGATAACTATCATGTAAATTTGAAAGACAGCATTGCTGTCTTTCAAATCTATTACAATTATTATCATATTTGTATAATTGTTATTTATTGTTATATATTTTTTTTAATTATTAATATGGAAAAAAATTAATATATATATATACAGATAGTTGGAAAAAATTTTTTAAAAAATTAATATTTTTCTTAAAAATCACTGTCTAAAAGAAAATTTCTGTCAAATTTTGTTTCAAAATTTGATTGAACGTTATTTTACTATTTCAGTATGAGACTAAAATAAAATTATATAATTTTTGATAAATACCTGTAATTTTGAAGGACAACATTGTTGTCCTTCAAATCCGTTACAATTTATATCAGATTTTGTATAATTGTTATTTATTGTTATATAATTTTTTAATTATTAATATAGAAAAAAAATTAATATATATAAACAGATAATCAGAAAAATTTTTTAAAAAAAATTAATACTTTTAAGAAAAATCACTGTCTAAAAGAAGATTGCTATCAAATTTTGTTTCAAAATTTGATTGAATACTATTTTACTGTTCCAATGTGAGACATAAATAAAATTATACAAAATTGATAACTATCCTGTAATTTTGAAAGACAGCAATGCTGTCTTTCAAATCTGTTACAATTATTATCATATTTTGTATAATTGTTATTTATTGTTATATAATTTTTTAATTATTAATATAGAAAAAAAAATTAATATATATAAACAGATAATCAGAAAAAATTTTTTAAAAAAATTAATATTTTTCTTAAAAATCACTGTCTATAAGAAGATTGCTATCAAATTTTGAAACAAAATTTGATTGAATACTATTTTACTGTTCCAATGTGAGATTAAAATAAATTATACAAAATTGATAACTATTCTGTAAATTTGAAAGACAGCGTAGCTGTCTTTCAAATCTGTTACAATTATTATCATATTTTGTATAATTGTTATTTATTGTTATATAATTTTTTAATTATTAATATAGAAAAAAAAATTAATATATATAAACAAATGGTCAGAAAAAATTTTTTTAAAAAATTAATATTTTTCTTAAAAATCACTGTCTAAAAGAAGATTGCTATCAAATTTTGAAACAAAATTTGATTGAACGCTATTTTACTATTCCAATGTGAGATTAAAATAAAATTATACAATTTTTGATAACCACCCTGTAAATTTGAAAGACAGCGTAGCTGTCTTTCAAATCTGTTACAATATATTATCGTTTTTATATTATTGTTATTTATTGTTATATAATTTTTTTTAACTATTAATATAGAAAAAAAAATTAATATATATAAACAAATAGTTAGAAAAAATTTTTTTTTAAAAATTAATATTTTTAAGAAAATCACTGTCTAAAAGAAGATTGCTATCAAATTTTGTTTCAAAATTTGATTGAATACTATTTTACTATCCCAATGTGAGATTAAAATAAAAATCATATAATTTTGATAAATATATGTAATTTTTAAGGACAACATTGTTGTCCTTCAAATCTGTTACAACATGTTATCATATTTATATTATTGTTATTTATTAGTGTATAATTTTTTAATTATTAATATAGAAAAAAAATTAATATATATAAACAGATTGTTAGAAAAATTTTTTTAAAAAATTAATATTTTTCTTAAAAATCACTGTCTACAAGAAGATTGCTATCAAATTTTGTTTCAAATTTTGATTGAATACTATTTTACTGTTCCAACGTGGGATTAAAATAAAATTATACACTTTTGATAATTATCCTGTAAATTTGAAAGACAGCATTGCTGTCTTTCAAATCTGTTACAATTATTATCAGATTTTGTATAATTGTTATTTATTACTATATAATTTTTTTAATTATTAATATAGAAAAAAAAAATTAATATATATAAACAGATAATCGGAAAAAATTTTTTAAAAAATTAATATTTTTCTTAAAAATCACTGTCTACAAGAAGATTGCTATAAAATTTTGTTTCAAAATTTGATTGAATACTATTTTACTGTTCCAATGTGAGACATAAATAAAATTATACAAAATTGATAACTATCCTGTAATTTTGAAAGACAGCATTGCTGTATTTCAAATCTGTTACAATTATTATCATGTTTTGTATAATTGTTATTTATTGTTATATAATTTTTTTAATTATTAATATAGAAAAAAAAATTAATATATATAAACAAATAATTGGAAAAAATTTTTTTAAAAAATTAATATTTTTAGGAAAAATCACTGTCTATAAGAAGATTGTTATCAAATTTTGTTTCAAAATTTGACCGAACACTATCTTACTGTTCCAACGTGAGATTAAAATAAATATCATATATTTTAGTAAATACATGTAAATTTAAAAGATGCTTTAAATACTTTGATTATTTTCAGAATGTTTTTATTATTTTCAAAGGGTTTAGCACTTTTAGAACATCTTTAAAATTACTGCTTTAGATTATTTCCAGATTTTCATATATGTATATATATGTATACAAAATTCCAATTTTATAATATGATCACCTCATTAAATATGTTATTTTTAGTTAATTTTCCAGAAAAATCCAGAAAATTTCCAGAATTTTTCTAGAACAAATTTTTAATTTAGAATTTTTTCTGTATATGTATACAGAAAGTCATAAAATAACCACTTTCAACACACATCCACCTCGTCTTCACATTATTAAAAACATTGATTTTGGGATAGTTTTCAAAAAAAATCCAGGAATTCTGGAACAAAAACTTCCTAAATAACACCTCCGGGAGAGGGTAATACAACATTTGTCAGACAGATAAACATACTAATACGGTAAAATAACGACATCGTGACATATAAAAGTAAAAGGTAACCGTATATAAAGGAAAGTATCGACATGTAAATACAAAATAATTAAAATTCCATATTATTAAGTTTTACTATTAGTAACACTACAAAATAAACAAAATTCTATTCACTAATATATACACATTTGAGAATCTATATCTACTTGGAGAGTTTAGTATTCACCTAAATATGTTATTTATGTCACAATATTTCAAATATATACTGGAGTTCGGTAAGATCAATTTATTTGAACAATATCCATGATATATGGTTCTTATAAAAGAGTGTGTTCTCAATTATAAATAACCTCGTTGTGATGAATATGAGTGATTACATGTTTATCATAATTAATTGCTTCAAAGAGAATATATTTTATATTCTCAAATTTATGTAGAAAAATCTAATATTTACAATTGATATACATTTGTTAGTGAACAACACTAAATTAACTGAGAAAATCCTTATAAGATTTATATTTTGAGCCATTATATTTTGATTTAGATACACTTACCTTCACTTCATTGTTATCTACAGTTTCAACAGTTTTAATATTACTAATACTATTAGCATTTAAGAATTCGTTATATGATGAATATCCTGAAGACATATATACTGGTGTAAAATCAATTACATGTTTATTGGTATCGAGGAAATCCTTGTACGATGTATATCCTGAATTACTATATGATGGTATAGGTTCGAATTCATAATCAATGTCTTCCTCTTTTTGATTTACAGTTTCAACATTATTAGAATCAAGGAAATCTTTGTATGATGAAAATCCACAATTATTGTTTTCTACAGGTGTTTCTACAGTTTTATTTACATATGTTGAATGTTCTTCATAATGGACATAATTATTGTCTAAATTATTGTCTAAATTATTATCCGAATTATGTCTTAAACCACCGGCTCCTATTACATTCATTTCATTAAAGAAAAAGCTGAATATATTTCTATTCGATATATGTCTCCAATTTTCATTATCTCCCACATCATCAGTTATATCACTTCTATCATCACTATCATCACTATCCTCGTCACTGCTTCTTGATCTTATTTCATATTCGTAATCAACAACTTCATGACTATATGGATTTAACGTTGGTAAAATAACATTACTTATATCATTTCCAAACACATTATTATACATATTTACATTCAATTGTGATATATCATCGCGTATATCAGAACTAGAATTAAAGTGTGACTCGTCAATATTTTCAACATGTAGGATATCTACAGAATTAATCACATCAGAATCGGAATTAATTACATATAGTTCAGTATCTTCAAAATCATTAACATCGCTGAATATGATTGGCGACTCGTGTGGGAAATCAATTGGAATATCAGAATTGTTTGTATTACTATTATTCTCAGATAGATTGTCAGATTCACTGTTAATATCCTCACGGATCCAATTGCGATAAACACTTCCATTAATTGAATCCGATTCTGATTCACCAAACACTTCATCATATACGTCTTTATTTTTATCACGCGATTCAGCAATTAATTCACCGACAAGATTTTCAATTGATTCATTGCCAATCTCATTAATTTCACTATTAATGAGTATATCAAGATTATCGGAAATATCAGACATACTAGAAACATCAGACACATCAGACACATCAGATACATCGGAAATTATAGGTTTACCAAGTTTTTTAAGAATATCATTGAAAATATCATTATCAACATCCACAGAGTTTCTCACATTCTTTTTAATACTTCTATCGATAATAACATTATTACTGCTCAAGTAACTTTCAGACAACATTTGATCCCGTATATTGTAAATAACATTATTATCTTCTTCTCTATACTTTTTAACTGATTCACCTTGCTCCCTGGTTCTGTCGTACATAATATATTGTTCAGCTTCCCTTATTGTAAAATCGACATCATATTTGTTATAACCCTCATACATGTACATTGGGATATATGGTTTAAAAATCTCATCCTTGTCATAAACCCTATGTTCCAATTCACCAGATCTAATCGCCCTTATCAAGTACATCTTACAATCTCTAATTACTTCCCTATTTTTTTCTTCCCACTTCACGAGATATTCATCCAACATTTTCTTGTACATTCTCTTTAATTCATCTAATGCTTTATGAACATGATACTCCCATTCTGAACAGCTGATACTTCTATTTTTTCTAGCAAATTGAATAAGATACATCTCAAAGTTAGTTGGACTGTCGCTGAATGGAATCTCTTTGTCAAAAATAATCACGTTATCATCAGATTCCTTAGTTGGTCCACTATTACAACTGCCTAACGGTCTTCCTTTCTTTACAATTTTAACTTCCTTATCTTCTTCAAATCCAACTCGTGCAATTTCTTGACCGTCATTGTTGATGAGAACATGTGGTACAATTAATTTCTTGGGTAATGGAACACACATTTGTGGGCGTTTAATTTCCTTTTCAATTCGAGCTAGTGGATGTAATGGAATATATGCTGGATATGCACTAGAATATTGTGGAATATGATCAGGTTCAGAATAGATTGGCTGAGAAGGTGAAATATTTTTTGGTTTGTTGCGACTGCCAATTGGTCTTCCAGGGGTGATATTGGCTGATGGTGGAGATAATGATTTAAGACGTGGAGTGAAATTTGGGATAACTTTTGAAGTTTGTCTATCAGATGTGGATGATTTAGATGACAATTCAGACGAAATAGAAACAATATTGGCCGGTTCAGATTTAACATTATTAATAGGAACAACAAAATCGACAGGTTTAGCAGTTATAGCAAATTTAACGGGTTTATCGATTTTTGCAAATTTAATGGGAGTACCTTGTGGTATTGACACAATATCACTATTTTGATTGGATGTAGCAAGTCCTAACTTCATCATTTCTTTGATCTTGAGAACAGTTGGATCTTGCTTGACGATCTTCCCTTGGATAACAGGTACTTTAATATGTGTTGGAGGGGATGTAATATTTTGGATTGGAACAACTTTAAGGGTAATTTTCTTGATAGTCTTACCCTTCTTTGATTGTTCCTTCTCCTTCTTTAATTTCTCATCTCTTTCACGCTCCAATTTTTCTTCATTAGTTTCTCCGTTGTAATTTTTGAAGAAATTATAATTATCAACGAAGGAAGTAGTTACGCCAGCGTTTTTAGGTCTACCTCTTACCTTTCTGAGCATCCCAAAGGTTTCTGGAATTTTAAACCCGCCTACAGAAAAAATTGGAATTGGTGTTGGTTCATATCCGGGTATAATAATATTATCCAACCCACTGAATCTATCGTCATACTCATCATCAAATTCCCAGCCGTTGATGACGATAGATTCTATTTTTTTTTCGTTGGTCACAAAAGATCCAACGTCGGAAATGATATTTCTGAGCATATTGTCAGAGATATCATTTCCGATATCCACAACATTAGGAATCAACCCGAGTCTCTTCTTCATGTAAATTTGTTCATGAAGACGCTCCCAATATTTGGTAATGTTGTGGACAATGACAAGACACCTATGCTCATGTTCCCGCAATAGGTAATCTGTCTCATTGATGACCTTGTTTTTCTCATCTTCATAAAGGTCATCTATGCAGATATCCCACAATAATGTGGAGATAATCTCTTGATTCATGATAGTATATTTAAATATACTATCAATTAAGGACAAACAAGCATTTGGATCGTCCTCGTACTTGTCCATAAGAGTACGAGGAATTACTGATGAACAGGATGTTGTACCTTCTTCGTATTTATCCATTGTCATACGAGAGTAAAATATAAATTGAAAAAAGTTAAATTATTGATTTGGTTTTTATGTGTTTGTACAATTTTCAATTATATTTATTTGATGTATATATTAATATTTTATTTTTTTTGGTTGTTTATGTTTTTTTAATTTATTTGTTTTCAATATATTAGTGTTTATTTTTTTAATTTATGTATATTTTATTGTGGATGTATTTATTTTTTTTGGAGTGTATGTGTTTTTATTTAATAATAAAAGGAAAAGAAGTAGAATGAAAAAATAACGAAGGACAAAAATATACTAAAACGAATTTCAGAAGAAACGTTAGATATTTTAAATATTTTGAAATATTTAAGGTTGATAAACTTTTAATTTTCACAATTTATTTTTTTCAATTAAAATATATTACAGAAAAAATTATTATATTGTCATATGAAATATATATAAACTTTATATATAATATTGAATAACATACGATAATATTTTGTCTAATACTTTATTATTTTTTTCATTATTTACAAGAAGAGTTATTATCAAATTTTGTTTCAAAATTTGACTGAACACTATCTTACTATTCCAATATGAGACTAAAATAAAATTATACAATTTTTGATAACTATCATGTGAATTTAAAAGACAGCATTGCTGTCTTTCAAATCAATTACAATTATTATCAGATTTTGTATAATTGTTATTTATTACTATATAATTTTTTAACTATTAATATAGAAAAAAAATTAATATATATAAACAGATAGTTAGAAAAATTTTTTAAAAAATTAATATTTTTAAGAAAAATCACTGTCTAAAAGAAGATTGCTGTCAAATTTTGTTTCAAAATTTGATTGAATACTATTTTACTATTCCAATGTGAGACTAAAATAAAATTATACAATTTTTGATAAAAACCTGTAATTTTGAAGGACAACATTGTTGTCCTTCAAATCTGTCACAATTATTATCAGATTTTGTATAATTGTTATTTATTACTATATAATTTTTTAACTATTAATATAGAAAAAAAATTAATATATATAAACAGATAGTTAGAAAAATTTTTTAAAAAATTAATATTTTTAATAAAAATCACTGTCTAAAAGAAGATTGCTATCAAATTTTGTTTCAAAATTTGATTGAATACTATTTTACTATTCCAATATGAGACTAAAATAAAAATCATATAATTTTGATAATTACCTGTAATTTTGAAGGACAACATTGTTGTCCTTCAAAACTATTACAATTATTATCATATTTTATATTGTTGTTATTTATTGTTATATAATTTTTTAATTATTAATATAGAAAAAAATTAATATATATAAACAGATAGTTAGAAAAAATTTTTTTAAAAAAATAATATTTTTAAGAAAAATCACTGTCTAAAAGAAGATTGCTATCAAATTTTGTTTCAAAATTTGATTGAATACTATCTTACTATTCCAATATGAGACTAAAATAAAAATCATATAATTTTGATAATTACCTGTAATTTTGAAGGACAACATTGTTGTCCTTCAAAACTATTACAATTATTATCATATTTTATATTGTTGTTATTTATTGTTATATAATTTTTTAACTATTAATATAGAAAAAAAATTAATATATATAAACAGATAGTTAGAAAAAATTTTAAAAAAAAATAATATTTTTAAGAAAAATCACTGTCTAAAAGAAGATTGCTGTCAAATTTTGTTTCAAAATTTGATTGAATACTATCTTACTATTCCAATGTGAGACTAAAATAAAAATCATATAATTTTGATAATTACCTGTAATTTTGAAGGACAACATCGTTGTCCTTCAAATCTAATACAATATGTTATCAGTTTTATATTATTGTTATTTATTATTATATAATTTTTTAATTATTAATATAGAAAAAAAAATAATATATATAAACAAATGGTTAGAAAAAAATTTTTTTTAAAAAAATAATATTTTTAAGAAAAATCACTGTCTAAAAGAAGATTGTTATCAAATTTTGAAACAAAATTTGATTGAATACTATCTTACTATTCCAATGTGAGACTAAAATAAAATTATACAATTTTTGATAAATACCTGTAATTTTGAAGGACAACAATGTTGTCCTTCAAAACTGTTACAATACACTATCAATTTTTATATTGTTGTTATTTATTGTTATATAATTTTTTAACTATTAATATAGAAAAAAAATTAATATATATAAACAAATAGTTAGAAAAAATTTTTTTTTTTAAAAATAATATTTTTAAGAAAAATCACTGTCTAAAAGAAGATTGCTATCAAATTTTGTTTCAAAATTTGACTGAATACTATTTTACTATTCCAATGTGAGATTAAAATATAATTATACATTTTTGATAACTACCCTGTAAATTTAAAAGATTCTCTAAATCACTTTGATCTTTTTCAGAATATTTTATTATTTTCAAGAATTTTTTAGCGCTTCTAGAACATCTTTAAAACATCCATAAGTTATTTTCTATACATTATTAGATTCACTACTGTTAGATAATTTTCAAAATTTTTGTATATATGCAAAATTGGGATATTATAATATGATTACTTTATTAAAATACTGTTTTTAATTAATTTTCCAGAAAAATTCCAGAAAAATTCCAGAAAATTCCAGAAAATTCCAGAAAAAATTTTTTAATTAAAAAAAATTTCTGTATATGTATACAGAAAATTATAAAATAACCACTTTCAACACACGTCCACCTCGCCTTCACATCATTAAAAATACTGATTTTGGGGTAGTCCTCAAAAAAATCCAGGAATTCTGAGGCAAAAAACTCCTAAATAACACCTCCGGGAGAGGGTAAAACAACATTTGTCAAACAGACAAACATACTAATACGGTAAAATAACAACATCATGACATATAAAAGTAAAAGATAACTGTGTACAAAGGAAAGTATCGACATGTAAATGCTAAATAACTAAAATTCCGTATTATTGAGTTTTACCATTGGTGACATTACAAAATAAACAGAAATATATTCTATTTGCTAATATATGATCAAATTATTTGAACAATATGCATGACGTACGGGCTCAAATAAAGGAGTATATTCTCAACCGTAAATGACCCCGTTGTGATAAATGTTAAACTCTTAGAAAATTAATATTCTCCAATATGAGTGGTTACATGCTCATCACAATAATTGTTTTAAAGAGAATATATTTTATACTCTCAAATATGTATAGAAGAATCTAGATTTCTGTGAATCTAATATTCACAACAACGTGATCAATTATGTGTTTGACATAATTATATACTTTAAAGTGAATATATTTTATATCCACAATTAGACACATTTTAAACTTATTTACAATTTACATATTTACATTTTATATACATTGGTCAACAGACAACACTAGATTAATTTAGAAAATCTTTGTAAGATTTATATTTTGATCCATTATATTTTGATTTAGAAGTACTCACCTTCACTTCATCGTTATTTACAGTTTCAGCTGCTTTAACATTACTAACATTATTAACACTTAAGAATTCATTATATGATGAATATCCTGAGGACCCATATATTTGTGTGGAATTAACTACATCTTTATTTGTATCAAGGAAATCCTTATAAGACGTATATCCTGAAGATACATATGTTGATGATCCATATGTTGGTGTAGTATCATTCACATATTTATTGGTATCAAGGAAATCCTTATATGATGTATATCCTGAATTATTATACGATTGTGCAAATACAGATTCAGATTCAGAATCCACATCCTCTTCTTTTTGATCTACAGTTTCAACATTATTGAAATCAAGGAAATCTTTATATGATGAAAATCCACAACTGTTATTTTCTACAGGTGCTTCTACAGTTGGTTCTACATATGCTGGACGTTCCTCCTCATGATGAACATAATTATTATTTATATTGTGTTTTAAACCACCTGATCCTATTATGTTCATTTCGTTAAAGAAGAAGCTGAACATATTTCTGTTTGATTCACGACGTCTCTCATCATTATCATTATCACTTCCCCCATTTTCACTCTCATCATCACTATCACTGATATCACTTTCACTATCATCACTATCATCACTATCTCTACGACCTGGTCTTCTCTCATATTCATAATCGACAACTTCATCACTATATGGATCTAATCGTGGTAAAATTACATTATTTATATTATCGTCAAACACATTGTTATATACAATTGGACGTGGTACATTGGATTCAGGAATATTATCAACATTATTTACAGACACATCTATATCATCAACTGTATCAATCACATCTGTTACATTTACATGATTATTATCAATTATATCTGAATCAGAATCATCAATATTTTCAACATGTGGAATATCCACAGAATTGTTTACATCAGAATCAAAATCAGTTGCATGTGATACAACTTCATCATCCAAATCATTTAAATCATCCACTACATCCACATTATTTACAACATGTAGCTCATTTACATCAACAATACTGTCATCTTGCGTAATATCTAATTCATGAACATAATCATCTTCTGAAGAATTGTCACTGTGTGATACAATTGGTGATTCATGAGGAACATCAGAATTATTTGTATTGCTTCCACTTTCTGAATGGCTATCAGATCCACTAATAATGTCATCATGAATATAATTACGATAAATGCTTCCATTAATTGATTCAGATTCTGATTCACCAAACACCTCATCATATATACCCTTATTTCCATCACATGATCCAGCAACCATTTCTTCAACAATATCTTCAATCGATTCTTCACTGATCTCACTTATTTCACTAACCTCATCAACATTCATCGTAATATAAACACTATCATCTTCACTTTCAGTAATTGTAACAGGTGTATCGGGTACAGAAGATTCCAATTTTTTACTGAGAACATTAGCTATAGACAGACCAGGTGTTTTAAGGGCTTTAAGAATATCACCAATAATATTTTCATTGCGATCAGCATTTCCACTAATTTCATTTCTGATTTTTCTGCTGACACTCCTATCGATAACAACATTACTAGAACATAAATAATTTTCAGACTTTTGTTTCCTAATTCTGTTAATAATGCTATTGTCCTCATCATCATATGTTCTAATTGGCTCAACTTCTCCTCTAGCTCTATCATACAAAATATATTGTTCAACATCCCTTATGGTATTATCGATATCATGATTATTATAACCGTCAAACATATATATTGGAACATATGGTTTTATTATATCATCTTCACTAATATCATTTATGTCAAAATCATCAAGTTTCAATTCACCCGATCTAATTTTATACAACATATTTATATTATCCAACAGATGTATCTTATAATCCTTAATCACCATTTTGTTCTTCTTCTCCCAATCTGCAAGACGCTCATCAACCATTTTCCTGGACATTTCCTTCAACTCACCGAATACTTTTTGAACATGATGATTCCATTCTGAACTGCTGATATCTCTATTTTTTCTGGCGTATTGGATGAGATACTTTTCAAAGTTGGTTGGGTTGTCGCTAAAAGGAATCTCTTTGTCGTGAATGATTACATTTTTGTCAGATTCCTTGGTTGGACCAACATTAGTGCTTCCCAATGGTCTTCCTCTCTTTTTTTGTTCCTCATCCTCTTTTACCTCCTTAAATCCTACACGTCCAATTTCTTCACCATTATTATTGAGTAGTACATGTGGTACTATTAATTGTTTGGGCATTGGAATACACATTTGGGGACGTTTGATTTCTTTCTCAATTTGAGCTAATGGATGAAGTGGAATATACGCGGGATATGCTTCAGTATATTGTGGAATTGATTCAAAATTAAATGTTTGTGGTGGGGGAGGAAGATCAACAACTTTTGGTTTATTACAACTGCCAAGTGGACGTCCTTTACATTTGTTAACAGGTTGTGGAGATAATGATTTAAGACGTGGTGTGAATTGGGATGTTAAAACTAGAATAACCTTTGGTTTTCTACCCCGCTTGGCTTGCTTAACAATTGGAACTTGTTTAACAGATGAAGATTTAACAGATGGGGGAGAATTAAAATTAGAAGGTGGGATAAATGCAGGTTTATCGGATGGAACAAAAGTAGATCTGGCAGGTGGAACAAAATTAACAGGTTTGATGGGAATAGATTTAACCGGGGTAATAATAGATGCTGTATGTGGTGTTGATACAATACTACTATTACAATTGGATGATGGTAAACCAGATTTAACCAATTCCTTAACCTTGAGAAGAGTTGGGTCACATTTTACAATTTTTCCCTTGACAACAGGTACTTTAATGGGTGTTGGAGGAGTTGTTAAGTTTTGGAATGGAACAACTTTAAGGGTAACCTTTTTAATGGTTTTACCCTTCTTAGATGATTCAATCTCCTTCTTCATCTTTTCATCTCTCTCACGCTCCAACTTATCCTCATTAGATTCTCCCTCATAGTTTGTCAAGAACCTGTAATTGTCAATAAAGGAGGTAGTTACAGGATTTGTCTTAGGTCTGCCTCTAACCTTCTTGAACATTCCAAAGGTATCTGGAATCTTGAACCCGCCTACGGAGAAAATTGGCATTGGGGTTGGTTCGTATCCGGGTATTATTTCACCATCCAACCCACCGAATCTGTTGTCATATTCATCATCAAATTCCCAGTTATTGATGACAACAGATTCTAATTTTTTTCCGTCGGTAACATAGGGACCGACGTCGGAAAAGATGGTTCCTAACATGTCATCAGAACCATTTGATCCAGCTGGAGAGGCATCCACAGTACCAGCAATTAATCCGAGCCTCTTCTTCATGTAAACTTGTCTATGAAGACGCTCCCAATATTTGCTGATATTGTGGATAATGGCAAGACATCTATGCTCTTGTTCTTGCAATAGATAGTCTGCATCTTTAACGATCTTTTGCCTCTCATCCTCATAAAGATCGTTAACTTTGATATCCCACAATAAAGTGGAGATAACCTCGTGGTTCATGACAGTATACTTAAATATACTGTCAATAAGGTCCACGGAAACCAATGGATCTTCTTCATATCTTTCCATGGTAATACGAAGAATCAAATTAAATTAAATATTAAAATTTATTATATGTATATATTAATTGAAAAAAGTTAAATTAGTGATTTGATTTTATATGTTAAAACTGAGTTCAATTAAATATTTATTATTATTAATTATTTATTATTATTATGTTATTAATTAAAAAATTTATTATGATTATTAAAAGAAAAATAGTTATTTTATTTATTTATTATTAATTAAGGTGGTTATTAAAAAAATGTTTATATGATTATTAGTTAAGAATAATGAGTGTTTATTTAAAAATATTATTAATTAAAATGGAAAAAAATAAGTGTTTATTAATTATTTATTAAAAAGAATATGTTTATTTTTATATAGTTATTTATTATTTAAAGTGTTTTTGTTTTATTTATTTTTTTTATTTTTATTTTTTTTAAGATGGTGAATATTTAATGTTTTAATAGTTAAAAAGAAAAGGGTGAAAGAAATATAATTAATTAAATTAGAATTAAAGCACAATAATAACAAAAGGTTAAAAATATGTTAGAACAATTTCGAAAGAAATGTCAAATATTTTAAGTATTTTGAAATATTTAAGGTTAAAAAATTTTTTTAATTAGAAATCAATTTTTAAAAATTTTAATTTAAAAAAATTTTAAAATATTTTCAATTTTTAAAATTATTGTGATGACTTGAAAATAAGTGTAAACTTTACACTTGTAATATTTGGGTGAATATCAAAGATTTTAATTAGTCTAATTTCTCAGATGTAAGTTGGTATATTATCGAGATACTTTATTTATTTGTACTCTACAGTAAAAACATGTGTAGACAATCAAAAAATATAAAATAATTTGATTATCTATTAGATACCAATGTATTATCTATTTTTGATCATAACATTACAGCTTACAAACTACAGGAAAATTCTAGTATTTCAAATAATTAAATTCATAATGTGATTTGTTATACCACATGGAAAACAAATATTTATTAAAATGTAATTTAATCTCACCGATTCAATAGAGAAGAATATTAGATTTCTTCAAAGATTTAATATTTGTCTATGTGTATATGTTTTTGAAAATTTTTATTATTTAGATGTAATAGAATAATAACAAACGCTTATGAATTTAATATTCACATATATAATAATTTATTTTGATTGTTTGACAAAAGGAGATTAATATTTATAAACAAGTAATATATGTATTTTAAGAGCTTGTTACTTGCAATTTCATGTGATTTACTGATTATAAGAAGATTGTTGACAAATTTTGTTTCAAAATTTGACTGAATACTATTTTACTATTCCAATATGAGACTAAAATAAAAATCATATATTTTGATAAATATCTGTAATTTTGAAAGACAGCACAGCTGTCTTTCAAATCTGTTACAATTGTTATCAGATTTTGTTTAATTGTTATTGTTTACTATATAATTTTTTAACTATTAATATAGAAAAAAAAATTAATATATATAATCAGATGGTTAGAAAAAATTTTTTAAAAAAAATAATATTTTTAAGAAAATTCACTGTCTAAAAGAAGATTACTGTCAAATTTTGTTTCAAAATTTGACTGAACACTATCTTACTATTCCAATATGAGATTAAAATAAAAATCATATATTTTTTGATAAATACCTGTAATTTTGAAGGACAACGATGTTGTCCTTCAAATCTGTTACAATTTATATCAGATTTTATATGTTTTTCATTTATTACTATATAATTTTTTTAACTATTAATATAGAAAAAAAATTATATATATAAACAGATAATTAGAAAAAAATTTTAAAAAAATTAATATTTTTAAGAAAAATCACTGTCTAAAAGAAGATTGCTGTCAAATTTTGAAACAAAATTTGATTGAATACTATTTTACTATTCCAATGTGAGACTAAAATAAAAATCATATATTTTTGATAAATACCTGTAATTTTGAAGGACAACATCGTTGTCCTTCAAATCTGTTACAATTTATATCAGATTTTATATTATTGTTATTTATTGTTATATAATTTTTTAACTATTAATATAGAAAAAAAATTAATATATATAAACAAATAGCTAGAAAAAATTTTTTTTAAAAAAATAATATTTTTAAGAAAAATCACTGTCTAAAAGAAGATTGTTATCAAGTTTTGTTTCAAAATTTGACTGAATACTATTTTACTATTCCAATGTGAAACTAAAATAAAATTATACAAAATTGATAACTATCCTGTAAATTTGAAAGACAGCATTGCTGTCTTTCAAATCTGTTACAATTATTATCATGTTTTGTATAATTGTTATTTATTGTTATATAATTTTTTAATTATTAATATAGAAAAAAAATTAATATATATAAACAGATAATTAGAAAAAATTTTTAAAAAAATTAATATTTTTAAGAAAAATCACTGTCTAAAAGAAGATTGCTGTCAATTTTTGTTTCAAAATTTGACTGAATACTATTTTACTATTCCAACGTGAGACTAAAATAAAAATCATATATTTTTGATAAATACCTGTAATTTTGAAGGACAACATTGTTGTCCTTCAAATCTGTTACAATTATTATCATATTTTATATTATTGTTATTTATTGTTATATAATTTTTTAACTATTAATATAGAAAAAAAATTAATATATATAAACAGATAATTAGAAAAATTTTTTAAAAAATTAATATTTTTAAGAAAAATCACTGTCTAAAAGAAGATTGCTGTCAAATTTTGTTTCAAAATTTGACAGAATACTATTTTACTATTCCAATATGAGAATAAAATAAAAATCATATATTTTGATAAATACCTGTAATTTTGAAGGACAACAATGTTGTCCTTCAAATCTGTTACAATTATTATCATATTTTATATTATTGTTATTTATTGTTATATGATTTTTTAACTATTAATATAGAAAAAAAATTAATATATATAAACAGATAGTTAGAAAAATTTTTTTAAAAAATTAATATTTTTAAGAAAAATTACTGTCTAAAAGAAGATTGCTATCAAATTTTGTTTCAAAATTTGATTGAATACTATCTTATTATTCCAATATGAGGCTAAAATAAAATCATATATTTTTGATAAACACCTGTAAATTTGAAAGACAACTATGTTGTCTTTCAAATCTATTACAATTATTATCAGATTTTATATGGTTTTCATTTATTACTATATAATTTTTTTAACTATTAATATAGAAAAAAAATTAATATATATAAACAGATAATTAGAAAAAATTTTTTAAAAAAATTAATATTTTTAAGAAAAATCACTGTCTAAAAGAAGATTGCTGTCAAATTTTGTTTCAAAATTTGACAGAATACTATTTTACTATTCCAATGTGAGACTAAAATAAAAATCATATATTTTTGATAAATACCTGTAATTTGAAGGACAACGATGTTGTCCTTCAAATCTGTTACAATTTATATCAGATTTTATATTATTGTTATTTATTGTTATATAATTTTTTAACTATTAATATAGAAAAAAAAATTAATATATATAAACAAATAGCTAGAAAAAATTTTTTTTAAAAAAATAATATTTTTAAGAAAAATCACTGTCTAAAAGAAAATTGCTGTCAAATTTTGTTTCAAAATTTGATTGAATACTATCTTACTATTCCAATGTGAGACTAAAATAAAAATCATATATTTTTGATAATTACCTGTAATTTTGAAGGACAACAATGTTGTCCTTCAAATCTATTACAATTTATATCAGATTTTATATTATTGTTATTTATTGTTATTTATTGTTATATAATTTTTTAACTATTAATATAGAAAAAAAATTAATATATATAAACAAATAGCTAGAAAAAATTAAAAAAAAAATAATATTTTTAAGAAAAATCACTGTCTAAAAGAAGATTGCTGTCAAATTTTGAAACAAAATTTGATTGAATACTATTTTACTATTCCAATGTGAGGCTAAAATAAAAATCATATATTTTTGTTAAATATCAGTAATTTTATAATAACACTAAATCGAAGATCTAGTGTTACCAAATATTGTTTTTAAAATGTTATAATCCTATTGAAATTTAGAATTTTTGATTGTTAGATATGCTGAAAATATACTGTTTTTCTATATATTTATATAGAAATAATATAAAGCAATTATATTCATTATATGTTTATTCATTATATGTCTGTGTAAGAGCAAATAATAAAGAACGTTTCAGTATACCCTTGAAGCGTTCCTTTCCATACCATTAAATGTTAAGTTTCATAAAATATTATATTCATAACAAAATTAGATATGTGCAAGTGATAAAAGATGTCTTTAAAGTATTTTCAATACATCTGGTATTTTTTAAATCTGGCTAATGTTCCGAATCTGGTATCGAATAGTATCAAAAAAATTTTCGAGACTACTTTAACAAACTATTCTTCAAAAATTGGTATCGAAAGATACTATATTCAGAACCTTAGGTCTAGTATTTTTACTCGTAGAAGAAGAACTATTATGAGGATCTAATATTGGCACAAATTGTACTGGATTATTAAAATCATATGTTTCTTAAATTTAAATGGTTGTACAGCAAATAGTTTAAATTAAATCTATTTTCACTGTTCCAATTAGTCTGAACATTAAAAATCTTAAAAAAATTTCCAGGAAAATTTTTCCTGGAATGTTCTGGAATTTTCCTGGAAATTTAAAAAAAATTTTCTATATACATATACAGAAAGTGAAAAATAAGGTACTTTCATCACACGTCTACACCGTTTTCATGAGGCTATTTTTGACCATTTTTGAATATTCCCTAAAAATTACCAGAAATCCTGGAGATTAAAGGATATGATGTGTGTCATTTGGAAGCCTTTCAAATGTTATAGATATTAAGGATAACTATCATATAAGTAAAATACTGTGATGTTATGGATATTATAGATAAACATGTATATCGTAAAGACATTTTAGAGTCTTGAAATTGAAAAAGTAAATATTAAATGATTTATTCCTCTGTTTATTTGCAAAAAAATGTTTAAGTATCCCGTAATAATTCTATTTACTTACGTCAATGATGTATGTCATAAAAATATATATGGGTAAGTACTTGATTGTTTAATGTTTAACATTCTTATGGATATAAATTGTAAATTATTATTTTTATTTTCATATGTTGATCGTTAATTATAAGGTTCCTTGAAAATTGGATAAATCCAGTGAAACACTAGATTCCTGTGGGAGTCTAGTGTTTCAATCCCCAGTATTGAAAGTATCGAAATGAAAATTTTAAGACTATTCCATTATATCATTCTTCAATAAAATTGGTATCGTTCGATACTTGAAAAATACTAGACTACTTCTAGTATTTTTGAGGAACCTTAGTTAATTATCCAGTTATTCATGAGAACATTTAACATATTAATTTTTCTAACAGAACTAAACTCAGGATAACTTCTTATTAACCTTTAGATAATATATACATCACAAATAATTGAATAATATTCTATAATATCTCTTGATTATTTCTGAAATGTCAGAGTGTTTTATAACACGGTTATATGTCTTTACAATTCTTGATTATTTGAAAAGATATTAAAAATTTTCAAAAACAACTAAGATCATTATGTGAAAAATTAATTTTCTTGAAAAATCAGCAATCGTGTAAATCACAAGAACTATCAAAAATATATGATTTTTTTATTTTAGTCTCACGTTGGAACAGTAAGATAGTGTTATATTAAAAATTAAAATAATTTTTATTGGTTTACTTCTCTTCGATAGTGATTTTTCCCAAAATATTATTTTTTTAAAAAATTTTTTCTAATTATCTGTTTATATATATTAATTTTTTTTCTATATTAATAGTTAAAAAATTATATAACAATAAATAACAACAATATAAAATATGATAATAATTGTAACAGATTTGAAGGACAACATTGTTGTCCTTCAAAATTACAGGTATTTATCAAAAATATATGATTTTTATTTTAGTCTCATATTGGAATAATAAGATAGTATTCAATCAAATTTTGAAACAAAATTTGATAGCAATCTTCTTTTAGACAGTAATTTTTCTTAAAAATATTAATTTTTTAAAAAAATTTTTCCTAACTATCTGTTTATATATATTAATTTTTTTTCTATATTAATAGTTAAAAAATTATATAACAATAAATAACAATAATATAAAAATGATAATATATTGTAACAGTTTTGAAGGACAACAATGTTGTCCTTCAAAATTACAGGTGTTTATCAAAAATATATGATTTTTATTTTAGTCTCATATTGGAATAATAAGATAGTATTCAATCAAATTTTGAAACAAAATTTGATAGCAATCTTCTTTTAGACAGTAATTTTTCTTAAAAATATTAATTTTTTAAAAAATTTTTTTCTAACTATCTGTTTATATATATTAATTTTTTTTCTATATTAATAATTAAAAAATTATATAACAATAAATAACAATAATATAAAATATGATAATAATTGTAACAGATTTGAAGGACAACAATGTTGTCCTTCAAAATTACAGGTATTTATCAAAATATATGATTTTTATTTTATTCTCATATTGGAATAGTAAAATAGTATTCAGTCAAATTTTGAAACAAAATTTGACAGCAATCTTCTTTTAGACAGTGATTTTTCTTAAAAATATTAATTTTTTAAAAAATTTTTCTAATTATCTGTTTATATATATATTAATTTTTTTTTCTATATTAATAATTAAAAAATTATATAACAATAAATAACAATTATACAAAACATGATAATAATTGTAACAGATTTGAAAGACAGCATTGCTGTCTTTCAAATTTACAGGATAGTTATCAATTTTGTATAATTTTATTTTAGTTTCACATTGGAATAGTAAAATAGTATTCAATCAAATTTTGAAACAAAAATTGACAACAATCTTCTTTTAGACAGTGATTTTTCTTAAAAATATTAATTTTTTTTTAAAAATTTTCCTAATTATCTGCTTATATATATTAATTTTTTTTCTATATTAATAATTAAAAAATTATATAACAATAAATAACAATTATACAAAACATGATAATAATTGTAACAGATTTGAAAGACAGCAATGCTGTCTTTCAAATTTACAGGATAGTTATCAATTTTGTATAATTTTATTTTAGTTTCACATCGGAATAGTAAGATAGTATTCAATCAAATTTTGAAACAAAATTTGACAGTAATCTTCTTTTAGACAGTGATTTTTCTTAAAAATATTAATTTTTTTAAAAAAATTTTTCTAATTATCTGTTTATATATATATATTAATTTTTTCTATATTAATAGTTAAAAAAATTATATAACAATAAATAACAACAATATAAAAATTGATAGTGTATTGTAACAGATTTGAAGGACAACATTGTTGTCCTTCAAAATTACAGGTAGTTATCGAAAGTGTATGTTTTTATTTTAATCTCGCATTGGAAATAGTAAGATAATGTTCAGTTAATTTTTGAAACAAAACTTATCAAAATATATGATTTTAGTCTCACGATGAAACAGTAACATAGTGTATTGTTTAAATTTAAGCATATTTTCACCGGTTTACTTCTTCTTACAAATAAAATATTTAATTATAAAATAGATGTCTTAACATCTATTTTTTTTGCTCTGAATCTTGTGTTTTAGTGATTATTATGTATAATATCCATATATTTTTATTTATCCAAATAACATTTTAGGAGTATTTTATTATCTGGCGTGATAAAATATATTTTAATCATATGAATATTTATGTGAATGTCTTTAATTAGATTCAAAGTAATGGAACATCTTTAAATAATTCTATAATTTTAACAACACGTTTACTTATGTTTTGAGTCTAATTTTTCCGGGAAAATTTCCAGAATTTTTTCTGGAAAAAAATTTTAAATTAAAAAAATTTTCTGTATATGTATACAAAATGTCATAAAATAACCACTTTCACCACACGTCTATACCGCCTTCACATCGTCAAAAATACTGATTTTAAGATAGTTTTCAAAAAAAACCAGGGATTCTGGAGTAAAAATCTCTTAAGAAAGCCCTCTGGGAGAGGATAATACAACATATGTCAAACAGATGAACATATCAATACGGTAAAATACTAGCATCATAACATATAAAAATAAAAGATAATCATATATAAAGGTAAATCTCAGTATGTAAATGTAAAATGTAAAACAATATATTTGTATATTAAATAATCAAAATGTTTATTGTTTATATATTATTAAGTGTTACCAGTGGTAACACTGCATAACAAATAAAATTGTATTAGATTCACTAATATGTTATTTTAAAATCATGATTTCCAATGAATACAATTACATGTTGTTGTAAGATTAAACTTAATAGTTTAATATTTGTTTAAGTCTAGTATTCACCCAATGTATAAAACCATATGTTTAGCACAATTGTCACTTTGAGGATAAATTTACACATGTTTGGTTTTTTATTGAGAGAATATATTTTATATTCTCAAACGAATACTTTAGATATATTTACATATTTACATATTTACAACTTGTATACACATTAATTAATTAAGAAAATCTTTATAAGATCTATATTTCGAACCGTTATATGTTGATTTAGATGCACTTATTTTCACATCGTTATTATTTACAATTTTATTTATGACATTATTAGCATCGAGAAAATCTTTATAAGATGTATATCCTACAGCTCCATATGATGGAGTGTAATTATTCACTTCTTCCTTATCTGGTTCAATATTATTAGCATCAATGAAATCTTTATATGATGTAAATCCAGAAGTACCATATGTCGGTGTAAAATCATTTACTTCTTCTTCATCAGCTGATTCAACATTATTAGCATCAGTGAAATCTTTATATGATGAAAATCCAGACGGTGCATAATTATCCACATTCTTTTCATCTGCAGGATCAATATTATTAGAATCTATAAAATCTTTGTATGATGAAAATCCACAACTTTTATGTTCTGTGGATGTTTCATCGGATTGTTCCACAATTACAGGACGTTCTTCTTCTTGCAACATCGTATTTGAATTATGTCTTAAACCACCCGCTCCTATTATGTTCATCTCATTAAAGAAGAAGCTAAACATATTTCTATTTGATACACTACGCCAATTCTCACTTTCATTATCACTTCTCTCATCTTCATTGTTACTATCGCTGTTATCGCTATCATCACTATCCCTATGTCTACGTTCGGATCTTCTCTCATATTCATATTCATAATCAACTACTTCATCACTATATGGATCTAATCGTGGTAAAATGACATTATTTATATTGTCTCCAAACACATTATTATAAGCATTTGGACGTGATGCAATAACACTGGTTTCAGGAATATTAACAACATTATTTATAGACACATTGACCACATCTTCATTTGAATCTGAATATGAATGCGAATCATCAACATTTTCAACATATGGAACATCTACAGAATTATTTACATCTTCATTATAAACAACATTTGAAATATCCAAGTCGTCATTATGTAAATTATTCTCATCAGATTCACTTACACCATCACTGTCATGTATGACATTTAATTCATGATTATCCTCCGAAGAATTATCACTGTATAATATAATTGGTGATTCATGAGGAATATCAATTGACACATCAGAATTATTTGTATTGCTTTCACTTTCCGAACAATCACCAGAATTACTAATAATATCATCATGTATATAATTACGATAAATACTTCCATTAATAGATTCTGACTCTGACTCACCAAATATTTCATCATATATACCTTTATTTCCGTCACATGATTCAGCAGCTAATTCTTCAACAAGATCTTCAATTGATTCTTCACTCACCTCGCTTACCCCACCAACATTCATTGTAATATAAACACTATCTTCATCTTCACTTTTAACGGGTGTAGCTGGTACAGAGTATATTAATTTGTCACTGAAGACATCAGAAATTGTAGGCTTGCCAAGCACTTTAAGAATATCATTGAGAACATCTCTTTCACAACCAACATTTTCACTGATTCCATTTCTAGTTCTTCTACTGACGCTTCTATCAATAACAACATCATTTGTACATAAGTAATTTTCCACCTTCTGTTTTTGAAGTTTATAAATGATGCTATTATTTTCTTCCTCATATGTTCTAACTGGTTCAGCTTCCTCTCTTTCCCTATCGTACAAAATATACTGTTCAACATTTCTTATAGTAAAATCGACATCATAACCATTATAACCTTCGAACATATACAATGGGAAATATGACTTCATAATCTCATCTTCTTCATAATTCTCATGTCTGAGTTCACCAGATCTAATTTTATTCGACAAATACACCTTACAATCTTTAATTGCCATTTTATTCTTCTCTTCCCATTTATCAAGGTATTCATCCGACATTTTCCTGTACATCTTCATTAACTCATCAAATGATTTACGAACATGATGTTCCCATTCTGAACTACTGATACATCTGTTTTTTCTGGCATATTGGATGAGGTATTTCTCAAAGTTGGTTGGATTATCACTAAAAGGAATCTCTTTATCATGAATAATTACATTTTTATCAGATTCCTTAGTTGGACCAATATTAGTGCTTCCCAATGGTCTTCCTCTTTTCTTTGGTTTCTCATCTTTATCTTTATCTTCTTTAAAATCAACACGACCGATTATTTCACTATTATTGTTAAGCAAAATACGTGGTACGATTAATTTTTTAGGTAATGGAACACACATTTGTGGACGTTTAATTTCCTTCTCAATTTGGGCTAATGGATGTAATGGGATATATGCAGGATATGCTTCAGAATATTGTGGAATAGACTCAAAATTAAATGTTTGTGGTGGGGAAAGAGGTGGATCAATAACTTTTGGTTTATTACAACTACCCATTGGTCGTCCTCTACATTTGTTAACAGTTGATGGTGTAAGTGACTTTAAACGTGGTGTGAATTGTGTTGTTAAAACTGGAATAATCTTTGGTTTCTTACCACTCTTCTTTGATTGATTTTTACCTTGGTTAACAGAAGAATTGGATGATGAATTAACATGAACAGGTGGAATAGAAATAGATTTAACAGGAACAAAAGGAACAACAGGGACAACAAAATTAACAGGTTCGACAGTTTTATTAAATTTAATAGTAGATGTGGTAGATACAGTATGTGGTGTTGACACAACACTACTATTATGATCAGATGTTGCAAGTCCAGATTTCATTATTTCCTTGACCTTAAGAGCAGTTGGATCACATTTAATAATTTTACCGTTAATTACAGGTACTCTAATGTGGGTTGGAGGAGATGTTAAATTTTTGATAGGAACAACTTTAAGAGTAACTTTCTTGATAGTTTTACCCTTCTTTGATGCCTCTCTTTCTTTCTTCAATTTTTCATCTCTCTCACGCTCCAATCTATCTTCATTAGATTCACCATTGTAATTTTTCAGAAAGTTATAATTTTCAGTAAAAGAGGTAGTTGTAACATTGCTCTTAGGTCTACCTCTGACTTTCTTAAACATTCCAAATGTATCTGGAATTTTAAACCCACCTACTGAGAAAATTGGGATTGGAGTGGGTTCATATCCGGATACTATTTCATTATCCAATCCAGCGAATCTGTTGTCATATTCATCATCAAGCTCCCAGTTATTAATGACAACAGACTCTAATTTTTTACCGTCGGTCACATAAGATCCGACGTCGGAAAAGATGGTTCTAAGCACATCAGTAGAACCATCAGATCCGATATCCACAACATCAGGGACTAACCCGAGCCTCTTCTTAATATAGATTTGTCTATGAAGACGCTCCCAATATTTGGTGATGTTATGAATAATAACAAGACACCTGTTTTCGTGTTCTTGTAACAGGTAGTCTGAATCTTTGATGACTTTACGTTTTTCATTTTCGTAAATGTCATTTATTTGAATATCCCACATTAATGTAGAGATAATCTCACTGTTCATGATAGTATATTTAAATATACTATCAATCAAGGACAAGCAGGCTGTTGGATCTTCCTCATATTTGTCCAATATGATATGAGGAATCACGGATGTTGTATTTTCTTCGTATTTGTCCATTATCATACGAAGAACAAGATATTAAATATTAAAAAATTAAATTAATGGTTTGATTTTTATAATTAAGATTGGTTAAAATGATATATGTTATTAATTATGGAAAAATAGAGGAGTTTTTATAAAATTAATTGATTAAAAAGAAAATATGTTATATTTTAAATGATATTTATTATTTAAGTTTTTGATGTGAAAAAGATATTATATTTTTATGTTTTAATAATTAAAATGATAAAAGAAAATTAATTGATAATTTAGCAGTAAAGCTTAATAATAACAAAGATAAAAAATATACTGGAACAAATTTCAAAAGAAATGTCAGATATTTTAAGTATTTTGAGATATTTAAGGTTAATTTTTTTTTAATTAGAAATCAATTTTTTTTAATTTTTTTAATTAAAAATTTCAAAATGGAAATAAAAATTTATTATGGTGGTTTAAATTACAAGTGTAAAATTTACACTTATAATATTTGAGTGAATATTAAACATTTAAAGTGTTTAATTTTTAGATGTAAGATAGTATTTACAGAAATGTTTTATTAATTGTTATGTACATTAAAGTATGTGTATACGATCAAAATATTAATATTCTGAAAATTTTATTACTAACAGAATATAAACCAATGAAAATCATTTAAAATTTTAGTGTTATATTATCTTACTATTCCAATATGTAACTAAAATAAAAATCATATATTTTTGATAAGTACCTGTAATTTTGAAGGACAACATTGTTGTCCTTCAAATCTATTACAATTATTATCAGATTTTATATGGTTTTCATTTATTACTATATAATTTTTTAACTATTAATATAGAAAAAAAAATTAATATATATAAACAAATGGTTAGAAAAAATTAAAAAAAAAATTAATATTTTTAAGAAAAATTACTGTCTAAAAGAAGATTGCTATCAAATTTTGTTTCAAAATTTGATTGAATACTATTTTACTATTCCAATATGAGACTAAAATAAAAATCATATAATTTTTGATAACACCTGTAAATTTGAAAGACAACATTGTTGTCCTTCAAATCTGTTACAATTTATATCATATTTTGTATAATTGTTATTTATTACTATATAATTTTTTAACTATTAATATAGAAAAAAAATTAATATATATAAACAGATAGTTAGAAAAAATTTTTTTAAAAAATTAATATTTTTAAGAAAAATTACTGTCTAAAAGAAGATTGCTATCAAATTTTGTTTCAAAATTTGATTGAATACTATTTTACTATTCCAATATGAGACTAAAATAAAAATCATATAATTTTTGATAACACCTGTAAATTTGAAAGACAACATAGTTGTCTTTCAAATCTATTACAATTAATATCAGATTTTATATGGTTTTCATTTATTACTATATAATTTTTTAACTATTAATATAGAAAAAAAATTAATATATATAAACAGATAGTTAGAAAAAATTTTTTTTAAAAATTAATATTTTTAAGAAAAATCACTGTCTAAAAGAAGATTGCTATCAAATTTTGTTTCAAAATTTGATTGAATACTATTTTACTATTCCAATATGAGACTAAAATAAAAATCATATAATTTTTGATAACACCTGTAAATTTGAAAGACAACATAGTTGTCTTTCAAATCTATTACAATTAATATCAGATTTTATATGGTTTTCATTTATTACTATATAATTTTTTAACTATTAATATAGAAAAAAAATTAATATATATAAACAGATAGTTAGAAAAAATTTTTTT